>Ga0156285_1017_pt1 | contig 52213 bp, 56 predicted proteins | sample RifCSPlowO2_12_FD_107934 | JGI IMG/M metagenome (GOLD analysis project Ga0156285, IMG submission 107934) | Betaproteobacteria bacterium RIFCSPLOWO2_12_FULL_68_20 | reverse complement strand
AGTTAGATGCCATGGACTAGGAGGGAAACAGTTCATTTTTCAACCGTGTCCATGCAGCTTCTGCCGAGACGGGCAGTCCGAGCGCTTTTTGCAGTGTTGCCGCTGCACTGAGAAAGCGGTCGCGTACGGCATCTGATTGAAGCCCCAGTTTTCGAATGACGTATTCGGCGTAATAAAGCATCCCAGGGTAGAGTTCGCCATCTTCGGACTTAAACGGCCTGATGTCCTCACCAAACATCTCGCGAAGGAGTTTCCGCTCGGACTCGTCTATCGGGCCTTGGTTCTTGGGACCATTAAGGTCGAGGTAGCAAACCTCGAGATACCGACTGAGTGCTTCGACCAACTTCGATTCTGCCCTCAATACTTCCCCCATCTCGAAAAGGGCATTGCGGTACAACCCCCAATGCTGTTTCGCCGAATGATCGAGCAACTCTTTATTTAGCAAGCTCCAAGTTACGTCGTTGTCCGAAGGCTCATGGCCGAATTTTGTCGTCAGCCTCTGCTTCTCTTCATTGAAGCCTTCCTTCCAGGAAATACGACACGGTGGCACGCTGTGTATCTCAGTCCACTGTGCCTCAATCTCCTCTGCTTGGTGTTCGGTCACCAACACCCGTTTGCGATCTGCGGGACGAGTGCGAACCAATATGAAATGTCCGCAATCACGGCATTTTGCTTTTCTTTGCGGTCGTTTCTTCAGGAGTGCAGAGCAATACGGACAGACGTCCTCTAGAGTTCCGATCTCCTTCAATTGCACGTCGCCCATGATCCAGCCCTGCGCGTTAAGGCATCCAACTTGTATAAGAAAGCGCTGTCACGTTCTCGTCAGAAGGCTGACTGTATTGACCGACGTTATTGAGTCTTGCACATCCACTACGAGCGCGAATAGGACTTGCTGCTTATGAGTATCTTTGTACTCGGGCCACTTATTTTCCAGACTCCCTCGGTAGTGACACTCAATAGCTCGCCCTTTTTCGAACGTAAAGTGATCTTCAGTCTGAGATGCGTCTCGCTTGACATACCGTAGACCAAGCGCGAATCCACTGGTTATGCTTGTTGGTTTCGAGATGGTGAATTGTTTTAGCTCGCCGTCGTCCTGCCGGATGCGGATGCCTTGACTGTCGAGGAGTGCGAGAATCTCGCGCTCGGCATTGAAGGTGTCACCACTCAGGTAGCGGTTCCAGATTCCTTCGATATCGGAGTACGGATCACTCATGGCATCTAACGTGAATTGGTTGACTTATTAGTTGACACCTGTGGTCGGTTTGCAAACCGACTATTTTGTTACAGGGCCTGTCATCCTCCCTTGCCGTCAATACGTTACGCCCCGTAACGCCCCAAATCAATTCCGACCACAGGGGGGAACATGAAGAACGATCAAGCCGCACCCGACTCTCCGGCGGCGCGCCCGCGCCTCCTCGACCAGGTGCGCGACGCCATCCGCCGCCGGCATTACAGCTATCGGACGGAGGAGACGTATGTCCACTGGATCCGGCGATTTATCTTTTTTACCGGTAAGCGCCACCCGCGCGAATTGGGCGCGCCGGAGGTCACCGCCTTCCTCAACCACTTGGCGTCGGAGCGCGACGTCGCGGCGTCGACGCAGAACCAGGCGCTGTCGGCGCTGCTGTTCCTGTACAAGGAGGTGCTCGCTACGCCGCTTCCCTGGCTGGACGGGCTGGAGCGCGCCAAGCGCCCGGCACGGATGCCGACGGTGCTTACGCCAGAAGAGGTGAAACGCCTCCTCGAGCGGATGCGCGGCACGAAGAAGCTGATGGCGAGCCTGCTTTACGGCGCCGGCCTGCGGTTGCGCGAGTGCCTGAAGCTGCGGGTCAAGGACGTTGATTTCGGCTATCGCCAGATCCTCGTACGCGACGGCAAGGGCGGCAAGGACCGGGTGACGATGCTGCCCGAGCCCCTGATCGAGCCGCTAAAGGCGCAGCTCGAGCGTGCGAAGAGACTGCACGAGCTCGACCTCGCGGCCGGATGCAGTGACGTCGAGCTTCCGGACGCGCTCGCGCGCAAGTACCCTCGGGCGCCCTACGAGTGGGGCTGGAAGTTCGTTTTTCCTTCGTACAAGCGTTCCGTGGACCCACGGACTGGGGTGATCCGCCGCCACCACGTGTACGAGAACTATCTCATCCGCGGCGTCAAGGACGCCGCGCGCGCGGCCGGCCTCGCCAAGCACGTGAGCTGCCACACGCTGCGCCATTCGTTCGCGACGCACCTCCTCGAGGCGGGCTACGACATCCGCACGGTGCAGGAGCTGCTCGGCCATTCGAGCGTCGAGACGACCATGATCTACACGCACGTCATGAACAAGGGCGGGCGCGGCGTGAACAGTCCGCTGAGCCGTATCGAGCAGGAGAGGCCGACGTACTTGCCGGCTTGACACGCTCGCGACCGGCTTGTTACATGGCTCCATGAGCCGGGTGACGGGCGACGACGCGACGTACCGCGCGCAGATCGCGCGGCTTTTCGAGCGCTCCCCGTTCTATCGCGACAAGCTCCGCGCCGTGGGCTTCGATGCGGCCGAGAAGGTCGGTGGGCTCGAGCGCATCGCCGAGCTGCCGTTCACCGAAAAGGACGAGCTGCGGAAGAGCCAGACCGAGCACCCGCCGCTCGGCTCGCACGCGGCAATCGACATCTCGCAGGCCGCGCGAATCTATTCCACCAGCGGCACCAGCGGCGCGCCGCTCTACATCCCGCTCACTGAAGCAGACATCCGCGACTGGCTGGAGATCGCGCGCGCGAGCTATTCGAGAAACGGCCTCAAGGCCGGCGATCGGCTGGTGACCACCTACGGCGCCGGCCCCTTAGTCGCCGGCGCGACGCTCGCCGCCTTCGAGGCGATCGGCGTCACGCACGTCCCGGTCGGCGCCGGCAACACCGAGCGGCTGCTCGCGGCGCTCAGGCTCCTCAGGCCCCAGGCGCTCGCCTGCACGCCTTCCTACGCGATGTACATCGCCGAGGCGGCCGAAGCGAAGGGCTGGCCGGTGAAGCAGGCGGGCGTCGAGCGCATCCTGGTCGCGGGCGAGCCGGGAGGCGGCGAGGAGAGCTTCCGGCGCAAGATCGAGGCGGCCTTCGGCGCGCGCGTCTACGAAGTGATGGGAATCGGCGACATCGCCGCGTCGCTCTGGGGCGAGTGCGAGGCGCAGTCGGGAATGCATTTCTCGGGAGGCGGCATCATCCACGCCGAGCTGGTCGATCCCGAATCGGGCAAACCGGTGCCGCTGGCGGATGGCGCGACCGGCGAGCTGGCGTACACGCACCTCAGGCGCGAGGCGGCGCCGCTGCTGCGCTTTCGCAGCCGCGACCACGTCAGGGTCTGGGCCTCGCGCTGCGCCTGCGGCGCGGACACGCTGCGCGTGCGCTGCATCGGCCGCACCGACGACATGCTGATCGTGCGCGGGGTGAACGTGTTCCCTTCGGCGGTGCGCGAGGTGGTGGCGCGTTTCGCGCCGCGCGTCACCGGCGCGGTGCAGATCCGGCCGCGTGCGCGCGGCGTGAAGCAGGAGCCGCCGCTACCGGTGCTCGTCGAGGTCGCGGACGGGCAGGGCGCCGACCCCGTGCTCGCCGCCTCGATCGCGAAGGAGATCCGCGACACGCTGGTGTTCACGCCCGAGGTGAGGCTGGTGGCGCCGCAGGCGCTGCCGCGCTCCGATTACAAATCCAAGCTGGTCGACTTCACGGAATCCTCTTGAGCCTCTCGGTCGCGATCATCGGAGCCGGCATGGGGGGCCTTGCCGCCGCGGCCGCGCTGCGCCGCGTCGGCTGCGAGGTGCGCGTCTACGAGCAGGCGCGGCGCTTCGCGCGCATCGGCGCCGGCATCCAGATGCTGCCCAACTCGATGAAGGTGCTGCGCGGCCTGGGGCTGGAGGAGCGGCTGCGCAGCTCCGCGTTCGCGCCACGCTCGCACCTGAACCGCGAGTGGGGCTCGGGCGGCATCGTCGCCGAGCTGCCGATGCCCGAGGAGCGCTACGGGGCTCCGTACTTGTGCATGCACCGCGGCGACCTGCACGAGGCGCTGCTTTCCCTGGTGCCTGCGGAACTGGTTCACTTGAACAAGCAGCTGACCGGGCTCGAGCAGATGGACGGCCGGGTGGTCCTCGCCTTCGCGGACGGCAGCCGCGCGAGCGCGGAGCTGGTGGTCGGCGCCGACGGCGTGCACTCGACGGTGCGCGACCTGCTGTTCGGCGCCGAGAAACCCATCCACCGCGGCCGCGTCGCCTACCGCGCGGTGTTCCCGGCCTCGCTCGTCGGGCGCGACCTCGGCCGCTCGCGCACCAAGTGGTGGGGTCCCGACCGTCACATCGTCACCTATTACACGAAGCGCAGCTGCGACGAGGTCTATTTCGTCACCAGCCAGCCCGAGCCGGTGGAATGGATGACGCGCGAATCGTGGTCGGCCAAGGGCGACGTGCGGGAGCTGCGCGCCGCCTTCGCGGGATTTCACCCCGACGTGCGCGCGGTGCTCGAGGGCTGCCCCGACTGCCACAAGTGGGCGATCCTGGAGCGCGATCCGATGCGAAGCTGGAGCGACGGGCGCGTGGCCCTGCTCGGCGACGCCTGCCACCCGATGACGCCGTACATGGCGCAGGGGGCGGCGACCGCCATCGAGGATGCCGCGGTGCTCGCGCGCTCGATCGAGGAATATCAAGACCTTGGAGCCGCGCTGGAGCGCTACGAGGCTCACCGCAAGCCGCGCACCTCGCGCATCCAGGCGATCTCCAGCGCCAACACCTGGATGCGCGCGCAGGAGCCGGACACCGACTGGCTGTACGGCTACGATGCCTGGACGGTGCCGCTCGCCGGCGTTATTGCAGGGAAGTCTAATATGAGCGTAGACTGATATATCGAAACGCGAGGAGAACCCGCCATGGACCTGAAACCGAACGACGCGCTCATCGACGAGCTGATCAAGCGCCGGCTCGACGAGATCCTGCCGCAGAGAATCGAGCAGAAGCTGGCCGAGCTGCGCGACAAGAAGCCCGGCTCGATGGCGATGATCGCCACCAAGGGCACGCTCGACTGGGCCTATCCCCCGTTCATCCTCGCCACCACTGCCTCGGCGCTCGGGTGGAACGTGTCGGTGTTCTTCACCTTCTACGGCCTGAACCTCCTCAAGAAGGACATCAGCGACCTGCACATGAGCCCCCTCGGCAATCCGGGCATGCCGATGAAGATGCCGTTCGGCCCCGACTGGTTCAAGGGCATCAACTGGAACATCCCGAACGCGGTGCAGGCCGTGGTGCCGGGTTTCGAGGCGATGGCGAGCACGCTGATGAAGCAGACCGTGCACAACAAGGGCGTGGCCTCCATTCCGGAGCTGCGCAGCCTCGCGATCGAAGGCGGGGTGGAGCTGATCGGCTGCCAGATGACGGTGGACCTGTTCGGCTTCAAGCACGAGGATTTCATCCCCGAGGTGAAGGAATACGTGGGCGCGGCGAGCTTCCTCGCCATCGCGCGCGATGCCGACGTGACGCTGTTCGTCTGACCCCCTGACGGTGCCGGCATGAGCGCCAAGCGGCTCGCGCCGGTGTTCGTCGGGCACGAGATCTACCGGCAGCCGGCCTACGGGCGAAATCACCCGCTCGCGATCCCGCGCGTCGAAACCGTCGTCGACCTGTGCCGCGCGCTCGGCTGGCTCGGCGAAGGCGAGTACCGCCAGAGCCCGCGCGCGAGCGAGGCGCAGCTCGCGCGCTTCCATACCCCTGAATACATCGCCGCGCTGCGCGACGCGTCGCGCTCGGGCCGGGTGGAGCTCGACGCGCGGCGGCGCTTCGGCATCGGCACGATGGAGAACCCGCTCTTCCCGGGCGTATTCGAGCGCGCCTCGACCGCCGTGGGCGGCTCCATCCGCGCCGCGGAGCTGGCCATGGAGGGCCGCATCGCGTTCCATCCCGCGGGCGGCACGCATCACGGCCGCCCGGATCGCGCGAGCGGCTTCTGCTACCTGAACGACCCGGTGTTCGCGCTTCTCACGCTGCTCGACGCTGGCGTCGAGCAGCTGCTCTACGTCGATCTCGACGCGCACCACTGCGATGCGGTGCAGGACGCGTTCGAGGCGGACGCGCGCGTGTGGACGGTGTCGCTGCACGAACGGGGGCGCTGGCCGTACACCGGCGATGCGACCGATACGGGCTGCGGCAGGGCGTTGAACCTCACCGTGCCGGCCGGATTCGACAACAGCGGGCTGGAGCGGCTGCTCGAGGGGACGATCCTGGCTCTCGGCGCGCGCGTCGCGCCGCAGGCGCTGGTCCTCGTCTGCGGCGCCGACGCGCTCGCGGACGATCCGCTTTCCTCGATGGCGCTCTCGAACGCAGCGCTCTGGTCGGCGGCCGGGCGCATCGTCGATCTCGCGCCGGCGGCGGTGGTGCTCGGGGGCGGCGGCTACAACCCGTGGACGCTTGCGCGGTACTGGACCGGTTTGTGGGGAACGTTGTCCGGGCGCGAGATTCCGGATTCGCTGCCCAAACGCGCAAGACGCATCCTGTCGTCGCTGCGCTGCGATCTGATCGACGACGAAGACGTTCGACCGGCGTGGCTCGACACGCTCGCCGATGTGCGACACTGGGAGCCGCATGCGCTGGCTTGAGCGGCTCAACGCCATCGAAGCGCTCGAGGACGCGCCGCTCGACGCAGCGCTCGTCGCCGAATTCGAGCGCGCGGTGCCCGCCGTCGCGGGGCGCGCGATCCGCTTCTCCACTCCCACCTTCAAGTCCTACTCGAGCTGCGAGCTCTCGGGCTGCGGCAAGAACAGCTTCCCGGCCTTCTCGGTTACCGCAGGCGGCTGCGCGCTGATGTGCGACCACTGCCAGGCGAAGATCCTCGAGCCGATGATCCCGGCCACCAGCCCGGAGATGCTGGAGCAGAAGGTGCGCGAGATGGTCGCCGCGCAGGACCTCGGCGGATTTCTCCTCTCGGGCGGCTCGAACCTCCGCAACGAGATCCGCTACGAGCGCTACTACCCTGCGGTCGAGCGCCTCAAGCGCGACTTTCCGCACCTGAAGATCGCCGTTCATTCGGCGCTGCTCGATGCGCCGCGCGCTCGTGCGATGGAATCGGCGGGCGTGGACACGGCGATGATGGACGTGATCGGCGCCGAGGAGACGATCCGCGAGGTCTACCACCTCGAGCGGCCGGTCGAGGACTTCGAGGCGACGCTCGCGGCGCTGTGCGCGACGCGCATGCAGGTGGTGCCGCACATCGTGATCGGGCTGCACTACGGGCGCATCCTCGGCGAGCCGCGCGCGCTCGACATCGTGAGCCGGCACCGGGTGCATTCGCTGGTGCTGGTGGTGATCATGCCGTTCTACGCGAAACCCGGCAGTTTCGCGACGCCCGGGACGAGCGACGTGGGGCGGATCTTTCTCGAGGCCAGGCGCCGCGTGCCCGATCGCGAAGTCCTGCTCGGCTGCGCGCGCCCGCCGGGCATGCACCGGCGCGTGACCGACGCCTACGCCGTCATGGCCGGGCTGGACGGCATCGCGTTTCCTGCCGACGGGGCGGTAGCGGCGGCCGAAGCGATCGGCCGTCCGGCCGAACAGGAGCACGCCTGCTGCTCGATGAAGACCGGGCGCACGATCGAAATCTTCCCCTCCTCTCCGAGGAGGGGTGCCGCCGCAGGCGGCGGGGTGGTGGCGGCGTGATCGACGTACTGGTCGTCGGATTGGGCCCAGCCGGCGCAAGCGCCGCCGCGGCGGCGGCGCGCCGCGGTCTTTCGGTCCTCGCCGTGGATCGCAAGCGCGAGGCCGGGCGCCCGGTGCAGTGCGCCGAGCTCGTCCCGGCGATGATCGGCATGGACGTAGGCGATCTCGCGGCCTCGGTGCGCCAGAGCATCCGCGCCATGGCCACCTTCGTCGAAGACGAGGCGCCCGACGTGAAGGAGAACTTTCCCGGGCGCATGCTCGATCGCGCCGCGTTCGACGCCGCGCTCGTGGCCGAAGCCGTGCGCGCGGGCGCGCGCTGCCGTTTCGGCACCAACCTGCGCGGCATCGGCCGCGAACGGCCGCAAGTGATCATCGGAGCGGACGGCCCGCGCTCGCTCGCCGGCCGCGCGATCGGCAGCGTAAACCACGAGCGGGTCGAGACGCGCCAGGTCACCGTGCCGCTGCTCGCGCCCCACGAGGCGACCGACATCTTCCTTTCCGCCGACATCCCCGGCGGCTACGGCTGGCTCTTCCCCAAGGGCGGGGTCGCCAACCTCGGCGCCGGCGTCGCGCCGGCGCAAAGGGGCAGGCTGAAGGACATCGTCGCGCGGCTGCACCGGAGCCTCGCCGCCGAAGGAAGGGTAGGGCGCAAGGTGCTTGCGACCACCGGCGGAGCGATACCCGTCGGCGGCATGCTCGAGCCTTGGGCGATGCTCGATCGCACGCTCGTGCTTCTCGCCGGCGACGCCGCCGGGCTCACGAATCCGGTGACCGGGGCCGGCATCGCTGCCGCGGTGCATTCCGGGAGACTCGCCGGCGAAGCCGCAGCCGCGTGGATCTCCGGCGATCGCCGCGCCGCCGCGGACTACCAGGAGGAGCTCGAGAGCGTGTTCAAGCCGGCGCTCGATCGCGCCGTGCGCAGGCGAAGCGAGCTGGCGCGGGCGGGGGAACGCCCGGGAGCGCGCGCTCTCCGGCGCGGCTGGATCGCCTATCCGGAGTACTGGGCGTGAGCTGCTTCAGACCCGAGATGCAGCCGCGCGAGCCGGCGCCGATCCCGGTGGAATTCAAGAACGGCGCGCGCGTGAAGGCGAACGGCGTCGAGCCGCAGGGCGTGTACCTGCCGAACTACAACATCCTCACGCCGCACATGCGCTCGCCCGAGTACGTGCAGATGTCCACCGCGGCGGCGATCACGCTCGGCGTCATGAAGGGGCGCATGTACCGCTGCACGTGCACGCGCTGCCTGAACCTGCTGCTCACCTACCCGGAAGGCTGCCGCGCGAACTGCGCCTACTGCGGCCTCGCGCGCCACCGCGAGGCCGAGCGCGACTATGCCGACCGCAACTTCATCCGCGTCGACTGGCCGGCGGTGCCGCTGGAGAGAACCATCGACATCGTGGCGCAGGACGGCGCGGCGAGCCCGTTCCACCGCATGTGCATCTCGATGATCACGCATCCGCGCTCCGACGAGGACGCGCGCACGGTGCTGAAGCAGTGGACCGACCGCATCGACCCGTCGGCCATCCCGGTGTCGATCCTCTCCAACCCGACCACCATGACGCGCGAGGACGTGAAGCGGCTGCACGAGCTGGGCGCCGACATCTTCACCGTGGCGCTGGACGCGGCGACGCCGGAGATCTTCGACCGCACGCGCGGCAAGGGCGTGCAGTCGCCGCACTCGTGGGCGAAGTACTGGGAGATCCTGATGGATGCGCGCGAGATCTTCGGGCCGCAGAAATTCGGCGCGCACATCATCGTAGGCATGGGCGAGACCGAGTACGACGTGCTTTCGCTGGTGCAGAAGATCGTGGATCTCGGCGGTCACAGCCACATGTTCTGCTTCTTCCCCGAGAAGGGCTCGCTCATGGACCACCTGCCCGCGACGCCGCGCGAGCAGTGGCGGCGCGTGCAGCTCGGCCGCTACCTGATCGATTACCGCGGCAGGCGAGTCGAGCAGATGAAATTCGACGGCGAGGGTCGCGTCTCGGATTTCGGCATCCCGCAGGGCGAGCTGGACGAGGTGATCGACGCCGGGATCGCGTTCCGGACCTCGGGTTGCCCGGGGAAATTCGCCGAGGACGTCTCGGCCTGCGACCGGCCCTACGGCGACTCGCCCCCGTCGAACATCGCGAGCTATCCCTTCCAGCCGAACAAGCGCGATGTCGGCAAGATCCGCCGCCAGTTGCGCATCGTAGAGCGCAAGCACTAGGTCCGTGCACCCGTTTCGCGTCATCGACACCGGCATCCGCGACGGCCGGCGCCAGATCGCGTTCGACCAGGCGCTGATCGAGCTGCGCAAGAGCGGCGCGATCCCGGACACGATCCGCTTCCTGCGCTTTCCGCCCACCGCGCTGATCGGCCGGCACCAGGCGCTCTCGCGCGAGCTGCGGCTCGATTACTGCCGCAGCCGCGGCATCCGCACGGTGCGGCGCATCACCGGCGGCGGGGCGCTCTATTTCGACGAGGGACAGCTCGGATGGGAGCTGGTGTTCGACCGCTCGACGCTCGGCATCGCCTCGCTCGCCGAGCTCTCACGCTCGATCTGCGAAGCGGCCGCCGCGGGATTGAGCAGGCTCGGCGTGAGCGCGCGATTCCGCCCGCGCAGCGACATCGAGGTCGAGGGCCGGAAGCTCGGCGGCACGGGCGGCTTCTTCGACGACAGCACGCTGTTCTACCAGGGCACCGTGCTCGTCGATCTCGATCCGGCCGACATGCTCGCGGCGCTCAAGGTGCCGGCCGCGGGGGCGGCGCCGCGCGTCGTGACGCTGAAGGAGCTGCTCGGCGAGGCGCCGGCGATCGGGAAGATCCAGGAGGCACTCCTCGCCGGCTTCGCCGAACGGCTGGGGGTCGTTCCGGAGCGCGGTGCGATCACGCCGCAGGAGGAAGCGCTTGCGGCGAAAATCCACGATGAGGAGATCGGCACCGACGAATTCGTGGCGCAGATCGACGATCCGGGCGCGGGCGAGGGCGTGCTCTCGGCGAGCCGTGCCGGTCCCGGCGGCACCGTGAGCGCGTACGTGCGGCTCGAGGGGCCGCAGCGCGACCGCATCCGCGAAGTGCTGATCACGGGCGATTTCTTCGTCGTGCCGCCGCGGACCGTGTACGACCTGGAGGCTTCGCTGCGCGGCGCCACGCTTGCGGAGGTCGGTCCCGCGATCGAGCGGTTTTTCGCCGGTGCGAAAGTGGGGCTGATCAGCGCCGCGCCCGCGGATTTCCGCGCGGCGATCGAGACGGCGGTCGCGGGCAGGTGAAGGCCGTCCACGTCGTCCAGCACACCTCGGCCGAGTATCTCGGGCTGATCGAGGACCATCTGGAAGGGCGCGGGGTGCGTTTCCACTATTACCGCCCGTTCACCGAGAAGAAGACCATGCCGAAGTTTGAGAGCATCGCCGACGGCCTGATCCTGCTCGGCGGCGGGCCCTGGGGTTCGGCCGGAACCCGCGACCTGCCGACGCTGAGGCAGGAGATCGTTCTCGCCGAGGCTTGTCTCACGAACGATTGGCCGGTGATCGGTATCGGGCTGGGGGCGCAGATTTTGGCGCTGGCGTCCGGAGGAAAGTCGGAGCCAGCGCCTCTCACCTTCGAAATTGGCGCAGCGCGCCGAACGACCGACAAGGCGCTGAACGGATATTTGCCGGAGACCTACCCGCTCGCGATCTACATGCGCGACCGGCCGGTTCCGCCGCAGTCGGCTTCAGTTCTCGCTCTCGACGACAAGGACCTTCCAGCGCTCTGGCAGGTCGGGAAGCGCGCGCTCGGCTTTGCCGGGCATCCCGGTCTCAAGGTGGCGATGGTCGAGGACCTGATCATGGAGTTCGAGGAATCGCCGCCCGACGCGACCGCCGGACTCGCCAGGCTGCGCCAGCTGCAGCGACCGCTCGAGGATGCATTGGTGCCAATCATGACCGGGCTTGTCGCGATCGCCGGCTGGATGGAGGCGCCCGTCTAGCCATGTGCGAGCTTTTCGCCATGTCTTCCCGCGTCCCCGCCGACGTCAAGTTCTCGCTCGAAGCGTTCTCCCGCCGCGGCGGGCTCGAGGGACCGCACAAGGACGGCTGGGGCATCGCCTGGTACGAGGAGGAGGATGTCCGGCTGGTGAAGGAGCCGTACCCCGCCGCCGACAGCGCGTGCGTGCGCTTCATCCAGGAGCACCCTTTCTCCGCCGCGATCGTGCTCAGCCACATCCGCAGGGCCACTCAGGGTCTGGTCGCGCTGAAGAACTGCCAGCCGTTCGCGCGCGAGCTGGGAGGCCGCATGCACGTTTTCGCCCACAACGGCAATCTCGACGTCCAGGAGCTTCGCGCCTCGATGCCGCTCGACGGGTTTCACCCGGTGGGCGACACCGATTCCGAGTACGCGTTCTGCGCGCTGCTCGGGCGGCTGCGCGAGCCGTGGCTGCGCGGCGGCCTGCCTGATCTGGAGGAACGGAGCGGGATCGTCGCGCGTTTCGCGGCGGCGATCCGGCCGCTCGGTCCGGCGAATTTCCTGTATTCGGACGGCGACGCCCTGTTCGTCCACGGCCACCGGCGGATGCACGAGCCGGGCTCGCCGCCCAGACCGCCGGGGCTGCATGTCGTTTGCAGGCGTTGCGTGGCGCAGAGCGGCGCAGTCGATGCCGACGGGCTGTCGGTCGCACTCGAAGCCGACCAGGAAGTGGTGCTCGCGGCGAGCGTCCCGCTCACCGGCGAACCCGGCTGGCGGTCGCTGGCGGAAGGCGAGCTGGTGGTGGCGCGGCAGGGACGCATCGTCGGGACGGACTGAGCGTCCCTGAGCGATATATGGTTATTCGCCGCTTGATATTTTAGAAAACTCTAATATATACTGCCCGGGCCAGAGTATCCGGAGGAGCTATGGCGAAAAAGCTGGTCATCGTGATGGCCAACACCGACCCCCGCAACGGGGAGGAGCTCGGTGCGCCGATCTTCCAGGCCACCGTCGCCGCGGCGATGGAATACGAGGTGCAGGTGCTGTGCACCGCCACCTCGGGCCAGCTGATGAAGAAGGGCGTGGCCGAGAAGCTGTTCGTCAAGCCGGGTTCTCCCAAGTCGGTCTACGATTTCATCAAGGACGCGCACGAGGCGGGCGCCAAGTTCTACTGCTGCTCGCCGAACCTCGAGCTCTTCGACATGAAGGAGAGCGACCTCATCCCGGAGTGCGAAGGCATCATCGGCGGCGCGCACCTGATCGAGCAGATCATGGAAGAGGACTGCAAGGTCCTGACCTACTGAGCCGCGCGGCCATGTCCCACGCCACCAGCACCCGGGTCCAGCAGCACATCGGCGATCCCGTATCGGGAAAGCCTCCGGTGCCGCAGGCGAAGTTGGAGGAGATCTTCAAGGACATCCAGTCGGATCTGCGCTACGACCACGAGCTGAACGGATGCCTCAATTGCGGCATCTGCACCGCGACCTGCCCGGCGGCGCACTACTACGACTTCAGCCCGCGCGAGATCGTTCAGCTGCTGTGGACCGAGAACCTCGAGGGCGTCTACGACGCGATGCAGGAGAAGATCTGGGCCTGCGCCCAGTGCTATACCTGCGCCGCGCGCTGCCCGTTCGGCAATTCCCCCGGGGGACTCGTGATGCTGATGCGCGAGACCGCGATCAAGCACGGCATGCAGTCGGCCAAGAACGTGCTGCGGCCGTTCAGCCGCGTGATGCTGAAGCTCATCTCCACCGGCAACCAGCTCTCGCCCGACATGATCACGCGCGACCACTTCCCCGACTGGGGCCCGAACGTCTCCAAGATCGACGCGCCGCTCAAGCTGCTGCGCCAGGCGATCCCGATGCCGACGCTGAACACCACCGCGACCGCCTGGGAAGTGAACCTGAAGACCTCGATCGAGCTCTACACCATCTGGGAGGAGACCGGGGTTCTGAAGCAGCTCGAGACCATCGACGAAAATCTCTTCGACGTGATCACCGACATCATGGACGAGAAGCGCGAGGACTGGAAGGACTTCCTCGCCGACCAGGACGACCAAGGAGGCAAGGATGAATGAGCGATTCACGGGGCACGGCGCCGAATGGCGCGATTCCAACCTCACTCCCGGCGAAGCGAAGATCGCCACCTCCTGGGTCGAGCTGAAGATCGATCGCCGCTCGATGCTCACCGGAAAAGACCGCGTCGAGGACGTGCGCGACGCCATGTGGCAGCTGGAAAAGGACGGAGAGATCGTCGTTCACCGCGTCGCCGACGAGCACGAGCCGGTGATCGTCAAGACGCTCTACGGCTGGGACAAGAAAATCCCGACGACGAAGCTCTGGCACCACAAGTCCTGCGGCCAGTGCGGCAACATCCCGGGCTACCCGGCCTCGCTGCTGTGGCTGATGAACCGCCTCGGCATCGAGTACCTCGACGAGACCGACCAGACCTCGTGCACGGCGTGGAACTACCACGGCTCGGGCATCGGCAACCTCGAGAGCCTCGCCGCGGTGTTCCTGCGCAATTTCCACCAGGCCTACGTCTCGGCGCGCGCGCAGGGACTGCCCGACGCGTATTTCTTCCCGCTGGTCCACTGCGGCACCTCCTTCGGCAACTACAAGGAAGTGCGCGCCTACCTGATCCGCTCGGCGAAGCTGCGCGAGCGCATGCGGACCATCCTCGGCAAGCTCGGGCGCCTGGTCGACGGCAAGATCCTCATCCCGGAGGAAGTGGTGCACTACTCGGAGTGGGTGCACGTGATGCGCGAGAAGATCGCCGGGCTGCAGGAGATCGATTGCAGCGGCATCCGCGCGACCATCCATCCCGCCTGCCACGTCTACAAGATGGTGCCCGAGGACGCGATCTACGACGACAACATCCTCGGCGGCAACCGCCTCGCCGTCTCCACCGGCGTCATGCAGGCGCTCGGCGCGCAGGTGATCGACTACAAGACCTGGTACGACTGCTGCGGCTTCGGTTTCCGCCACATCATCTCCGAGCGCGAGTTCACTCGCTCCTTCGCGATCGACCGCAAGATCCGCGTGGCGGTCGAGGAAGCGCGCGCCGACGTGATGATCGGCCACGACACCGGCTGCATCACCACGCTCGACAAGAACCAGTGGATCGGAAAAGCGGCCGGCAAGCCGGTCGATCTTCCGGTGCTGGCCGATTGCCAGTTCGCGGCGCTGGTGTGCGGCGCGCATCCCTACAAGATCGTGCAGTCGCACTGGCACGCCTCGTCCACCGAGACGCTGATGGAGAAGCTCGGCATCGACTGGCGCGCGAAGAAGGGCGAGTTCCTCGCCTACCTCGAGCAGGTGAAGGAAGGCAGGCAGGAGAACCTCTACGACCCGCGCCGGCGCATCACCTCGGGGCCGGGATTCATCCCGATCGCGAAGGCGGCATGAGCTCGATCGCAAACGCTCTTCCCCTCCTCTCCGAGGAGGGGTGGCGCGAAGCGCCGTGGTGGTGCCGGCGCTCGCGTAGTTACCTGCACCACCCCGCCGCCTGCGGCGGCACCCCTCCTCAAGGAGGAGGGGAGGAGGCCGTGCAATGAATTCCAAGCCCATCCTAGTCGTCGGCGGCGGGCCCGCGGGCCTCGCCGCCGCGCACGCGCTCGCGAGCGTGGGGCAGCGCTCGATCGTGGTCGAGAAGGAGAACCGACTCGGCGGCGCGCCGATCCTCTCGGGCTACGCCAAGCTCGTGCCCTCGGGCGAGTGGGCGCGCGACGCGATCGGCGGCATGGTGAGCCGCGTCGAGGGCAATCCGCTGGTCGAGGTCCGCAAGGGTTGCCGCATCGAGGAATTCTCCGGCGGGCCGGGAGACTTCACGGCGCGGCTCTCGGACGGATCGACCGTGGAGGCCGGCGCTGCGATCCTGTGCACCGGCTTCACGCACTTCGACTCGGTGAACAAGCCCGAGTGGGGCTTCGGCACCTTCCCGGACGTGGTGACCACCACGCAGGTGGAGCAGATGATCTCCACCGGCAAGGGCATCCGCTGTCCCTCCGACGGCAGGAAGCCGCAGCGCGTGGCCATTCTTCTCTGCGTCGGCTCGCGCGACCGCCAGATCGGGCGCGAGTGGTGCTCGAAGATCTGCTGCACGGTGTCGTGCAACATCGCGATGGAGATCCGCGAGGAGCTGCCCGACTGCCACGTCTACATCTACTACATGGACATCCGCACCTACGGCCTGAACGAGACCTACTACTGGCGCAGCCAGGAGGAGTTCAAGGTCAAGTACATCAAGGCGCGCATCGCCGAGGTGACCTCCGACGGGCAGAAGCTGATCGTCAAGGGCGAGGACACCCTGGTGAAGCGCCCCATCACCATCCCGTTCGACATGGTGGTGCACGCCATCGGCATGGATCCGAACGTGGACAACAAGACCCTGGCGCCGATCTTCGGGGTCGGGCTGCAGGAGCACGGCCACATCGCCAAGGGCAGCGCCTACGGCGCGCTCGGAGAGACCTCGCGCGCGGGCGTGTTCGTCGCCGGCGCCGCGACCGGGCCCGAGACGATCGACGACTCGATCGCGCAGGGCAAGGCCGCCGCGATGGCGGCCTTCGCGCTTGTCAATCAGAAGACTGCCGTCGCGGCGTAACGAATGGAAGTGATGGAACTGGAGCGGCCGCGCCTGGAGCTGAGCGGCCCGAAGCTCGCGCAGGCGTTCGAGACCCTCGTCTCGCGCGCCGACGAGCACGGCGGCATCGAGCGCTACTCTGCGGCGCTGCAGCTGAAATCCCGCGCGTTCCGCGAGTCCCTCGCCGAGCCGGACGATATCGGGAGCGGCGATTTCGAGGCGCTGTGCGCGCACCTCGCCACCGTGCGCCGGCGCATCGGGCCGTGGCTGGAGCCGTCGCGCTTCGATGGCTTGCGCTCGGCGATCGGGCTCCTGCTCCGCGAGCGCGAGGACACGAACACGACGGACGAGCGGGTCACGGTCTTTTGCGGTTTTTTTCCGGACGGTCGCGAGCACCGCTGGGTGCGCGATCTTGCCGCCGAGCTGCTGCACAACGTGGATCCGGAGCGCTATCCGCTCATGACGCGCTGGGTGTGGGACGCGCGCGCGAACACCGGCGTGCTGCGCGAGATCTGGCACGCCGCGGACGTCGACCGCATCACCATCGAGGTTCCCGACCGCTACGGCACCTTCGTCATGCTGCGCGAGGAGCTGGCGCAGTTCCTCACCGCGAACGGGGTGTTCCGCGACATGACCGAGTACGTCGACATGCTCACCGCGCAGGTCTATGCCGACTACATCTGCGAGCGCGGCAGCACCTATCTGCGCGCCGATTTCACCACCCCCGAGGACCCGATGCGGCACGCGCGGCGCCTGCTCGGCCTTTCCTGACCGATGCCGATCCACGAGCAGTCGCTGATCCGCCCGGAGAACCTGAAGACCCACGACAAGCTCGTGCTCGACGGGGTGGACGTCTCCGGCCACTGGAGCACCTTCATCGAGCCGCGCGTTGTCACCGACTACAACGAGGCGCTGCAGGAGGAAATCGCGGCGCTCCCGGGCGGCGAGCACATCCACCGCTGCTGGCAGTGCGGGTCCTGCACCAACTCCTGCACCGTCAACGCGGTGAACCCCGACTTCAACCCGCGCTTCTGGATCTACCTCATCCGCATGGGCATGGAGTCCGAGCTCCTGCGCGACAAGGACATCATCTGGCAGTGCGTGTCGTGCAACAAGTGCACCTACGCCTGCCCGCGCGACGTGTTCCCCGAGGGCGTGATGAAGGCGACCGCGCACTGGCTGGAGCTGCAGGGCCACACGCCGAAGTCGAAGTCCACGCTGTTCGACGAGGAGTTCACCGAGCAGGTGATGGCGACCGGCAAGATCGAGGAAGGGCGCATCATCCGCGGCTTCTTCGCGAAGACCGGCCAGGCGCTGATGCAGGACTGGCTCGTGGAGATGGCGAAGCGCCTCGCGCGGCGCCTGCCCATCAAGCTGGGGTTCCTGATGGGATGGGCGACGATCTTCCGGCCGCGCACGCGCGGCTGGAGCAGGGCGGGCGAGGCGATCGAGGAATATGTCCACGAGCAGCAGGCGAAGCAGAGAAAGGCACTGTCACTTGAATAAATACCGGAAGGTGGCGTACTACCCGGGCTGTGCGCTCGAAGGCACCGCGCACGCCTACAACCGCTCGACGAAGGAGGTCGGAAAAGCGCTCGGCCTCGAGCTCGACGAGGTGAAGAACTGGAACTGCTGCGGGGCGATGGAAGTGAAGAACGTCGACCCGAAGGTCCAGACCTATCTTTCCTCGCGCGTGATGTCGATCGCGGCGAACGAGATGGGCGCGGACGTGGTGATGGCGCCGTGCAACGGCTGCTACCACAACCTGAAGAAGGCCGAGCACGATCTCGCGCAAGACGCGGGTTCGCGCGAAGTGGTCGAGCGCATCTCGCAGAAGGCCGGCCATGCGACCTATCGCGCCGGCCAGGTCGAGACGATCCACGCGCTCGACTGGATCAAGCACGGCCTGGGCGAGGAAGGGCTGAAGCGAAAGGTGAAGAACTCGCTCAAGGGCCTCAAGGTCGCCAACTACTACGGCTGCATGTACACGCGGCCGCGCCACATCTTCCCGGAGAAGGACAAGGGGCCGGGCACCGAGTCCACCTCCCAGCCGCATTTCATGGACGACCTGCTCGAGGCGGCGGGCGCGGAGAACGTGGACTTCCCGCTCAAGACCGCCTGCTGCGGCGGCGCGCACACGCTTTCCGACAGCGACATCTCCACCAAGCTGGTGCTGAACATCCTGCGCGCCGCCGAGGCCGCGGGCGCGGACGTGATCGCGACCGAGTGCCCGACCTGCCACAGCGGGCTGGAGATGCACCAGGTGCGCGCGGAAAAAGTCTTCGGAGAAAAGACGAAGGTGAAGATGCTCTACTTCACGCAGCTCCTCGGCATCGCGCTCGGGCTCTCGCCGCGCAAGGTCGGCGTGCACGAGAACGTCTCCGACGGGATCGCGCTCCTCAAGGACAAGGAGCTCGCGTGAGAGAAGAGCTTCTCGCGCGAGCCGAGGCGATCCTCGAGGAATGGCTGAGGGCGCGCGGCGAGGCGCCGGCTGCGGAAACGAGCGAAGGCTTCCGTTTGCTCGCGCTGCACCGCCAGGGAGCGCGCGGCGTGCCGAGCTTCAACGCCTGCCGCGAGACCTGCCGCGAGATCGCGTATCACTTCAACCTGCTCGAAAGCGGGCCGGACTCGCCGCTCGCCGAGCGTCGCTCGAAGATGATGGCGATGCTGGTGGAGCACCTGAAGCTGTTCGTGCGCGGCAAGCTCGAGGTCGAAGGCCTGGGCGAGTTCTGTTGTGCCTCGCGGCCGCTGCGCCTAGAATCGCTGCCGGCCGTCGTATCCCCGGAATAGCGCGATATGCCCACCGTACGCGGATGCAACCTGCCTGACGACCTGCTCTACGACGTGGACAACCACATCTGGTTCAAGGAGGCGGGCGACGGCACGGTGAAGCTGGGCATGACCACCGTAGCCACGGCGATGGCGGGCCAGCTCGTCGCCTTCACGCCGAAGAAGGTCGGGCGCAAAGTCGAGGCGGGCAAGTCGTGCGCGACCGTGGAATCGGGTAAATGGGTCGGGCCGGCGAAATCCGTGGCCGCCGGCGAAGTGGCCGCGGTGAACGACGCGCTCGCCGCCAAGCCTTCGCTCGCCAACGAGGACCCGTACGGCGCGGGCTGGCTGGTGATCCTCAAGCCCGACGACTGGGCCGGCGCCAAGGCCGCCCTCACGCCGGGGGCGCAGGTGGCGCAAGAATACGAGGCGAAGATGGACGCCGACGGTTTCGCGGGGTGCCAGGCGTGAAGGAAGCTGACATGGAGAAGCTGCAGGAGAACGCGCTGCGGGCCTGCGGCCTGCTCAAGGCGATGGCCAATCCGGCGCGGCTCATGGTGCTGTGCGAGATCGCCGACGGCGAGAAGTCGGTGGGCGAGCTGGAGCGCGCGGTGGGGCTCAGCCAGTCCGGCCTGTCTCAACATCTGGCCGTGTTGCGCGCGAGGGACCTTGTCGCGACGCGCCGGGACGGGCAGACCATCTACTACTCGCTCGCGAGCGACGAGGCCAAGGCGCTGATGGCGACGCTCTACGAGGTATTCTGCGGCGCCGCCCGGCAGCGCCCGTCGCGGCTGCGCACCAAGGCCGCTTAGCGCTTTCCCGCCAGGCGCCCGATCGCGTGGCGGCGCGGCGCTCGCTTCGTTTCAATCGACCTTCGACTCGTCCCGGTACATGACCTTGTGGCGCATCTCGTGGATCCACTGGTCGATCTGCTCGAGGCTGAGGTGCTGCTTCGGATCGAAGCGGTCCCAGGACAGGATCTGCCCCATGCTTTTCTTCCAGCGCTTGTAGGGCGGCTTCGCCGGCGGGCCGAAACAGAAGATGTCGACGACCGAGAGATCGTCGGGCACGCCGAGCAGCGGCTTCATCGCCGCCTGCGCGCTCTCCTGCCCGATCGCGGTCACCCACCACACCTTGTAGCCGAGCGCGGTCGCGGCCAGGTGCGCCGCCATGGTCGAGGCGGCGACGCTCTGCAGGAGGATGCGCTCGGCGTTGTCGTGGTATTGCCGGTCGAGATCCGAGCCGTCCATCAGCACCGGGAACGCGCGCGTCCAGCGAAAATCGGCGACGACCACGATCATTCCCGGCGCGGTCTCCAGGCCGCGGTAGTTCGGCGTCGGGAACTTCATCCTGAGCTTCGCGCGCAGGCGCTGCTCCTCGACGAAGTAGTCGGCGATTTTCTTCTTGGTTTCCGGGCCGGTGACCACGATGTAATGCCAGGGCTGGGAGTTGGCGCCCGAGGGGGCGTGCCGCGCCGCCTCCAGGATCAGCTCGTAATGCTCGCGCGGCACCGTGCAGCCCGGATCGAACTGGCGCGTGGTCATGCGCATGCGCACGACATCCATGAGTGCCTCGTAGCGCGCCCGGCTGTCGTATTGGTCGTTCATGGTTTGCCTCTAAAATCTCGCTCGTGAATTTGGACGATACTCCGATCTGGCGCCCCTCAGAGGAGCGCATGCGCTCGAGCCGCATCGCCGAGTTCATGCGCTGGCTCGAGCGCGAGAAAGGCCTGCGCTTCGAGGGCTACGAGCCGCTGTGGCAGTGGTCGGTCACCGAGATCGAGGCGTTCTGGGAGTCGATCTGGCAGTTCTTCGACATCCGTTCGTCGGCGCCTTACGCGCGCGTGCTGTCGAGCCGCGACATGCTGACGGCGAAGTGGTTCGAAGGCGCGCGCCTGAACCTCGTCGAGCACGTATTCCGCCGCGCCGACACCAGGCGCGCGGCGATCGTGTTCGGCTCGGAGCTCGCCCCGCTCACCGAGATCTCCTGGTCCGGGCTGGAGCGCGAGGTGGCGCGGGTCGCCGCCGCCCTGCAGTCCATGGGCGTGCAGCCCGGCGACCGCGTGGCCGCCTACATGCCCAACATCCCGCAGGCCATCGTCGTGTTCTACGCCTGCGCGAGCATCGGCGCGATCTGGTCGAGCTGCTCGCCCGACATGGGGAGCGCATCCGTCCTCGACCGGTTCCGCCAGATCGAGCCCAAGGTGCTGTTCGCGGTGGACGGCTACCGCTACGGCGGCAAGGACTACGATCGCCGCGCGGTGGTCGGCGAGCTGAAAGCGAAGCTTCCGACAGTCGAAACCCTGGTGCTGGTGCCGTATCTGGACGCCGAAGCGAAGATGCCCGGCGCCCGGCTGTGGGAGGAGTTGCCGCCTGGACCGGACAAGCTCGAGTTCGCGCAGCTGCCGTTCGACCATCCGCTGTGGATCGTCTATTCGTCGGGCACCTCCGGGCCGCCGAAGGCGATCGTGCACGGCCACGGCGGGATGCTGATCAAGACGCTGAAGAGCCTGGCGCTCGATTTCGACGTGCGCCGCGGCGAGCGCTTCTTCTGGTACACCTCGACCGGCTGGATCATGTGGAACCTGGTGGCCGCCGCGCCGATCGTGGACTGCTCGATCGCGCTGCTCGACGGCCATCCCGGCTACCCGGATCCCGGCACCTACTGGCGCTTCGTCGCCGACTCGCGCTCGGAGTTCGCCGGCACCAGCCCGGCGTTCATCGGCGTGTGCATGAAGGCGGGCATCGAGCCGGCGAAAATCGCCGACCTCTCGCGCCTGCGCACGCTCGGCTGCTCGGGCTCGCCGCTTTCGGTCGAGGCCTACCGCTGGGTCTACGGGCACGTGAAGCGCGACCTGATGCTCGCCTCGGGCAGCGGCGGCACCGACATCGCCGGTGGCTTCGTCGGCGCCTGCGCGTTGAAGCCCATCTACGCCGGCGAGATGCAGGCGCGCAACCTCGGCGTCGCGGTGCACGCCTTCGACGACAACGGCAACTCGGTCATCGACCAGGTCGGCGAGCTGGTGATGACCGAGCCGATGCCTTCGATGCCGCTGTATTTCTGGAACGACCCGGACGGCAGGCGCCACCGCGAGAGCTACTTCGAGATGTACCCCGGAAAGTGGCGCCACGGCGACTGGATCAGGATCACGCCGCGCGGCGGCGCGATCGTCTACGGCCGCTCGGACACCACCATCAATCGCCACGGCCTGCGCATGGGAACCGGGGAGCTGTACCGCGCGATCGAGGAAGTGCCCGAGGTGCTCGACAGCCTGGTCGTCGATCTCGAGTACCTGGGGCGCAAGTCGTACATGCCGCTGTTCGTGCAGCTTCGGCCGGGCATCGTGCTCGATGACGCCTTGAAAAGCCGCATCGACGACAGGATCCGCGCCGCAGTGTCGGCGCGCTTCGTGCCGGACGACATCTTCGCCGTCGACGAGGTGCCGCGCACGCTCACCGGCAAGAAGATGGAGCTGCCGGTGCGCAAGCTCCTGCTCGGCCAGCCGGTGGAGAAAGTGGCGAGCCGCGACGCCATGGCGAACCCGAAGAGCCTGGACTACTTCGTCGAGCTCGCGCGGCGGCTGGACGCCGCCTAGAGCAACCGCGTGCGGACCGCGTAGCGCTCGTAGACCGGCGCGGCCCGGCGGTCGCAGGTGACGAGCTCGGCCCGGTGCGCGGCGGCAACGGCTGCGACCAGAGCGTCATAGGCCGCTCCTCCCGTCACCGCGCGATCGGGCAGATGCAGGACGAAGTCCCTAAAGGCACGCACGCTGAGCCGCAGATAGGGCTTGGAGAATCTCGCTTGGAGGAACTCCCGCACGAGCGCGCCCGATGCCCGGTGAGGCGGCGGAAGCCGTGTCAGGACGGAATAGGTTTCCAGCGCGCAGTGCTCGATCAGGCGCACGCCGGCATCCAGTTCGCGCCGCGCGGCTTCGTGCTTTTCGTGCCAGGCGGCGAAGGCCGCTACGACCAGGCTGGTGTCGGCCGCCTTCACCGCCGGACGCGTTCGAGCGTCTCGCGCACCTGCTCGGCGGTCAACGCAGGCAGTGCGTTATCGGGTACCGCGACGACGCCCTTGCCGCGCTTCTTCAGGCGCATCGGGGTAGGCGCGGCCTCGATCTCCAGCCGCCCCTCGCCGGCCCGGATTTCCAGCGGCTGCCCCGGCTTCAGACCCAGGGCCTGACGCAGCGCCTTGGGCACCACGAGTCTTCCTGCGGCATCGAGAGTGGCCTTCATGGAATGAAGAATGCCTCAGAAATGGCATTTCTGCAACCAACCCTCTTCCATATCCGGGTCGTGGCCAGACCTCGGAAGGAAGTGGCATCATGGCGAAAAGCGACCTGGAGGAGGCCCGCATGAGGCGCAGCGCCCACGGCATCATCTGCTCGCACGCCGGGACGCTGCCGCAGCCCGAGGCGCTGAAGCAGCTGATCGGCGGGCGCTACGGCCTGCCGCGCGACGAGGCGGAGTTCGAGCGCCTGGTGCCGAACGCGGTCGCAGAAGTGGTGAAGCGCCAGGCCGAGATGGGGTTCGCCATCGTGAACGACGGCGAGTACGGGAAGAAGGGCGGGTTTTCCGCCTACGCGCGCTCGCGTCTCGGGGGCATCGAGGAACGCCCTGCCGGCAAGACGCCTGCGCCGCGCGACATCACTGCGCGCGACGCGCGCGATTTCCCCGCGCTCTTCGCGGCCAGGCGCGCCGCCGACGCGGCGTTCCGCGTCAACCGCCCGGTGTTCTGCACCGGGCCGATCCGTTACGTCGGCGAGAAGGAGGCGCGCTTCGACATCGACAACCTGAAGGCGGCGGTGCGGGGCCTCGATGTGGAGCCCTTTCTGCCTGCGATCGCGCCAGGGACGATCGAGCACTGGCTGAGGAACGCGTACTACCGCGACGAGGAGGAGCTGCTCTACGCGGTGGCCGACGCGATGCACGAGGAGTACAAGGTCGTCACCGACGCGGGCATCGTCCTGCAGATCGACGATCCCGATCTCCCCGACGGCTGGCAGATGTACCCGGAGATGAGCGTCGCCGAATACCGCCGTTACGCGCAGCTTCGCGTCGAAGCCCTCAACCATGCGCTGCGCGGCGTGCCCGAAGACAGGGTCCGGTTGCACGTGTGCTGGGGAAGCGGCCACGGGCCGCACAAGAACGACATCGCGATGCGCGACATCGTCGACCTGGTGCTCCGCGTGAAGGCCGAGTGTTACTCGGTCGAGGCGGCAAACCCGCGGCACGAGCACGAGTGGACCGTGTGGCGGGAGGTGAAGCTGCCCGAAGGCAAGACGCTCATGCCCGGCGTGGTCGGGCACGCGAGCGACGTGGTCGAGCACCCGGAGCTGGTGGCGCAGCGCCTGGTCAGATTCGCGAACCTGGTCGGCCGCGACAACGTCATTGCCGGCACCGACTGCGGCATCGGCGGCCGCGTCGGTCACGACGAGATCGCCTGGGCGAAGCTCGAGGCGCTCGTCGAGGGAGCGCGGCTCGCTACGAAGGCGCTCTGGCCCGCGGCAGCTGGATGAACGGCCAGGGATTCGGCATCTCGCCGCAGGGCACCTCGACGAGCGCAGGGGCATCGAGTGCGAGCGCGCGCTTGAGCGCCGCGCGCAGCTCGGCGGGGGTCGAGGCGCGAAACCCCGCGACGCCGAACGCTTCGGCGAGCTTGACGAAGTCGGGGTTCGCCAGCTCGCTCGCGATCACGCGGCCTCCGTAGTATTCCTTCTGGTACATGCGGACGTTTCCGAATGCGTTGTCGTTGAACACGACCGTCACCGTGGCGATGCCGTGGCGCACCGCCGTCGCCAGCTCCTGCACGTTGAACATGAAGCCGCCGTCTCCCGCGACAGCGAGCACCGGGACTTCGGGCCGCGCGACTTTCGCGCCGAGCGCGGCCGGAAGCCCCCAGCCGAGCGTTCCCTGGTAGCCCGAGGAAAGGAAAGTGCGCGGCCGATAGACGGGGAGCGCGAGCCGGCTCACGTAGCCGATCTGCGTCAGCTCGTCGACGAAGATGCCCTCCTCGGGCAGCTCGGCGCGGATCGCCTCGATGAAGGCGATCTGGGGCGCGAGCTTCTGCGCAAGCTGCCGCGCGAAGTCCTCCTTCAGCGTCAGCATCTCGTCGGTGCGCGGCTCGCGCCTGCGATTGTGTCGCGGCAGCGCTTCCAGCAGTCTTCTCAGCACCGGCGCCGCGCGCCCCACGATCCCCACCGCCGGCGGGCGGACCCTGTCGAACTCCTCCGGATCTGCGTCCACGCGAACGATCTTGAGCTTGTCGTCGAGCCCCCAGACCTGCTGCGGCTGCTGTAGGCGCGTGCCGACAGCGAGCACCGCGTCGGCGCCCGCCCACAGGCGATGCGCGAGCGGCAGCGTGACGCTCAGGGGATGGCGGCTGTCGAGCACGCCGCGGCCGCCTCGGTACGCCCCGACCGGCGCCTGGAGCATCTCGGCGATGGCGGTCACCTGGCTGCTCGCTTCCTGCGCGCCGATCCCGACCATGATGAGCGGGCGCTCGGCGGTGCCGAGGAGCTTTGCCGCCCTCTGGACCGCGTCCGCATCCACTTCCTGCTCCTCGACCCGCGCGGGCTCGAGCGGCAGCGGCACCGGGGCCTTCTTTGCCCAGACGTCCATCGGCACTTCCAGCCCCACCGGCCGCGGCCGGCCGCTCGCCATGCGGCGGAACGCTTCGGCGACCAGGGCAGCCGCCTCCTCGGGCGCCCGGACTCGCTCGGCCCACTTGGTGAGCGCGCGCAGCACGCCGAGCTGGTCGGGGATCTCGTGCAGGTAGCCGAGCCCGCGCCCGATCGCGGCCGACGGGATCTGCCCGACCAGCGCGAGCACCGGCGCGCTGCAGCCGTACGCGGTGGCGAGCGCGGCGCCGGCGTTGAGGAACCCCGGGCCCGGAACGACGCAAAACGCCTGCGGGCGGCCGCTCGCGAGCGCGGCGCCGAGCGCCATGTAGGCCGCGGCCTGCTCGTGCCGCACATGCACCGCGCGGATCGCGCCGCTGTGCTCGTAGAGCGCGTCGAAGAAGGGATCGTTCTGCACCCCCGGCAGGCAGTACAGCGTGTCGATGCCGTTCGCGGCGAGCGCGCGAACCGCCGCCTGCGCGGCGCTGAGCGTTTCCTGGGTCACGCCCGATTCAGTTCGACTTCATTTCCAGCTTGCGCACGATCGGGCCGATGCGCGCCTCGTCGGCTTTCAGGTACGCGGCGAATTCCTCGCGGCCCATCGGCGTCGACTCCGCGCCCATCTTCTGCAGCCGCTCCTTCGCGGCCGGCGCGCTCATCACCTTGACGACCGCACGCGACAGCGTCTCGATCACCGGTTGCGGCGTGCCGGCCGGGGCGGCGATGCCGTTCCACGACTCGATGATGAAGCCGGCGAGCCCCGACTCGGAGACCGTGGGCACGTCGGGCAGCAGGCTGGAGCGCCTGGCGCTCGCGATGCCGAGCGGCCGCAGCTTCCCCGCCCGCACGTGCGCCATCTGCGGCGTGATATTGAGGAACGACACCTGCACGCGGCCGGCGAGCACCTCGGGAACGGCCGGCGCGGCGCCCTTGAAGGCGACGTGCACGAGGTTCACGCCCGCCATGCTGTTGAACAGCTCCCCGGCGAGGTGCGGCCCGGTGCCGGGACCCGCCGAGGCGTAGTTGAGCTTGCCCGGCTCCCTCTTCGCCAGCTCGATCAGCTCGCCGATCGTGTTCGCCGGCACCGAGGGATGCACGGTGATCAGGTTCGGCACCGTGGCGAACATCCCTACCGGGACGAGGTCGCGCTTCGCGTCGTACGGAAGCTTCGGGTTGATGATCGGCATCACGATGAGCGGCGCCGCGGTCGCGAGCAGCAGCGTATGGCCGTCGGGCGCGGCCTTGGCGACGTAGTCGGCCGCGATCACGGTGCCGCCCCCGGGCCTCGATTCGATGATCACCTGCTGTCCGAATTCCTGGCCGAGCCCCGCCATCAATTCGCGCGCGACCAGCTCGCTTGGGCCGCCCGCGGCGTAGGGATTGATGATGCGGACCACCTTGCTCGGATAGCCCTGCGCCGCGGCGCTCTGCGCGGCGAGCAGGCACAGAAGGGCTGCGAGACGCCAGAACATGGTCTCCTCCTATTTCCTCACCGCCGCCCCGGCGGCATCGCCAGGATCGGCGCGCGGATGATGGTGCCGAGCGTGGTGTAGTAGGGCCCGCCCAGGCGCGCGAGCGGCCTGAGCTTCGCGCCGTCCACGACTTCGCCGTCGAATACCTCGGGCGAAAGATGGAAGGCGATCACCTCGCCGATGTACAGCGTGTTGTTGCCGGTGCCGAGGCGCACCGCCTGGTCGAGGCGGCATTCCATGTGCACGGGCGAGAGGGCGATGCGCGGCGGCTTGACGAAGCGGCTCGGCACGAGCGCGATGCCGAGCGCCTCGGGCTCGCTCTCCTCGGGCGCAAAATCGCACGCGCTGTCGTGCATCGGCTGGCGTGCCGCTTCGGTCGCGACATTGACCACGAACTCGCGCGTCTCGAGGATGTTGCGCGCGGTGTCCTTGAGCTTCCCGGCGCGCAGCCCGATGTTCACCGCCAGCATGGGCGGGCTGTGCGAGACGTAGTTGTAGGAGCTGAACGGCGCCGCGTTCACGCGCCCCTCGGCCGAGATCGAGGTGATCCAGGCGATCGGCCGCGGCACCACGCAGCCGAGGATGAGCTTGTAGGCGCGCTGCGTGTCGAGCTCGGCGGCGATCACCGTGGCGTATTCCCCGCCGCGCGGCTCGTTCATCAGCGTCCCTTGAACGCGGGCGCGCGCTTCTCGTTCACCGAGTGCGCCGCCTCGCGCGCGGCCGGCATCAATTCGCGGATTTCGGCCATGCTTCGGTATCATAACCGCGGCCGGCGCTCGTCCGGGGAGGAGGTTCATGCACGACACCATCATCGTCGGCGGCGGCTCGGCCGGGTGCGTGCTCGCCCATCGCCTCTCGGCGAACAGCGCGCACCGGGTGCTGCTCCTTGAAGCCGGACGCGACATCGTGCCCGGCTGCGTGCCCGAGGATATCGCCAGCGCCTACTGGGTCCCCGCCTACCTGAACCCGGCCTACCAGTGGCCCGAGCTGCGCGCGGCGCCGACCGCTGGATCGCTCCCACGCAAGTACGAGCAGGGGCGGGTGCTGGGCGGCGGCTCGGCGATCAACGCCCAGATGGCGAACCGCGGCTCGCCCGAGGACTACGCGGAGTGGGAAAGGCGCGGTGCGGCCGGCTGGGGCTGGGCCGACGTGCTGCCGTATTTCCGCAAGCTCGAGCGCGACATGGACTGCGACGGGCCGCTGCACGGGAGCGAGGGGCGCATCCCGGTGTCGCGCGTCTTCCCGCCGGCGTGGGCCGGGCACGCGCAGGCGATCGCGCAGGCGTGGCGCGACGAAGGCTACGAGTTTCTCCCGGACCAGAACGGCGAGTTCAGGGACGGCTATTTCGCCATCGCCTTCTCCAGCGCCTACGAGCGCCGCGTGTCGGCGGCGATGGGCTATCTCGACGCGGCGACGCGCGCGCGCGAGAACCTGACGATCATGAGCGATACGCACGTCACCGGGCTCGTTTTCGAGGGAAAGCGTTGCGTCGGCGTGCGCACGGTCGCCGGCGAGCTGCGGGCGAACGAGGTGATCCTCTCGGCGGGCGCGATCCACTCGCCGGCGATGCTGCTGCGCGCCGGCATCGGCCCGGGCGGCGAGCTGCAGCGGCTGGGGATCCCGGTCCTGGCGGATTCGCCGGGCGTGGGACGCGGCCTGATGGACCATCCGGCGGTTTCGATCTGCGCCTGGGTGAAGCCGCACGCGCGGCTGAACGAGGTTGCGCGGCGCCACGCGGTGGTGGCGCTTCGCTTCACCTCGATGCCCGGCGCGCCGTCGAGCGATATGCTCGCCATCGCCGCGACCAAGTCCACCTGGCACGCGGTAGGCGAGCGCATCGGCTCGATCCTGGTGGTGCTGTACAAGCCGTTCTCCGAGGGCGGCGAGGTGCGGCTCGCGAGCCCCGACTGGCGCGCCGAGCCCGAGGTGCGCTTCGACCTGCTCTCGGACCGGCGCGACCTGGAGCGGATGATGGCCTCGGTGCGTGCGGCCGCGCGGCTGCACGAGACGGCGGCGCTTCGCGCCGTCACGAGCGACCCCTTCGCCGCCTTCTACAGCCAGCGCATCCGGAAATATTTCGCCGTGAATCGCAGGAACCGGGTCGTGATGGAGGGTTTGGCCAGGCTGCTCGACGGCCCCGCCGCGCTGCGCAGCGCGCTCATCCACCGCGCGGTGACCGAAGCGCCGCCGATCCGCGAGCTGCTCGAGGACGACGCCTCCTGCGCGGCGTTCGTCCGCAAAGCGGCCACCGGCATCTGGCACGCCTCCTGCACCTGCCGCATGGGCTCGGTCACCGACGAAGCCGGTCGGGTGCGCGGCGTCGCGGGACTGCGCGTGGCGGACGCCTCGATCTTTCCGGTCGCGCCGCGCGCCAACACCAACTTCCCGGTGATGATGGCCGCGGAGAAGATCGCCGACGCGATCGCGCGCTCGGGCTGAGGCCTCAGGGTGTAAGGCATATGCCTTGATATAGGCCGCGCGGCGGTCTAGAATGCCTCACCGTCTCTCCGGAGGACTTGCCGTGGACCGCCCCGTGACCGCAAAGCTGTTCCGCAACGGCCGCAGCCAGGCCGTGCGACTGCCCGCCAGGTTCCGCTTCGAGGGCGCCGGCGAGGTGTTCGTCTCCAAGGTCGGCGACAAGGTCGTGCTCTCGGCCAAGCCGTCATCGTGGGACGATTTTTTCGATGCGAAACCCGGGGGCGCAGAAGGATTTCTCCGGCGCCGCGATGACCGGCCGCCGCAGAAGCGCAGGCCGTTCAAGTGAAGCGCTACATGCTCGACACGGACATTTCCAGCTACATCATCCGCGAGCGCCCGGAGTCTGTGCGGGCGCGCTTCCGGGAGGTGGACACCGGGCAGCTGTGCCTCTCCGTAGTGTCCGAAGCCGAGTTGCTGTACGGCGTGAAGGTCAGGGGCTCGCCGCGCGCGCTTGCCTCGACGGTCGCGGATTTCCTGCGGCGCTTGACGGTGCTCGACTGGTCGCGCACGGCCGCTCAGCACTACGCCGACATCCGCGCGAAGCTCGAGTCGGCGGGGACGCCGATCGGCAACATGGACCTCATGATTGCCGCGCACGCGCGCAGCGCCGGCGCTGTTCTGGTCACCAACAACGAGAAGCACTTTCGCCGGGTTCCGGGCCTCAAGCTCGAGAACTGGGCCTCGACCTGATTGCGGCAGACCCAATCGGTCCTGCGCCGGGGCTAGCGCGGTCCCGCCAGCCTGGGCAGGAAGGTGATCACCTCGGGAAACAGCGCGCACAACACCATCCCGGCGAGGATGATGCGCACGAACGGCCACGAGGCGCGGTAGATCGTGCGCAACGACACGTCGGGCGCCGCGCTCTTCAGAGCGAACAGGATGTAGCCGAACGGGGGCGTCAGGCCCCCCACCGTGACCACGATCAGGAACAGCGTCCAGAACCAAATTTCGTCGAAGCCGTAGATCTTGATGATCGGCTGGTAGATGGGAACCATCACCAGCATGATGGCCAGCTGGTCGAGAAACATGAACAGGACGAACGGCGCCGCCATCATCGCGACGAGCATCAGCGCCGCGGGCGGCCGGATGCTCGTCACCAGCTCGGCGAGCGCGGCTGCCGCCCCGGTGACGGTCAGCAGCTGGCTGAACATCACGGCGGAGGCCATGATGATGAGCAGCAGCGACGCGACCGTCGCCGCGGCGTAAAGCGCGTCCTTCACCATTCCCCAGCCGAGGCGGCGGTAGAAGAGCGCGAGCAGCAGCGCTCCGAGCACGCCCGTCGCCGCCGCCTCGGTCGGCGTCGCCACGCCGAGCATGATCAATCCCATCACCATGAAGAACACGAGCAGCGACGGCAGCATTCTCGCCACCGCCCCGAGCGCGCTCCCGGCCGTCTTGCGGTCGGCGAGATCGGCGGCGAGGTCCGGCGCAAGCTTCGGGTTGAAATGCACGCGTACGAGCACGTAGACGAGGAACATGCCGGTGAGCAGCAGCCCGGGGCCGATGCCGGCGATCAGCATCTGGCCGATCGACACTTCGGCGGTGATCGCCACCAGGATCGCCAGCACGCTCGGCGGGATGATCGGGTCGAGGCTCGCGCCGGCGAGCATCGTCCCCGCGGAGAACTCGGTGTCGTAGCCGCGCTTGCGCATCGCCGGGAAGAGCGAGCGCCCGAGCAGCCCCGCGACCGCCATCGCGGCGCCCGAGAGCGCGCCGAGGATCGCCGAGAGCAGGATGCACACCACGTACTGCCTGCCGCGGATCCTGCCGACCAGCCGGTCGAGCGAGTCGAACAGCACCTCCATGGCGCCCGAGCGGAACAGGATCTCGCCCATGACGATGAACAGCGGCACCGCCGTCAGCGCGCCGGTGGTCGCGGTGGTGTAGATGCTGTTGGCGAACAGGCCGAATCCCGCCGTGCCGAACATCGCCATCACGCCGGCGAGGTTGAGGATGAGGAAGGCGACGAAAATCGGCACCCCGAGCGCGAGCAGGACCAGGAGCAGCGCGATTCCACCGCTCAGCGTGATCCACCAGGTCATGGGCGGGCGAAGGTGTTGCGCAGGAAATGGAGCGCGCTGCTCAGGAGCCCGTAGGGGATGAAGACCGAGACCCACCACTTGGGGACGGGGTTGGCCGAGATCGTCTCGACCCCTTGCGCGTACTGCCGCCAGCTCTCGGCCGCGCCGATCCAGGCGGCGAGCAGGCAGACGAGCGCAGCAGCGAGCAGAACCGCCTTCGCCAGGCCCCTGCGCCAGCTCTCAGGAAGCCCTTCGGTGAGATAGGTGACCGCGACGTGCGCGCCGCGCTGCGTCAGCGCGGGGATCGAAAGGAAGATCACCGCCGCGAGCGCGTAGGACGCCAGGTCGTGCGACCAGGTCGTCGGCGCGTCGAAGAAATAGCGCGCCGCGACCTCGTAGCAGAACGCGGCGGCGATGAGCCCGATCAGCGCCGCCGCGAGCGCGAACCCCGCGACGGTCAGCCCGTCGTGGACCCGGCACAGGCGGTCGAGCAAGACCTACTTCGCCAGCCCCGCCTTGCGCGCGAGCTCACGCACCTCGTTGCTCGCGTCGCCGCAGCACTTTTGCAGGAATTCCCAGTTGCTCGAGGTGAACTCGGAGCGGATGAGGTCGCCCTTCGCCTTCGGCAGCTGCACCGCCTGGACGCCGAGGCCGGCGAGCTTATCGTTGTCCTTTCTCAGGATCTCGTCGCCGAGGCGGGCGGTGTCGCGCTCGGTCTGCGCGCCGCCCTCGAGGAGCGCCGCCTGCTCCGCTTTCGACAGCTTCCCCCAGCGGTCGCGGTTGATCCCGATCAGCGACACCAGAAGCCCGAAGCGCGGCTCGACGCGATACTTCGCCACCTCGTAGTGCTTGGTGCCGAGGAAAACCGCCGCGGGCGCGCAGGCGCCGTCCACCACGCCCTTCTCGATCGCAGTGTAGACGTCGCCCATGGGCAGAGTCACCGGGACGCCGCCGAGCGCCTTGATGACGCCGAACTGGGTCGCAACGCCGCGAATCTTGCGCCCGCCCCAGTCGCCCTGTGCCGAGAGCGGCTGCCTGAGATAGCAGTGATAGCCCTCGGTTCCGAGCGCGACGAGCGACAGCAGCTTCAGGTTGTAGGTCGTCTGGTAGAAGCGGTCGATGGCGCCCCACACTCCGGAGCTGCGCAGCTTGTCGGTGCCGACGGAAAGGATCTCGGCGGCGACCGCGAGGCCCTTGCTGTGGTAGGCCGGATGCGTGTAAAGGACGTCGAACGCGCCCGAGGTCAGCGGCTGCATCTGCTCGAAGGGCGGGACGGCTTCGGGCCCGCTGATCTTGAACGCGACCTTGCCTCCGCTCGCTTTCTCGACGTTGGTCTTGAAGCGGTCGGCGGGCATGTAGGCGGTCGGGTTGTTCGGTCCCCAGCCGGTGAGCAGCGTGAACGTCTGCGCGCCGGCGGGCGCGGCGATGGCGAGCGCGGCAGCCGCGCCGATCCACTTCATCGTATGAAGAATCATGGCTTCTCCTCCCTCGGGTGGCCGCAAGACGATACGTAGGCCCGGTAGCCGCGTCAAGCCGCCGCGCGTTGGGACTGTTCCTCCAGCATGCGGGCGATGATGCGCCGCGCCGCGAGCCCGGCTTGGTCCTCGCGGAAGCCGACGAGCGACCGGCCCGAGGCGTCGCTCTCGATCATTCGCTGCTGCGCCTCGATCAATGCGGCGTCTTCCTCGAACGCGGCCCCGGTCATCTCCCTGAACTGGCGCGTGACCTCCTCGTCCTCGAGCGCGAAGCGCCGCGTCAGCGACCAGAAGTAGTGGCAGCTGCGCTCGGTCTCGGGCGTGATGCTGTTGATGACCATGTGGCTCACCTCGTCCATGCGCAGCTCTCCGGGAGCGGCCGGCCGCAGCCCGAGGGTGATCCCGATGTAGCCCGGCGCCCGGAACTCCGATGTCTGCCAGCGGTCGACCTTGCCCTCGAACTTGCGCACCACGCGGTGAATCGGGGCCGGGTCGACCTCGCGCATCACGCGCAGCGTGCGCACCACGTCGCCTTCCACCTCCACCTTCGTCGGCGCCTCGACCATGCCGGGCTGCGCGAGGGTCGTCTTGTGCACGAAGGGCAGGTGAGTGAGGTCGAGCAGGTTGTCGAGGACGAGCTGGTAGTGGCCCTTGACATGCCGGTAGCCGTGCACCGCCTTCCAGCCGGGCGCGGTGTTTGCGCTCCAGTCGGGAAGAGCCTCCGTATCGGCCCTGGCGGCGTCGCCCATCCACACGAAGACGAGCGCTTGGCGCTCGACGACCCGGTAGCTGCGCGCGGCGAAGCCGCGGCCGGGCCCCGAGGGCTGGCTCGGGAACAGGGTGCACGTGCCGTCGCCCTTGAAGCGGGCGCCGTGATAGCCGCATTGGATCTCGTCGCCGAGCACTTCGCCCGCCGACAGCGGCGCCCTGCGATGCGGGCATCGATCCTCGAGCGCCGCGACGCTGCCGTCGCGGCGCCTGAAGAGCACCAGCGGCTCGCCGAGAATCCAGCGCGCGAACGGCCTCGCCTCGATCTCGCTCGATTGCGCGGCGACGTACCACTGGTTGCGCAGGAAAGGCATGCGGGGTGCCGGTTATGATAAGGGCGCCGTGCCGGGTCCGCTATCCCACATACGCGTGCTGGACCTTTCCCGCGTGATGGCCGCGCCGTGGGCGAGCCAGGTGCACCGCGGCATGCGCCTGGACATCGGCGCGGTGCCTCAGGTGGCGAGCCCGTTGCGCTTCACGCAGGCGCCGCTCGCGTATGATCGGCCGCCGCCGCGGCTGGGCGAGCACAGCGCCGAGATCCTGCGCGAGCTGGGAATGGGCGACGCGGAAATCGAAGCATTGAGAAAGGATGGGGTGCTGTAGATGGCGAGGATTCCGCTACCCGGACCGGACGAGATGAATCCCGCGCAGCGCCGCGTCCACGACGAGGTGGTCGCCGGTCCGCGCGGCAGCCTGGTGGGTCCCTTGCGCGCCGTGATCCACTGGCCGGAGCTCGCCGACCACTGGCAGAAGCTCGGCGCGCTGGTGCGCTTCCGCACCGATTTTCCGCCGCGCCTCTCCGAGCTCGCGATCCTGGTCACCGCGCGCGCCTGGGACGCGCAGTTCGAGTGGTACGCGCACGAGCCGATCGCTCGCAAGGCGGGAATCGCCGAGGAGGTCATCGCCGCGATCCGCGAGGGCCGGCGCCCGGCGCTCGCCGACCCGGAGCAGCAGGTGATCTACGACTTCGCGACCGAGATGCACGAGACGCACACCGTGTCGCAGAAGACCTATGCGCACGTGCTCGAGCGATTCGGCACCCTCGGGGTGGTGCAGCTCACCGCGCTGCTCGGCTACTACACCATGGTGGCGATGACGCTGAACGCGCACGAGATCCCGCTTCCGGAGGGCGCCGCGCCGCCGCTGCCGGCGCGCGGCCGATGACCTACGACTACGTCATCGTCGGCGCCGGCACGGCCGGGTGCCTGCTCGCCAACCGGCTGAGCGCCGACCCGTCGGTGAACGTGCTGCTCGTCGAGGCGGGAGGCCGCGACGACTATTTCTGGATCCGCGCGCCGCTGGGGCTTCCGTACCTGCTCGGCAACCCGCGCTTCGACTGGTGCTACCAGAGCGAGCCGGAGCCGGGGGCGAACGGCCGGCGCTTTCCGGTGCCGCGCGGCAAGGTGCTCGGCGGCAGCTCGTCGATCAATGCCATGTGCTACATCCGCGGCCACCGGCGCGATTTCGACGAGTGGCGCGAGGCGGGCAACGCCGGCTGGGGCTGGGACGAGGTGCTGCCGTATTTCAAGCGCTTCGAGGACTTTCCGCGCGGCGCCGACGAGGCCCACGGCGCCGGCGGCGAGCTGCACGTGTCGGCACCGCCGCCGCGCTGGGAAATACTGGAGGCGGTGCGCGCCGCCACGGTCGAGCTGGGCATGCCGCAGACCGACGACCACAACCGCGGCGACAACGAGGGCTGCGGCTACTTCCATTTCTACACGCGCAACGGCGCGCGCTGGTCGGCGGCGGATGCGTTCCTGCGACCGGCGATGAAGCGCCCGAACTTGACGGTGATGACCGGAGCGCATGTCGCCCGACTCAAGGTGGACGGCGGGAGAGCATCCGGTGTCGTGTTTCGCACCGGCGGCGAGCAGCGGAGCATCGAGGCGCGTCGCGAGGTCGTGCTCGCCGCCGGCGCGATCGGGTCACCCCAACTGCTGCAGCTCTCGGGCATAGGGCCTGCGTCATTGCTGAAGGAGCACGGCATCGACGTGATCCATCATCTTCCCGGCGTCGGCGAGAACATGCAGGACCACTGGCAGATCCGCTGCACCTACCGGGTGCGCAACACGGTGACGCTCAACGACTGGGTGACCAATCCTCTGCGCAAGTACGCGATGGGCGCGGCGTGGCTGTTCGCGCGCCGCGGGCCGATGTGCGCGCCTCCGCCGCAGCTGTGCGCGTTCACGAGAAGCGATGCCGCGCAGGAGCTGCCGAACCTCCAGTACCACTTCACCCCGGCCAGCTCGCAGCGCGCCGGCGGCCCGCTCGATGCGTTCCCGGGCTTTTCCTGCGGCATCGCGGTGGTGCGGCCGGCGGGCGCCGGCCACGTGCGCATCCGCAGCCGCGACCCGCACGAGCCCCCCGCGATCCTGCACAACTTTCTCGCCGACGCCGCGTCGCAGCGCGTCGCGGTGGACGCGATCCGGCTCACGCGCCGGCTCGTCGCCTCGCGCGCGCTCGCGCGCTTCGCGCCGCAGGAGCAGCTGCCGGGAGAGCGATGCGCGAGCGACGAGGAGATCCTCGCCTACGCCCGCAGCACGGTGTGGACCGTGTTCCACCAGAGCTGCACCTGCCGCATGGGGCGCGACGCGATGGCCGTGGTGGACGAGCGGCTGCGCGTGCGCGGCGTCGCGGGCCTGCGCGTCGTCGACGCCTCCGTCATGCCGAGCGTGGTGCGCGGAAACACCAACGCGGCGGCGATGATGATCGCCGAAAAAGGCGCAGAGATGATCCGCGCCGACGCGCGCTGAAATGGGCAACTTCATCCACCCGACCGCGACCGTCGACGCGGGGGCGCAGCTCGGCGACGAGAACTACGTCGGACCCTACTGCATCGTCGGCCCGAACGTGCGCATGGGATCGGGGAACCGGCTCGAGGCCTACGTATCCATCGGCACCGCCGCGCAGCACCGCGACTATTTCCGCAAGCCCCCCGGGCCGGTGCTGATCGGCGATCACAACGTGCTCCGCGAGTACGCCACCGTCAACGGCGGCTCGATCGCGACCACCACGCTCGGCAGCGACTGCAAGCTGCTGATCGGCGCGCACATCGGCCACGATGCGATCGTGCGCGACCGCTGCACGCTGTCGAACAACGCCACGCTGAGCGGGCACACCATCATCGGCTACGGCGCGAACCTCGGGCTCGCCGTCGTGGTGCACCAGTACCTGGCTGTAGGGGCGCTCGCGATGGTGGGCATGAACTCGACGGTCACGCGCGACCTGCTTCCCTTCGCGGTCGCCTACGGTTCGCCGTGCGAATCGAAGAAGATCAACCGGGCGGGACTGGAGCGAAGCGGCGTGCCGGCCGGCGACCTGGCGCTATTCGAGCAGTGGTTCGAGGGGGTGCGTGGCGCGCCCGAGGCGCCGCTCGAGCACGACTACCGCAGGTTCCTCGCCGAGTTCGCCGCCGACCGCAAGGCCTGCCGGGGGGCACAGGGATCGGACTAGGCGAGCGCGGGCATCACCTCCGCGGCGAAGAGCTCGAGCGAGCGCAGCGATTCCTCGAGCGTCAGGTCGCCGAAGGCGAAGCGCAGCAGCGGGTAGTTGATCCCCGCCTCCGAAACCTGCGCCGCGAGCGCCGCGCGCACGCTCGCGGGCGAGCCGGCGATCATCTGGCCGCGCTTGACGGTCTCGTCGAAGCTCTCCACGTAAGGGAGGAACGCCGGCTCGTTGCGAGCCTCGCGCCACAGCTTGATGAAGCTGGCGAACCACCTGGCGTAGGCGCGCCTGGCGATGCCGAGCGCCTCGCGGTCGCTCGCCGCGATCACCACGTGCCGCGTGAAGCCCATGAACGGCAGTTGCGCGGGATCGTTGCCGAGGCGCGCCCATTCGGCGCGGTAGCGGTCGGTGAACTCGCGCACCTTCGCGGCAGGCGGGTTTCCCACCACGTTGACCCGGTTCGCCGCCGCCCATCCGATAGCCTCGAGCTTCGACAGCCCGTACCAGAGCGGCGGGTGCGGCTTTTGCAGCGGCTCGAGCAGCATCGGCACGTTGCGGAATCGGTAGTGCTTGCCCTCGAAGCTCACGGACTTCGACGTGAGCGCCTGCATCAGCACCTGGTAGGCCTCGAAGTACATCGCCTGCGACTGCGCGATGTCGACTCCGAACAGTCCGAACTCCATCGGCGACACCCCGCGACCGATCCCCAGCTCCAGGCGCCCGCCGCTCATCTGGTCGAGCATGCAGATCTCGTCGGCGAGGCGCAGCGGGTGGTAGAGCGGGAGCGTATAGACGACCGGCCCGAAGCGCAGCGTCTTCGTGCGTTGCGCGAGCGCCGCCAGGAACACCGAGGGCGAGGCTGCGAGCCCGAGCGGCGTGTGGTGATGCTCGGCGACGTGGTAGGCGTGGATGCCGGCGCGCTCGTAGGCCTCGGCGAGCCGCAGCCGGTCCTCGTAGAAGCGCGCGAGCGGCGCGCCGCTCGCGTCGAGGTGGTCGAAGATGCCGAATTTCATGTTAAAAGTCTTGCGATTATGCGGTCTGCGTTTCCATCCGGGCGCGAGGAGAAGCGAAACGCCCTGCTCGGCGCGGTCGACAGCGTACGCGAGATCGTCGTCGCGGGCGCCGCGGCGGCCGAGAGGGAGGCAACGCTGCCGCGCGAAACGGTGCGGGCGCTCTACGACGCGGGGCTGTTCGCGATCAAGCTGCCGCGGGAGCTTGGCGGCGCCGAGGCCGACCCGGTGACCCAGATCGAGGTGTTCGAGTCGATCACGCGCCTCGACCCTTCGGCGGGCTGGTGCACGATGATCGGCTGCACGGCGATCGCAGAGCCCGGCGCGTTCCTTCCCGACGAGGCGGTCGCGCAGATGTTCCCCGGCGGCCGGATTCCCCTTGGCGCCTGCACTTTCGTTCCGACCGGGCGCGCGCAGGCGGTGGAGGGCGGCTACCGGCTCACGGGCCGATGGCCGTTCGCAAGCGGCGTGCGGCACGCCGAATGGCTCGCGGCGACTGCGTTTGTCGCCCGCGAGCCGGGGTCGGCGGAGGAGCGGCGCGTGTTCGTGCTCCCCGTCTCGGCGGTGAAGCTGCACGACAACTGGCAGTCCGCGGGCCTGGAAGGGACGGGCAGCTGCGATTTCTCCTGCGAGGGCCTGTTCGTCGCCGAGTCCTTCACCTGGCACCAGCTCCAGGCGAAGCCACGCCGCGGCGGGCCGCTCTACCTCATGGGTCGGCCGGGATTCGTAGCGAACGAGTGCGTCGCGTTCGCGCTCGGCGTCGCGCGCTGCGCGCTCGACGCCATCACCGCGTACGCGCGGACGAAGAAGCGCGGGCTGAGGCAGCAATCAAGCGTCGCCTCGCGCGCGGTGTTCCAGCGCGCGCTGGGCGAGTCCGAGCTGAAGCTCGCCGCGGCGCGCGCTCTCGCCTTCGAGGTGTTCGAAAGGGCGTGGCAGACCGTATGCCGGGGCGAGCCGCCGCCGCCGAAGCTGCAGTCGGAGATGCGCGGCGTCGCGACCCTGGCGACCGATGCGGCCGTCGAGGTCGCGACGCAGGCGTTCCGCTACGGCGGCGGCGCGGCGCTCTACCGCACGAACGTGCTGCAGCGCTGCCTGCGCGACATCAACGCCGCCGCCCAGCACGTCGTGGTGAGCGACGTCGCCTACGAGAACTACGGCAAGTTCCTGCTCGGCTTCCCCGACGCCGATCCGCTGGCGTAGCTATTTGTGGCCCGCTTGACCCACTCATCCTCGGTGATCTGGCTTGCCAGCAGGCGCAGGTTGGCCGGGTAGGTGGTGCCCCACGGGCCGCGCCAGCCGAGGATGTCGCCGGTGAGCCAGAGCTTCTGGGATGCCTCCTCCTCCAAGGCTGCGCTATAGTCTACCCTCGAAGGCCACGACAAGAACGAGGAGGAAAGACGATGAAGCTCTACATGCATCCCGTCTCGATGACCAGCCGTCCGGTGCGGCTGTTCATCCAGGAGAACGGCATCCAGTGCGAGGAACAGGTGATCGACCTGATGACCGGCGAGCACTTCAAGGAGCCGTACCTCAAGGTCAACCCCAATCACCAGGTGCCCGTGCTCCAGGACGGCGATTTCCGCCTCACCGAAAGCTCGGCGATCCTCAAGTACCTCGCCGACAAGACCAACTCGCCCGCCTACCCGAAGGAACTCAAGGCACGGGCCAAGGTCAACGAGATGATGGACTGGTTCAACACGCAGTTCTACCGCGAGTACGGATATCACTTCGTGTATCCGCAGATCTTCCCCAACCACAAGCGCGCCACCGAGGAGGCGCAGAAATCGATCGTGGACTGGGGCAAGACGAACTGCGAGGACTGGCTCGGGATCCTGAACGACCACTGGATCGGTCCGAACAACCAGTACGTATGCGGCAACCAGATCACCATCGCGGACTACCTGGGAATCGGTTTCGTGTCGTTGGGCGAGATCATCCGCTGCAACTTCGCGAAGTACCCGAACGTGCAGCGCTGGATGAACAACATGAAGAAGCTGAAGAGCTGGCCGAAGGTGAACGAGGTGTTCTACGGTTTCGCCGAGGCGGTAAAGGGCCAGCAGTTCAACGCCATCGCATGATCAAGGGCCTGCACCACAACGCCTACCGCTGCCGGGACTCGGAGGAGACGCGGCGCTTCTACGAGGACTTCCTCGGGCTGCCGCTGGTCAACGCATTTAGCATCGAGGAGACGAAGAGCGGGCGCAAAACGCACGCGCTGCACTCGTTCTACCGCATGGACGACGGCTCCTGCCTCGCCTTCTTCGAGGTCCCTGACACGCCCTTCGAGTTCAAGCAGCAGCACGACTACGACCTGCACATCGCGCTCGAGGTGAAGCCCGAGGACCTCAAGCGCATGCTGGAGAAGGGCCGGGCGGCCGGCATCGAGTCGCGCGGCATCGCGGACCACCGCTTCATCGACTCGATCTACTTCCGCGACCCGAACGGCTACGTGATCGAGCTGACCGCCAAGCGCCCCGACCACGAGCGCGCGATGGACCCGGCGGTGAACAAGGCGCGCGAGACGCTTCGCGACTGGCAGCGGGACAAGCTCGAGCGCGTCAAGGCGTAGTGAAGACTCAGTTGCTCCCCTCCTCTACGAGGAGGGGTGCCGCCGCAGGCGGCGGGGTGGTGTTCTCGACCAGGAGGAGCCACGCCGCAGGCGGCTGCACCACCCCGGCGCTTCGCGCCACCCCTCCTCAAGGAGGAGGGGAAGAATCGAGATGAAATTTTCGTTCTTCCACCTGATGCCGTTCACTGGCCTGGTGAACGAGCCGCGGGACTGGCCGGTCTCGAATCGGGATTTCGACGCCGCGCAGGCTCGCGAGCACTACCGCGCCTACGTCGAGGCGATGATCCACGCCGAGCGGTGCGAATTCGACTGGGTCGGCTGCAACGAGCACCACTTCAGCCCCTACGGGCTGATGGCGAACTGCAACGTCATCGCCGGCGCGCTCGTCTATCCCACCAGCCGCATCAAGATCGCGATGATGGGCAACCTCGTTCCGCTCAACAACCCGATCCGCGTCGCCGAGGAGTACGCGATGATCGACTGCATGAGCGGCGGGCGGCTGATCGCCGGATTGATGCGCGGCATCCCGCACGAGTACATCGCCTACAACATCCCTCCCGACGAGAGTTGGGAGCGCCAGCGCGAGGCCGTGCAGCTCATCCTCAAGGCGTGGACCGAGCCCGAGCCTTTCGGCTGGGAGGGCAAGCACTTCCAGTTCCGCCAGGTGTCGATCTGGCCCAAGCCGTTCCAGAAGCCGCACCCGCCGCTCGTCATCTCGGCGACCACCCCTGAGTCGGCGAAGTTCGCCGCCGAGATGCGCGCCACCATGGGCATGGTGCTGATCGCGGACCTGAACCAGGCGAAGGAATGCATCCGCGTGTATCGGGAAACGGCGAAGGCAAACGGCTGGGAGCCTTCGCCGGAGAACATCCTCATCGGCATGCACACCGTGATCGCCGAGACCGACGAGATCGCGAAGCGGGAAATGGAGAAGGCGCGCAGCTACTTCGACCGCGTGCTGATGGGCGGGCCGCGCACCGCCGGGCGCCTGGTTCTGCAGAAGACGCGCTACTACCAGGACGAGGCGAACCGCGAGCGCTGGCAGGGGCGGCTTGCGAAGCGCGAGGCGGCGACGATCGACGACCAGATCGCGGGCGGCATGATCTTCTGCGGCAGCCCGGAGTCGGTGGTCGGGCAGATCAAGCGCGTGCACGCCGAGCTCGGCAACGGCGTGTTCAACTTCACGATGAAGGTCGGCAACCTTCCGGACGAGGTGGTGAGGAAAGGCATGGAGCTCTTCCGCGACCGGGTGCGGCCGCACGTGAAGGACCTGTGATGGAGCAGCTCGAGACACGGCTTGCTTCGGGCGCGCTGACGTATTTCGTGGAAGGCGAGGGAAGGCCGCTCCTCTACCTGCACCCTGCGGGCGGCGTGCGCTGGACGCACGTGATGCGCGGGCTCGCGCGCTCGTTCAAGCTGTACGTTCCCGTGGCGCCCGGGTTCGACGGCACGCCGCCGCATGCCGGGCTCGATTCGATGAAGGGACTCGGCGCGCTCGCCGGGCAATTCGTAGAGAAAATCATCGGCGGCCCGTGCGACGTGATGGGCTGCTCCTTCGGCGGCTGCGCGGCGATGTGGCTCGCGCTCCAGCGCCCCGATCTGGTCGACCACTTGGTGCTCGAATGCCCGGCGGGGCTGGAAAAGCGCGATCCGGCGCTGCGCGCCGATCCCGAGGCGTTCCGCCGAGCGTTGTTCCTGTATCCGGAGAAGATGCCGCCGGACTCCAAGCCGCCGGAGCTCGAGGGTGCGAACCGCAAGATGCTGCCGCACTACCGCTCCGAGGACGGACGGGACCTCAAGCTGATGGAGCGGCTCTCGGAGATCGACAAGATGACGCTCGTGCTGCACGGCGTGCTCGATCGTATCGTTACCAAGGAGAGCGTGCAGCTGCTCAAGAGCCGGCTCAAGCGCTCGTTTCTCATCTACTTCTGGGACGCGGCGCACGGCATCGAAGTCGACCAGCCCGAGCGCATGCTCGCGGTGGTGCGGGAATTCCTCGAGCGCTCGGAGGCGTTCGTGGTCAATCGCGGAAGCCTGGCGCTGAATCCCTTCCCGCGATAGAATCTGTCCAGACTAGACAGATTATTGGAAAAGCATGAGCGCTCGCTGGCCCCTGCAGAAGGCAAAGAACGAGTTTAGCCGGGTCGTCGATCGCGCCCTGAACGAAGGCCCGCAAACGGTGACGCGCCACGGCAGGCCCGTGGTCGTCGTTTCCGCGATCGGCGCTGCGGCGGGCCGCACGGGCAAGCGCAGGGCGTCGCGGGCGTTGGTGGATCTCTTGCGCCGCTGTCCGGCGGACCTCAGCCGGATCGTCATCCGCGATCGCTCGGCGGCTCGCACCGTCGATCTCGAGTGAGCTACCTGCTCGACACCTGCGTGGTGTCGGAGCTGTCGAGGCCCCGGCCGGATCGGGGCGTCGTCGCCTGGATGTCGGAGGCCGATCCCGCCTTCCTGCACCTCTCGGTGATCACGATAGGCGAGATACGACGCGGCACGCTGCGCCTGCCCGCCGGGAAGCGTCGAACGTCCCTGTCGAGCTGGGGCGAAAGGCTGAGACGCAGCTTCTCGGGGCGCGTTCTTCCCGTGGACGAGGCGGTTGCGCTGCGCTGGGCGGAGATCGCGGCGCGCGCGGAGCAGTCGGGCCGCCCCGGGTCGTTTGCCGACGGGTTGATCGCCGCGACCGCGCTCGATCGCGGACTGACGCTCGTCACGCGCAACGTGACCGACTTCGAGCCCTTCGGCGTCTCGCTCCTGAACCCGTGGAAGGCCGACTCCTGAGGCAAGTTGATTCAGATCAAACGTTCGACGATCTGAGGGTGGTCTATTTGCACATGACGGCGGCCGAGTACCGCAACGAGGACGAGGGCTGGGGCCTGAAGCCGCTCGCTCCGTTCCCCGGCGCGCCCGAGCTCTCCTGGCACCTGATCGAGTCGCTGGTGGCGGAGGAGTTCGACGTCACCATGTGCCAGGACATGGCGGTCGACCACGGCTTCGCGGTGCCGATGTCGCTGCTCTGGGGCGGAAAATCACCCTGGCCGGTGAAGACCGTGCCGATCGAGGTCAATACCGTGCAGCATCCGCTTCCCGCGCCGGCGCGCTGCTACAAGTTCGGCAAGGCGCTCGGCCGCGCGATCGAGTCCTATCCGCAGGACCTGAAGGTGGTGGTGCTCGGCACCGGGGGCCTGTCGCACCAGCTCGACGGCGAGCGCGCGGGCTTCATCAACAAGGCGTTCGACCTCGAGTGCATGGACAGGATCGTCACCGACCCCGAGCTCCTCGCCCGCTACTCGATCCGCGAGCTGGTCGAGCTGGCCGGCGCTCAGGGGGTGGAGCTGATCAACTGGCTCGTAATGCGCGGCGCGCTGACCGGGCGCGTGACGAAGCTGCACGCGAACTACCACATCCCGATCTCCAACACCGCCGCGGGACTGCTGCTGCTCGAGAACGCGGCCTAGTCGGCGCACGCGCGCTTGGTCCAGCGGAACAGGCGCACCGGGGGAATATTGAGCGGCTCAAGCTCTTCGTGCGCCGAGCCGAGAAACGGCCGGCACAGGCGCTCGACGCTCGCGGACACCTGGTAGGCGATGAAGCGGCCGCCCGGCGCGAGCAGCGCCGCGATGGCCTCCAGGATGCGCGAGGCGAGCGTGCGCTCCAGCGTGGAGAACGGAATACCGGAAATCACCACCTCGGGCGCGGCAAGGCCGTGCGCGGCGAGCACCTCGCGCAGCTCGCCCGCGCAGCCCAGGTGTGCGATCAGCCGCGGGTCCTCGATGCGCCCGAGAAGCCCGTGCAACTTGTCGTCGATCTCCAGGCAGAGCAGCTTCGCGTCCCCGCGCATCGCGCCGAGGATCGCCCGGGTCGTGCCGCCGGTGCCCGAGCCGAGCTCGACGATGGTGCGCGCGCGGCGCACCTCGCCGAGCTGAAGGATGCGGCGCTCGACGAAGCGCGAGCTGGGCACCACCGAGGCGACCTGGCGCGGCTCCCTCAGGAACGCCTGCAGGAAGACCAGCCGCTCGTCCAGCTCGTCGCGAAGGCGACGCGGTTTCGCATTCCGAAAATCGACCATCGGTTCTTGTTCTCCTTCGCAGCCCTGGCGCCGGGAGTATAAACCGTGCCATCGGAGGCGCTCCATAGTGCAGGCACAATTGCGTTCGTGGCCTATCGGATCGGGCTGACCGGGGGCATCGGCAGCGGCAAGAATGCCGCCGCGGAAATCTTCGCCTCACTGGGCGCCGAGGTGATCGATACCGACGCGGTCGCGCGCTCGCTCACGTGGCGCGGCGGCGCGGCGCTCGGGGCGATCGCGGCGCAATTCGGGCCCGGGGCGCTCGCGCCCGACGGCTCGCTCGACATGGCGCGCATGCGCAGCCGCGTGTTCAGCGACGCGCAGGCGGCGCGGCGCTTCGAGGCCATCGTGCAGCCGCTCGTGAAGGAGGCGTGCCTGCGCCGCGCGCGCGAGTCGCGCGCCGTCTACGTGGTGCTGATCGTTCCGCTGCTGCGCGAAGCCGGCCGCAAGGCGCTCGGCGTGGATCGCGTGGCGAGGGTCGAGTGCCCGGCGGAGGTGCGCGTCGCGCGCATCGTCCGCAGGAGCGGCCTGCGCGAGGCGGAGGTGCGCCGCATCGTCGCCGCGCAGGCCGGGAACGAAGCGCGCCTCGCGCGCGCCGACGACTCGATCGACAACGCGGGCGAGCTGGAGACCTTGCGCGTGCGGGTCGAGGCGCTTCACCGGGAGTATCTCCTCTTGGCTCGCCCCGCATAGGGGATGCTAAATTGCGGCGCATGTCCCGCGCCGCGCTCCGCGAGCGGTAATTTTTCGCTTGAAGGCTCAAGGGCTTGGTGGCAGGATGGGGGAGCCTATTGCAAGGGGATGCAGATGCTCAGAACGATGATTGCAGCCGCGTGCGCGATGTCGGCGGCGGCGTTCCTTGCGCACGTGCCGGAAGCTGGGGCTCAAGCCGGCGGCAGCAGCGCAGGTTCCGCGCCGGTCTATACGCCGCCGCAGCGGGGCGCGCCTTCGCGGCGCGTCGGCGGCAGCTCGCGCGGCGCGGGCGACGCGCTCCCGGCGGTGATGATCCTCGCGCCCGACCACGTCGGGCTCACGACCTCGGAGTCGCCCTCGCTCTACTGGTACCTCTCCAAGCCGACCACGGTGCGCGTGGAAGTGACGCTCGTCGACGAGAAGGGCGAGACGCCGCTCATCGAGTACGCGATCGAGAAGGCCGACGGCCCGGCGGTGCACCGCGTGGACCTGGCGAAGCACAACATCAAGCTCAAGCCGAACGTCGACTACCAGTGGTCGATCTCGGTGGTGCCGAACCCGAGCGAGCGCTCGAACGACGTCATGGCCGGAGGAGTGGTGAAGCGCGTCGCCGTGCCCGACGCCGTCAGGCGCGCGCCCGGCGCGAGCAAGGGCGAGCTCGCCCGCCTGTCGGCGAGCCAGGGCCTGTGGTACGACGCGATCGCGCTGTATTCGGAGCTGATCGAGCAGAGCCCGAAGAGCGCCGAGCTGCGCCGGCAGCGCGCGGCGCTCCTGCAGCAGGTCGGGCTGAAGGAGATCGCGGAGTTCGACCTGCGCGCCTCGCGCTAGGCGCCTAGAACTGCACCTGCATCGCGAACAGGAAGTGCACGCCCGAGTCCTGCAGGTCGCGCGTCGGCTGCGCGATCTTGCGCTGCGCGAATCCCTTGTAGACCTGCGCCAGCGCGCCGCGCACCGGCGTCCAGCGCAGGCCCGCGCCGAAGCTGGACAGGCGCTGCGCTGCGCCCCGGTGGTCGCGCCCGCTGCCCGCGTCGGCGAATAGCGCGATTTCCACCTGCCCGGCGTCCGGGTCGTCGCCGGCCAGGGGCGCTCTCAGCCGGCCGATCGGCCGGCGATATTCCACCGAGCCGACCCAGCCGTTGTCGCGCACGACCGCGTTCTCGCGGTAGCCGCGCACCGTCTGCGCGCCGCCGAGCGCGAATTTCTCGGAGGGCAGCAGCGCGTCGTTGGAGCGCTGCCAGTCGCCGCGCGCCACCAGCTGTCCGAGCTCGCCGGGGAGCCGCCGCGCCCACTGCAGCTGCGCGAGCCGCGTGACGAAGCGCGAGTCGGGGTTGCCCGCGTTGCTGATCGTGGCCCCGAAATGGTCGAGGCCGCGGCTCACGGTGAAGCGCGCGGCGAGCACCTGGTCCGCGCTGCGCTCGCTCCAGTCCCCGGAGACGCGCAGCGCCGCGACGGCGCTCTTTCCGTCATCCAGCCCCGGCGTGAACGAGAACGGCTGGCCGAGCAGGAAGCTCGCGTTCCTGCGCCGCGCGAGCGTCGCCCCGAGCGCGAGCTCGCGCGACACCGTGCGCACGAACGGGTGCACCAGCCCCAGCTCGAGCGCCTCGGAGCGGTTGCGGATCGCGATCAGGTCGAAGGGCGGCTCGACTACGGTGGCGTCGCTGCGCTCGAACTTGAAGTTGAACCGGGTGTCGTGCGCGGTGAGCGGCACCGAGAGCGTGATGGTGGTGTCCTCCAGCCCGCTGGTGAGGCCCTGGCGCAATCCCCACGCTTCGCCGCGGCCGAGCAGGTTGCGCCACTCGAATTGCGCTTCGACGCGCTTCGCGCCCACCACCGGCGAGCGGTTGTTCGCCACCGTGACGCCGAAGGTGTTGCGCTTCGCCTCGGTGACGTCGAGCCGCAGCACCGCCTCGCCCGGCCGCACGCCCGGTCCCAGCTCCGCGTTGATGCGCTCGATCTGCGGATCGAGCAGGATCACCTGCATGCGCTCCTGCAGCTCGCGCACGTTGAGCGGCGGCCCGGCGCCGGCGGCGACCCGCTCGCGGAAGAAGCGCGGCTCGAAGCGGTGCTCGCCCGCGACCACGATCTCCGCCAGGCGTCCCTCGATCACCTCGATGGTGGCGACGCCGTCGCGGATCTCCTGGTCCGGGATCAGCGCGCCCGAATTGACGTAGCCGGCGGCGACGTAGTGCCGCGTGATCGCGAGGCGCGCTTCCTCGAGCTCGTCGTTGCCGATCGACCGCCCGGTGAACGGCGCGAGCAGCGCCTCGAGCTGCGCGGCGTCGAACACCGTCGCGCCGACGATGCGAAAGCGCTTGACGACGATCGCCAGCGGCCGCGACGGCCGCCGCTCGGGCGACGCGGGCAGCGGCGGGAGCACGAAGCCGGGCCGCGGCGCCTCGCGCAGGAATTCCGGAAGCCTCGGGCGCTCGAGCGGACCGCGCTCCGGAGGAACGCCCTGCGCGTAAGCTGGATTGCAAAAGATCGTCAGGACGAGCGCGAGCAGCGCGCACAGGGGTTTTCGCACAATCATCGGGCCGTAACGGCAGCGTGCGATGGTCACGTAGCGCGTTGCGACAGCGGCGTCGCGGTCAGTTTTTTCGCTCATCGATGCCGAATGGAATATCAGCCGCGCCGTCGTGTAAAGGCGACAGTGGATTGAGTGCACTTGACGCACTGCAATAATAGTGGTCATCGCATCAGGCGCATGTTAGATTGCCGTCAGGGGGGGAAATGGGCTCGATCCGGGGCCGACCAAGCGACGCAGTCGACGTCCGCAAGACGCCTTGCCGCATGTTTCGCGCGCGGCCGGCGCTCGCCTTTCATCCCGATTCGCTCGTCCTTCGCGCATTGCGCGCGAAGCCGAAGCCGTTCTAACGGAGCACGACCATGGCAACGCTTACCAAAACTTCCGCCGGTCAAAATTTCAACACGCAGCCGCCTGTCGGCCCCGGGACCACCGCCGACATCCTGCTGGTAGGAGACGACGCCTTCATCGGCGGCACGATCAACCTGTTCGGGGGCGCGGACGATCTGCGCTTCAACAACGTCGCGGGCGCGGAGGTCTACGACCTCGGCTGGTTCACCTTCGCCGGCACCGGCGCGATCGAGCTGGTCACGCTCGGCACCGGCGGCGCGGCGGCGCCCGTCCTGACCGGGACCATCGGCCACAGCATCGACGCCTCCGACTACCTGTTCAACGCGCTCACCATCCGCGGCAACGCGGGCAACAACGCGCTCACCGGCACGTTCTGGAACGACACCATCTCGGGCGGCGGCGGCATCGACACCCTCATCGGCGGCGCGGGCAACGACGTGTTCACCCTCACGTCGGCCGCGCAATACGCGGCGAACGCGCAGATCGACCAGGACGACAGCACCGGCTTCGACACTCTCCAGCTCACCAGCAACGTCGCGGCGACGCTCACGCTCAACGCCACCACCAACGTGGACGCGGTGACGGTCCTCGGCACGGGCGCGGTGAACGTGGACGCTTCGGCCGCGGTCGTGGACCTCGGCATGGTGATCACCGGCAACGCCGCGGCGAACACCCTCACCGGCACCGCCAACTTCATCGGCGACACGCTGATCGGCGGCGTGGGGGCGGACAACCTTTCCGGCCTGGCGGGCAACGACGTGTTCGTGATCTCGCTCGCCACCCACTACGTCACCACCGCCAACCCGCTCACCTCCGACCGCATCGACGGCGGCGCCGGCACCGACATCATCCGCTTCACCTCGACCGCGGCGGGCGTGCTGACGCTGAACGCCAACGTGACCGGCGTGGAGCGCGTCGAGCTTTCCAACCAGCAGGGCCAGACCCACCTCACCACCGCGCTCGGGGTGGACGCCGACCTGCTGAATTCCTCGCTCGCCATCGTCGGCAACGCCGGCGTCAACACCATCACCGGCACGCAGGCCGCCGACACCATCGACGGCGGCGCGGGCAACGACGTGATCCTGATCGCCGACGCGGGGCACCACGACGCGGGCGAATCGATCGACGGCGGCGCGGGCACCGACGTGATCCGCTTCACCACCACCGCCGCGCAGGAGCTCATCCTGCAGAGCATCGTCAACGTCGAGACGGTGGCGATCGCGACCGCCGCCGGCGCGGCGACCGGCGCCAACGCCGCGAGCCTGAACGCCGAAGGCCTGGCGGTGGGAATCGGGCTCGCCGGCAACGCGGGCGCCAACTCGCTCAAGGGCGGCAGCGGCGACGACACGCTCACCGGCGGCGGCGGCAGCGACACGCTCACCGGCGGCGCCGGCAACGACGTCTACGTGTACACGGCCGCCGGCCAGTTCGGCGCGACCGAATCGGTGAACGACAGCGGCGGGACGAACGACGCCATCAGCGTCACCGCGGGCGTGCTCACCTCCGGGACCGGCGCGACCGCCGGCATCCAGGCGACCGGGGTCGAGAGGATCGTCCTCACCGGCGCGGCCGGGGCGGTGGTCTCGACGCTGGAACTGGACGGCTTCGCGGTCGAGGGCGGCACCGGGGCGAACTCGATCACGGGCGGCGGCGGCGGCGACACCATCACCGGCGGCGCGGGCGCGGACACCATGAACGGCGGGGCGGGCGACGACGTGTTCGTCGCCGCGCTCAACACCCACATCACCGGCGACAAGTTCACCGGCGGCACGGGGACCGACACGGTGCGCCTCACCGGCACCACCACGCTCGCGGGCGGCATGACCTACACCTTCGCCGCGGGCAGCATCATCGCGGCCGCCAGCGTCAGCACCATCGAGGAGGTGGAGATCTCGGACGCGGCCGGCGACAACAGCGGCACCGACAAGATCAACATCGTCGCCTCGGGGCTCGCCGCGACGGTGAACGGGATCAGGTTCACCGGCAACGCCGGCAACAACTCGATCACCGGCGGCGCGGGCAACGACATCATCGAGGGCCTCGGCGGCAACGACAACCTGAACGGCGGCGCCGGCAACGACGCCTTCGTCTATTCCGCGAGCGCGCACTACGCGGGCGACACGGTGACCGGCGGAGTCGGCACCGCGGACGAGATCCAGTTCACCAGCGCCGTGGACGGCGACGCGCTGGTCCTCGCGGCGAGCACCACCGGCATCGAGAAGCTGACCTTCGGCGCCGGCACGGCCGACCTGGCGGCGGACGCGACCACGGTGACGACCGCGCTCACCATCACCGCCAACGACGGCGACAACACCGTCGCCGGCGGCACCGGCAACGACACCATCGCGCTCGGCGCGGGCGATGACGTGCTGGTCGTCAAGCTCGCCGCGCATCACGCGCCCTCCGAATCCATCGACGGCGGCGCGGGCACGGACGAGATCCGCTTCACCTCGACCCTCGAGGGCGACACGCTCGTGCTCACGCCGTTCAACACGGCGGGGAGCCTGGAGCGCATCAGCATCGCCGACGAGTCCGGCGACAACAGCGGCACCGCGTCGGTCCACGTCTACGCGGCGGGCGTGAACAGCGCCGTGACGATGACCGGCAACTTCGGCGACAACCAGCTCACCGGCGGGCGCTTCGCCGACCTCATCCAGGGCGCGGCGGGCGACGACCTGCTCAACGCCGGCTCGGGCGACGACACCCTCGACGGCGGCGCGGGCGCCGACACGCTGGTCGGCGGCTCGGGCAACGACGAGTTCCGCGACGTCGACGCCGCGGACGCGATCGTGGGCGGCATCGGAAGCGACGACCGCCTGGCGATGACGCAGGGCACGACGGTCGACCTGACGCTGCTCACGGCGGCGCAGGTGAGCGGCGTGGAGCGCATCGCGATGGGCGCGGGCGACAACACCGTGCACCTCGACCAGGAGATCGTGCAGGCGATGGTCGGCGCGAACGGCACCCTGGTGGTGGACGGCGGGGCCGGCGACGGCATCAGCTCGGCCGAGGGCTGGGCGCAGATCGGCGGCGCGCCGGTCGGCTACACCGACTACCAGCTCGGCGGCTCGGGGCCGATCCTGCGCGTGAACGACGTGCTCGGCTTCGCGCGCACCTTCGTGGGCACGCCGGGGAACGACAGCTTCGTCGGCGCGGCGAGCGACGACACCTTCCAGTTCACGCAGGGCACGCTCGAGCCCGCCGACACCATCGACGGCGCGGGCGGCACCGACACGCTGCAGCTCACCGGCGGCGGCACCATCGACCTGGTCGGCGCCGATGGCGCGGACATCAGCAACGTCGAGCGCATCACGCTCGACTCGGCCGGCACGGTGCTGATCGTCTCGGACGGCACCTGGACCATCGTCGCCGCTGGGGGCAACAACAACATCACGCTCGGCACGGGCGACCAGGACGTCACCGCGGGCGCGGGCGACGACACCGTCAATCTCGGCGCGGGCGACAACATCATCCTCGCGGGCGACGGCTCGGACGAGGTGAACGGCCCGGTCGTTCTGGGCGACGAGGTGTGGCTCGAGGGAAGCGCCGACACGTTCGAGTGGCAGGACCTCCTGGGCGGCGGGCTGGTGGACGGCGGCGCGGCGAGCGACACGCTGCTCGTCGGAATGGAAATGGGAAGTATCAGCATCGACCTCACGCCGACCTCCGGCGAGGCGGGCGTGTATTCGAACTTCGAGAACCTCGCCGCGGGCGGTGCGGATGGAGACATCACCGTTTCCGCGTCCGATTCGGGCGGCAGCATCACGACGGGCAGCGGCGACGACAGCGTCACCGCGGGC
>Ga0156285_1103_pt1 | contig 53683 bp, 50 predicted proteins | sample RifCSPlowO2_12_FD_107934 | JGI IMG/M metagenome (GOLD analysis project Ga0156285, IMG submission 107934) | Betaproteobacteria bacterium RIFCSPLOWO2_12_FULL_68_20 | reverse complement strand
ATCTGGCAATCGAGCCGTGCAATTCGCTCACCGCGCACTGTGGGCAGGGTCAACTCGCCTCCGTTGACAAGGAAAGCCATATCAACGTCCGCCGTGAACCGCGCGCTGCTTCTGGCGCGTCGGTTTCCACGGCGTGGTTGGGTGGCAAATTGCCGCGGTCACAGATCCTCCGGCTTCAGGCCCGTACGCTTTGCGATTCGAGACAGCATCCGCGGCCCGATTTCTTCGCGGTCGTGAAACGCGAATACGACATCGGGCCAGCCGAGCCGGGAAAGGGTCTTGTGTGAACCGGACTGGCGCTTAAGCGTCCAGCCGATCCGGTACAGAGCCGCGAGTACACGATTGGCCTTCGACGAAGGCCAGGAACTCATGCCACGGCGATAGAGATGGACTGAGGCCCTGTCTCGTTGTGCTCAAGGCGCTCGGCGAGTACGCGAAAAGCCAGCGCCTGGGCCTTCGCCATTGCTTCCTGGGCCGTGGCGCCGTACGCCAGAACACCCGGCAGTTCAGGCACTTCCGCCAACCAGCGCCCGTCCTCTTCCCGCTCGTGCTCGATGGTGAAATGCATAAGGACCTCGACAGTTGCCGCGATTCTACGCCCGCCGCTTATTTGCCACCCAACGTCAAATCATTCCGATTCTTGCGGCCTATCATAGACCAGTTCTCCTAGCTGCGGTGTCAACGCGCCCCAGATTCAAGGCGTTACGTCTATGTACGCTTATACAGTACTGGGGTTAGTCCGCAGAAAATGGAGCAAAGGTCTGATTCCTCGCAGCTTTCCTCCGAGCCCCCTAAGCCGCGGCTAAAGGAGCGGTTCCACGAAGCCATCCGCACGCGGGGCTACAGCCAGCGGACCGCAAAGAGCTACTGGTTCTGGATCCGCTGGTTCATCCGGCACCACGGCAGGCGCCACCCGGCCGAGCTGGGCGCGGCCGAAGTGGAGGCGTTCCTGTCGTGGCTCGCGACCGAGCGCAACGTCGCCGCCGCCACGCAGAATCAGGCGCTCGCCGCGCTCCTGTTCCTCTACAAGCAGGTGCTCGGGCAGGACCTGCCGTGGTTCAAGGACATGGTGCGCGCCAAGCGCCCGGTGCGGGCGCCGGTGGTGCTTACGCCAGCTGAGGCTCAGCGGCTGCTCGGGCAATTGCAGGGCGTCAAGTGGATGATGGTGAGCCTACTTTACGGCGCAGGTTTGCGGCAGATCGAATGCCTCACCTTGCGCGTCAAGGACGTGGATTTCGCCTATCGCCAGATTCTGGTGCGCGACGGCAAGGGCGGCAAGGATCGCGTGACGATGCTCCCCGAGCAACTGGTACAGCCGCTGGAGGCGCATCTGGGTCGCGTGCGGGCGCTGCACCAGCGCGACCTTGCCGCCGGTCACGGCGAGGTCTGATTGCCGAACGCGCTCGCGCGCAAGTACCCGAACGCCGCACGCCAGTGGAGCTGGCAGTTCATGTTTCCTTCGAAGAGTCTTTCGGCCGATCCCGGATCGGGCGTGATCCGACGACATCACATCTATCCGGATACATTGCACCGCGCGGTAGCGGAGGCCGCCCGCGCGGCAAGGATCATCAAGCCGGTGAGCTGCCATACCTTGCGGCATTCGTTCGCGACGCACCTGCTCGAGGCCGGCTACGACATCCGCACCGTGCAGGAACTGCTCGGACACGCCGATGTGTCCACGACGATGATCTACACGCACGTACTGAACAGGGGCGGCCGTGCGGTGAGGAGTCCGCTCGATCGGTTCGAATTGGTGAGCGGGCCGTGACCCACCGCTTCACCAAGCATGGCTTGGAGGAGATGGCTCGACGGGGGCTTGCGCGCGAGCTGGTTCAGGGAGTGCTCGACTCCCCCGCGCAAAGGGTGGCGCAACGCTCCGGCCGATTGGCGCTTCAAAGCAAGGTACACTTCAAGGACGGCGAGTTCCTCCTGAGGGTGATCGTGGAGCCGCTGGCGGAGCCGCCCGCGGTGATCACGGCTTACCGGACGAGCAAGATCGGGAAATACTGGAGGCCAGAATGAAGGCGCATTACGACCCGGATACCGACACGCTTCGCCTCGTGCTGCGTTCGGCGCCGGTTCACGAGAGCGACGAGGAGAAGCCCGGTGTGATCCTCGATTACGACAAGGAGGGCAACGTCGTCAGCATCGAGATCCTCGACGCTTCGCAGCGCGTGGAGGATCCGCGCAGGGTCGATTTTCTCGCTGGCGCGTAGCGCCGGCGAGCTCTATTTCTTCGTGACGCCGAGCAAGGCATCGGGCAGCCAGGTCGCGAGCTCCGGGAACACGGTGATGAGCGCGATCGCGAGCACCATCATGAAGAAAAAGGGCAGCGACGCGAGCGCCACGTAGTTCGAGTCGCGCCCGGTCATGGTCTGCAGCACGAAGATGTTGAAGCCGAGCGGCGGGGTGAGCTCGGCGATCTCGACCAGCAGCACGATGAAGATGCCGAACCACACCAGGTCGAAGCCCGCTTTTTCGATCATCGGCAGCACGATCGAGGTGGTGAGCACGATCATGGAGATGCCGTCCAGCGCGGCGCCGAGCAGGATGTAGATGAGCGCGAGGATCGCGATCAGCCCGTAGGGGTTGGGGTCGATCGAGGCCACCCACTCGGCGAGCGCGCGCGGGATGCCGGTGAAGGCCATGGTGGTGGAGAGGAAGCTCGCGCCGGCGAGGATGAACAGGATCATGCAGGAAAGCCGTGTCGCGCCCATCAGGCTCTGCCAGAAGGTCGCGCGGCTCAGCCCGCCCGACAGCCAGGCGATGCCGAGCGCGCCGAGCACGCCGTAGGCGGCGGCCTCGGTGGCGGTCGCCCAGCCGATCACCATCACCCAGACGATGAACACGATCAGCGCGACGCACGGCACCAGCAGGCGGCTGCGGTAGAGCTTCTCGGCGAGCGGCAGCCTGATCTCGTCCTTCGGCGTCCTGCCCGGATTCGCCAGCGCCCACGCGACGATGTAGCCCGAGAAGAGCAGGGTGAGCAGGATGCCGGGGAGCATGCCGGCGAGGAACACCTTGATGATCGAGACCTCGGCGGCGACCGCGTACACCACCATGATGATCGAGGGCGGAAGCAGGATGCCGAGGGTGCCGGCGGCGGCGAGCGAGCCGAGGCAGGTCTTCTCGTCGTAGCCGCGGCGCTTCAGCTCGGGGAGCGCCACCTTGGCGATGGTGGCGCAGGTGGCGGCCGAGCTGCCGGAGACGGTGCCGAAGATGGCGCAGCCGAGGATGTTCACGTGCATGAGGCGGCCCGGGAGCCAGCCGAGCCAGGGCGACAACCCCTCGAACATCTCTTCCGAGAGCCGCGTGCGGTACAGGATCTCTCCCATCCAGACGAACAGCGGCAGCGCGGCGAGCGTCCACGAGGCGCTCGAGCCCCAGAACGCCTGGAACAGGCTCGCCTCGGGCGCCGTGCTGGTGAAGAACTGCAGCCCGAACCAGGCCACCGCGGCGAGCGCGATCGCGATCCACACGCCCCCGGCGAGCAGCACCAGCAGCAGCCCGAACAGCACCAGCGCGGACTCGAGGACCGTCACCTAGAGCGTTTCCGAGAAATCGCCCGCGGCGCGCCGCGCCTCCTCGGCGACCTGGTAGGCGGGCTTCTCGCTGCGCAGCACCGTCGCCAGCTCGTCGAGCACCGCGATCAGGAAGATCAAGACCCCGAGCACGAGGCTCAGCTGGGGGATCCAGATCGGGACCGGGATCAGGCCTTGCGCGACCTCCTTGAACTTCCAGCTCTCGTAGACGAAGCGCGCGACCGCCCAGGTCATGTAGCCGACGAACAGCGCGGTGACGCCGAGCGCGGCGAGCTCGGCGAGGCGGCGGCCGCGCGGGGCGAGGCGCTCGAGCAGCAGCCCCACGCGCACCAGCTCGCCGTGGCGGAAGGTGTGGCCGAGCGCGAAGAACGCGGACGCGGCGGTCAGCCAGGCGACGATGTCGTCCGCCCCGCGGACGAGGAAGCCGGCCTCGCGGCCGAACGCCTGCGCGAGCATCAGCGCGCCGACCGCGGCGAGGCAGATCGCCGCGAGCGCGCCGCTGGCGGAATAGAGGCGGTCGAGAAACCGCCTCACCCTACTTGCCGCGGAACGCCTTCATGAGCGCATCGCCCTCGGCGCCGGCCGATTTCTGCCATTCGGCGGCCATCTGCGCGCCGACCTTGCCGAACGCGGCCTTCATGGCGGCGTCGGGCTCGTGGATCGCGATGCCGTTCTTGGCGAGCGCGGCGTTGCCTTCCTTCTCGCGCGCCTTGCCCATCTCCCAGCCGCGCGTCTCGGCCGCCGTCGCGGCGCTGGTGAGCGCCTTCTGCTGCGCGATCGGCAGGCCCCCGTAGGAGCGCAGGTTCACCACCACCACGTTCTTCGGGTGGAAGGCGCTGGTGTTGTAATAGTTCTTCACGAACTCCCAGGCCTTGGTCGAGGTGCCGGTGGCCGACGAGGTGATCATGGCCGAGAGGCCGCCGGTCGCGAACATCTGCGGCACGTCGGGGACCTGCACCACGGTCGGGCTCGCGCCCAGCAGCTCCGCCATGCGCGCGGTCTGCGGGCTGTAGGTGCGGAATTTCTGGCCCTTGAGGTCGTCCACCGTCTTGAGCGGGTTCTTGGTGTAGAGGCCCTGGCCGGGCCACGCCACCGAGTAGAGCAGCCGCAGCCCCCGGGCCTGCAGCTTCTTCTCCAGGAACGGCTTCTGCGCCTGGTAGAACTTGAACGCGCTGTCCCAGCCGGGCGCGACGAACGGCAGGTTGTCCGCGGCGAACACCGGGTCCTCGTTGCCGAACTGCCCGAGCAGGAACTCGGCGATGTTCACCTGGCCGGTCGAGACCGCGCGCAGCATGTCGGGGTGCTTGATGAGCGAGCCGTTCGAGTGCACGGTGATGTCGAGCGCGCCGCCGGAGGCCTTCTTCACGTCCTCGGCGAACTGCTTGATGTTGCGCGTGTGGAACTCGCCGTCCTGGTACGGAGTCGGCATGTCCCATTTGGTCTGCGCCTGTGCGGCGCCCAGCAGGGCGCTCGCCGCGAACGCCGCGGCGGCGGCGAATGTCGGTCTCATGATTTCTCCCTCAGGGGTTGTTGAGCAGGGTCGCGACATGATCGGCCAGCGCCAGCGACGCTGTCAAACCCGGCGACTCGATGCCGAACAGGTTCGCGAGGCCCGGCACGCCGTGCTCGCGCGGGCCCTGGACGAGGAAATCCTGCGCCGGCTCGTCCTGCCCGGCGGTTTTCGGGCGGATGCCCGCGTAGGCGGGCGCGAGCGCGCCGTCGGGAAGGGCGGGCCAATAGCGCCGGATCGCGCCGTAGAAGCGCTCGGCTCGGCGCGGATCCACCTGATAGTCGATCGCATCCACCCACTCGACGTCCGGGCCGAAGCGCACCCGTCCCGCGAGATCGAGCGTGACATGCACTCCCAGCCCGCCCGGTTCCGGCACCGGGTAGACGAGGCGCGAGAACGGCGCGCGGCCGGCGAGCGTGTAGTAATTGCCTTTCGCGTACAGCTCGCGCGGCGCCATCGCGACGGGATATCCGTCGATCGCGCGCGCCACGCCCGGCGAGCGCAGCCCGGCGCTGTTGACCAGGATCCGGCATTCGATCGGCTCGGCCCCTGCGACGCGCAGCTCGAACCCGCCCGCGCGGGCCAGCGCTCTTTCCAGCCGGCTGCGCAGCGCCAGCACCGCGCCGCGCGCCTCGGCATCGCCCAGGTACGCGAGCATCAGCGCGTGGCTGTCGATGATGCCGGTCGAGGGCGAGAAGAGTGCCGCGGTGCACGAGAGCGCCGGTTCCAGGGCGCAGGCCTGCTCGCGCGTCATCCGGACCACGTCGGTCGCGCCGTTGGCGTGGGCCCGCGCCTGGATCTTCCCCAGCTCGTGAGCCTGGCTCGCGTCGGCGGCGACGATGAGCTTGCCGCAGCGCGCGTGGGCCACCCCGCGCTCGACGCAATACTCGTACAGGAGCCGGTTTCCCGCGACGCAGCTGCGCGCCTTGAGCGATCCGGCGGGGTAGTAGATCCCGGCGTGGATCACCTCGGAGTTGCGCGAGCTGGTGTGCATGCCGATGGCGCCCTCGGCCTCCAGGATCACCACCTCGCGCCCGGCGAGCGCGAGCGCGCGCGCGCAGGCGAGCCCGACGATTCCCGCGCCGACCACCACGCACTCGACGCGGTCCATCTCAGCCCGCGCGCTCGAGCGCCGGTCGGAGGATCAGGCGCTCGGCCGCGAGCGCTGCGACCGCGCCGAGCGCGATCGCAGCGGCCATCGGCCGGCCGGTGCCGTCGAACAGCACCGCCAGCACGCCGCTCGTCACCGCGCTGGTGCCGAACTGCAGAAATCCCAGCAGCGCCGAGGCGCTGCCGGCGATTTTCGGAAAGGGCGACAGCGCCGCCGCGATGGCGTTCGGAAAAACGAAGCCGATCCCGAACATGTACAGGACCATCGGCCCGATCACCCACGCCCAGTGCGCGAGCCCCGACCAGACGAGGACGCCGGCCGCGACACCCCCCGCGAAGCTGAGCCACGCTCCCAAGCGCACCAGGCGCGCGATGCCGCGCTTGAGCACGGCCCGGCTCGAGAGCCACGCGCCCGCGATGTGGCCGAGCATCACGGTCGAAAAGAGGACCGCGAAGCCCTGCGCGGACACGCCGTAGGCTTGCACCATGACGAAAGCCGAGCTGGAAATGAAGCTCACCACGCCGAACTGCGAGGCGAGCAGCACCGTCAGCGGCGCGATGAAGCGCCGGTCGCGCAGCAGCCCCCAGTAGCGGGACGCGATCTCGCGCGCCGGGTGCGCGGCGCCGAGCGCCGGGGCCGTCTCGGCGAGCACCGCATGGACCACCACGGCGAGCGCCGCCACCACCGCGGCGTAGAACCAGAACACCGCCTCCCAGCCGATGCCGATCAGCGCGCCGCCCGCCAGCGGAGCGAGGATCGGCACGAGCCCGAACACGACGGTCATGCGCGCGAGCAGGCGTGCCGCCTGCTCATGCGCGAACAGGTCGCGCGCCACGGCGCGCGCGATCACCGGCCCGGCGGACATGCCGAGCCCCTGCAGGAAGCGCAGCAGCACGATCGCCGTCGCGGATTGCGCCAGCGCGCAGGCGGCGCTCGCGCCGAGCGCCACCGCGAGGCCGGCGAGCAGCGTCGGCCGGCGTCCGAAGCGGTCGGAGAACGGCCCCCAGAACAGCTGCCCGAGCGCGCCGCCGGCGAGGAACGTGGTGAGGGCGAACTGCACCGTGCGCGGCTCGGCGCCGAGCGCGGCGGCGATCGCCGGCATCGCGGGCAGGAACGCGTCCACGCCGAGCGGCACCAGCGCGAACAGCGTGCCGAGCAGCAGGGTGAGACCGAGAGAGATGCCAGCCAAGCCCGCGCACTTTACTAGAATGCTCCCCGGATGAAGCGAAACAGGCGCGGCGGGCGCTGGCAGTTCTGGATCGACCGCGGCGGCACGTTCACCGACGTCGTCGCGCGGCGCCCGGACGGCTCGCTCGCGACCCACAAGCTGCTGTCGGAAAACCCGCAGCGCTACCGCGACGCGGCGCTCGCCGGTATTCGCCAGCTGCTCGGGGTGGCCGCCGATGCGCGCATCCCCGCCGCGGACATCGAGGCGGTGAAGATGGGCACCACGGTCGCCACCAACGCGCTGCTCGAGCGCAAGGGCGAGAAAACGGTTCTGTTCATCACAACGGGGTTCGGGGACGCGCTGCGCATCGGTTACCAGAATCGTCCCAAGCTTTTTGCGAGGCACATCGAACTGCCGGAGATGCTGTACGCGAGCGTGGTCGAGGTTCAAGAGCGGATCGGCGCGCGCGGCGAAGTCCTTCTCCCGCTCGACGAGTCGCGAGCGCGCGCCGATCTGGAGAAGACCTTTGCTGAGGGCTTTCGGTCCATTGCGATCGTGTTCATGCATGGGTATCGATATCCGCAACACGAAGAGCGGGTTGCCGCTCTCGCGGCGGAACTCGGGTTCACGCAAATATCCGTTTCGCATCGCGTCAGCCCGCTCATGAAGCTCGTCGGGCGCGGCGACACCACGGTGGTGGACGCCTACCTCTCGCCGCTCCTTCGCCGCTACGTGGAGCATGTGGCCGGCGAGCTGGAAGGCGTGCGGCTGCTGTTCATGCAATCGAACGGCGGGCTCACCGACGCGCGGCGCTTCCAGGGCAAGGATTCGATCCTCTCGGGCCCCGCCGCGGGCGTGGTGGGCGCGGTGCGCGCCTCGGCTGCCGCCGGGTTCGAGCGCATCATCGGCTTCGACATGGGCGGCACCTCGACCGACGTGTCGCATTACGCCGGGGAGCTCGAGCGCGAGTTCGAGACGCGGGTCGCGGGGGTGAGGATGCGCGCGCCGATGATGAGCATCCATACCGTGGCGGCCGGCGGCGGTTCGATCCTGCACTTCGACGGCGCGCGCTACCGGGTCGGGCCGGACTCCGCGGCAGCGGATCCCGGGCCGGCGAGCTACCGGCGCGGCGGCCCGCTCGCGGTGACCGATGCGAACGTGATGCTGGGCAAGATCCAGCCGCGGCACTTTCCCCGCGTGTTCGGTCCGCGCGGCGACCAGGCGCTCGATGCCGGGATCGTGATGCAGAAGTTCTCGGCGCTGGCGGCGAGTATCGGCGACGGCCGCTCGCCGGAGGAAGTCGCCGAGGGCTACATCCTGATCGCGGTCGGCAACATGGCGAACGCGATCAAGCACATCTCGGTGCAGCGCGGCCACGACGTCACCGCCTATGCGCTGTGCTGCTTCGGCGGCGCGGCCGGCCAGCACGCCTGCCTGGTGGCCGATGCGCTCGCCATGACGCGCGTCTTCATCCACCCGCACGCTGGCGTGCTCTCGGCCTACGGCATGGGGCTCGCGGATCAGAGCGCTATGCGCGAGAAGTCGGTCGAGGCGAGGCTGGAGGAAGCGACGCTCGCCTCGATCGAGGAGACGCTCGGCGAGCTGGAACGCAGCGCGCGGGCGGAGCTGGAAACGCAAGGCGTGGCCGCCGATCGAATCCGCGCGCTGCGGCGCGCGCATCTCAAGTACGAGGGAACCGATACCGCGTTGATCGTCGCGTCCGGATCGATCCCGGACATGACAGCCCGGTTCGAGGCGGCGTACCGCGCGCAGTTCTCGTTCCTGATGCCGGACAAGCCCCTGATCGTCGAGGCGGTTTCGGTCGAGGCGCTCGCTCCTGGGGAGGTCTTGGAGGATGGTGGGGTTTCGCTTTTATCCGATCGCGCCGTTTCCGCTTTTGGAAACGGTGCGAAACAGGGCCGTGGTGGCCCAACCACGTCGGCTGCGGCGGCCACCGGTGCCGAAACGACGGCCGCGTTTCGCATGGTTTCCGCAAGCGGAAACCATGCGATCGGGGAAAAGCGCAAACCGAACCCGGAAGAGACGGTGCGCATGTTCACGGGCGGAAAGTGGCACGACACGCCGCTCTATCGCCGCGAGAACCTGCATCCCGGTGCTGTCATCGACGGCCCGGCGATCGTCGCCGAGGCGAACGCGACCACGGTGGTGGAGCCCGAGTGGCGCGCCACCGTGACGCCGCTCGATCACCTGGTGCTGGAACGGGCGCGGCCGCTCGCGAGGAGAGTCGCGCTCGGCACGCAGGCCGACCCGGTGATGCTCGAGATCTTCAACAACCTGTACATGTCGATCGCCGAGCAGATGGGGCTGCGCCTGCAGAACACCGCCTACTCGGTGAACATCAAGGAGCGGCTGGATTTCTCCTGCGCGCTGTTCGACGCTGCGGGAAACCTGATCGCCAACGCGCCGCACCTGCCGGTGCACCTGGGCTCGATGGGCGAATCGGTGCAGACCGTGATCCGGCTGAACGCGGGGCGCATGAAGCCGGGCAACGTCTACGTGCTGAACGCGCCTTACAACGGAGGCACGCACCTTCCGGACGTGACGGTGATCACGCCGGTTTTCGACCGGCGGGGCGGCGAGATTCTCTTCCATGTCGGCTCGCGCGGACATCACGCCGACATCGGCGGCATCACTCCGGGCTCGATGCCCCCAGGCTCGACGAGCGTCGAGGAAGAAGGCGTGCTGATCGACAATTTCCTGCTGGTGGAGGAGGGCAGGTGGCGGGAACGGGAAACCGCCGCGCTGCTCGCCTCGGGCCGCTATCCGGCGAGGAACGTGCAGCAGAACATCGCCGACCTGCGCGCTCAGGTGGCGGCGAACGAGAAGGGGGTGCAGGAGCTGCGCGGCATGGTCGAGCACTTCGGGCTGGAGGTGGTGCGCGCCTACATGCGCCACGTGCAGGCGAACGCCGAGGAATCGGTGCGGCGCGCGATCGGCGTGCTGAAGGACGGCGAGTTCGACTACCCGCTCGACAACGGGGCGCGCATCCGCGTGCGCATCCGCATCGGCGACGAGCGCAGGAGCGCGGCGATCGATTTCAGCGGCACTTCGGCGCAGCTGCCGAACAACTTCAATGCGCCCGCGGCGGTGTGCATGGCGGCGGTGCTCTACGTGTTTCGCACGCTGGTCGACGACGACATTCCGCTCAACGCCGGGTGCCTGAAGCCGCTCGAGGTGATCATCCCCGAGGGCTCGATGCTGCGCCCGCGCTACCCGGCGGCGGTGGTGGCCGGAAACGTCGAGACCTCGCAGTGCATCACCGACGCGCTCTACGGCGCGCTCGGCGCGCTCGCCGCCTCGCAGGGCACGATGAACAACTTCACCTTCGGCAACGCGCGCCACCAGTACTACGAGACGATCGCCGGAGGGTCCGGCGCCGGGCCCGGCTTCGACGGGGCGAGCGTGGTGCAGACCCACATGACCAACACGCGCCTCACCGATCCCGAGGTGCTGGAGTGGCGCTTCCCCGTGCTGCTCGAAAGCTTCGCGATCCGCAGGGGCTCGGGCGGCAGGGGGCGCTGGCGCGGCGGCGACGGCGCGGTGCGCCGCGTGCGCTTCCTCGAGCCGATGACCGCGGCGATCCTTTCCGGGCACCGCCTGGTGCGCCCGCACGGACTGGCGGGCGGAGAGCCGGGGCAGGCGGGGCGCAATTACGTCATTCGCGCCGACGGCACGCGCGAGGATCTCGGTCCTTTCGATCAGACCGAGATGGCGGCCGGGGACGCGTTCGTCATCGAAACGCCGGGCGGCGGGGGCTACGGCCGGGCGGAATGACCGGCTCACGCGGAGCGTCTCACGCGGAGCGTCTGCTTATAATAAGCTGCCGCGCAATATAACAAGCATGAATCCCACCGCGATCTACTCGAAGTCGGGCAAAGGCGTCCAGGAAGCCGCCGGCAAGACCAGCCTCCTGTCGCGGGCCGACCGCGCGGTGCTGTCGGCATTCGACGGCAGGCTTACGGTGTCGGATGTCGCGCAGAAGGTCGGCAAGACCTTCGACGCCAAGTTCCAGCAGCTGATCGCACAGCTCGACAAGGACGGCTTTATCCGCGAAGTGTCGTCGGGGTCGAAGGCGGCGCCGAAAGGGCCCGCCAAGCCTGCCGCGGCGGCGCCGACGGAGCCGGCCCCCGACCTCGACTTCACGCAAGCGCTGAAGCTTCCTCCGCGCGCCCCGGCGCCGTCTCCCCAGGCACCGGTGGATCTCGCCGCCAAGGCGCGCGCGGGCGCGGAGCGCCGCGCCAAGGAAGAGGAGGCGGTCTCCTACAAGGGGCGGCAGGAGGTCGAAGCCAAAGCGAAAGCGGAGGCGGAAACGACGGCGCGCGCCGAGCGCGAGGCGAGGCTGCGCGCGGAAGCGGAGGCGAAGGCGCGGGCGGAGGCCGAGGCCAAGGCGAAGGCGGAAACCGACGCGAAAGTCAGGGCGGCGCGCGATGCAGTAGTGCGCGCGGCGGCCGAGGCCAAGGCGAAGTCCGAGGCCGAGATGCAGGCCAGGCTCGAGGTCGAGCGCAAGGCGCGCGAGGAGGCCGAGCGCGCGCACAAGGAGGAGGCGGAAAAGGCGAAGCGCGAGGCGGAGGAGCTGCGCCGGCGGCTTGAGGAGGAGCGCCAGGCGAGGGAAGCGGCGGAGCGCAGGGCGAAGGAGGAAGCCGAGCGCGCCCGCAAGGAAGCCGAGGAGAAGGCGAAGCGCGAGGCGGAGGAGCGTGCGCGGCGCGAGGAGGAAGAGCGCAGGAAGCGCGAGGAGGAGGAGCGTCGCGCGAAGGAAGAGGCCGAGCGCAAGGCGCGCGAGGAAAAGGAGCGCAAGCGGCGCGAGGAAGAGGAGCGCAGGAAGCGCGAGGAGGAGGAGCGCCGCGCGAAGGAAGAGGCCGAGCGCAAGGCGCGCGAGGCCGAGGAACGCAGGCGCCGCGAGGAAGAGGAGCGCAGCAGGCGCGAGGAGGATCAGCGACGCGCGAAGCAGGAGGCCGAGCGCAAGGCGCGCGAGGAAGAGGAGCGCAGCAAGCGCGACGAGGAGGAACGGGCCAGGGCCGAGGCCGAGCGCAAGCGGCGCGAAGAAGAGGATCGCCGGCGCACGGAAGAGCAGGAGCGCCGCGCCAGCGAAGAGGCCGAGCGCAAGCGGCGCGAAGAGGACGAGCGCAAGCGGCGCGAGGACGACGATCGCCGCCGCCGCAAGGAAGAGGAGGAGCGGGTGGGGCGCGAGGCCGGGGAGAAGCCGGCGGCGGCAGCCGGCGCGGGCCTGGCGGACTCGTTGCTCGCCGACCTCGATTCGTTCTCGCGGCGCGACGACGAGGAACGCCGCGCCAAGGAGGAGGCCGAGCGCAAGGCGAAGGAGGAGAAGGAGCGCCGCGCGCAGGAGGAGGCCGAGCGCGGGGCGCGCGAAGCGCAGGAGCGCAAGCGGCGCGAGCAAGAGGAACGCCGCCGCCGCGAGGACGAGGAGCGGCGCGCACGCGAGGAGGAAGAGCGCCGCGAGCGCGAGGAGGAAGAGCAGCGCGCCCGCGAGGCGGATGAGCGCAAGCGCGCGGCGCGCGAGGCGCTCGCCGCCAAGGCGGCCGAGAAGGCGCCGCAGGACGACATCGGGGTCACGGACGAAGACCTCGACATGGACGACGTCCGGCGCGACGAGCAGGCTCTCACCAAGGAAGCGCGCCGCGCTGCGCGCGAGCGCGAGGAGCAAAGGACGCGCAAGGAGGAGCCCGAGATCGCCACCGCGGCACCCGCGAAGCTGCGTCGCCCCATGAAATGGGGCAGGCCGGCGGCGATCGCGCTGTTCGTTCTCCTGGTGGGCGGGGTCGGCGCGATCCACGTGATGCCGGTGTCGACCTCTGACTACGAGAAGGCCGCGGGCGAGGCGCTCGGCCGGCCGGTCAGGATCGCCTCCGGGCGGCTTTCCGTGATCACCGGCGTGCAGCTGAAGCTCTCGGGAGTCAGCGTCGGCGACGCGAAGATCGCGGAGGTGCGCGCCTACCCGGCGATCGGATCGCTGTTCGGCGAGAAGAAGGTCTTCGGCCGCATCGAGCTCGAGGGCGTGACGCTGCCGCAGCAGGCGCTCGGCGACGCTCTGTTCGGGGCGCCGAAAGGCGACAGGTTCTCGGTGCAGCGCGTCGTCGCGAAGCAGGTGAAGCTCGACGGGCCGCTGCCGCTGCCGCCGCTCGACGCCGAGCTGGTGTACGCCGAGACCGGCGCGCTGCGCTCGGCCACCGTGCGCGGGCCGGAGAGCCTGGTCGCGAAGCTGACGCCCAGGGACGCGGAAATCGAGTTCGACGTGATGGCGGGAAGCTTCGCCGTTCCGTTCGCGCCGGAGGTCTCGCTCAACCAGTTCGGCATGAAAGGGAGCGCGACGCGCAAGGCGATGAGCATCGAGTCCTGGGGCGGCAGCACGCTCGAAGGCACGATCTCGGGGGCCGCGAAGGTGCAATGGGGTGCGAGCTGGAGCGTCGACGGCGCGCTCACCGTGCGCGGCATCAACGCGGCGGTGTTCGCCCCGGCGCTGCTCTCCGAAGGCAAGGCGGAAGGCTCGGGCAGGTTCTCCTACAGCGGTGCCGAGCCCGCCAAGCTCGCCGCGGGCGTCCGCGTCGAGGGCAACTTCACCATCGCCAAGGGAGCGCTCGGCAGCTTCGACCTGTCGCGCGCGATCCAGACCGGCGGCAGGCAGGCGAGCGGGCGCACGCAGTTCGCCGAGCTGAGCGCTCAGGGAGTCTACGACAGGGGCGCAGTCTCGCTGCGCAACGTCACTATCGGCGCGGGCGCGCTCAACGCCGGCGCGAGCGCCGACATCGCCTCGAGCGGGGCGCTCACCGGGCGCATCGTCGCCGACGTCAGGACGGCGAACCAGACGCTGCGCGCGACCCTCAATCTCGGCGGCACGGTCAAGGAGCCGCAGGTCAAGTAGAATCCCGCTTTACCGGCCTCGCCGAGCGATGCCCAAGATCCTCCAGCTCCGCGGCGCGCGCGCGCTGTCCGAGTTTCGCCTCGCCAAGCTTCTCTCCTCCCTTCAGCAAGCGCATCCCGGAGTGCGCGGCGTGGACGCCGAGCACTGGCATTTCGTCGAGCTCGAATCGGAGCCTGCCGCCGCCACGCGCGAGCTTCTCGAGCGGCTGCTGGCCGCAGGCGGCCCGGCAATGCCCCGCCGGGCCGGCGGCGACGCGACTTTCCTCACGGTGCCGCGCCTCGGCACGATCTCCCCGTGGTCGTCGAAGGCGACCGACATCGCGCACAACTGCGGCCTCGCGACCGTGCGCCGCATCGAGCGCGGCACGCTTTATCGCCTCTCCGGCGACGTTCCACCGACGGCGCGCGCGCGCCTCGCGCGGCTGCTGCACGACCGGATGACCGAGACGGTGCTCGATTCGCCCGCGCAGGCCGAGCGTCTGTTCCGGCACGTGCCGCCGCGCCCGCTCGCGCGCATCCCGCTGGCGACGCTTGCGGAGGCGAACCTGCGGCTCGGCCTCGCGCTCTCGGAGGACGAGCTCGGATATCTGCGCGAGGCGTTCGGCCCGCTGGGGCGCGACCCGACCGACGCCGAGCTCACCATGTTCGCGCAGGCAAACTCGGAGCATTGCCGGCACAAGATCTTCAACGCCGACTGGAGCGTGGACGGAGCGAAAAAGGAGCATTCGCTCTTTTCGATGATCCGGCACACGCACGCGGCGAACCCGCGCGGCACGGTGGTCGCCTACGCCGACAACGCCGCCGTCATGGAGGGGCGCGTGGCGCAGCGCTTCTTTGCGGACCGCGACGGCGTGTACCGGGCGCACGCCGAGCTCACCCACACGGTGATGAAGTGCGAGACTCACAACCACCCGACCGCGATCTCGCCATTCCCGGGCGCGGCGACCGGCGCGGGCGGCGAGATCCGCGACGAGGGCGCGACCGGCCGCGGCGCGAAGCCCAAGGCCGGCCTGGTCGGCTACGCGGTGTCGCACCTGCGCATCCCGGGCGCGCCGCTGCCGTGGGAGGAGGGCGATCCGGGCAGGCCCGGGCGCATCGTCTCGGCGCTCGACATCATGCTCGAGGGGCCGATCGGCGCGGCGTCGTTCAACAACGAGTTCGGGCGTCCCAACCTCGCCGGCTGGTTCCGCACCTTCGAGGCCACGGCCGGGGGCGTCATGCGCGGCTACCACAAGCCGATCATGCTCGCCGGGGGCATCGGCAACATCCGCGCGGCTGACGCGGCGAAAGCGCCGCTTCCCGCCGGCACCTTGCTGATCCAGCTCGGCGGCCCCGGCATGCTGATCGGCATGGGGGGCGGCGCCGCTTCCTCGATGGGCGCGGGCGCCAACGTCGAGGACCTCGATTTCGATTCGGTGCAGCGCGGCAACGCCGAGATGCAGCGCCGCGCGCAGGAGGTGATCGACCGCTGCTGGCAGCGCGGCGAGGCAAATCCGATCCTCTCGATCCACGACGTCGGCGCGGGCGGGCTCTCGAACGCGCTCCCGGAGCTGGTGCACGCCGCGGGCCGCGGCGCGAAGCTGGATCTGCGTGCCGCGCCGTCCGAGGACTCCGGAATGTCGCCGCGCGAGATCTGGTGCAACGAGGCGCAGGAGCGCTACGTCCTGGCGATCGCTGCGGACGATCTGGCGGCGTTCCGCAGCATCTGCGAGCGCGAGCGCTGCCCGTTCGCCGTGCTGGGACAGGCGACCGGCGAGCGCCGCCTGTCGGTCGAGGATCCGCGGCTCGGCGAAACGCCGGTGGACATCGACCTCGCGGTCCTCCTCGGCAAGCCGCCGAAGATGCTGCGCGACGTCAACCACCTCGCGCGCCACCCCGAGCCCTTCGCGCTCGACGGGATCGCGCTGAAGCAGGCCGCCTACCGGGTGCTGCGGCATCCCGCGGTCGCCGACAAGACTTTCCTGGTCACCATCGGCGACCGCACCGTGGGCGGCCTTTGCTCGCGCGACCCGATGGTGGGGCCCTGGCAGGTGCCGGTCGCCGACTGTGCGGTGACGCTGCTCGACTACGACGGATACGGCGGGGAGGCGTTCGCGCTCGGCGAGCGCACGCCGCTCGCGCTGATCGACGGCCCGGCCTCGGGGCGCATCGCGGTGGGCGAGGCGATCACCAATCTCGCCGCCGCGCGCGTCGAGTCGCTCGCGCGGGTGAAGCTCTCGGCGAACTGGATGGCGGCGGCCGGCACCCCGGGCGAGGATGCCGCGCTCTACGACACGGTGCGCGCGGTGGCGATGGAGCTCTGCCCGGCGCTCGGGGTGTCGATCCCGGTCGGGAAGGATTCGCTCTCGATGCGCACCACCTGGCAGAACGACGGGCACGAGAAGGAGGTCGTGGCGCCGCTCTCGCTCGTCGTGACCGCGTTCGCGCCCTGCGAGGACGTGCGTGGAACGCTCACTCCGCGGCTGCGGACCGACGCGGGCGAGACCGAGCTGGTGCTGGTGGACCTCGGGCGCGGCAGGAATCGCCTCGGCGGCTCGATACTCGCGCAGGTGCACTCGCGTCTCGGCGACACGGCGCCGGACCTGGACGATGCGGCGCTGCTGAAGGGCTTCTTCTCGGCGGTGCAGAGTCTCGCCGCGCAGGGGCTGATCCTCGCCTACCACGACCGCTCGGACGGCGGCCTCTTCGCGGCCGCCTGCGAGATGGCGTTCGCCGGCCGCTGCGGCGTGACCCTGAGCCTCGATCCGATCGCGTTCGACGCGGCCGCGGAAGACGTGGACGCGTTCAAGCGCGATGCCGAGACGCAGCTCGCGGGTCGCATGAACGACCTGGCGCTCGCGGCGCTGTTCTGCGAGGAGCTGGGGGCGCTGCTGCAGATTCGCGCCGCCGACCGGACGCGCGTGATGGACGCGCTGCGCGACGCGGGGCTCGGCGGCTGCTCGCACGTCGTCGGCCACCCGAACGCGCGCGAAGAGATCCGGATCACGCGCAACGCGCGGCCGGTGTTCGCCGAAAAGCGCGCGGAGCTGCAGCGCGCCTGGAGCGAAACCAGCTTCAGATTGCAGTCGCTGCGCGACAACCCGGAGTGCGCGCGCGAGGAGCACGACCGGATCCTGGAGCCCGACCCGGGCCTTTCGATCGCGCTCGCGTTCGACCCGAAGGAAGTCTTCGTCGCGTCGGGCGCGCGGCCGCGCATCGCCATCCTCCGGGAGCAGGGCGTCAACGGCCACGTCGAGATGGCGGCGGCGTTTTCCCGCGCGGGCTTCGAGGCGGCGGACGTGCACATGACCGACATCATTTCCGGCCGGGTGTCGCTCGAGGGATTCAAGGGCTTTGCCGCCGGCGGGGGATTCTCCTACGGCGACGTGCTCGGAGGCGGCCAGGGCTGGGCGAAGACGATCCTGTTCAATGCGCGCGCCCGGGCGGAGTTCGAGAAGCTCTTCGCGCGTTCCGACACGTTCGCCCTCGGCGCATGCAACGGCTGCCAGATGCTGGCGGCGCTGAAGGAGCTGGTGCCGGGCGCCGGGCACTGGCCGGAGTTCGTACGCAACCGTTCCGAGCAGTTCGAGGCGCGGCTGGTGATGGTCGAGGTGCTCGAGAGCCCCTCGATCCTGTTCCGCGGAATGGCGGGGAGCCGCATTCCGGTGGCCACGGCGCACGGCGAGGGCCGTGCCGAATTCTCGTCGCCCGAGGCGATGAGCCGCGCGCTCGTCTGCGCGCGCTTCGTCGACAACCGCGGCGCGGCGACCGAGCGTTATCCGTACAACCCCAACGGCTCGCCCGCCGGCATCACCGGCCTCACCACGCCGGACGGCCGCTTCACCATCGTCATGCCGCACCCCGAGCGCGTGTTCCGCAGCGTGCAGATGTCGTGGACGCCGGACGGGGCGGGCGAGGATTCGCCGTGGATGCGGCTGTTCCGCAATGCGCGTGCGTGGGTCGGATGAGGAAATCTGCATGAGTGCTGACGCACGTTCCGAGCTCGCTCCCAGCGGCAGGCTGCGCGCAGGGATCAATCACGGCAACTTCCTGCTGGTCGCGAAGGACTCGCCGCTCGGACAGCCGCGCGGCATCGCTCCGGACCTGGCGCTCGAGCTCGGACGGCGCCTCGGCGTGCCGGTCGAGTTCGTCTCATACGACGCGGCCGGAAAGACGGCGGACGGGGCAAGAGCGGGCGAGTGGGACGTGACCTTTCTCGGTGCGGAAGCCGAGCGTGCGAACGACATCTCGTTCACGGCGGCTTATCTGGAAATCCCGGTGACGTTCCTCGTGCCCGCTGGCTCGCCGATCCGCGCGATCGCGGAGGTGGACCGAGAAGGCGTGAGCATCGCCGTGGCGGCGCGCTCGGCGTACGACCTGTACCTGAGCAGGAATTTCAAGCGCGCGACGCTGGTTCGCGCCGAGGGCATCGACGGCTCGTTCAAGTTGTTCGTCGAGCGGAAGCTCGACGCGCTCGCCGGGCTCAAGCCGCGGCTGATGCAGGACATGCAGAAGCTTCCCGGCTCGCGCATGCTGGACGGCCAGGTCACGGCCGTGCAGCAGGCGATCGGCACGCCAAAGGGCCGCGAGGCCGGCGCAAAGTACCTGCGCGAGTTCGCCGAGGACATCAAGGCATCCGGCCTCGTCGCGCGGCTGATCGAGAAGCACGGCGTACGCGGGGTTTCGGTCGCTCCCTGATACCGCTTGACCTGGGTCAAGCGGCGGCCGGGAGGAACGCGGACACTGCGTTCGCAGTGGCCGATCTCCTCAGGATCTTCGAAAGCAAGCCGGACCATCCGCTCGCCGACGCGGACGAGGCCGAGCGGCTGATCGCCAGCCTGCCTGACAAGGACCCGCGCGCGGCGCTCGAGGACATCCAGACCTGGCTCGGCTCGCTCGCCGAGTTCGAAGGGCCGAGTTCCTGGAGGAGGGCGCCGACTACCTGCGCGCCGGGTTCGTCTGGATGAGCTAGCGCGAAACAGGCTCCCCGCGGCCGCGCTCAGGCGCTGACCGAAGGCAGGCCGGCGAGGGCCATCGCCAGCTCTTTCTCGTCGTAGGACTGGTCCGTCAGCTTGCCGGAGAAGTAGTCCGTGTAGGCCTGCATGTCGAAGTGGCCGTGGCCGCAGAGGTTGAACAGGATGGTCTTTCCCTTTCCCTCGGTCTTGCAGCGCAGCGCCTCGTCGATCGCGCCTTTCACGGCGTGGTTCGCCTCGGGCGCGGGGACGATGCCTTCGGCGCGCGCGAACTGGACGCCCGCCGAGAACACTTCGGTCTGGGTGTAGGCCTTGGACTCGATCAGCTTCAGCTCCTGGCAGTGCGAGATCAGCGGCGCCATGCCGTGGTAGCGTAAGCCTCCCGCGTGGAACGGCGGCGGGGTAAAGGTGGATCCCAGCGTGTGCATCTTGACCAGCGGCGTGAGGTGCCCGGTGTCGCCGAAGTCGTAGGCGTATCTGCCGCGCGTGAGCGAGGGGCACGCGGCAGGCTCGATCGCCACCGCCCTGATTTTCTTCCCTCCTCGCAGTTGCGCGCCGATGAAGGGGAAGACGATGCCGGCGAAGTTGGAGCCGCCGCCGGTGCAGCCGACGATGATGTCCGGGTAGTCGCCCGCCATCTCGAGCTGGGCCATCGCTTCCTGGCCGACCACGGTCTGGTGCATGAGCACGTGGTTCAGCACCGAGCCGAGCGCGTACTTGGTGTCGTCGTTCGTGGCGGCGACCTCGACGGCTTCCGAGATCGCGATGCCGAGGCTTCCCGGGTGGTCGGCGCGCTGCGCGAGGATCGCCTTGCCCGACTGGGTCTCGCTCGAGGGCGAGGGGATGCACTTCGCGCCGAAGGTTTCCATGAGCGCGCGGCGATACGGCTTCTGGTTGTAGGACACGCGCACCATGAACACCTTGATCTCCAGGCCGAAGAACGCGCCGGCCATGGCAAGCGCGCTGCCCCACTGCCCGGCGCCGGTCTCGGTGGCGATCTTCTTGACGCCCGCTTCCTTGTTGTAGAACGCCTGCGCCACCGCGGTGTTCGGCTTGTGGCTGCCCGCGGGCGAGACGCCCTCGTACTTGTAATAGATCTTGGCAGGCGTCTGCAGCGCCTTTTCGAGGCGCCGCGCGCGGAACAGCGGCGAGGGGCGCCATTGCTTGTAGATCTCGCGCACCGGCCCGGGGATGTCGATCTCGCGGTCGGTCGAGACCTCCTGCAGGATCAGCGACATCGGGAACAGCGGCGCGAGGTCGTCGGGCCCCACGGGCTTCTTCGTGCCGGGGTGCAGCACCGGCGGCGGCGGGGTGGGAAGGTCCGCCATGATGTTGTACCAGCGCCTCGGGATGCGGGATTCGTCGAGCAGGTACTTCACGGTGTCGGTCATGGAATCGTCCCCTCCAGGAGGGATTGAGCGGCCATCTTAGCCTAGAGGAACAGGTTCAGTACCCCGTCGATTTGAGCGAAGTCAAGGGCGTGCGTGGCGTGCTGGCGCACCATCGGCTTGGCGCGGTACGCGACCGACACGCCGGCGATGGCCATCATCGGGATGTCGTTTGCGCCGTCGCCGAGCGCCACGGTCTGGCGAGGGGACAGAGCGAGTCGACGCATCTCCGTCCTGAGGCGGGCGGCTTTTGCGGGCCCGTCCACGATATCCCCCAGCACCCTGCCCGAGAGGCGGCCGTTTTGGATTTCCAGCTCGTTCGAAAAGGCTTCGTCGATGCCCAGACGCCGCTGCAGCCACGCGGTGAAGAAGTTGAAGCCGCCGGAGACGAGCAGGGTGCGGATGCCGCGCTCGCGGCAGCGCTCGACGAGCGTCTCGGCGCCGGGCGAAAGATGCATGCGCTCCTCGCAGATGTGCTCGAGCGCCGCCTCCTGCAGCCCCGCGAGCAGCGCCACGCGGCGCCGCAGCGACTCCGGGTAGTCGATCTCGCCGCGCATCGCCTGCCCGGTCACCGCGGCGATTTCCTTCTTGATGCCGAGCATGCCGCCCATCTCGTCGATCGACTCGATCGTGACCAGCGTGGAATCCATGTCCATGGCGACCAGCTTGACGTCGGCGAGCCTGCGCTCGTCCGGCACCCAGGCGAAATCCAGGCGCCGTTGCGCGCAAAACGGCTCGACCAGCGGCGATTCCCGGACGCCGGTGAGCCGGACGGCCTCGGGGCCGAGCTCGACGACGTGGTTCGCGTTCACCATGGCGAGCACCCCGCTCAGGTCTTCCCGCGCCACCCGGCCGCCCTGGATGACGAGATTCATGGCGCCGCCGCCGCGCGCTCTTTCCAGCGCTTCGCCTTCAGCTCGTCGGTCGGCACACCCAGGCCCATCTCGTAGATCTTCGCAAGCTCCGCCATCGCGTTCTTGAGCCCCGCATCGGCGGCCTTCGCGAACCACTGGTGCGCCGCTTCGAGATCCCGCTCGACGCCGATCCCCTTTTGCAGCGCCGAGGCGAGGTAGAACTGGCCCCAGGGGTGGCCCTGCTCGGCCGAGCGCCTGAACCAGCGTACCGCCTCGGCAGGGTCTTTCTGCACGCCGGTTCCGTCGAGATGAAAGCGCCCGAGCTGGGCCTGCGCGGCAGCCGACCCGCGCTCGGCCGCAAGCCGCAGCCACTTCGCCGCCTCGCCGTCGTCGCGCGCCATACCGACGCCCATGCCGTACATCAACGCGAGGTTGTATTGAGCCTCGATGTGGTTCTGCTCGGCGGCGGCGCGATACCAGCGCAGCGCCTGCGCGGGGTCGCGCTCCACCCCGCGCCCGTCGAAATACATCGCGCCGAGGTTGTTCTGCGCCGGCGCATGGCCGGCCTGCGCGGCGCGCGCGTACCAGCCGTGCGCGGCCTTCAGGTCGCGCCGCGGCTGCGGCGCGACCTCGAGCGCGAGCCCGAGCAGGAACTGCGCCTCGGTGTCGCCCTGCCTGGCGATGGGAATGAGCGCATCGATTGCCTGTGCGTAGTCGCCCACCCTGAGCGCGCCGAGCGCCGGCATCAGCCGCTCGCTTTGCGAGATCGCCTCGAGGCTCACGAGCCCAAGCAGGAGGAGGAGAAAGCGGCTCACGCAGCGAGCTGCCGCAGAATCTCGCGTGCCTCGCGAGCACGCTCGGTCCAGGCGGGCATCTTCGCTTCCACGCGCAGGCGCTCCGGGCCGGCGAGCCGCGCGCCGCGGCGCCGCTTGATGAACTCTATTACGCGTTGTCCATCCACCGGCGGGTTCTTGATGAACTGCAGCTGCACCGCCTCGTGCGTCGCGTCCACCCGGGAGACCCCGAGCGAGCGCGCCTCGATTCTCACGCGATGGCATTCGAGGAGCGCGCGCGCCGGCTCGGGCAGCTCGCCGAAGCGGTCGACCAGCTCCTCGCGCAGCGCGTCGAGCGCCTCCGCGCAGTCCGCGTCGGCGAGCCGCTTGTAGAGCGCGAGCCGCTCCTGCACGTCGCTGCAGTAGCTCGCCGGGAGCAGCGCCGGCACGTGCAGGTTGACCTCGGTCGAGACGTCCACCGCCTCGCCCGGTTCGGGGGCGCGGCCCGACTTCAGCGCGCGCACGGCGCGCTCCAGCATGCGCGCGTAGAGCGAGAAGCCGACCTCCTGGATCTCGCCGGACTGCGCCTCGCCGAGGATCTCGCCGGCGCCGCGGATCTCCAGGTCGTGCATCGCCAGATAGAAGCCCGAGCCGAGCTCCTCCATCATCTGGATCGCCTCGAGGCGCTTCTTCGCCTGTGCCCCGAGCGCTTCCTGCGGGGGCGTGAGGAGATACGCGTAGGCCTGGTGGTGCGAGCGCCCGACGCGCCCGCGCAGCTGGTGCAGCTGCGCCAGGCCGAGCTTGTCGGCGCGGTGGATCACGATCGTGTTCGCGCTCGGGATGTCGATGCCGGTCTCGATGATGACTGAGCACAACAGCAGGTTGGAACGCTGCGCGATGAAATCGCGCATCACGCGCTCGAGCTCGCGCTCGCGCATCTGGCCGTGCGCCACCGCGATGCGCGCCTCGGGCGCGAGGCGCGCCAGGCGCTCGCGCATGCGCTCGATGGTGTCGACCTCGTTGTGCAGGAAATACACCTGGCCGCCCCGTTTCAGCTCGCGCATCACCGCCTCCCGGATCAGGCCCTCCGACCAGGGAGCGACGAAGGTCTTGATCGCCAGGCGCCTCTCCGGCGCCGTGGCGATCGCGGAAAAGTCGCGGATCCCCTCGAGCGACAGGGCGAGCGTGCGCGGAATCGGGGTGGCGGTGAGCGTGAGCACGTCCACCTCGGCGCGCAGGCGCTTGAGCGCCTCCTTCTGCCGCACGCCGAAGCGGTGCTCCTCGTCGATGACCACCAGCCCCAGGCGCGCGAACTTCACCTCGCGGCCGAGCAGCTTGTGCGTGCCGATGACGATGTCCGCGTCGCCCGAGGCGAGCCGCGCCAGGATCGCGGCGGATTGCTTCGCGGTGCGGAAGCGCGACAGCTCGACGATTTTCACCGGCCAGTCGGCGAAGCGGTCGCTGAAGGTCTGGAAGTGCTGCTCGACGAGCAGCGTGGTCGGGCAGAGGACCGCCACCTGCCTGCCGTCGGCCGCGGCGACGAACGCGGCGCGCAGCGCCACCTCGGTCTTGCCGAAGCCGACGTCGCCGCACACCAGCCGGTCCATCGGCTTTCCCGCCGCCATGTCCTTGACCACCGCCTCGATCGCGGCGGCCTGATCGACGGTCTCCTCGAAGCCGAAGCCGTCGGCGAACGCCTCAAGGTCGTGCTGCCCGACGCCGAACGCGTGGCCGAGGCGCGCCGCGCGCCTGGCATACAACGCCAGCAATTCGGCGGCGGTGTCGCGCACCTGCCTGGCCGCGCGCGCCTTCGCGCGATCCCACTGGCCGCTGCCGAGCTTGTGCAGCGGGGCTGCCGAGGGGTCGGCGCCGCTGTAGCGCGACACGACCGCGAGCTGCGACACCGGCACGTAGAGCCTGTCGCCGCCGTCGTACTCGAGCAGCAGGAACTCGTTCGCGCCGTCGCCGAGATCCAGGCTGACGAGCCCCAGGTAGCGGCCGATGCCGTGCTGTTCGTGCACCACCGCGTCGCCCACCTTCAGCTCGGACAGGTCGCGCAGCATCCCCTCGACCGAGGCGCGCTTCTCGCCCGGGCGCGCGCGGCGGCGCACCACGCCCGCGTAGAGCTCGGCCTCGGTCACCACCGCCCAGCCTTCCGCCGCAAGCACGAAGCCGCCCGCGAGCGGCGAGATCGACAGCGCAAGCCTCGAGTCCGAAGCGACGAATTCCGCGAACGCATTGCACTGCGCAGGACGGATTCCGTGCTCGCCGAGGGTGGCCGCTATGGTCGCGCGCCGGCCCGGCGACTCGGCCGCGATCAGCACGCGCAGGCCCGGGGTGTCGAGGAATCGCTTCAGCGCGGCGAGCGGATCCTGCGCGCGCCGATCCACCGCCAGCGGCGGAAGCGCCGCCGCGGCGAACGGCTGGGCGGCCTCCTCATCGGCTTGCGCGCGCGCCAGCAGGTCCACGCGCGGATGCTCCCGGAGGCGCACGTAGAATTCCTCGGCGGACAGGAACAGCTGCGCCGGCGGCAGCAGCGGCCGCTCGGGATCGCCGCCGAGCATCCTGAAGCGCGAGCCCGCCTCGCGCCAGAACTCGTCGATCGCGCCCGCCACGTCGCGGTGCAGCGCGAGCGTGCAGCCCGAGGGCAGGTAGTCGAAAAGCGTCGCGGCGGACTCGAAGAACAGCGGCAGGTAATACTCGATGCCGGGCGCCGGCACGCCGTTCGAGACGTCGCGGTACAGGCGCTTCCTGGACGGATCGCCTTCGAACAGCTCCCGCCAGCGGCTGCGAAAGCGCGCGCGCCCCGCATCGTCGAGCGGAAACTCGCGTGCCGGCAGCATGCGGATCTCGTTCACCGCGTAGAGGGTGCGCTGCGTGTCGACGTCGAAGGTCTTGATCGAGTCGATGAGGTCGTCGTCGAGATCGATGCGGTAGGGGAGCGCGCTCCCCGCCGGATACAGGTCGATCAGCCCGCCGCGCAAGCAGTACTCGCCCGGCGCCACGACCTGAGTGACGTGCTGGTAGCCCGCGGTGGCGAGCTGGCTGCGCAGCGCGTCGGCGTCGAGCCTCGTTGCCGCCTGGAGAAAGAAGGTGCGCGCCGCGAGGTACGCGGGCGGGCACAGCCGCGCGAGCGCGGTCGGCGCCGGCACCACCGCGACATCGAACTCGCCGCGCTGGATGCGGTACAGCGTCGCGAGGCGCTCGGAGACGAGGTCCTGGTGCGGCGAGAACTGGTCGTAGGGCAGCGTCTCCCAGTCGGGGAGCAGGCACGCGCGCAGCCCGGGAGCGAACCAGGCGATCTCCTCGAGCAGGCGCTGCGCATCGAGCGCGCTCGCCGTGACCACCGCGAGCGGCCGGGTCTCGGCGGCGAGCCGGGCGAGGGCGAGCGAATCCGCCGAGCCGGCGAGGCTCGTGTAGCGCCTTCGGGCCGGAAGCGCGTCTCGGTGCATCAAAGAAAAAAGCGCTGAACCGCAACCCGCTCGGTTGTCGGTTCCAACGCGTCATGTAATTATACGCAGTTGATAATACGAACGTTTTCCCTTGTCCTTCTTCGCGCTGATCCCCGCCGCGGGTAGCGGCTCCCGCCTCCCGGGGGAGCAAGCCAAGCAATACGCGATGCTCGCCGGCAGGCCGATGCTCTGGCACGCGATCCGTGCGGTGTGCGTGGCGCCGGTCGAGACCGTCTTCGTGGTGCTCGCGCCGGACGACCGGACCTTCGCCGCGCGCGACTGGAGCGCGTTTGGCGGAAAGCTGGAGCCGCTTTACTGCGGCGGCGAGACGCGGCGCGATTCGGTCTACAACGGCCTGGTGGCGGCGATGGCGGCGGTGGACGCAGACGACTGGATGCTGGTGCACGACGCCGCGCGCCCGTGCCTGCCGCGCGCCGACCTGGAGCGGCTGCTGTCGGAATGCTCCGGCGACCGGATCGGCGGCATCCTCGCGCTGCCGGCGGCGGACACGGTGAAGCGCGCAGCCAAGGACGAGGCCGGCACGCAGCGCGTCGCCGCGAGCGAAGACCGCTCGCAGCTGTGGCTCGCGCAAACGCCGCAGATGTTCCGCGCCGGGCTGCTCGCGCAGGCGCTGCGGCAGGCGAAGATGCCGGTCACCGACGAGTCGGGCGCGATCGAGCAGATGGGCCTGAAGCCGCGGCTGGTGGCCGGCAGCCGCGAGAACCTCAAGGTAACCTATGCGCAGGACCTGGCGATCGCGGAAGCGATCCTGAGGAGCAGACCATGAGGATCGGGCAGGGGTTCGACGTGCACGCGCTGGTGGCGGGGCGCAAGCTCGTGCTCGGGGGCGTCGAGATCGCCTACGAGAAAGGGCTCGGCGGCCACTCGGACGCCGACGTGCTGCTGCACGCGATCTGCGACGCGCTGCTCGGCGCGGCCGCGCTCGGCGACGTCGGACAGCACTTCCCCGACAACGACGCGCGCTACTCCGGCATCGACAGCCGCAGGCTGCTGCGCGAGTGCGCGCGCAAGCTCGCCGACGCGGGCTGGCGCGTCGTGAACGTGGACGCGACCGTCGTCGCCGAGCGGCCGCGCATGGCGCCGCACGTGCCGCGCATGATCGGCAACATCGCCGCGGATCTCGGCGTCGCGCCCGCGGCGGTGAGCGTCAAGGCGACCTCCACCGAGGGCCTCGGCTTCGCGGGGCGGGGGGAGGGCATAGCGGCGATGGCGGTGGCGATGGTTGAGGAAGCGGGGTGAAGCTGCCGAATGCCGAGCAGGCATTGATCGAGCCGGAAAAGGTCCGCGACTATCTTCTCTCCGCCAGTCACCCCGTGGGTCGATTCAAGAGCGCCTACCTCCAAGCTCTCGGCTATTCGCAGGACGAGTGGGAATTCCTTCGGGATGAGCTTCTGGCGCTTGCGAAGTCCGACGCGGCGTCGCCGGGGCGGCCCAGCGAATACGGCCGGAAATTCGAGGTCCGTGGTACGCTTCGCGGCAGGGGCGGTCGGCCCGCCGGGATCGTTGCGGTGTGGGTGGTGCGGCACGGCGAGGATTTCCCGCGCTTTGTGACCGCTTATCCGGAATGACGATGAAGTTCAAGACACTCGATACAGTCGTACTGGAGCGCGACCTGCCCGAGCACGGACTCCGGCGCGGGGACCTCGGTGCGGTCGTCGAGGTTTATAGGCCGGACGGGGTCGAGGTCGAGTTCGTTGCGGCATCGGGCCGGACCCAGGCGTTGGTCACGCTCAGGGCGTCGGACGTGCGACCCGTGAGCGATCATGACTTGATCGCGGTCCGCCAGTTGAAGCGCGCCGCGGGCTGATCGAGAAGCGCCGATTCGAGGCGCGCCTCGCCGCGCGAGGCCTCTCCGAGTCATGTACTCGCCGCCGTATAACCAGGTCGAAGATCGCGCGCAACTGCTGGAGTTCATGCGCGCGAACGGCTTCGCGCTGCTCGTGACCGGAACGGGCGGCGAGCTGCACGCTTCGCATCTGCCGACGATGATCGAGGAACGCGACGGGAAGCTCGTCCTCGATATGCACATGGCGCGGGCGAACCCGCAGTGGAGGGAGTTCTTCGACCAAGAGGTGATGGTCGTTTTCTCCGGACCGCACGCATACGTGTCCCCGCGCTGGTACGATCAGGAGGAGCGCGTGCCGACCTGGAACTACGCGGCGATCCATGCCTACGGCGTTCCCAGGATCATCGAAGAAAGGGACTACAAGCACCGCTCCCAGAGGCGACTCGTCGCGGCGCTCGACCCGCAGTGGTTGCGGAAGTTCGACGCGCTGCGCGAGGAATACGTGAAGAACATGCTCGACGGGATCGTGAACTTCGAGATTCCGGTCTCGCGTCTCGAGACCCGCTGGAAGCTTTCCCAGAACCGCGGCCGGCGCGAGCAGGAGCTGATCGCGGCGCAATTGGAGAAATCCGCCGATTCGTCCGGGCGCGCCCTCGCCGCGCTCACGCGCAATTACCTCGTTCCGGACGAGTGAGATGCGGCCGACCAAGTCTCGCATCCTGAGCCTGAAGGACGTGCCGCTTCACGACTGGGCGGACGCGGACGGCGTCAGGGCAAGAATCGCCTGGGTCGGCTACCGCATGGGCTCGCGCAAGCTGGGCTTCAATGTCACGGTCATCGTGCCCGGCAGGAGCGCTTTCCCCTTTCACGCGCACCACGCCAACGAGGAGATGTTCTTCGTGCTGGAGGGGCGCGGGACGATCCGGATCGGGAAGGACCGCCACCCGATCCGGAAAGGCGATTTCATCAGCCTGCCGCCCGGCCGGAGATACGCCCACCAGATCGTGAACACCTCGACGCGCCCGCTGCGCTTTCTCGCGGTGAGCACCATGGAGCTTCCCGAGGTGGGCGAGTACCCGGAATCGGGAAAGATCGGCGTGTTCACCGGCACACCCCCGGGAAGGCGCGCTTCGCGCGGCGACATCCGCCGCTGGTTCAGGCTGCGCGATGACGTCGGCTACTGGGAAGGCGAGAAGCGCGGCTCCGGGAAGAAATGAGGCTGTTCTTCGCCGTGTGGCCGCCGCCGGCGACCGCGCACGCGCTCGGCAAGTGGGCACGCGAGGTCCAGGCAGCGGCTGGCAGCCGCGCGACGCCGGAGGCCGCGATCCATCTCACGCTCGCGTTTCTTGGCGAAGCCGACCCCGGCAGGGCGGCGTCTGCCGCCCGGCATGTCGCGGGGCGCGCGCACGCGCTGCCGGTCGAGCAGGCGCAGTACTGGAAGCACCGCCGCATCGTCTGGGCCGGGCCGCGCGAGATGCCTGCGGCCCTCGCGACGCTGGCGGGCGCACTGCGCCGCGAGCTCGAGGATTGCGGCTTCGCGCTCGAGAAGCGCGAGTTCCTCGCCCACGTCACGCTGCTGCGCAACGTGCGCGAGTGCGGTGCGCTGCCGGCGCTGCCGCAGCTCGGGTGGCCGGTCGGCGAATTCCTGCTGGTGCGCTCGCGGACCTCTCCGCAGGGCTCGCGCTACGAGCCGATCGAGCGCTTTGCGCTGTTTGCCTAGCCGCGCAGCACGAGACGCGCGACCAGCCCGCCGCCCTGGCGCGGCAAGAGATCGAGCGTACCCCGGTGCGCGCGAGCCACGCGCTCGACGATCGCCAGGCCGAGACCGGCGCCGCCGCGCCCGCTGCGCGCGTCGTCGAGGCGCGTGAACGGGCGCTTGAGCCGCTCGGCCTCGCCCGGGGGAATTCCCGGCCCGCGGTCGCGCACCTCGATGATCGCGTGCGCGCCGTCGCGCCGGGTCTCGATCTCCACCGGCTCGCCGGCGTGATGCAGCGCGTTGTCGACGAGATTGGCGATCGCGCGCCTGAGCGACAGGCGCGCCGCCGGCACGCGCGGCGGGTTGCCGCGCGTGCGCACGATGCGCTTTCCGAGCCTGCCGTAGTGCGCCTCGACCTCATCGAGGATCTCCTCGAGATCGGTGGCGGCCCTGGTCTCGCTGTCGCCGCGCGCGTAGTCGAGGAACTGGCCGATCACCTTGTCGATCTCCTCGATATCGGCGCTCATGCCCTCGGCGGCGGCGCTGTCGGCGCCGCTCATCTCGAGCGCGAGCCGCAGGCGCGACAGCGGCGTTCTCAGGTCGTGCGAGATCCCGGCGAGCACCATCGCGCGCTCGCGCTCGATGCTCTCCAGGTCGCTCGCCATGCGGTTGAACGCCGAGGCGAGGGTGCGCAGCTCGCGCGGGCCCTCCGCGGCGAGCGGCTGGTGCGCCTCGCCGCGCCCCAGCCGCCCGGCGGCGCGCTCGAGGGCGCCGAGCGAGCGCGCCAGGTTCGAGGCGATCAGCCAGGCTCCGGCGAGCGCGATCGCGAGCAGCCCCGCGCCCCAGCCGACCCATTCGAGCCCGAAAGTGGTCTCGAAGCGCTCGCGCGGCAACATCACCCAGAACTCGTCCACCTCGATCCAGAAGCTCACCCAGAATCCCTCTTCCCCGTCGCGCGCGTAGGCGAAGCGCGTCTCGGGCCCGAGCGCGCCGCGCACCCGCTCGGCGACCCGCCCGAACAGCGCATCGTCCGGGAGCGGCTCGAGCTTCTCGCTCGCGGTGGCCGGAAAGATGCGCAGGCCCTCGGATTCGTTCAGGTCGACCAGCAGCTGGCGCCGGCGGAAAGGATCGGCGCTCACCAGCGCGGCGCGCGTCAGGTTGACCACGCTCACCGTCTGCTGCGCGAGCTCCTTCGACCTCGGCTCGCGCTCGTAGACGCGGTACACCTGGAACGAGGCGAGGACGGCGGTGACGATGAGCAGCGCGATCAGCAGGAACGACCGCGCGAACAGGCTCATTTCAGGTTGCCGTCTGGCACGAACACGTAGCCGAAGCCCCACACGGTCTGGATGTGCCGCGGGTGCGACGGGTCCTCCTCGACCAGCTTGCGCAGCCGCGAGATCTGCACGTCGATCGAGCGGTCGAACACCTCGTACTCGCGGCCGCGCGCGAGCTCCATCAGCTTGTCGCGCGAAAGGGGCGTGCGCGGATGCTGCGCGAGCACCTTGAGCACCGAGAATTCGCCGGTGGTGAGCTGCACCGGCTTGCCCTCGCGCAGCAGCGTCCTGGTGCCGAGGTTGAGCTCGAACGGACCGAAGCGGTACAGCTCGATCCCCGCCGTGGGGGCGCCGGGCGGGCCGGCGGGCGCGCGGCGCCTGAGCACGGCGTTCACGCGCGCGAGCAGCTCGCGCGGATTGAAGGGCTTGGGCAGGTAGTCGTCGGCGCCCATCTCCAGGCCGACGATGCGGTCGACGTCATCGCCCTTGGCGGTGAGCATGACGATCGCGGGGCCCGCGTTCTGCGCGCGCAGGCGCCGGCAGATCGCGAGACCGTCCTCTCCGGGCAGCATCAGGTCGAGCACGATCAGGTCGTAGCGATCGCGCGCGAGCTGCTTGTCCATGCCGGCGGCGTCCGGCACCGCTTTCACCTCGTAGCCCTTCTCGCCGAGGTAGCGCACCAGCAGGTCGCGCAGCCGCTGGTCGTCGTCCACCACCAGGATTCGTGTCTTCAGCTCGGGCATCGGGGGAAAGGGTAGCTGGCCGGCGCGGGGTCGCGGCAACAGGCTGTTACCCGGCCCCCGGGCGGCAATACATTGTTACAAAAATCCCGGGCAGCGGCACCCGGCCGCGGTCCAAACCCAAATACCATGCCTCGAGCTATGAAACGCCTCGCGCTCCTGCTTGCCCTGATGTTCGCGGTCGGTAGCGCGCTCGCGCAGTCCGGGCCGCGCAAGGGCGGACACAAGGGCCAGCCGCGCGAGCACCTGGACCAGGAGCAGCGCCAGCGGCTGCGCCAGGACCTGAACGACGCGCGGCGCGACGTGTACCGGGAGCGGCAACGCGGCGCGTCCCCGCGCGAGGCGCGCCGGCTCTCGCCCGAGGAGCGCGAGCAGTTGCGGCGCGACATCCTCGACGCCAATCGCGAGCTGCGGCGCTGAGATCCGGAGCTCGTTCTCCCGCTTGCGCGCCTAACCCGGCCCCGGCGCGCCGAAGAAGCGGAAGCAGTTCTTGCCGCACTGCTTGGCATCGTACATCGCCACGTCGGCGTGCTTCATCAGGGTCTCGGCGTCGCCGGCGTCGTCGGGAAAGAAGCTGACGCCGATGCTCGCCGTCAGCGCCGCCTGGTGCCCCGGCGCGGGGGAAAACGGGCGGGCGATCTCGACGAGCAGCTTGCGCGCGACCGTCTCCAGCGCCTTGTTTTCCGAGATTTCCTCCAGCACGACGAAAAATTCGTCGCCGCCGAGGCGCGCCACCAGGTCGCTCGCGCGCAGGTGCGATCTCAGCCGCCCGGCCAGCTCGACCAGCAGGCGGTCGCCCGCGTCGTGCCCGAAGGTGTCGTTCACCGGCTTGAAGCCGTCGAGATCGACGAACATGGCGGCGAGCCTCGATTTGCGGCGCCGCGCGCGCTCGATCGCCTGCTCGAGCGCCGGCGCGAGGCTGGTGCGGTTGGCCAGCCCCGTCAGCGGGTCGCTGTAGGCGAGCGAGGCGATGCGCTCGCGGGCGAGGGCGATGTCCGTGATGTCGCGCCCGACGCCGCGGTAGCCGAGGAAGCTGCCGTCGGCGCCGAAGCGCGGCTCGCCGCTCACCGAGATGTAGCGGAGGACTCCGTCCGGTGCAGGTCGTGCGATCTCGAAATCGCGGAACGGCAGATGTCCCTCGAGCTTCGCCCTGTGCGCTTCCCAGCCGGCCGCGTCCGGCTTGAGCGAGGGCAGCTCCCACGGGGTCTTGCCGAGCAGCTCGTCCTCGGGGCGGGTGGGCGAGGCACCGGAACCCTGCACGAGCAGCGTGAACCGGTGCAGATCGTCGGTCTCCCAGAAGAAATCCGACGACATCTGCGTGAGACTGCGGAAGCGCGCCTCGCTCTCGCGCAGAGCTTCGTCGGCCGCGAGCCGCTCACGGATGTCGCGCGAGATCGCGGCGATGATCCAGCTGCTGCCCGAGCGCAACACCCGCCGCGTCGATTCGAAGGGCAGCAGCGTGCCGTCCCTGCAGCGGTAGTTGCTTTTCATGCCGGTCTGCGTCGAGGGATCCGCGATGAAGGCGTCGTACGATCGCTCCAGTTCCTCGCGGTCCACCGGCAGCACGTCCTGCGGGCCCATCGCGAGCATCTCCTCGCGCGAGTAGCCGAGCAGCCTGCACGCGGTGACGTTCACGTCCACGAAGCGCATGCTGGCGCGGTCGATCAGCACGATCATGTCGGCCGACTCGTCCATGGCGAGCCGGAAGCGGCGCATCTGGTCCTCGGCCTTCACGCGCTCCAGGAACTGCCCGATCTGCGCGCCGATCACCTGCAACGCCAGTTGCAGGCGCTCGTCGGGAGGCCGCAGCTCGCGGCAGGTGAAATCAAGCACGCCCAGGACCTTGCCGCCGTGCACGATCGGGAAGAACAGCGCTCCGCGCAGCCCGGTCTCCCGCGCCAGGTCCTTGCGCAGGATGCGAGGGTCCGCCAGCACGTCGGGAATCCACAGCGGCTCGGCGGATGCCCAGACCGACCCGGCCAGCCCGACGCCGCGCTTGAACTCGACCCCCTTGGAGCGCTCGACGAAGCGTGCGGCGCCCGGCTCGCCGGGTGAGATCCAGTGTTCGGCGAGCCGCATGACGCCGGCGGAGTCGTCCACTTTCCAGAACTCGGCGCAATCCCAGTTCTCGGTCTCGCAGATCGCCCGCATCGTGTCCTGCATACCCTCGCTCACGGTCGCAGCCTCGGCGAGGCGCCGAGCGACCGCGTGCTCGAGGCGCAGCAGCCGCTCGGCGCGCTTTCGCGCGGTGATGATCCGGCCGATGCCGCGGTAGCCCGCGAAATGCCCGTCGGCGTGGAGAATCGGCTCGCCGCTCACGCTGACGTAATTGCAGCTGCCGTCCGGCAGCGTGCGCCACATAACGACGTCGCGGAACGGCTTGTGCGCTTCGAGCAGGGCGCGGTGCGCTTCCCAGCCACCCTCGATCTCGATCCCGGTTTCCCAGCGCCGCTTTCCGATCAGGCTCCATCCGCGCAGCGCGTCCCCCTCCGCGACCCCGCGACCCTCGACGCGGGTGAAGCGGTGCTCGGCGTCCTGCTCCCAGTACCAGTCGGAAGACAGCGCGGTCAGCGCGCGAAAGCGCTCCTCGCCCTCACGCTGGCGGATTTCCGCGAGCTTGCGCCCGGTGATCTCGCGGCCGATGCCGCAGTAGCCGCGAAAGCGGCCCTCGGCGTCGAACATCGGCTCGCCGCTCACCGAGGCCCAGTGCGGCTTGCCGTCGCGGTCGGGCCGGCGGATCTCGAAATCGCGGAACGGCTCGTGGCGCGCGAGCAGGGCGCGGTGCTTCGCCCATTCCGCTTCGGTGATGTTGAGTGCCGGGAAATCCCAGCGCGTCCTGCCGATGTGCTCGCGCATCGGCAGACCGGTATGGCGCTCGCTCGCTCCCCCGATCATGACGGTGAAGCGGAAGCTCTCGTCCTGCTCCCAGTACCAGTCGGAGGAAAGCTTGAGCAGGCTCTTGAAGCGTTCCTCGGCCTGCAGCAGGGTCTTCTCTGCCTCGCGCCGCGCGTTCAACTCGCGCCGAGCAGAGCGGCCGGGCTCGCGCCGCGCGCCGCGCGTCCGGCCGGGCTGCGCCGCGCGCGTCCTTTTCGTTCCCATCGAGCCGGTTGGTCCCCTTGCGTCGAATCTACTGGACGCTTATCCCCGCGTCCAGTCCGGCGAGCGGATCAGACGAGGTGGGCAATGGAATTTGCATAGTAGCGGATCAGCGGCAGCTCCGAGGCGCGCGCCCGGTAAAGGCCGTCGCGCTCCTCCACCAGGCGGCGCAGGCGCAGCATGCGCAGGCCGACGGTGAGCGCGTAGTCGAGGTCGCGCCGCGGCACGTACACGTGGGCGCCCGCGGCCTGGAGCCGCCCGAGCAGGCGCTCGACCTCGGCCTTCAGCTCGAGCTCCGAGTAGCCCCGCCCGGGCTCGCGCGCGAAAATGGTCGCAATCAGCGCCACCGGCACCACCGGCACCACGCGGCCGACCGCGTCCATCAGCTGCTTGCCGAGCGCCGCCATGGCTGGCCTGCGCGCATCGCCCGCGAGCCTCTGGAAGTCCAGCCCGCGGCTGCGGCAGTACTCGCGCATCGACAGCGGCCTGCCGAAGTTCACGCACGCATAGCCGAAGCGGTGCCACTCGCTGCGGAACATCAGCGTCACGTTGTGCAGCGCGAAGCCGAGCGTGTTCCACATCGCCCAGAAGCGCCCCGGCTTGCGCGCGTCCGGGTCGAGCGCGAGCAGCAGGCTGCGGTCTTCCAGCACCCGGTCGTAATTGATCCCGAGGGGCACGAACACCAGGTCGCGCTCGCCGTCCAGCCGGAAGCCGCGCATCATGTAGTCGAGCACGCCGAGCCTGGGCTCGCGCATGCGCCCGTCGCGCGTCAGCCCGCCCTCGGGAAACACCGCCTGCGGGACTCCCGCCTCGGTCGCCATCGCCACGTAGCGCTCCAGCACGCGGCGGTAGAGCTCGTCCTTGGAATTGCGGCGCACGAAATACGCGCCCATGGCGCGGATCAGCGCCGAGAGCGGCCAGATGCGCGCCCACTCGCCGACCGCGTAGGAGAGCGCCGCCTGGTCGGCGGCGAGGTAGCCGGCGAGCACGTAGTCCATGTTCGAGCGGTGATTCATCACGAACACCACCGTGGCGTCCGGGTCGATCGCGGCCAGCCCCTCCGAGTCCACGTAGCCCAGGCGCACGCGGTACAGCAGCTTGGCGACGTTGCGCCCGATCCAGTAGCCGATGCGGAAATACAGGTAGGCGTTGAAGGCCGGCACGATTTCGCGCGCGTAGCGCTCGACCGTCCTGAGCGCGGCCGGCACCGGAACGGAATTCCTCTTCGCATGCTGCTCGACCGCCTGCTGCACCTTCGGATCGGTCAGCAGGCGGTGAATGAGCGCCTGGCGGCGCGTGCGCTGGAACGGCCGGATGCCGATGCGCAGGCGCGTCGACAGCTCGTCGATCACCTGGTTCGCCGGGTGCATGACGATCCAGCGCAGCGCGGGCATGAGCACGTGCTCGTAGAGCGCCCAGGCGGCGAGCAGTCCCGCCACCACCGCCAGCCACAGCGGTACCGCGACCTCGGACATGGCTCCTCCCGGAGCGGGAGTCTAGCTCAGGGGCGCGCGCGCTCGCGGGCGAAAAGATACAGGCCGCTCGCCACCACGACCGCGGCGCCGGTCCACAGGCTCGCGGCGGGCACGTCGCCGAACACCAGGAAGCCGAGCAGCGCCATGTAGAGCACCTGCTGGTACAGGAACGGCGCGATCACGGTCGCCGGCGCGTAGCGATGGGCCAGCGCGAGGAAATAGTGCCCGAGACCGCCCCAGACGCCGAGCAGGCAGGCGACCGTCCACACGAGCCAGCCCTGAGGCCACTCCCAGGCCGCGAGCGCGAAGGGCGCGAGGCCGATCGCCGCGCCGAGGGCGGGGAGGAACTGGATCGTCTCCGGAGAATCGTAGGCGGCGAGCCGGCGCGTCATCAGGTTGAACAGCGCGTAGATCACCGCGTTCAGGATCGAGAGCAGCATCGCGGGATGGAACCCGGCGCCGGCGGGATTGACGATCACCAGCACGCCGGCGAAGCCCACGGCGACGGCGATCCAGCGGCCCGCGTCGAGCCGCTCGCCGAGCAGCGGCGCGGCGGCGAGCGCGATGATGATCGGCACGGCGAAAAAGATGGACGACGTGACCGCGAGCTGCAGGTACTGGAGCGCCCAGAAGTTGATCCCGGTCATCGCCATCAGCATGAGCGCGCGCAGCAGGTGCCAGCGCAGGTGGCGCGTGCGCACGAGCGCGAGGCCGCGCAGCGGGAAGAGCACGAGCGAGGCGAGCAGCACGTGCGAGACGAAGCGCAGCCACACCACCACGATCACCGGCAGGCTCGCGACCAGCCACTTCGCGCTGCCGTCGATGAAGGTGAAAAGGAGGTAGGCGAGAGAAACGAGGCCGATGCCGATCAGGCGGTTGCGGGCGCTGTCGGCGTGGAGCACCTACTTCCCGACCTTCGAGCGCGCCGATCCCGCGCGAGCCGCGGCGGGGCGCCAGCGCACCGGCAGGGAGAGCGGCCCCCGGAAGTCGATCGTCGGCTGCCAGGCCACCTCCTCGACCGTCAGCTCGAGTCCGGGCAGGCGCTCGAGCAGATGATCGAGGGCGATGCGCAGTTCCTCCCGGGCGAGGGCGGCGCCGAGGCAGAAGTGCGGGCCGAACGCGAACGCCACGTGACGGTTGTCGGTACGGGCGATGTCGAACCGGTCGGGGCCGGGGAACCGGTCCGGGTCGCGGTTGGCGGCACCGAGAAAGAGCTGGAGCGCATCGCCGGCCTTCACCCGGCGTGCGGCGAACTCGCCGTCCTCGACTGCGCGACGGGAAGTCATCTGCACCGGGGACTCGAAGCGCAGGATCTCCTCCGCCGCCGAGGCGACGAGCGAGCGGTCGCGGCGCAGCCGCTCCAGCTGATCGGGATGGCGCAGCAGCGCGAGCACGCCGTTCGAGAGCATGTTCGTCGCGGTCTCGTGTCCGGCCGTCATGAGGAAGGTGACGTTGGAGAAGATCTCGTCCTCGGACAGGCGGCGTTCGCGGTCCGCCGCGCCGATCATCGCCGACAGGAGATCGTCGCCGGGGTCGCCGCGCCGGGCGGCGACCAGGGCGCGGAAGTACTCGCGCATTTCCGCGAAGTGCTCCTGCGCGGAGACAGCGAGCTGCTCGGTCGGCGATCCGGACCCGACGAGGAACACGATGTCGAGCGCCCACGACTTGAACCGATCGAGGTCGGCCTGGGGAACGCCGAGCATCGCGCCCACCACCAGCGCGGGCAGCGGGTAGCTGTAGGCGCGATGGAGGTCGGCCTCGCCGTCGGCCGCCACGGCGTCGAGCAGCCGGGTCGAGATGCCCTCGATCATGTCGGCGACCCGCTTCACCATCCGGGTGCTGAAGGCGGACGCGAGCAGGGCGCGGATGCGGGTATGGTCGGGAGCATCCCGGAAGGCGACGATGCCTCGCAGGGTGGGCTCCACCAGGGGACACCGCTCGCGCACCTCGGTGCCGAGGGGTTCGAGGACGGCAGCGACGCGCTCGGCGCTCAGTCGCCGATCGCCGAGCAGGCCGACGACCTGGTCGTATCGAACAACGACCTGGCCGATGTCGTGTCCGGCCGCCTCCGCGTTGCGGAAGCGGGAGTACACCGCGTACGGATCGCGCAGCCCGTCGGGCGAGAGCAGATCCCGAACGCTCGGCAGCAGATCAGGCGCGGATTCTTTCATCGGCCCGGCTACCAGGGAATGCCGGAGCCGTCGTGGCTGATGAACCGTCCCGAGTGCTCGCGCGTGAACCCGCCGATCAGCTTTCTCAGCCTGCCGATCGACTCCTCGGGCGCGAGCGGCGCGCTCCTGCCGCCCATGTCGGTACGCACCCAGCCGGGGCTCATCGCGACCACGACGATGCCGCGGCTTCGCAGCGCGACCGCGAGGCCCTTGGCGAGCGCGTTGAGCGCGCTCTTGCTGGTGTTGTAGGGCAGGTCGCCGTCGCCCCGGTTCTCGGCGATCGAGCCCAGGCGGCTAGAGATCATGACGATGGTCCTTCGCTCGCTTGCGGCAACGTTCTCGATCAGCGCATCGGCGACTGCGGCGGGGCCGAGCACGTTGACGCGGATCACTTCCTCCCACGCCCGGTAGTCGAGTTTCCCGAATCGCGCACCCTTCGGCCCGTACACGCCGGCGTTGAGAATCAGCACGTCGATTGGAATCCCTTTCAATCCGGCCGCAAGCCGCGCCACCTGCTTTCGGTCGGTGACGTCCAGGCGTCGCGACTTGACGTTCGCGCCGAGCTTCGCCAGCGCCGCTTTTCCTTTCGCATCGCGCACCGTGCCGATGACGCGCCAGCGGTCGGCCGCGTACTGCCGCGCGAACTCGAGGCCGAGGCCGCGGCCCGCGCCGGTGATGAGTGCGGTAGGCATCCTAAAGCGCCGCGATCGCCGCCTTGGTCACGTCCGTCGTCCGCGCCGTGCCGCCCAGGTCCGGAGTGAAGACCTTGCTCGCCGTCACCGCCTCGATCGCCTTCATCAGCCGCGCCGCCGCCTTCGCCTCGCCCAGGTGCTCGAGCATCATCGAGGCGGTCCAGAACGTCGCGATCGGGTTGGCGATCCCCTTGCCCATGATGTCGAACGCCGAGCCGTGGATCGGCTCGAACATGGAGGGGAACCGGCGTTCCGGGTTCAGGTTCGCCGTCGGCGCGATGCCCAGGGAGCCCGAGAGCGCCGCGGCGAGGTCGGAGAGGATGTCGGCGTGCAGGTTGGAGGCCACCATCACGTCGATGGTGGAGGGCTTGAGCACCATGCGTGTCGTGACGGCGTCCACCAGCTCGCGGTGCGTCGTCACGTCCGGGTAGTCCTTCGCCACCTCGAAGAAGACCTCGTCCCACAGCACCATGCCGTGGCGCTGCGCGTTCGACTTGGTGACGAGGGTGAGATGCCTGCGCGGGCGCTTCCTCGCCAGCTCGAAGGCGAAGCGGTGGATGCGCTCGGCGCCCGCGCGGGAGAATACCGAGACTTCGGTAGCGACTTCTCCGGGCAGCCCGCGGTGCACCCGGCCTCCCGCGCCGGAGTACTCGCCCTCGGTATTCTCGCGCACGATCACCCAGTCGATCTCGGCGCCCTTGGCGAGCGGGCTGATGATTCCCGGCAGTACGCGCGAGGGGCGCACATTGGCGTACTGGTCGAGCCCCTGGCAGATCGGCAGCCGCAGGCCCCATAACGACACATGGTCCGGCACGCGCGGCGAGCCGACCGCCCCGAACAGGATCGCGTCGAACTTCTTCAGCTGATCGAGCGCATCCTCGGGCAGGTACGCCTCGGTCTCGAGGTAGCGCTCCGAGCTCCAGTCGAAATGCTCGAGCTCGAGCCCGAATTCCTCGAGCGCGGCGAGGCGCCGCAGGACATCGATGCCCGCGGGAATGACCTCGTTGCCGATCCCGTCGCCGGGAATGGCGGCGATGCGGTAGGACTTCAAGCCGCGATTCTGGATTGGGAGCGCACCGCGTCGGCGACCGCCGCGCCGACTTCGGCGGTGCCGGATTTTCCCTTCATGTCCGGGGTGCGCGGGCCTTCGACGATCACGCGCTCGATCGCGCGCACCACGTCGGCCGCCGCCTCGGCGAGGCCGAGGTGCTCGAGCATCAGCGCCCCCGACCAGATCGCGCCGATCGGGTTGGCGATGCCTTTGCCCGCGATGTCCGGCGCCGAGCCGTGCACCGGCTCGAAGATCGAGGGCGCGGTCCTCTCGGGATTGATGTTGCCGGAGGCGGCGATCCCGATCGTTCCCGCGGTCGCGGGCCCGAGGTCGGAGATGATGTCGCCGAACAGGTTCGAGGCGACGATCACGTCGAAGCGCCCGGGATCGAGCACCATCTGGATGGTGAGCCCGTCCACGTGATACTGGTCGGCGCGCACATCCGGATATTGCTTCCTCATCTCGGCGAAGCGCTCGTCCCAGTACGGCATGGTGATGGTGATGCCGTTCGACTTGGTGCACGAGGTGAGATGCTTTTTGCGCGTTCGCGCCAGTTCGAAGGCGTACCGCATGATGCGATCGACGCCCTTGCGCGTGAACACCGCCTGCTGCATCGCCGCCTCGCGCTCGGTGCCTTCGAAGATGCGCCCGCCGACGTTGCCGTACTCCCCCTCGGTGTTCTCGCGCACCACCATGTAGTCGATGTCGCCCGGCTTGCGGCCGGCGAGCGGGGAGGGCAGGCCTTCGAATCCGCGCACCGGGCGAAGGTTCACGTACAGATCGAAGCAGCGCCGGAAATCGATGAGCAGGCCCCAGGCCGAAATGTGGTCGGGGACGATGGCCGGGTTGCCGACCGCGCCGAAGAACACCGCGTCGAAGCGCCGCAGGATCCCGGGCGCCTCCTCGGGGCACATGCGCCCGTGCGCGCGGTACCAGTCGCAGCTCCAGGGGAATTCCTCCCAGAGAAAGCGCGCGCCATGCTTCGCCGCCGCCGCCTCGAGGACGCGAACGCCCTCGGGAATCACCTCCCTGCCGATGCCGTCCCCCGGGATGACCGCGATCCTGAGCTCTCTCACCGGCGGGAGTATAGCTAGAATCGAACCATGCGCTTCGCGGCGATCGAGACCTCGACCGAGTGGTGCTCGGTGGCGCTGTGGACGCGGGGCGAGATCGCCGCGATCGAGCGGCGCGCCGGCAATCGCCACGCCGAGCTCGCGCTGCCGATGCTCGAGCGGCTGCTGGCGGCCGCGGGAATGAAGGCGATGGATCTGGACGCGGTGGCGTTCGGGGCCGGACCGGGTTCCTTCACCGGGCTGCGCATCGCGTGCGGCGTGGCGCAGGGGCTCGCGTTCGCGCGCCCGGTGCCGGTGATCGGGATCTCGACGCTGGAGGCGATCGCGCACGAATCGGGCGCGACGCGCGTGGTCGCGTGCCTCGATGCGCGCATGCACGAAGTGTATTATGCGGCCCTCGAAAAGCGCGGCGCGCGCTGGCGCGAGGTGATCCCCGCGCAATGCGTCGCGCCGCGCCTGGCGCCGCGGCCGCCGGGTGACGACTGGGTGGGTTGCGGCAACGGTTTCGCGGCCTATCCCGAGCTGCGGGAAATGAACCTGACCGGCGTGCACTCCGACCTTTACCCCAGCGCGGCGGCGGTGGCGAGCCTCGCGGCGCCGCGGCTCGCCGCGGGCGAGGGCGTGGACGCGGCGCTCGCCGCTCCCGCTTATGTGCGCGAGAAGGTGGCGCTTACCGTCGAGGAGCAGCGCCGCGGCCGATGAGCGCCGTCCTCAAGGAGACCCCGCGGCTCGCGCCGATGCGCGAGGAGGATCTCGACGAGGTGATGCCGATCGAGACCTCGATCTACACGCATCCGTGGACGCGCGGCAACTTCGCCGATTCGCTGCGCGCCGCCTACCAGTGCCGGACATGGCGCGTCGACGGCGAGCTCGTCGGGTATTTCGTGCTGGCGGTCGCGGCGGGCGAGGCGCACCTGCTCAACCTGTCGGTCGCCCCGGGGCGGCAGCGGCGCGGGTTCGGCGGCGTGCTGCTCGGCGAGACCATGGGGATTGCGCGCGGTCTCGGCGCAAGACAGCTGTTCCTCGAGGTGCGGCCGAGCAACCAGGCGGCGCAGGGCCTCTACCGGCGCTTCGGCTTCCGCAAAATCGGGGTGCGCCACGGCTACTATCCGGCGCGCGAAGGACGCGAGGACGCGCTGGTGCTCTCGCGCGAGCTGTGAAGCCCCGGCAGGCGCGCCGCGAGGCGATCCTGGCGCAGATGGGAATCGCGCCGTTATGGCGCCTGCGCGCGGCCGCCGGGCAGCCGGGCGCAGCCGCGGCGCCACCCCGGTCGGCGCAGCCGCGGCCGCTGCCTGAGCCGCCACCTTCGGCGGACGAGCGCGAGGCGCGCATCCTTGCGATGAGCTGGGCCGAGCTGAAGCAGGCCGTGCCCGCCTGCACGGCCTGCGGCCTGCACAAGACGCGCGCTCAGACGGTGCTCGGCGTCGGCGACGAGCGCGCCGAGTGGCTGCTGGTGGGCGAGGCGCCGGGCGCCGAGGAAGACCGGCTCGGCGAGCCGTTCGTCGGCCAGGCCGGAAAGCTGCTGGACAACATGCTTGCCGCGCTCGGATTGAAGCGCGGCGACAACGTTTATATCGCCAACGTGCTGAAGTGCAGGCCTCCCGGCAACCGCAACCCCGAGCCGGGCGAGACGGCGAAATGCGCGCCGCACCTGCTGAGGCAGATCGGATTGATCCGCCCCAGGCTGATCGTCGCGCTCGGGCGCATCGCGGCGCAGACGCTGCTCAACAGCGACGCCACGATCGCGAGCCTGCGCGGGCGGGTGCATCGCTACGCCGGCGTGCCCCTCGTCGTGACCTACCACCCTGCCTACCTGTTGCGCAACCTGCCGGATAAATCGAAAGCCTGGGCCGACCTGGTGTTTGCCAGGAGGACGCTGGCCTCTCTCGGCGGCGGCTAGTGATGGGGGTGGTGGGGGTCCTCGGCGCGCGCGAAGGCGAGCAGCCGCTCGAGCTCGTCGCTGTGCACGCGGCGGTTGCGCAGGTACCACCACTGCACCATGGCCATGGTGCCGGCGACGGCGAGGCCGAAGATCGCGATCACCGCGAAGATCGATAGCCCGCGGTTGAGCAGCAGGGAGTAGACCGCGATCATGATCAGGATCGACGAGTTCTCGTTGAAATTCTGCACCGCGATCGAGCGGCCCGCGCCGACGAGATGATGGCCGCGGTGCTGCAGCAGCGCGTTCATCGGCACCACGAACAACCCCGCCATGACGCCGATCAGCACCATCAGCACGATCGCGAGCGGAATCTCGCTGACATAGTTCATGGCGACCACGGTGAGGCCCATGGCGATGCCGAGCGGGATCACGCGCACCGAGCGGTCGAGGGTGATCCAGACCGAGGCGAGCACCGCGCCGAGCGCGATGCCGAACGCCGACACGCCCTGCAGGATCGCCGCCTTCGACAGGTCGAAGCCGAGCGCCGCGCGCGACCACTCGATGACGATGAACTGCAGCGTCGCGCCCGCGCCCCAGAACAGCGTCGTCACGGCGAGCGAGATCTGGCCGAGGCGGTCCGACCACAGGCGCGCCACGCAGCGCGCGAAATCCTTGAGGGTGTCGACCGGGTGCGAGGGCAGCGGCTTGAGCGCCACGCCGGTGCGCGGCACATACAGGTTGAACAGGGCCGCGATCGCGTACACCGCCGCGGTGATCGCGATCGCCGCCTCGGCCGGCGTGTCGATGTCGGTGTCGATGAACGGAAGGTCGAAGCCGAGCAGCGCGCCCGAGACGCGCGCGTGGATCAGCACGCCGCCGAGCACAGTGCCGAGGATGATGGAGGCGACCGTCAACCCCTCGATCCAGCCGTTGGCGACGACCAGGTGGCGGTGCGGCAGGTACTCGGTGAGGATGCCGTACTTCGCGGGCGAGTACGCTGCCGCGCCCAGTCCGACCACCGCGTAGGCGAGCAGCGGGTCGACCTCCCACAGCAGCAGCAGGCAGCCGACGATCTTCACCGAGTTGGCGATGAGCATCACGTGGCCCTTGGGCAGCCGGTCGGCGAATGCGCCGACATAGGGGGCGAGCGCCACGTAGGACACCACGAAGAAGAACTTCAGGTAGGGGGTCAGCCACGACGGCGCGTCGGCTTGCATCAGCAGCGCGATCGCGGCGACCAGCAGCGCGTTGTCGGCGAGCGACGAGAAGAACTGCGCCGCCATGATGATGTAGAAGCCGGAGCTCAGCATCTGCGAGTGGTGCGTTCCTCCCCCTGCGGGACGTATAACACGCGCGGCTGAAACGAAGCCTGGCAGCGCCGGTTTCCCGACGCTTTTTTACGCTCCGGCCCGGCAGCCGGAGGCGCGCGCCGCGCGCCATAAGCTACCGCCCGGACGCGAATTATGCTTGAATAAGCGCGCCCATCACAGCAGCTTATCGAGGCATGGCAGACCGGCGCCTGCAGGTGTTCCACGCGGTGGCGAAGCACCTTTCCTTCACCAAGGCGGCCGAAGCGCTGTTCATGACGCAGCCCGCGGTCACGTTCCAGATCAAGCAGCTCGAGGAGCACTACAACACGCGGCTGTTCGACCGCGGCCACGGCAGGATCTCGCTCACGCCGGCGGGCGTGGTGGTCCAGGAATACGCCGAGCGCATCCTCGGGCTCTCGGCCGAGCTCGAAACGCGGCTCAAGGAGATGACCGGCGAGGTGGCCGGGCCGCTGCTCGTCGGGGCGAGCACCACCATCGCCGAGTTCCTGCTGCCCCGGGTGCTCGGCGAGTTCAAGTCGAGCTATCCGAAGGTGGTGCCGCGGCTGTTCGTCGCCAACTCGGAGGCGGTGCAGGACCGCGTCGTCGAGCACACGCTCGACATCGGCTTCATCGAGGCGGCGACCCACCATCCTTCGGTGGTGACCGACGTGTGCTGCGAGGACGAGCTGCACGTCGTGTGCGCGCCCTCGCATCCGCTCGCAAAGCTGAAAACGGTGGCGCCCAAGGTGCTGGCGCAGTATCCCTTCATCAGCCGCGAGCCCGGCTCGGGCACCCGCGAGGTGATCGACCAGTACTTCCTGAAAGCGGGCATCAGGCCCGATTCGATGCAGGTGGTGATGGAGCTCGGCAGCCCGGAGGCGCTCAAGGGCCTGGCGGCGACCGGCCTGGGCTTCACCATCATGTCGCGCGCGGCGGTGACGAAGGAGACCGGGCACGGCGAGCTGGTGCGCCTGCCCCTCTCGCCGCGCCTCATCCGCAACTTCTCGGTGGTGTACCCGAAGGAGCGGTTCCGCTCGCGCCTGGTGAACACCTTCGTGAAGTTCGCCAAGGACCGCATCGCCGCCGCGCAGGCCGAGTAGCGGGCCGCCCGCCGATGCCGCGCCCGATCCGCGCCACCGTGTCGAGCGGCGCTTTCGTGCACAACTTCCAGGCGGTGCGCCGGCACGCCGGGGCCGCCAAGGTGTGGGCGGTGATCAAGGCGAACGCCTACGGTCACGGCCTGGAGCGCGCGGCGCGCGCGCTCGCCGGCGCCGACGGATTCGCGATCCTCGATTTCCAGGAGGCCGCGCGGCTGCGCCTCGCGGGCGTGGCCAAGCCGCTGCTCATGCTCGAGGGCTTCTTCAAGGCCGCCGACGTCGCCTTGCTGCACAAGTACGCGCTCACGCCGGTGATCCACAACGCCGAGCAGGTCGAGATCCTCAGGCGCAGCGATCTGCCGGGCGAGATCGACGTCTACATCAAGGTGAACAGCGGCATGAACCGCCTCGGCTTCACCGTGGACAGCCTGCGCCTCGCCTACAACGCGCTGCGCATGCATCCCCAGGTGCGCTCGGTGACGGCGATGACGCATTTCGCGGACGCCGACGGGGCCTCGGGCGTGAAGGCCCAGCTCGAATGGTTCGACGAGCTGACGCAGCAGATCGACGGCTTGAGCCAGGCGCCGCGCTCGCTCGCCAACTCGGCGGCGCTGATCCGCTTTCCCGAGACGCGCGCCGACTGGGTGCGCCCCGGGATCATGCTCTACGGCTGCTCGCCTTTTTCCGACAGTCCGGCCGAGGCGCTCGGGCTGCGGCCGGCGATGACGCTCGCCTCGGAGATCATCGCCACCCAGCACCTGCAGCCGGGCGAGCGGGTCGGCTACGGCTTTTCCTACGAGGCGGCGGGCGAGATCACGATCGGCGTGGTCGCCTGCGGCTATGCCGACGGCTACCCGCGCCACGCGCCGAGCGGGACCCCGGTGCTGGTGAACGACAAGCGCACGCGCACCGTCGGCAGGGTGTCGATGGACATGATCTGCGTGGACATCTCCGACATCCCGGAGGCCTACATCGGCACCCCGGTCACGCTGTGGGGCGAAGGGCTTTCCGCGGACGAGGTGGCTGCCTCGGCGGGCACGGTGAGCTACCAGCTGCTGTGCGCGCTCGCCCCGCGCGTGCCGGTCGCAGAAGTCCCCTGATGGCGCGGCCGAAGACCGCCTACGTGTGCGCCGAGTGCGGCGCGAGCGCGCTGCAATGGTTCGGCAGCTGCCCTTCGTGCGGCGCTGCCGGCACGCTGAGCGAGACCATCGCCGAAAAAGCCTCCTCGCACCGCTACGGGGCGGGCGCGACCGCAGCCGCGGTGGCCATCTCCGGGATCGAGGCGCGCGAGGTCGAGCGCGCGCCGACCGGGCTCGCCGAGCTCGACCGCGTGCTCGGAGGGGGCCTGGTCGCGGGGCAGGTGGTGCTGATCGGCGGCGATCCGGGGATCGGCAAATCGACGCTGCTGCTCCAGGCGCTCGCCGCGACGCCCGCGCCGGCGCGCACGCTGTACGTGAGCGGGGAGGAGTCCGCCGAGCAGGTCGCGACGCGCGCGCGGCGCCTCGCGCTCCAGGCTCCGCGCGTGCACCTGCTCGCCGAGACGCAGCTCGAGCGCATCGTCGCCGCGCTCGAGGCCGGCAGGCCGCAGGTCGCGGTGATCGACTCCATCCAGACCATCTGGTCCGAGACAATGCAATCGGCACCGGGATCGGTCGCCCAGGTGCGCGAATGCGCCGCGCAGCTCACCCGCCGCGCCAAGGCGGCCGGAGCGGCGCTCTTTCTGATCGGCCACGTCACCAAGGAAGGCGCCATCGCCGGCCCGCGGGTGCTGGAGCACATCGTCGACACGGTGCTCTATTTCGAGGGCGATCCGAACTCCAGCTTCAGGCTGATCCGCGCCGTGAAGAACCGCTTCGGCGCGGTCAACGAGCTGGGCGTGTTCGCGATGACCGACCGGGGCTTGCGCGGCGTCGCGAATCCGTCGGCGCTCTTCCTGCAGCAGCATCCGCGCGCGGTGCCCGGTTCCTGCGTGCTAGCGACCTTGGAAGGCACGCGCCCGCTGCTGGTGGAGATCCAGGCGCTGGTCGATCCGGCCCATGCGCCCAATCCGCGCCGGCTTTCGGTGGGCCTCGAGCAGAACCGCCTCGCCATGCTGCTCGCGGTGCTGCACCGGCACTGCGGGGTCGCCACCTGGGAGCAGGACGTGTTCGTGAACGCCGTCGGCGGCATGAAGATTTCCGAGCCCGCCGCCGATCTCGCGGTGTCGCTCGCGGTGGTGTCCTCGCTCACCGACCGGCCGATCCCCGGGAAAGTGGTGGCGTTCGGCGAGATCGGCCTTGCCGGCGAGGTGCGGCCGGCGCCGCGCGGCCAGGACCGGTTGAAGGAGGCGGCGAAGCTCGGGTTCGAGAAGGCGATCGTGCCGAAGGCGAACCAGCCCAAGGGGAAGATCGAGGAGCTGGAGGTGATCGCGGTCGAGCGGGTGGACCAGGCGGTCGCGAGATTACGCGAGCTCTAGCTGCCGCGCTTCGCGATCAGCGCTCAGCTTCCTCGGTCCACGTTATTTCCGCCATGAACGGATGCGTCGACCCATCTCCTCGTTCGAGATCGTGCGCTTGGCGTCCGAGTCAGCGATCCCGCGCTGCACCATCACATGAAACGCGAGCTCACGCACAATCTCCTCGCGCGAGCTGTCCTCGGGCTGTCCTTCGATCAGGCGGGCAAGCTCTTCCTTCGCCGTGGACATTTTCTAAACCTCCAGTCCGCCCTCAATCCTGCCACAAGCCCCTGTCATCCGCGACTGGCAGGCAGCGGCTATTCTTTCCGTTGCTAGATCCGCGAAAAGCCAGCAAAGGGAGAAGCGTATTTCGCGCCCAAGGGATCAAGAATCTGTTTCAACTCAAGACTTGGTGTTCCGAATACAGCGAATCGCTTGCGGTCGACCAACTTCTCGAATCTTGCGCCATACTTTTTCCCGAACGCCGTCAGGTGCGCCACGGCGGACGAGGAGTCTGCGTAGCGTTCGACCACATGGACGACTTGGCTGTCGCCAGCAATGAATCTTTCGTAGATGAGGGCGCCGACTTCACTTTTCGTCGATTCGACCATCTCGCTTGTCAGCACCCGAAAAGCATGCAGCTGGCCGGGTTTGAGCTGAAGCTCGACATGCCAGGAGATCTGATCACTCATACGGCCGCCCTTCGATGGTGACATTTCAGATTACGCGCAACGTTCTGACCACTCAACCGAGACAACGCTGAGCTGCGCGCACGCCGCTTCGCACCGCCGCCTCCAGCGTCGGAGGGTAATCGGGATCGGTGTAGTCACCGGCGAAGTAGACACCGGGCACGCCGGCTTCAAGTGCCGGACGCTTCGTCCCGGGCACGCAAGCGACGGTCGCCCGCTTCTCCGCGATCACGCGCGACCAGAGGGGCCTCGGCAGCCCGGTGAGCGCGCGTGCCAGCTCGCGCTCGCAGGTCGCGGCGAGCTCCTCCTGCTGCATTTGCTGGTGATCGCCCTGCGCGCTGATCACGCAGGCAATCCGGCCTTTCTCTCCGGTCAACGCGCCCCGGTCGAACACCCATTGCACCAGCCCGTCGGCAAGCCCGAGCATCGGAAACGGCAGCCTTACGGTTTCCGGGTACTGCAGGTAGATCGTATAGATCGGCTGGTACGCGTAGTCGGGCGCGAGGTCCGGAAGCAGCGCCTGGAGCTGATGCGGCCCGACCGCGACGATGACGGAGTCGTACTCCCCCTTCAACGACGCGAGATCGCGCACGGGCGCTCCCAAGCGAACCTCGCCTCCGTGCGCCCGCACGAACTCCGCCGCCGGCTCGGGAAAAAGCCGCGACAGGTCCACGCGCGGGAGGAGCAGGTCGCTCGATCCGGGCGGCCCGTCCAGCGCATCGCGCAGCACCCGCAAGAACACGCGCGACGACGCCTGCCCGGCGGGAGTGTTGAGCGCCGAGACGCACAGCGGCCGCCACAGGAAGTGGCCGATGCGGCCGTTCTGCCCGTGCCGCTCGAGCAGCTCGGTCACCGGGATGTCCTGGTCCACGCTGAACCCGTTGCGCCGCAGCGAGCTCATGAAGCGCGCCGCGCCGAGGCGCTCGTTGCAGGAGATGCCGGTCGCGATCGCGAGCCCGCCCAACAGGCCGAGCGGGGCGGGCAGCCACAGCGCGCGGAAATGAAATCCCTGCGCGTAGCGGATCTCGAGCGGCAGCCGCAGCACCGCGTCCTCCGGCACGCCGACCGCTCGCATGATTCGCCACAGCTCGGTGTAGGCGCCGATCAGGATGTGCTGGCCGTTGTCGAGCTCCGTGCCTTGCGACACGACGCGCCTGGCGCGGCCGCCGGGGATCGGTCCCGATTCGAACACCGCGACCCGGATTCCGCGCCCGGCGAGCGTCACCGCGGCGGCCATTCCGGCGTAGCCGGCGCCGACCACGGCTACGCGATGAGCCATGTCTTCCAGGCGATCCAGAATTTCCGCAGCGGAGTCAGCGAGACGCGCTGGTTCAGCACCCGGAAGCCGTCGCGCTCGATCTCGGCAAGCAGGGTGCGATAGATCGCCGCCATGATGAGCCCCGGGCGCTGCGCGCCGCGGTCCTCGGCGGGCAGCGCGGCGAGCGCTCTCGCGTAGTACTCGCGCGCGCGCTCTGCCTGGTGCCGCATAAGGCGATCGAAAGCGCCGCTTGCGCGCCGGTTCAGGATGTCCGCGGCGGGCACGCCGAACGCTTTCAACTCGTCCATCGGCAGGTAGATGCGGTTCTTGCGCGCGTCCTCGCCCACGTCGCGGATGATATTGGTGAGTTGGAAGGCGATCCCGAGGTCGCGCGCGTACTCGAGGGTGCGCGGATCCCGGTAGCCGAAGATTCCGGCTGCGAGGATGCCGACGACGCTCGCGACGAGATAGCAGTAGCGCTCCAGCCCCGGCCAGTCGAGATAGCGCGTCTGCGCCAGGTCCATCTCCATGCCGTCGATGATCTCGTTCAGCCGCCCGGCGGTGATGCCGAAGGGCGCGACCGCCGGGGCGAGGGCGCGCGTCACCGGGTGCTGCGGGTTCCCGGCAACGAGATTGCCCACCTCGGAGCGCCACCAGGCGAGCGTGGTGCGCGCGAGCTGCGCGTCGTCGCATTCGTCGACCACGTCGTCCACCTCGCGGCAGAAGGCGTACAGCGCGGTGATGGCGCGCCGGCGCTCCGGCGGCAGGAACAGGAACGAGTAGTAGAAGCTCGAGCCGCTCGCGGCGGCCTTCTGCCGGCAATACTCGTCGGGGCTCACAGCGCGCGCGCGAGGAGCAGGGGCCAGTCGAACCACCTCAGCATCGGCCTGCGGCGAAACATGTCGTAGCCGGCCCGCTGGAGCTTTTCCAGAATTCGCAAGCCGCCTTGGATCGTGGCGCCGATCTCGATCGCGGCTCGTCCTGGCAGCGCCGGGGCGAGCGGCCTGCCCGAGAGGAGCATCGCCCTGGCGCGTTCGACCTGGAACGCCATGAGGCCCATCCATGCCCGATCGCAGCGCTGGTCGGCGATATGGCGCTCGGTCACGCCGTAGGCGCTCATCTCGTCCTGTGGCAGATAGATCCTGTCCTTGGCGAAATCGATCTCGACGTCCTGCCAGAAATTGACGAGTTGTAGAGCGCTGCAGATCGAGTCCGAGTACCTCAGGTTTGAATCAGACGTTCGTTTGAACAAATGCAGCAGCAGTCGGCCCACGGGGTTTGCCGAGCGCCGGCAGTAGTCGAGCACCTCGGCGAAGTCGGCGTAGCGGCGCTTGGTCACGTCCTGCGAGAACGCGTCGAGCAGGTCGCGGAACGGCTGCAGCGGCAGGCCGTGCGCGCCCACGATCCCGGCGACCTCCTTGAACAGCGAGAGGCTCGACGGCCGGCCGCGCTCCAGGCGGTCGAGCTCCGCGCGGTACGAATCCAGGCGCGCCAGCCGCTCGGCGGCTGGAAGCTCGCCCTCGTCGGCGAAATCGTCGGCGCTGCGGGCGAAGCGGTAGATGACCGCGACCGGCCCGCGCAGCCGCGCGGGCAGCAGCCACGAGGCGACCGGGAAGTTCTCGTAATGATCGACGGTCACGGGACAGTATAATCGCCGTCGGAAAATCAGCGCCTCGGCGAAGGTGGCGGAATTGGCAGACGCACCGGATTTAGGTTCCGGCGCCGCGAGGCTTGTGGGTTCGAGTCCCTCCCTTCGCACCAGCGCACGACCGGGAACGAGATGACGGCCGATGTTGAAACCCTGAGCGCGCTCGAGCGGCGCGTGTCGATGACGCTCGCCGCCGAGGAGATCGACCGCCGCGTGGACGAGCGGCTGAAAAAGCTCGCGCGCGAGGCGCGCATGCCGGGCTTTCGCCCCGGCAAGGTGCCGCTCAAGCTGGTCGCGCAGACCTACGGCCCGCAGGTGCGCAACGAGGTGCTCGGCGACGCGGTGCAGAAGGCGTTCGGCGACGCGGTGCGGCAGGCGAAGCTCAAGGTCGCCGGGTATCCGCGCATCGAGAAGAAGGACGGCGGCGACGCAACTTCGCTCGAGTTCAGCGCCACCTTCGAGATTTACCCCGAAGTGAAAGTGGGCGAGGTCTCGGCGGCGACGGTCGAGCGCCCGCAGGTCGCGGTGGACGACGCCGCGCTGGACCGGACGATCGAGATCCTGCGCAAGCAGCGCACGCGCTTCGTGCCGGCGGGCCGCGCCGGGCGGGACGGCGATCGCCTAGTGGTGGACTTCGAGGGCACGATCGACGGCACGCCGTTCGAGGGAGGGAGGGCGGTCGGGCTCGCCTTCACGCTCGGCGAGCGGCGCATGCTGCCCGAGTTCGAGGCGGCGGCGCGTGGCATGGCGGCGGGGGAGACCAGGAGCTTCGCGGTGAAGTTCCCGGACGACTATCACGGCAAGGAGGTGGCCGGGAAGGACGCGTCCTTCGCCATGTCGGTGAAGCAGGTGGACGAGCCGCAGCTTCCCGCGCTCGACGCCGAATTCGCCAAGGGGCTCGGCGTCGCCGACGGCGACCTTGCCAAGATGCGCCTGGAGATCCGCGCCAACGTGGAGCGCGAAGCGCACAAGCGCGTCGAGGCGCGCGTCAAGGGCCAGGCGCTGCAGGCGCTCCTGGATGCGACGCCGCTCGAGCTGCCGAAATCCCTGGTCGCGATGGAGGTGCAGAGCCTGGTGGAGCGCGCCGCGGCCGATCTGAAGGCGCGCGGCATCGGCCTGGAGCAGGTGCCGCTCAACCCCGCCGGGTTCGAGGAGGCGGCGAAGCGCCGCGTGGCGCTCGGGCTGATCATCGCCGAGCTGGCGCGCGCCGAGGGCCTGCAGCCCAAGCCGGCGGAGGTGCGCGCGCTGGTCGAACAGGAGGCGCAGACCTACGAGAGCCCCGCCGAGGTAGTAAAATGGTTTTATATGCAGCCGCAGCGTCTCTCGGAAATGGAAGCCCTCGCGCTCGAGTCGAACGTGGTCAACTGGGTGCTTGGCAAGGCGAAGCTGGTCGAAAAAGCGGTATCCTTCGACGAGCTGATGGGCGGCGCAACGTGATCTGGGAAAAATCGGCTGCTGACGCCAGGGATCTCGGCTTGATCCCGATGGTCATCGAGCAGTCGGGGCGCGGCGAGCGCGCCTACGACATCTATTCCCGGCTGCTCAAGGAGCGGGTGGTGTTCCTGGTCGGCCCGGTGAACGAGATCACCGCCAACCTGATCGTGGCGCAGCTCCTGTTCCTGGAGTCCGAGAACCCCGACAAGGACATCTTCTTCTACATCAACTCGCCGGGCGGCTCGGTGTCGGCGGGACTGGCGATCTACGACACCATGCAGTTCATCAAGCCCGACGTCTCGACGCTGTGCGTCGGCCAGGCGGCGAGCATGGGCGCGCTGCTGCTCGCCGCGGGGGACCAGGACAAGCGCTTCTGCCTGCCGAACTCGCGCGTCCTGATCCATCAGCCGATGGGCGGGTTCTCCGGCCAGGCCTCGGACGTCGAGATCCACGCCAGGGAGATCCTGTTCCTGCGCACGCGCTTGAACGAGATCCTCTCCAAGCACACCAGGCAGTCGATGGAAGTCATCCAGCGCGACACCGACCGCGACTTTTTCATGGGTGCCGAAGACGCGGTAAAGTACGGGATCGCGGACAAGGTGCTGATCTCCAGGGAGAACGTGTAGGAGCCCCATGTCGGACAAATCCTCCTCCGGCGAGAAACTCCTTTACTGCTCGTTCTGCGGCAAGAGCCAGCACGAGGTGCGCAAGCTCATCGCCGGCCCCTCGGTGTTCATCTGCGACGAGTGCATCGAGCTGTGCAACGACATCATCCGCGAGGAGACCGCCACCGACAAGGGCGGCAAGGGCGCCAAGTCCGACCTGCCGACGCCGCGCGAGATCCGCGGCATCCTCGACTCGTACGTGATCGGCCAGGACCAGGCGAAGAAGATCCTCTCGGTCGCGGTCTACAACCACTACAAGCGGCTGAAGCACCTGTCGAAGAACGACGAGGTCGAGCTCGCGAAATCGAACATCCTGCTGATCGGGCCGACCGGCTCCGGCAAGACCCTGCTCGCGCAGACGCTCGCCCGGCTCCTCAACGTCCCGTTCGTGATCGCCGACGCGACCACGCTCACCGAGGCGGGCTACGTCGGCGAGGACGTGGAGAACATCATCCAGAAGCTGCTGCAGAACTGCGACTACGACGTCGACAAGGCGAAGCGCGGCATCGTCTACATCGACGAGATCGACAAGATCTCGCGC
>Ga0156285_1084_pt1 | contig 57652 bp, 73 predicted proteins | sample RifCSPlowO2_12_FD_107934 | JGI IMG/M metagenome (GOLD analysis project Ga0156285, IMG submission 107934) | Betaproteobacteria bacterium RIFCSPLOWO2_12_FULL_68_20 | reverse complement strand
TCCGAGCCGTAGCACACCCGGTCCGTGCCGAAGACGCGCAGCGCCATGGCGAGCGCGTCGTCGGTGAAAACCACGGCGTCCGCCCAGATGCGCCGCGCAGTGAGGCTCGGCTTCTCGCTGACTTTCACGCGGCAGGCCGGGATGTGCTCGAAGCACTGGTCGAGCCGCCCGATGAGGAAGGGCAGCGCTCCGCCGCCGTGTCCCGCGATGATCTTGAGATGCGCATAGCGGTCGAAGAAGCCGTCGAAAATCATCCGCGCGATCGCGAGCGAGGTATCGAAGGTGAAGCCGATCGAGGCGGTGAGCTGGAATTGCGTCATGTCGAGCTGCTGCACTCCCGGCGGCGCGGTGGGATGAACCAGCACCGGAAGTCTTTTTCCGTCGATCGCCTTCCACACCGGCGCGAACGCGGGATCGGTGAGCGATTTTCCGTCGATGTTGGCGAGCACCATCACTCCCGAGGCGCCGGCCTGCAACGCACGCTTGAGCTCGGCTATCGCGGCCTTCGGGTACTGCCAGGGGAGCGAGCACAGGAACTGGATGCGGTCGGGCCGGGTTTTCCTCGCCTTCGCCATCTCGTCGTTCATGATCTTCGCCGCCCTGAGCGCGACCTCCTCGCCGCCCCAGTAGCAGTTGGGCGCGGTGAGCGAGCACACCGAGACGTCGATCCCGGCCTTGTCCATGTTGCGGATGCGCGCGTCCCAGTCGAACATTTCGGGCACCGGCGTCATGAACGGCGCGCCGTGCAGGTGGATCGCGCGCAGGCCGCCCAGGACGGTCTTCAGGGTGTACTGAGGTTTGCCGTGCCTCTCGAGCAGCCGCATGTACGGCTGGCTCAGCATGTGGGTGTGGACGTCGATCACCGGGCTCATGCGCCCTCTCCTTGTTTTGCCTCGCGCACCAGCTGCTCGAGCACCTCGTAAGGCTGCGCGCCCACCACGCCGCGGCCGCCGGCGACGAAGGTCGGCACGCCGGTGACGCCGTAGCGGCGCGCTTTTTCCCAGTCCGCGTCCACCTGCGCGCGATGGCTGCGGGTTTCGATGACCTTCTTCGCTTCGTCGCCGGGAAGGCCGACGCTTTCGGCGATTTCGACCAGCGCCGCGGGATCGCCGAGGTTGCGGCCGTCCACGAAATAGGCGCGAAAGAGCGCGTCATGGATCGCCTCGCCGCCCGGCACTGGGTCCGCCCAGCTCCCGAGCTCCTGCGCGAGGCGGCTGTTGTAGGTCATGGTGCGGTTGCCGTAAGGAAGGCCCTCGGCGTCCATGCGCTTTCGCATCGCCGCCTGCATGGCCTCGACGTTGTAGCCGCGCCCGGCGAACAGGTCCGCGAGGCTGCGCCCTTCGGGCGGCGTCTCCGGGTGCAGCGGGAAATGCACCCACTGCACGCGCACGCCGTGCTGCTTCCTGAGCCGCTCAATACGCACGGTACTGAGATAGCACCAGGGTCAGACGTAGTCGGTGAAGATTTCGAGGACGAGGGATTCGCTCATGGCCCGCCATGCTACCTGAGGATGCCGCGGCCGGGATCCTGTCCGGCCGCCGCCGTTTCGCAGCGCTTGACAGCGGCGCGTCCCCGCCGTAGTATTCAACTTCTTAGTTTACTAGTTGATCAGTTGCCGTGTCTTTCGACGAATTCGCCCTGACCCACGAAACCGCGCTGCGCCTGGGCGCCTTCTTCGGCGTGTTCGCCCTGATGGCGGCGTGGGAGCTGGCCGCGCCGCGCCGCGTGCTCACCGCCTCGAAGGCCGCGCGCTGGGGCGCCAACCTCGGCATCGTCGTGCTCAACACCGTGCTCCTGCGGCTGCTGTTTCCCGCCGCGGCGGTGGGCATGGCGCTGTTCGCCCAGGCGCACGGCTGGGGCCTGCTCAACGCCTACGCGCTGCCCGCCTGGGCGGCGATCGCCGCGAGCCTCGTCGCGCTCGATCTCGCCATTTATCTGCAGCACGTGCTGTTCCACGCCGTGCCGGCGCTCTGGCGCCTGCACCGCATGCACCATGCCGACCTCGATTTCGACGTGACCACCGGGGCGCGCTTTCACCCGCTGGAGATCCTGCTCTCGATGCTGATCAAGTTCGCAGCCATCGCCGCGCTCGGCGCCCCCGCCGCGGCGGTGCTTGTGTTCGAGGTCCTGCTCAACGCCCTTTCGATGTTCAACCACGGCAACGTGCGCATCCCCGCCCGCCTCGACCGGGCGCTGAGGCGGCTGGTGGTGACCCCGGACATGCACCGCGTGCACCACTCGATCGAGCGCGACGAGACCGACAGCAACTTCGGCTTCAACCTGTCGCTCTGGGATCGCCTGTTCGGCACCTACCGCGCGCAGCCGCGCGCCGCGCACCAGGCGATGACGATCGGGATCCGCGAGTTCCGCGACCCGAAGGACTGCGCGAGGCTCGGCGGCATGCTGGCGATTCCCTTTCGCAGCGCGCGGCAAGCGCTCCCCGTCGCGCTGGAGCCCCGGCATGAAAGCCGCTAGCTTCCTGCAAGGCCTGTTCGGGGCGGCGCCGGCGAGCATCGAGCCGGTCGCGCTCGTCGCGCAGCTCGACCAGGGCCAGCCGCCGGCGATCCTCGACGTGCGGGGTGCTGACGAATTCCATGGAGCGCTCGGCCGCATCCCCGGGGCGCACAACGTTCCCCTGCCCGATCTTGCCCGAGCGCTCCCCGGGCTCGAAGCGCTGAAGCACAGCCGCGTCGTGGTGGTGTGCCGCACCGACCGGCGCTCGGCGGCGGCGGCCGCGCTCCTCAGCGCCGCCGGCTGGCGCGCCGAGGTGCTGCGGGGCGGGATGGAACTTTGGAACCGGCTCGGCTATCCGGTGTCGCGCGCCCAAGGCTAGAATCGCCGCAGCGAATGCCCAAACCCCCTCAATCCAGCGATGCGCTGAAATCCGAGCTGTACGCGCAGATCGCGCGCGTCGCCCTGGCGCTCGGCAGCGGCGGCCGGCTGCAGCTCCTCGAGTTCGTCGCCCAGGGCGAGCGCAGCGTCGATGCGCTCGCGGCGATGACGGGGCTCTCGGTCGCCAACACCTCCAAGCACCTGCAGGCCTTGCGCCAGGCGGGGCTGGTCACCGCGCGCAAGGAAGGCCTGCGCGTTTTCTACGCGCTCGCCGGCGATGACGTTGCGGCGCTGGTCGCGTCGCTGCGCTCGGTCGCGGAGGAGCGCGTCGCCGAGGTCGAGCGGCTGGTGCGCACCTGGCTTTCGCATCGCGACGAGATGGAGCCCGTGCCCGCGCGCGAGCTGCTCGAGCGCGCGAAGAAAGGCCTGGTCACCGTGCTCGACGTGCGCCCGCCCGAGGAGTACGCCGCGGGGCACCTGCCGGGCGCGATCAACATTCCCGTGAAACAGCTCGAAAGTCGCTTGGCCAAGCTGCCCAAGCGCAAGGAGATTGTCGCCTACTGTCGCGGACCTTACTGCCTGATGTCCTTCGAGGCGGTAGAGCAGCTCCGCAAGCGCGGCCTCAAGGCGAGGCGGCTCGAGAATGGATTTCCCGAGTGGCGCGCCGCCGGATTGCCGGTGGCCGCCGAGGAGAGCAAGACGTGATGGGTGATTGGGGCGGCGGGGGCTGGGGCTGGGGATGGGGCTTCGGCGGGATCTTCATGATCCTGTTCTGGGCGCTGATCATCCTGGGCGTCGCGGCGCTGGTGAAGTGGCTCGCCGCGGGCGGCGGCGGCGAGCGCGGCGCGTCCCGGCCGCTCGACATCCTCAAGGAGCGCTACGCGCGCGGCGAGATCAACCGCGAGCAGTACGAGCAGATGCGGCGGGATCTGGAAGGCTGAAACCCGCGAACGGTACCCACGAGCGACTGTGGGCCTGGCGGAGAGGGCAGGAGTCGAACCTGCCAGAGACGGGTTACCGCCTCCCTACGGGTTTGAAGCCCGCGGACGTCACCGGACGGTCATCCTCTCCTTATTTCACCGACTTGCGCACCACGCCCGGCGACGCGATGCTCGCCCGCGCGCCGCGTGAACCCTTCGCGATCGAAGCGCTCCAGCGCCATCAGCGCGAGCCCGCGTCCCTGGCCGATCGCGTCGCGAAACTCGCCCAGTGCCAGCCTCCCGCGCGCCGAGAGCAGCTCCAGCGCCTTGCCGCGCCATTTCGCCAGCTCTTTGCTCGCCACATAGACGTCGGGCGCGAGCTTCGCGATGCGCCCGGCGCGCTCGAGTTCGCCGACGAATTTCGCCAGCCGCGCTGCCGGGATGCCGACCGAGCGCGCGAGCGCCTCGACTTTCGGTGGCGGGCCGCCCGCGCAATCGAGGGCCGACTCGATGCGCGCGGCGAGTGCCTCGTCCTCGCGCGTGAAGCGCTGCGTGTGATCGGCGGTGCGCACGCCCTCGGCGGATTGCACCGCCCCGCCGCCGGCGCAAAGCCGGGCGACGAGCAGGCGGAACACGCGCGCATCGAGCCCCGGGCACGCGGCCGCATGCAGCGTGGCGAGCGGCATCGCCGTCATGCGCGGATGCTCGTGCAGAAATTTCTCCAGAGCCTCGAGCAGCTGCGCGGCGGCGGCATCGATGGCGCGGCTGCGCGCCACCCAGGCGCCGTCGCCGAGGTCTTCGCGCACGATGTCCTCGCGTCCGGCCAGGATCGCCGCAAGCCGATCCGGTAGCAGCGCGAGCCGCTCGGCGAGCTCCGCGACCTCCCATCCGGCCGCGCCGCGCCCATCGAGCAGCGCGTCGAGCGCCCGCTCCGAGCCGAGGTGCGCCAAGCGCTCGAGCCGCGCCGCCACGCGGGTCGCCCGGCGCGCGGCGTGGCAATCGAGCGCCGTGCCGCCCGCGAGCGTCGTGCGCCCGTCTTCGCTGCGCAGGATGAAGCGGTCGCCGTAGAGCAGCGAGACCGACTGCTCCAGGCGAAGCTGCGCGGCGGCCTCGCCGCCGGCCTGCGGCGCATCGCCCACCCAGACGATGCGAGCCCGCGTCTCGGCCGTGCCGCTGTGAAACCTCACGCCCTGGTGGCTGCCGAGCGGCTGCGGCGCGTGCTTGGACAGTGTGACCCGCGCGTCGACGGTGTAGGTCGCATGCTCGAGCCTCGGGTCGACGGCCATCGCGCCGCGATGCAGCTCCGACGCCTCTACCCCGGCGAGGTTGAGCGCGCAGCGGCTGGCGGCGCCCGCGCTCCGCGCCGACCTGCCGTGCACCTGCACGCCTCGCACGCGCGCGAGCTTCCCCGCCGGCAGCAGCCGCACCTGGTCGTCTGCGGCGATGCGGCCCGAGGCCACCGTTCCGGTCACCACCACGCCGAACCCCGGCATAGTGAACACGCGATCGACCGGCAGGCGGAAATAGCCTTCCTCCTTCACCTGCCGGGCCTCGACGAGGACGCGCGCGAGCGCGTCGCGAAGCGCCTCGAGCCCCGCCCCGGTGCGGCCGGACACCGGGACGATCGGCGCCGCGGCGAGCGCCGTGCCTGCGAGGGCCGCGCGAACCTCGGCGCGTGCCGCCTCGACGAGCGTTTCGTCGACGACATCGCACTTGGTGAGCGCCACCACGCCGCGCGTCACGCCGAGCAGCGACACGATGTCCAGGTGCTCGACCGTCTGCGGCATCACGCCGTCGTCGGCGGCGACCGCGAGCAGCACCGCGTCGATCCCGGTCGCGCCGGCGACCATGTTGCGCACGAAGCGCTCGTGGCCCGGCACGTCGACCACCCCGACCTGTCCCACGCCCGGCAATTCCATCGCCGCAAACCCCAGATCGATCGTCATGCCGCGGCGTTTCTCCTCCGGCAGCCGGTCGGTGTCCACGCCGGTGAGCGCGCGCACCAGCGTCGTCTTGCCGTGGTCGATGTGGCCCGCGGTGCCGACGATCACGCTGCGCTCGCTGGACTATGCCGAATCAGCCCGCGCGCGATGCCCCGCAGCGCCTCGGCGGCCGGCGAATCGGCGTACCTCGCCATGAGCGGCGCTCCGGCGTCGCCGCACGCCGCGATGCGGGCATCGAACGGGATGCGCCCGAGGAGCGGCGCGCCGAATTGCGCGGCGTCTTCCAACCCCGGATCGGGGAAAAGCGGCACCGCGCCGCCGCAGTGCGGGCAGAGCGCGCCGCTCATGTTCTCGATCACCCCGAGAAGCGGGATGTCGAGCTCGCGCAGCATCGACGCGGCGCGCGCGGCGTCGGCGCGCGCCACCGCCTGCGGGGTGGTCACGAGCAGCGCTCCGTGCAGGGCGATGGTTTGGTGCAGCGAGAGCGGCACGTCGCCGGTGCCGGGCGGAAGGTCAGCCACGATGAAATCGAGCGCGCCCCAGTCCACGTCGTGGACGAAGTCGTGGATCAGCTTGTGGAGCGCCGCGCCGCGCCAGATGAGCGCATCGCCTTCCGGCACCATGAAGCCGACCGAGACGATCCTGAGCCCGTGCGCCGAAAGCGGCCGGATGCGCCCGTCCGCGCCCGCGCGCAGGCGAGCGTCGCTCACCCCGAGCATCAGGGGAACGCTTGGACCGTAGAGATCGGCGTCGAGCAGCCCGCAGCGCGCGCCTTCCGCCGCAAGGGCAACGGCGAGGTTCACCGCGACGGTGGACTTGCCGACCCCTCCTTTGCCGCTCGCCACGGCGATGACCCGCGGTCCTGCCGGCGCCCGGCCGGCGGCGCCGCCCGTCAGCTCTTCAGGCCGTCCAGGCATTGCTGCAACCACAGGGCGTGCGTGGCGCCCGCCTTGGCCAACTCCAGGAACCAGCGCGCGATCTCGGGAAAGCCCTCCTGGATCGCGACCTCGGCGTAACGCGTGTAGAGCTCGGTGAACTCGTGCAGCTCGGCCTCGACCGAGGCTTCGAGATTGTCTTCGAGTTTTGCCGCGACGATCTCGGGTACGCGTGCGCCGTGCTCGACGAGCAGGTCGAGGAAGCCGAACGCGTGTCCGCGCTCCTCGTCGGCCGCCGCGCGCAGCACCTGCGCGACCTCGGGCCGCGCGAGCGTGTCGGCGAGCCGCGCGCTGAAGTGGTAGCGGATGTTCGCCTGCGCCTCGCGCGCGTAGGCCTCCTTCAGGTGCTCGAGCGTCTGCGTGCCCTTGAGGTCCATCGTCTCTAACGCAGGCTTTTCAGGTAGGCGAGGATGTCGCGCCGCTCCGCCTCGCCGCCGTCGAACGGCGGCATGAGCGAGATCCTCTTGCCGTCCTGGACGGCGAAATAGCCCTTCCCGGGGACGACGATCCTGGAGGGCTCGGCAAGCGACTGGGCGAGATACGAATAGGAATGGATGCCGCCCGCGTACGTCAGGGCCGGGCCGATGCGCGGCTGCGCCGGATTGCCGGGAAAGACATGGCACGCCGCGCAGCCTTTCTCGCTCACCAGCCGTTTTCCGCGCCCGGCGTCGCCTGCGGGAGCGGGCTCGCTCGCCTGTTCCGCGTAGGCTTCGTCGGCGCTTCCCTTCTCGAAGCGCAGCCACTTCCATGCCGAAAGGCGCTTTGCGCCGTCGCGCTCGCCCGCCTCGCCGTTCCAGATCGCGAGCGCGAACGGCACCAGGGCCGAGCGCGCCGGATCGAAGCGCGCGCGGTGCTCCCCCTCTGCCGCAAGCGCGCGCCTGAACACCGCGCGCCAGACGCCGCCCTTCCATTGGCCGCGCGCCTGCAGCCCGTCCGGCGGCTGGCGCGTGAGCGTGCCGAAGCCTTCGGCGGCGAGCGTCTCCGCCGTGCCGTCGGCGCGCCAGAACCACAGCGCCACCGGCGCACTGGCATGTCCCATACCCACGTACGGAAGCGCGTGGCCCGGACCGTAGTCGACCGGCCATTGCAGCGCGGCGGCGTCGGCGAAGCGCCCGATGCCCGGCTCGCGCGCCGCGGCGCGGTCGCGCCACTCGAGGTGGATCGCGAGCGTCTGCGTCGTATGGAGCGCGCGCACCCGGGCGATGAGCGGCTTGGCGTCGGTCCCGGGCGCGACGCTCGTTTGCGGATAGAGCGCGACCGCGAGCGGCGCGAGCTTCAGCCACACGGGGCTCGCCGGATCGAGCGGCGGCTCGGCCGCGACGCGCTTCGCCAGGGCGAAGGCTTCGCTTCCACCGGCACCGGATACCGATGGTACGAAGGCGACGCCGAGGGCGATCGCCGTCGCGGCAAGCAACCGGCTCACGCTGCACCTCCCGCATGGCCGCCAGCCGCGATCGCGCGCTCCGACAGGCGTCTCTCGAGGTCTTGCACCGCGACGATCGGGATCACGCGCAGGCGCGCGCCGCCCGGCTTGCTCGGGGACGGGGCGTCGAGCTTGAACATTTCCTCGTGGCGATAGGCGATGAGGAGATCCATCAGCTCCGAGGGCTCGCCGCGGCGCTTCCTCTCGCGCTCGGCTTCGAGGAGCGAGATCACTTCCGGCACGCGCGGGCCGAAGAGCTTGACGAGATATTCATCCGGGATGCGCCGTTCGCTCGTAAGCGTTCCCTCCGCGTCGTACCGGTAGGGCGAAAGCGGCGGCACGTAATAGACGTTCGGCTGGGTGCCGAGCTCGGCGTGCAGCGGCAGCGCCACTTTCCACTTCGTGACCAGCTTGTGCACCGGCCCGGCGGCGTCGTCCAGGTAGCCGACGAAGCGGATGCGCCCGACGCACTGCTGCGCGCAGGCGGGCGGCAGTCCCTGCTCGATCCTCGGGTAGCAGAAGATGCACTTCTCCGAGCGCTTGAAGAGCGGGTTGTAGTAGACCTTCTTGTACGGGCAGGCCGCCACGCAGTGCTGGTAGCCGCGGCAGCGCTCCTGGTCGATGAGCACGATGCCGTCCTGCTCGCGCTTGTAGATCGCCTGGCGCGGGCACGCGGCAAGGCAGGCGGGGTTGGTGCAGTGGTTGCAGATGCGCGGCAGGTAGAAGTAGTAGTTGTTCGGGTAGTCTCCCGCGCCCTGGTCTTCGTCCCAGTTGGCGCCCCAGTAAGGCATGCGCGCCGGAGCGAGCTGCGGGGGTTCCCCGCTCGTGCCTTGGCCGAGCGGATTCAGGGCCTGCTCGTAGTTGAGATCGAACGGCGCGCCGTAGTCCTGATTCATGTCGGGAATGCGCCCGGGCCGCAAGTTGCCGCTCGCGTCGAAGCCGCCGCCCGATTCCTGCCACTTGCGCGGATAGCCGTTGCCGGGATGGGTCTCGACGTTGTTCCAGTACATGTATTCGCGGCCGTTGCGGTTGGTCCACTGCGTCTTGCAGGCCGTGGTGCAGGTCTGGCAGCCGATGCACTTGTTGAGGTCCATCACCATCGCGAGCTGGCGCTTCGACATCGGCTCTCCCCTTACGCTTTCGCGACCTCGACCGAGGATTCGTAGGCGAGCTGGTTGCCGTCCCACTCGGCGCCGAACCTGAGATGCCCCCAGCCGCCCGCGAGCTCGAGCGGCGACAGCAGCCCCGCGACCGGCGCGTCCATGCCGCGGCGCCTGGCGAACTGGTGCGGCTCCCAGGCGTGGTCCATCATGAGCGTGCCGGGACGGACGCCCGGCAGGATCTTGGCCATGGTGCGGAATTCGCCCACGTCGTTGAAGACGCGCACCGTGTCGCCGTCCTTGATGCCGCGCTTCGCCGCGTCGGCCGGGTTCAGGTTCAAGTGCGGAACGCCGCGCTGAAGCCTCAGCATGTATTTGCTGGTGCGCCAGGTGGAATGGATGCCCCAGCGCGTGTGCGGCGAGTAGTACTTGAGCGGGAACCGCGACGGGTGCAGGGCCTCGCGCGCTGTGGGGACCGTGCAGCCGAGCTTCGCGAAAACCTCCTGGTCGATGCAGAACTGCTGGCGCCCCGAGAGCGTCGGATACGGGCGCTTCAGATAGAACTGCTCTTCGAACGAGCGGTAGGGCTTGTCGGCGTAGAGCGGCGAGGTGAGCCCGGCGTTCGAGTTCAGCACGATGAAGCCGCGCTCGACCGCGTCCTCGAACTTCCACGGCTGGAACGCCGGCACGTTCTCGATCAGCCACTTCACCACGTCCTTGTCGTTGCCGAGCTTGCCCTGCATGGTGAAGTCCGCGTGCAGCGTATCGAGGTCGCGCGTGAGCGGCTCCTTCTTGCCGTCCCTCTCGACCGTGAAAGCCGGGTCGGGGATGCGGCCCAGGCCGCGCCGCCCGGCGGCCGCCTCGATGCGCTCGGCGAGCAGCCGGCAGATCTCCCACTCCGATTTGGTCTCGCCGATGGGCTTCAGGCCCTTCGGCGGCACGGTGAGGTTCACGTAGCGGTGGTAGCCGACCTCGCCGCGGATGTCCCAGCCCTCGTAGTGGCTGATCGCGGGCAGCACGTAGTCGGCGAGCTCGGCCGAGGAGTCCATGCGGAAATTCACGTTGACGTAGAGCTCGGTCGCGTCGAGCACCGTCTTCTTGTAGTGCTCGGAGGACTTGTTGCGCCTGAACATGTTGTCGGCGAACAGGATGCGCACCCTGGGTTCGCCGTAGTTCGCGAGCCACTTGTCGGCGCGGGATCTTTCGGCAAGCTGGACCAGCCCGTCCGGCGTGAGGCCGGTGCGGTTGGCAAATTCCTTCGCCGGGTAGTGGCGGCGGAAGGTCTCCGACATGCGCCCGGAGAACCATTCGCCGAGAAAACCCGAGGAGAAGCGCGAAGGCTTGGGCGACGCGAGCGGTCCGATCCCGCCCAGGCTCCACTGGTGCTCGGTGTCCACCACGTCGTGCCCGGTGAGCGCGCAAAACAGCGCCTGCGCCCAGCAGGCGAGCACGCCCCAGGCGTACTTGTGCAGCGAAAAGCCGATCGTCAAGCCCGGGTCGTGCGCCGCGGCGTATTCGCGCGCGAGCTGGCGCACGACGCCCGGGTGGATGCCGGTATGCTTCTGCGTCGCCTCGGGCGAGAACTTCTGCGCCTCGGCGCGAACCTTCTCGAACACCGTCGTCACCGGAATCGGCTTGCCGTCGGCGCCCGCGACCTCGAAGCGGCCGGTGAGCGCGGGCTTGAGCGCGCCGAGCCGAAGCGACTTGCGGATGTGCCCGCGCGTGCCGGGCATCGGGGCGGCCTTGCCCGTCGCCTCGTCCCAGCAGTAGAAGACGTCGTCGCGGCCGCCCTGGCGCAGGTCGGCGAGGCGCAGCAGCCGCCCGTCGTCCTCGCGCACGAGGAACGGCAGATCGGTCTGCTCGCGGATGAAATCCTCCTTGTAGAGCTTTTCCGCCAGCACCACGTGCACGAGCGACATGGCGAGGAAGCTGTCCGAGCCGGGCTGGATCGGGATCCACCGGTCGGCGTGGATCGCGGTGGGGTTGTAGTCCGGCGAGATCACCACGATCTTCGCGCCGCGCCACTTCGCCTCCCACAGGTAATGCGCGTCCGGGATGCGCGTGACGTTGGGGTTGAAGCTCCAGAGCACGATGTAGTCCATCTCGAACCAGGCATCGAGCGAGGTGCCGACGTTCGGGATGCCGTAGGCGAGCGTCGCGCCGGTGAACATGTCGCCGACCGCGCTCGACGGGTACAGCCTGATCGCGCCCATGAGCGACCCCAGGCGCAGCGGCCCCGCGCGCCGGCCCTGCGACAGGATGCCGGTCCCCACGTAGAGCATCACTCCCGCGGGGCCGTGCCGCGCGATCGTCTCGACCGTCTTCTCGGCAATCTCGCCGATCGCCTGGTCCCACGAGATGCGCTTCCACTTCCCGGAGCCGCGCCGGCCGGCGCGCTTCAGGGGATAGAGCAGCCGGTCCTTCTCGTACATCGCCTGCGAGTGGATCGTGCCCTTGTTGCAGCCGCGCGGATTGGGATCGGGAATGCTCGGGCTGATCTGCGGATACTGCGCGAGCTGCTCTTCGCGCGTCACCATGCCATCCTTGGCGAAGACGTGGAACGCGCAGTTGCCCTGGCAGTTGGAGCAGTGGAACGCGTAGCCCACGGCGTCGCCGCGCGTCGCCGCGAACTCCTTGCGGTAGAAGTCCTCCCAGGCGCGCTCGGGATACGCCTGCAGCGGGTCCTGCACTTCCGCGATGCGCGCGAGCAGCTCCTCGGGCAGCCCGAGCGCAAGCCCGCACGCCCCGGTGAGCTTCAGGAAATCGCGCCGGCTCGCCATGCCCCGTCTCTCTTCCTCGTCCTATCCGCCGAGCAGCGCTTCGACCGCGCGGCGCGCCTCGTTTCCGTCCCAGTCGTACTCGCCGAGCGCGCGATACGCGACGCGCCCGTCGCGTCCGATCAGGTACGAGGTCGGCACGCCCGGGATGCTGTACTGGCGCCCGACCAGCCCGTCGCGATCGTGCCAGACGGGAAAAGTAAGCTTCAGGCCGTCCACGAAGGCCTTCACTTCGCCGCTCCCGGCCTGGTCCTGCGAGAGCGCAAGCACCACCAGCCCGCGCTCGCGGTAGCGCTGGTGCAGCCGTTCCATGGAAGGCATCTCCTTGCGGCACGGCGGGCACCACGTGGCCCAGAAGTTGAGCAGGATCACTCTTCCGCGCAGCTCGGCGAATTTCACCGCGCGGCCCGAGAGATCGCGCGCCACGAAGTCGCCAGCGACGATCGTGCCCTTCACGGGCTTGAGCTCGCCTGCCGCCGCGACGCAAGCCGCCAGCGCCAGGACCGATCCGGCCAGCCATCGCAGCTTCAAGTCCGATTCCTCCCGCCGGGAGGAAGCGCTCACAGTCATCCAGGCCGCCCTCTGCGCACCGCGTCGGTATCGGTGAGGCCCGACACCTCGGGCAGGCGGCTCATGCGCCACTGCATCATGCCGCCGGTGAGGTTCACCGCGAGCTTGACCTCGCGCGCCGCCCGGGCGAACAGCTCGCGGTCGCCGTCCTCCGTGACCACCACGGTGCGCCGGTAGCGGTCGATCGACGCCGCCTCGAGCGCGTCCGGCTCGAGATTGATCGCCTGCGGCAGGTGCCCGTCCTCGAACTCCAGCGCATCGCGCAGATCGAGGACCTGATACCTGCCCGGCGCCTGCCGGATGCTCTTGTACAGGTCCGCGGCCGCCACGCTGCGCTCGACCAAGAGCGCGGCGCGCTGCTCGCGCACGCCCTGCACGAGCAGCGCAGCGAGCAAGACGGCGATGATCGCGACATAGAACAGATGCCAGCGAGTGCTCATGTTCGTCCTTTCAGTCGGTCGCCAGGTTGAGGCCCCGCGCGCGCACTTCGCCGAGCCGGCGCCAGCGGCCCCAATACAGCGCGAACGCGGTGGCCATGCCGACGCCGAAGAACGTCATGCCCATCGCGAAGTTCCCCACCGACAGCGTCGGAAAGCCCGCCATGAAGGCCCCCGTGGTGCAGCCGCCGCCCAGCAACGCGCCGGACATGATGAGAAAGCCGCCGGCGAACACCGCCGCCGCGCGGCTTTTCAGTCCCGAGGCGAACGCGGCGTCCCACAGCGGCGTCACCGGCACGTGGCGAAAGCTGCCCGAGGCGAGCGCGCTCGCGAGCGCGCCCGGGAAAAGCCCCGCCACCATGGCGGCGCGCCAGGCGGTCGCCTCGTCGAAGGCGGGAACGCTGTTCAGGCGGTAGCCGAAGAGGTCGGTCACGTAGCTCGTGAGCGCGGCGAATCCCCCGGAGATGCCGAGGTACTGGCCCTGCGCCGTGGCGCCGAGGATGACCAGCCCGGCGAGGATCCCGCTCGAGACGAACCCCCATTCGCGCCGCGTGAGCGGGGCGCGCGCGATCGATGCCGGCTCGTAGCGCTTTCCCGGATCAAGCCGGTCGGCCGCCGCCACCATGAGCAGCACGAGCACCCCGAACGCGACTGCCAGGGGCCCATACGGGACGTTGAGCACAACCGGGAGCGTCATGCTCTGCGGATAAGTGCGGATGCCCCACTCGGGCAGGCGCAGGAACGCCCAGTCGAACGCGAACACGCCGAGCAGCATGCCGAGCAGCCCTGCTCCGATAAGCCATTTTCCGGCGGCCAGCCTGGCCGCGCAGGTGCCCGGTCAGAAGCCCGCGAGCGCCATGCCGACGCCGAACAGCACCCCGCCGACGAAGTGCGCCGGCCCGAAATACGCGTTCACGCGCGGCGCCAGCGCGCCGATGCCGGCGAGATCGGCGAGCCCATAGCCGAGCGCCGCAATGGCGAGCGCGGTGAACATGAACTTCATCGCCTTCAGGTCCTGCATGAGCAGCGTGCCCATGATGCGCGAGTAGCGCGTCAGCCCGCCCCGGTGCAGCACGAACCCGAATGCGGCGCCGGTCAACAACCCGCCTAGTATTGCGTTCATCGTCCCTCCTCGTTCGTTATTTTTCGAGCGGCAGCCGCGGATCGGCCGACCACTCTTCCCACGAGCCGGTGTACTCGACCACGTTGTCGTAGCCGATCAGCCGCATCGCGAGCGCCATGTCGGTCGAGCGCCCGATGCCGGTCTGGCAATAGGTGACGACCTTCGTGTCTTTCGTGATACCGCGCTGCTTGAGCGCCTTTTCGATGTCCTGCGCCGACTTGAAGGTGTTCAACTTGTCGGAGAACTTGGTCCACTCAAGATGCACCGCGCCCGGGATGTGGCCGCCGCGCGAGGCGCCCGGGCGCACGTCCTTGCCGATGTACTCGTTGAACGACCGGTTGTCGACGACCACCACGTCCTTGTTGCGCAGGTTCTTCTCGAGCCACTCGCGGGTCGCGACCTTCTGCGGCTGCGGTTTCGCGGCGAATTTCTTCTTCTCGACCGCCGGAGCTTCCTGCGTGACCGCCCGGCCTTCCTTCAGCCACTTGCGGAAGCCTCCGTTCAAAACCTTCACGTTCTTGTGGCCGAAGAACTCGAGCACGAACCACACCCCCGAGGCGAACGGGCCTTCGCCGCCGTCGTACACGACTACCTGGGTATTCGCGTCGATGCCGGCATCGCCGAAGATCTTTTCGGCGTCGGCTTCGCTCAGCGGATGGCCGTTCTTCTTGCGCGAGTCGAGCTTTGCCACGTCGAGATAGAAGATGTTGACCGCGCCGGGGATGTGCGCGCGCTGGTAGCTCGCGGCATCCGCGGCGTCGATAAGCCGCACGTTCGGCTGGCCGAGGAGCTTCGCAGCCGCCTCGGTTTCGATCAGCAGATCGCCCCGCGCATAGCCCTGCGCACTTGCCCCGGGCGAGGCGACGAGCACGAGTGCGCCCGCTCCCGCGGCCAGAAGCCATCTCAGTGTCCTGGTCATCGTTACCTCCTCCTATGCGTCGTTCTTGTTCCGTTGCAGCGTTCCGGCCCCGCCCGGGGGCCTGGAATCACAGTCACCCCTTGAAGAATTCCTTCCCGGCGGCCGGGCGCAGGATGTCGAGTTGCGCCATCTGCACCTTCGTCTCACCGATCACCCAGCCCTGCACCTCCACTTCCTGCCCGAACGCCTCGTCGAGCCGCTCCTGCGGAACGCCATGCCGGCCGCCGAAGTCAATCGCGTACTGATCGCCATCCTCGGTGTAGAGCACCATCGGCTCGGCCCATTTCAGGTAGCACTCGCCGATCTTTCCGGCTTTCGCGCAGCGCTCGCCGACGATCCGGCCTTTCAGTTTCGTCGCCTCCTGCGCGAGCGCAGGCGCCGCAAGCGCGGCGCAGACCGCGATCGCCGCGGCGATCGATCCTTTACGCAACATGTTCATGACGCGACTCCTTCGAGTTGTTCGGCCTCGCTCACGGCGCGGGCGACCAGCGAACCCCCGCGGTAGACGCGCAACTCGCCGGGCTCGAATGCGCGCCACGGCTCGCCGCTGAGCGGCTGCGTCGCGATGGCGACCGCGCGCTCTTGCCCGCCCGCGCGCTCGAGCGCGTACAGCCGGTCGTAGCAGTACGCGTACAGCCGCTCGCCGTCGGAAAGCAGGAAATTGAACTTGCCGAACGCCGCGATGGTGTGCGCGGCGCTCGCCAGCGTGTCCACGCACGCCGCGCGCTGCATGCTGCCGGCCCCGGCGTGGCAACCGGACAGCGCTTCGAGCACGAGGCAGAAAGCGTGCTCGGAGTCGGTGTCGCCCTCGGCCTCGCATACGTGCGGTGCGAGTGCCCTCAAGCGCTCGACGGCGCCCGGCACCAGGCCGTTGTGCGCGAACGCCCAGGTCGCGCCGCAGCACTCGTGCAGGAAGGGATGCGTATTGGCGAGCGAGCGCACCGCCGGAAAATTGGCCTTGCGCACGTGGCCGATCACGAGAGCGGACTCGACGTCCGTGCAAAGCGAGCCGAAGCGCTCGCTCTCGACCGCCGGAACCGGCTCTTTTTCGAGCCGGAACGCGCCGCCGTTCAACCAGGCCAGTCCCCAGCCGTCGACGTGATCGGCGGTCGCGCCGCCGCGCGCGCGGAAGGCGCGCAGGTAGCGCTCCGGCCGCGCAGCCTCGGTGCTATTCCAGCCGAATAGCTCGCACATACGCTCTAGAACCGGCTCCAGAGCCAGTACTTCTCGTACAACACCTTCCCGGCGTGCCACAGCACGCTCGGGCTGCGCACCGTGATGCGCGGCAGCGGCTCGGCGTAGAAATCGCCCGAACCCATGCCGGCGCGCCCGCCGCCCGCCTCGATGAAGCACATGCCGCTGCCGTCGAAGCGCCGCGGCGCGCCTTTGCCGGTCCAGGCGTGCGCGATGTTGTGCGCGACCACCTCGGCTTCGCCGTGCGCGAACACGCCCGCCTTCGGCAGCGGGCGGCCCATCTTGAGCGGAATGCTGACCACGTCGCCGATCGCGTACACGTTCGCAAAGCGGGTTTGCAGAGTGTGGCGATCGACCGGGACCCAGCCGAGCTCGTTGGTGAGCCCCGCCTCGCGCACCGGCGCGGGTGCGCGGTGCGGCGGAACGTAAAGGAGCAGGTCGAACTGCGCGGTTGCGCCGTTGGCGAAGCGAAGCGTGCGGCTTGCCGCTTCCACGCTCGCCACCTGATGCTCGGGGTGGTAGCGGATGCCGCGCCCCTCGATCAGGCCGCGCACCGCGCGCCCCATCTCCGGACCGGCGACCACCATCGGCGCGGGCTCGGCCGCGTAGAAGTCGATCTCGGTGCTGCCGCGCACGCCTTTGCGCGCGAGGAAATCCTCGGCGAGAAGCGCCGCTTCGTACGGGCCCGCGGGGCACTTGTATTGCGGGGCGGCGGTGAGAACGACGAGGCGGCCGCCGGAGAATTTTTCCAGCTCGGCATGGATCGCTGCTGCGCCTTCGAGCGTGTAGAAGGAAAGTCCGGCCTCGGCAAGCCCGGGGATCGCCTCGGGCGCATAGGCGGCGCCCAGCGCGATCACCATCGCGTCTGCGGAAATCTTCTTTGCGTCGATCTCGGCGGCCACGGCCTGCGGATCGATGCGCGTCACCTCTCCCCGCAGGACCTCGATCCCGCGCCCGGCGAGCCGCGCGATCGGGCGCGAGAAATCCCCGGCGGCGCGCGTGCCGACCATGAGCCAGAGGAGCGAGGGCGGGAACAGATGGCTCTCCGCCCGATCGACCACGGTGACGCGGTCCTCGGCGGGCAGGAGCTTGCGCAGGGCCTCGGCGGCGACCACGCCCCCCAGCCCCGCACCGAGAATCAGGACGCTGCGGCTCATGGCGCGCTCAGAACACCAGCGCCTTGTCGGCCCAGGCGGTCCAGTCTGCAAGCCCGGCCATGCTGCCCCGTTTGCAGCCCTTCGCGAGCTCGGCGTCTTCGAGGCCCCTCGCGTCCATACAGGTGCCGCACACGCCGACCTCGCCGCCGCGCGCGGTGACACCCTGCAGCAGCCCCTCGATGCTGTAGTAGCCCGGCGGCACCTTCTGCCCGCCCTTCGCGCACGAGGCCGCGTCGCCGATGAGGAACACCTTCGCCTCGTTTCCCGCCGCGGCATCCTTGAGCAGCTCGCGCGCGAGGCGCAGGCCGTTGTAGCTGCGCTCGGTGCCGTAGGGCGGGTCGTTGAGGATGAACAGGTATTTCATTTATTCAACTGATTAGTTGATTAGCAGAATAAGGCGCCCGGCCGGTTCTGTCAACCCCGGCACGAGAGCGGCGCTCAAGAGAAGGCCGCCCAAAGGCGGCCGTCCGTGTGAAGCGCCGCGCTAGCGCCAGCCCCATCCCATGCCCCGGCCCGCGAACGCGCGCTGCTCGGGAGTCAGCGCTCCGTACAGGTTCTTGGTGGCCGTGTTCACGGCCTCGAACCGCTCGAAGCGCTCCTTCGCGAGCTTGGCGTTCAGGTCGGCCTGCGCTTTCACGACCTTGGCATAGGCCTGCCAGGCGCTTTCCTGATCGGGGGCGATTCTCAGCGCCGCCTTCTGGGCCGCAAGGCGCTCTTCGATCCCGTAGCTATCGGCGCCCATCATTCCGGGGCCGTACCCGTTGCCACCCATCATCCCGCCGCCCATCATCCCCATCCCCATGCCGCCACCCATGCCCCAACCGGGGCCGTACCCGCCGGGCCCATACCCACCGGGTTGCGCGCCCACCACCGCGGCGGCGAGTCCGAGCGACAAGGCTGCAACGACACCGAGTGCGATCTTGCTTCTGCGTTCCATGACGATCTCCTTTCAGTGAGGTCCAAGGTCGATAATCAACTAATAAGTTGAATAGTAGAATATGGCAGACAGCACCCCCCGTCAACCCCGGCGCGCGGCCCACTTGATCCAGATCAAGCGCAGCGGTGGCCAGCGGCGGATCCTGCTGGCCGTTGGACCCCGAGCAATACGACGCCTGGTATCGCACCCCGCGCGGCGCCTGGATCGGCGAGTCCGAGTTCCGGCTGCTCCACGAAATGCTTCGGCCCGAGCCGGGCGCGAGCCTCCTCGACGCCGGCTGCGGCACCGGCTACTTCACGCGCCGTTTTGCCGCGGCGGGCGGGCGCGTGACCGGCCTCGACCGCGACCCGGCCATGCTCGCGTATGCGCGCGCGCATCGCGCCGGGCCGGAGGAATACTTGCTGGGCGACATGCGCGAGCTGCCGTTTCCCGACCGGTCGTTCGACTATTGCGTTTCGGTCACCGCGCTATGCTTCGTGCCCGAGGAACGCGCGGCGCTCGCCGAATTGGCGCGCGTGAGCCGGCGCGGCGTCGCGCTCGGACTTCTCAACCGGAGGAGCCTGCTGTACCTCCAGAAAAACCGCGGCGGCAGCAGCGGCGCCTATCGCGGCGCGCACTGGCACACCGCGCGCGAAGCGCACTCGCTGTTCGAGGGCCTGCCGTTCGCCGACCCCGAAATCCGCTATGCCGTATTTCTGCCCTCCGGAAACGCCGCGGCGCGCAGCGTCGAAGCATGGCTGCCGGCGCGCGTTCCTCTCGGCGCGTTCCTCGCCGCTGCAGCAGCTAAGCGCGAGGCTGCAATACGATGATTGCCATGCCGCCGAGCGCCACCGCCGCGCCGGCGATGTCCCATGCGCTCGGCCGGATCCCCTCGATCGCCCACAGCCAGCCGATCGCGAGCGCGATGTACACGCTGCCGTACGCGGCGTAGGTGCGTCCCGCCGCGGCCGGATGCAGCGTGAGCAGGAACGCGAACAGCGCGAGGCTCGCCGCCGCCGGCGCGAGCAGCCACGCGCTCTTTCCCTGCCGCAGCCACAGGTAGACGAGGTAGCAGCCGCCGATCTCCGCCGCGGCGGTGACCACGAACAGGCCGAATGCCGAGGCGAGCGCGTTCACGTGCGGTCCCTGCCGCGATGGCATGCGCAGGCTTCGCCCTGCGCCGCGTGGATCAACTCCTCGAGGATGCCGCAGTCGGCGACGCGGTGGCGCGAATCGCACTGCGCGCGCAGCGCGGCGAGCTGCTTCTCCAGCGCGTCGAGCGCCGCGATCTTGGCGCGCACGCGCTCGAGGTGCGCCTGCACCAGCTCGTTCACGTCGTCGCAGGAAAGGCCGCGCTCGCCCGAGAGCTCGAGCAGGCGCCTCACGTCCGCAAGCGGCATGTCGAGCGAGCGGCAGTGGCGCACGAAATTGAGCCGCTCGAGGTGCGCCGGGCCGTAGATGCGGTAGCCCGAAGCCGTGCGCGCGGGGGTGTCGAGCAGTTTCTCGCGCTCGTAGTACCGCACCGTCTGCGCGTCGACGCCCGCGCGGCGTGCAAGTTCACCTGTGTGCATGACGGTCTCCCGAATTGCGGCATCTTGACCCTATAGTAGCTTCAGGGTCTGCAATGGGACAGCCATGAGCGAGCAATGTTGCGCACCGAGCCCGCCGGGCGCGGACCGCCGCTACGAGCGGATCCTGTGGGTCGCGCTGTTCGCCAACGCGGCGATGTTCTTCGTCGAGCTCGCCGCGAGCGCGTACTCGGGCTCCTCGGCGCTTGCGGCGGACGCGGCCGATTTCCTCGGCGACACGGGCAATTACGCGTTATCGCTCGGCGCGCTCGCGGCGGGCGGCGCGTGGATGTCCCGGGCGGCGCTCGCGAAGGGCTGGACCATGGCGCTCTACGGCACGGGGGTGCTTGCCTACGCCGCCTGGCGTGCGCTCGCCGGCGTGCCGCCCGAGCCCTACACCATGGGCGCGGTGGCATTCGCTGCGCTCGGGGTCAACTTCAGCGTCGCGGCGCTGCTGTTTCGCTATCGGGAGGGCGACGCCAACATGCGCTCGGTGTGGCTGTGCACCCGCAACGACGTGATCGGCAATCTGGCGGTGCTCGCGGCGGCCGCCGGCGTGCTCGGCACGGGAACGGTGTGGCCCGATGTCGCGGTCGCTGCGCTCCTCGCCTCGCTGGGCCTGGTCTCGGGCTCCGCCGTCATCGGTCATGCCCGCGTCGAGCTCGGCCGCGAGCGATGAAGCACGTCCACGCGCCGGGGAATTACGGCGTGCCGGCTCTCGCCTGAATCACCCGTCTCGCCTCCGCATGCGATCGCGCACCAGCGCCACCGCGATCGGAATCGCCGTGATCAGGCCGAGCGCCAGCGCCGTGTACATAAACCGTTCCGCCTCGCCGCTCGCCAATTCCAGCCCCAGGTGGGCGAGGAAAAAGCTCGCCGGAACGATCCCGGCGAGCGTGGCGAGCGCGAAGCGCCACAGCGACAGCCCGGTGAGGCCCGCCGCGTAGCTGATCAGATCGAAGGAGATGAACGGCAGCAGCCGGCTGACAAAGACGATTCCCATCAGGGCGTTCTGCGAGCCGCTCAGCCCGGCCGGCAGGCGGTCGCCGAGCCAGCGCTCGAGCGCGGCGCGTCCCAGCACGCGCGCCAGACCGAACGCCGCCAGCGCGCCCGCCTCGGCTCCCGCGAGGACGAACAGCGTGCCCGAGGTGTGACCGTAGGCGGCGCCGGCGGCCATGGCGATCGGGGCGCTCGGGATCGGGCTCACGAGGATGGCGAGCGTCATCAGCAGGACGACCGCAAGCGGCCCCCAGGCGCCCAGGTCCTCGATCCGCGCGCGCAATCTTTGCTCGTCGACGATGGTGCCGAGCACCCCGGTTTCGCGCAGCGCCCAATAGACCGCGACCAGCGCGAGCACGGCGAGCAGGAACGCAGAGAGCTTCACCCATCCGGCCTTCGATGGGGCAACCTCGGGCCGGACCGCGGGCGGCGGCAGCGTCATCGGCCGAGCGCGCGAGGAGATGGTGCTGCGGGCCTAGGCTCGGCCAGGCTCGCGATGATCGGGCAACTGCGCTCGTCGCCGGCGTCGCACTGCGCGACCAGGCGCTTGAGCGTGCCGCGCACGCGCTTGAGGTCGTCGATACGGCCTTCGACCGCAGCCAGCTTGGCCGCGGCGAGCGAGCGAGCGTCGCGGCAGCCGGGCACACGCTCGAGACGAAGCAGCTCGCGGATTTCCTCGAGCGTGAAACCGATGTCCTGCGCCCGCTTGATGAAGCGCAGGCGCGCGGCGTCTTCCGCGTTGTAGCGGCGGATACCGCCCAGGGGACGCTGCGGCTCGCCGAGCAGCCCGCGCCGCCGGTAGTAGCGGATCGTCTCCAGGTGCACGCCGGCCGCCTTGGCCAGCGCGCCGATCGTCATGGCATCCATCGCGCCTTCTCCCGCCTTGACTCCGTACCGGACTACGGAGTGTATTCTTCGTGGCTCATGTTCCGGGCGAGCACCGAGTCCGCCTCGATCGCCGCCGGCGCCGCCTCGGCGCTCGGCGCCACCACCTGCTGCGTGCTGCCGCTCGCGCTCGTGTCGGCGGGCCTCGGCGGCGCCTGGATCGCGCAGCTGCGCGCGCTCGAGCGCTTCCAGTGGCTGTTCATCGGGCTCGCGCTCGCGGCCTTCGGCTACGCGTTCTACCGCCTGTACCTGCGCCCCGCGCCCTGCGAGCCCGGCGGCGCGTGCGCGACGCCTGAAACGCGCCGGCGCTACCGCATCGCGTTTTGGGCAACCTTCCTCAGTGCCAAGGCTCTCGTTCTTTCTCCCATCGTGTATGGCGCGCTTGCGGGCTGAGCTCGCCGCTGCCGCGCTCCTCGCTCTTGGTCTGGTGCACGCAGGCGAGCCGAAAGTCGTGCTGCTCGACGTGCCGACCATGTCCTGCTCGCTCTGCCCGGTGAGCGTGCGCAAGGCGCTCGAGCGCACGCCGGGAGTGCTCGACGCGAAAGCCGATCTCGCAACCAAGCAGGCCGAAGTCCGGTACGACCCGGACAGCGTCTCCCCGCAGCAGCTCGCCGACGCCGTGACCAACGCCGGCTTTCCCGCGACGGTGAAGTGATGAGCGCCGCCGTTCTCGAAAGCACTCTCACCTGTCCGGTGTGCGCACATGCGCAGGTCGAGACGATGCCGACCGACGCCTGCCTCTTCTTCTACGACTGCCCGGGCTGCGGCGCGCACCTGAAACCCAGGCCCGGCGACTGCTGCGTGTTCTGCTCCTACGGCAGCCTGCCCTGCCCGCCGGTGCAGGCGAGCCGCGTCGCGCGCGCGCAAGCCTAGGCCGCGCCGCGCCCGACGCTCAGGATCGCGTCGAAGAAAAGCCGCGGCCGTCCCCATAGCGAGTTGAGGAAGATCGCGGTGACGCTCACCGCCATCGCCGCCATCGCCCACACCGGGTAGACGAGCCCGGTCGCGGCGAGCGGGATCCCGATGCCGTTGAAGAGGAACGCGAGCGTCACGTTCTGCAGCATGTTGCGGTAGCTCCTGCGGCTCACCTCGCGCGCCACGGGCACCGCATCGAGGCGATTGGAGAGCACGATGATGTCCGCCGACTCGATCGCGATGTCGGTGCCGCCGCCCATCGCCACGCCCACGTCGGCCTGCATCAGCGCCGGCGCGTCGTTGATGCCGTCGCCGACCATCGCGACCCGGCCTGCGGCCTGCAGCCGGCGAACGATTTCGGCTTTTCCGCCGGGCAGCACGGCCGCGTGCACTTCGCCGATTCCGACCGCAGCGGCGATGCGCGCCGCCGCGCGCTCGTTGTCGCCCGTGACGAGCGCGACGCGCACGCCTTCGCGCTTCAGTCTGGCGACGGCCTCGATCGCCTCGGAGCGCAGCGCGTCGCCGAAGGCAAGCGCGCCGCAGAAGCGCCCGGCGCGCGCCACCGCGATCGCTGTGCGCCCCTCGCCCTCCAGCCGCGCGATGTGCGCGGCGATCGCCTCGGGAATCGGCACCGAGGCGCCGACGAACGAGGGGCTTCCGACCAGCACGCTCTCGCCGCCGATGCGCGCGCCGACGCCGCGGCCGGGGAAGGCTTCGAACCATTCGACCTCGGGCACGCGGATTCGGCGCTCGAACGCGGCGCGCCCGGTCGCCTGCGCGAGCGGATGCTCCGATGCCGATTCCGCCGCGGCGGCGAGGGCGAGCAGCTCCGCTTCGGGCACGCCGCCGCTCACCATCTCGCGCAGCTCGGGGCGCCCCTCGGTGAGCGTGCCGGTCTTGTCGAAAATCATCGTCTTCACCAGCCGAAACCCCTGGAACGCCTCGCCGGTGCGCATGAGAATGCCGCGCTCGGCGGCTTCACCCGCGCCGCGCACGATGGAGAGTGGCGCGGAAATCCCCACCGCGCACGGATAGCCCATCACCAGCACGCTCAAGCCCGCAAACGCCGCGCGCTCGAGGCTCGCCGCTCCGTCGATCCACCACGAGCCGGCGAGCCAGCCGAGAAAGGCGAGCGCGGCAAGCGCGAGCACCGCAGGCGCATAGACGACGAGCACGCGATCGACCAGGTGCAGGATGCCTGGCTTGAGCGCGCGCGCATCCTCGACCTCGCGCGCGATTCGCGCGAGAAAGCTCGCCTCGCCGACTGCGCTGGCGCGCACGAGCAGAGTTCCGTTGCCGTTCATCGAGCCGCCGATCACCGCATCACCCGCGCGCCTTTCCACGGGGATGGCTTCGCCCGTGACGAGCGACTGGTCGACGGAGGAGTGGCCGCTCTCGACCGTGCCGTCCACGGGAATGCGCTCGCCCGGGCGCACGCGCACCAGGTCGCCGAGCTGCACTTCCTCGATCCGAATTTCGCGCTCTACGCCGTCCTCCACCACGCGCGCGGTCTCGGGCTGCAGCTCAAGCAGCCGCTTCACCGCCTGCGAGCTGCGCGTCTTGACTATGAGCGAGAGCCACTCAGAGAACAGGTGGTAGTTGCTCACCAGGATCGCCACGGCGAAGAAGGGCGCAGTCGGATAGTCCGGCCGCTGGAGCATCAGTCCGAGCGCTCCCCCGGCGAGCCCTGCAAACGCACCCGCCTCGAGCAGCACGTGCTGGTTCAGAATGCCGCGCGCGAGCGCCTGCGCGGCCATCGCGAGGATGTGGCGCGCGACGCCGAGGACCTGCACCAGCGCGAGCGCCGCGACGATCCAGGGAATCGAGGGCACAAAGGCGGCCGCTTGCCGGCCCCACAGCAGCGCCGCCGCGAGCGCGGCCACGGCGCACGCGCCCGCTACCGCGCGCGCGAGGCCGCCGGAGCGCAGCACCAGGAACACGAACGCGGCAAGGCTCGCGACCACCACCGCATCGAGCGCCACGAGCCAGGCGCTCGCGGGGTTGGCGATCAGCGCGATCGCCGCGACGCTGAAGCAGGTGGCGGCCAGAAACCGTCGGCCCTCGCGCACCAGCTCGCGCTCCTCCTCCTCGTAGGCGCGCAGCTTGCGCGGATCGGAGATCGTGTAGCCCATCTCGCGCAGCGTCGCGAGCAGCTCCTCGGGCCGCGCGCGCACCGGGTCGTACTCGACGAGCGCCTGCTCGTGCGTGAGGCTGACCGCGACCTTGTGCACGCCCGGCATGCCGCCGAGCGCCTTTTCGATGGTGCTCGTGCAAAGCGAGCAGTGCATGCCGCCGATGCGCGTGCGGATGCGTGCGCGGTCGGGCCGGCCGGCGGGCTCTTCGCTCCACAGCCGGGAATCGAGACCGGAAATCGCGGCGCCGCTCATGCGAGGCACCATCTTGAACCCCGTACCTCGCTACGGAGTCAAGCGCCCGTGCCGCCCTCCGGCTCGTAGTAGTTGCCCGGGACGCGCGGCCCGACGTCCTCGGAAGGCGCCTCCCGCGCGGCTTTGTTGCGCTCGAGCATCCGCTGGTAGTCGGCGACCGCCTGTGGGCCGTTGCGTTCCAGGCCCGCCATGAACCCCTTGTAGTCGCGCGTGCTCCACGCGCTGCGCTCGCTGTAGAACGCCACCCACTGGCGCTTGGCGCGGTTCGCCTGGAAATCGAGCACGCGCTCGAGCGCATCCTCAACGTCCGCGACGCTCGTCCAGGCGGACTTGTAATGGATCATGCCGCTGCGCCCGACGATCCAGGTCATGTTGGGCAGCATGCCGTAGGCGCAGTGCGCGGTGCCTTCGAGGTCGTCGAGCAGCACCTGGCGGCGCAGCTTCGAGTGCGCGACGAAGGCGCGCGCGTTCTGCCGCTTGTCCTCCAGCGATTCGTGATGGCGGTAGTTCTCGCCCGGATGCGCCTCGCGGGTGTAGATGAAAACCGAGCGCACGGCCCGGTTCGCGTAGCGGCCGGCAAGCTCTTCCATCGGCTCGGCGGCCAGCGCGCAGAACGGTCAGGTGAACGAGCCGAACTCGATCAGCGCCACCTCGCTTCGCCACAGCTCGCTCATCTCGACGATCCTGCCCGTGGCCAGGTCCTCGAGCGGGAGCGAAGGCGCGCGCATGGTGGCCTTGGGCGCGTGCACGGCGAATTCCCGGAACTCTTCCGCCGAGCCGTCGAACACGCTGTAGTTGTACTCGGTCGCAGTCATGCGGTCTCCTTTGTCAGTCGGGCAGGGACTTCACGATCTCGCTCGCCGGGTTGAAGGCGAGCCAGGCAAATGCGAAATGCACGCCGCTCGAGAGCGGCGCGAGCCGCCTGCCCTTGAGCGCCCCCGCCACCGCCTCGCCGAGCACGTTCCACTCGGAGCGCGTCGTCGTGTCAAGATATTTCCCGTCGCGCAGCGCGAATTCGAGCACGCGCCCTTCGAGCCTGCGATCGTAAGCGCTCGCGGCGGGAATTTGCCGGCCTGCGGCGATCCGCTCGGCGTCGAGCGCCGAGAGCATGCCGCCTTTGGCGAACACCACGTAGGGCACGCCGCCGGACTCGCGATTGGCCACCGGGTGCTTTTCCAGCAGCGTGAGCGGATAGAGCCGATGCTTCCCCGCGGCCGAGACGGCGAGCACCCGTTCCATCGGCGGCAGGCGCGCGTCGGTCTTGCCGGTGAATAGGAACGGCGGCTGGTCGATGCGGTCGTAGCCGACGTAGGGATTGCGGCCGTAGGGCCGCGCGTGGCCGGTCACGCGCGAGAGTACCTGCCCGTTCGGGTGCGCGCGCTCGAAATCCTCGTACGCGACGATCTCGGAATTGAGCTGCTTGAGAGTGCTGCCGGAATAGTCCCCCACGATCCCCTTGCCGGTGAACTGCTGCCACCAGGACTCGCTCTGGCGGTCGTACATGACGAGGTCGGAATAGCGCAGCCGCCCGGTGGTGCCGAACTCCAGCGTACGGCCGCTGACACGGCGGTCGAATACGATCGAGGCGTTGCATAGCGGGCAGAAGGTCACCGCCACCGGCGTGCCCGCGACCGTGTCGTTCACGATCTCGTGGAACATCAGGATCTGGAGCGGGTAGGCGCGCGCCTCGGCCCCGAGCCGCAGCACGATCACCGGCTCCTTGGGATTCAGCCACGCCCGCGCCGAGGCCGTCGGCACGAACTTCGGCCGGTCGATCGCCGGGATGCCGTCCTTCGGAGGCCCGCCCGATTCGATTTCGGCCAAGTCCACGGTGCGCTTGGAGAAATCCGTCCTCGGCCACTCGCGCCGGTCCTCGGCGCTTTGCGCGAGGGCGAGGCCGGCCGCGAGCTGGAGCCCCACCGCGAGAATCGCCCGCGCGAGCCGCATGACTTCCCTCCTCGATCCAGTAAGCTTGGTCGTCCCGGATCGACTGAACTGACGACGATGAGCCAGACTCCCCTGGAAGGCATTAGGGCCTGCGTCTTCGACGCCTACGGCACGCTCTTCGACTACGCCTCGGCCGCCGCGCGCTGCCGCGACGTGCTGGGCGACAAGTTCGAGCGGCTGACCGCGCTCTGGCGCGAAAAGCAGCTGCAGTACACCTGGCTGCGCGCGCTTCAAGCCCGGCATGCCGACTTCTGGCAGGTGACCGGCGACGCGCTCGACTTCGCCATGGAGACGCTCGGCATCGCCGATCCGGCCCTGCGCGAGCGGCTGATGCGGTTGTACCTGTCGCTCGACGCCTTTCCCGAGGTGCCCGACATGCTCCGGCGCCTGAAGGCGGCCGGACTCAAGACCGCCATCCTCTCCAACGGCTCGCCGCGGATGCTTTCCGCGGCGGTCGAGAACGCGAAAATCGCCGATTTGCTCGATGCGGTGCTCTCGGTCGAGGACGTGGGCGTCTACAAGCCGCACCCCAGGGTCTACGGGCTCGCCGCCGAGCAGCTCGGTATCGAGCCTGCGGCGATTTCCTACCAGTCCTCGAACGCCTGGGACGCCTACGCTGCCTCGGCCTTCGGCATGCGCGTCGTCTGGTGCAACCGTTACGGCCAGCGGCCCGAGCGCCTGCCCGGCAAGCCCGACCGCGAGATCAGGTCGCTCGCCGAGCTGCCGGCGCTGGTGGGGGCTTGAGCCGGTGAGGTGGTTCTTGTTCGGCATCGCGCTCGCCTGCTCAGGCGCGTGGGCCGGCGAAGCCGATGTGATCGACGTCAAGGCGCGGCGAAGCGCGCCCGGGACGTACGATTTCGATATCACGGTGAAAAGCGTCGACAAGGGCTGGGAGTATTACGCCGATGCCTTCGAAGTGCTCGCGCCCGACGGGAAGCTCCTCGGCCGAAGGATTCTGCTGCATCCGCACGAGACCGAGCAGCCGTTCACGCGCGACCTTTACGGCGTGAAGATTCCCGCGGGAATCGAGCGCGTCATAGTGCGCGCGCGCCACAAGCCGAAGGGCTACGACGGAAAGACCTTGAGCGTCACGCTGCCGAAGTAGCCGCACGCGGTCAGTGCAGGCCGAAGAGCGGCCGCGCTTTGAGGCCAACCCAGCTTCCCGGAAGCGCCAGAGCGATCCACAGCCAGCCATGCAGGCTCGTGCTCGCTACCCCGGAGAAAAAAGCGCCAATGTTGCAGCCGAAGCCAATCCTCGCGCCGTAGCCCATGGCGAGCCCGCCGATAAGCGCTGCCGCAGCCGCGCCGGCGGAAAGCGCGCCGCGCGGGCGAAAGCGCCCGGCGAGCCCCGCGGCGGCGAACGCGCCGAGCACGATGCCGAAGTCCATCACCGAGGTGACGTCGGCGAACACGCTCGAATCGAGCGCTGCGCGCTGGAAATCCGCGCTCCAGAACGCATCCCCTTCGGGGCTCCAACCGAGCAGCCGCGCGGCCTTCGCGCCCCAAAGCGTGAACGCCCAGGTGATGCTCCAGGGGTGTCCGGCGAGCGCGAGCGTCGCGAAATTGAGCAGCGCGAGCGCAAGCGCCCCGGCGGCGAGCGGCCAAGGCCCTTTAACGAAGCGCGCGAGATCCGCGTGCGCGGGCAGCGGCCGGTCGGCATCCGCCCAGCGCGGCCGCTTCAACAAAGCCCACAGCGCACCGAGCACCGCGAGTTGCAGCACGACTGCCGCGGTCCAGCCGTACGTCTCGCCGAGCGCAATCGCTTCGGGCGCGGGCAGCTGCGCCCACGCGTCCATGTGCAGGCTCGCCCAGAACCCTCCCGCGCAGAACGCAGCGAGCACGAGCAGCATGCGCGCGCTCCCGCCGCCGACCGTGTAGAGCGTGCCCGAGCCGCAACCGCCGGCGAGCTGCATGCCGATGCCGAAGAGAAGCGCGCCGGCGGCGACCTGGAAGCCTGCGGGCGCGATCGCGCCGACCAACTCGCGGCCGAACAGCGATCCGCCGGCGAGCGCGGGGGCGAACAGCAGCGTCGCCGCGGCGAGCATCAGGAGCTGCGCGCGCACGCCCCGCGTGCTGCGGCGCTCGATGAGCGCGCGGAACGCCGAGGCGAAGCCGAACGCGGCGTGGTACAGCGTCAGCCCCATGAGCACGCCGAGTGCGGCGAGCGCGACCATGCGTCCGCCCTGCGGCACGCTTGCCGCGACGAGAAGCAAGGCCAGCGCCGCCGCGGCCGCCAGCGCCCCGGGCTGGGGCGCCGGGACGCGCGCCGCGTCAGCCGCCTGCTGCATCCTTGACGATTTTGTCGAGAATCGGATCGAGCTCGCGCGCCATGCGCTCCAGGTCCGCGCTGCCATAGGGCGCGAACACCGCGCTCGGCTTGCGATACGTCAGGGTGGTCGAGCCGTCCGGATTCTCGGTCACGTAGATGCGCAGCGGCGCCTCGATTCCGGCTGGAACGCTCGCAGCGAGCATGCGCACCGCGTAGTCATTGCGGAACACCATCAGCACCGCGTTGCCGGGGATTTTCACGCCGCGCGCGGCGGCGCCGCGGCTCGCGCTTGCCTGCGCGACCAGCCCCATTTTGTTGTCGGCAACCGCCTTCTCCACGCGCGCAACCAGGGTGTCGAACCGATGCGGCGTCTTGAGCGTTACCGTCCCCGGAAGCGGCGATTGCGCGGCCGCTGGTGCGACGATCAATGCCGCCAGCAGGAGCGCCGGCCAACGAAGGACGTCCTTCATTTCACCACCAACCTGTAGTCGGGCGTCGGATTGAGCGGGCAGGAGTAGACGTAGTTCCCGGGCTTGAGCTCGATTTCGTAGTCCTGCGTTTTCCCGGTCGCGAGGCCGCCGCCCGAGACGCTCGGCAGGCGCGCCCGGTCGAGGAGCGAGTCGCCGCGCAGCCAGAAGCCCAGCTCGTAGGGAACGTTCTTGTTCGCGACCCGGAAAATGTACTTACCAGGCTTCAACTCGAGCGTCTTCGCCCCGGCGAGCCGCTGCTTGCTGGTCCTCTCGTTCACCGCCTCGCAGTCGGCGGCCTTGGCCGACTTGAAGCCGCGGTCCTTGCCGCCCTCGCTCTCCAGGAACTGGCACGGCATCTGGGTCAGCTCGATCACCTTTGTCTGGGCGACGCCGGGAACGACGTGAAACGCCAGGACCAGCGCAGCGAGAGGCATTGGACTCTTCATGATCGTTTCCTCAGTCGTCGACCGCCGAGCGCGGCGCGCACTCCGGCGATCGTCTGATCCACCGAGATCCACGTATGAGCGAGGATGTCGAGCTCGCGCAGCTCGAGCACGTCCACGCCGGGGAATCTTTCCCTCCAGGCGCCGATCACGTGGTCGCGCTGGAGCAACAGCTGCTCGATGTGCGGGCGGAACAGCACCAACATCGCGCCGAGCCAGCGGTTCACCGGCCACGAGGGCCAGGCGTGGTCGATGCGAAAGCGCTCGAGCATCGCGATCACGTCGCGCGCGGGATACCAGGTGTCGCCCGCGACCCAGCGGTTCGGCGCGAACAGGCCGATCGGCGTGCCGTAGGCGTCCATCGAGATCGCGATCAGGTGAGCCAGCGCCTCGTCGCCCGAGGGCCAGGGCTCCTCATGCGGCAGCTCGAGCGGCGCCGCGTCCGCGGGCATCCCCGCGCGGCGCAGGAAGGTGTGGAAATGCCCGTGCTCGCCCGTGAGCGACCGGTGCGCGTGGTAGTAGTACTGCGCCTGCGAGTCGGCGTCGTGGACGTCGTTCTCGGGGTAGTGGTCGTACTCGTAGAACTTGCCCTGCCCGCGCAACACCTCGCCCACCACGTTGAGGCCGGCCTTGTGCAGCACGCGCTGGCACTCGACGATCTCCAGCCCCGCCGCGAGCATCGCTTCGAGCTGCGGCCTGGGCAGCGAGTCGAGCCGCGGCGCGGCGAGCGCAGGCTCGGCTGCGGCCGGGAGCGCGAGCGGGGCGCCCATGGGTGGCGCCTCGGCTAGTTCTTCTTGGCCGCGCAGGGGTTCTTGGCGGCGCAGGGATTCTTCGCCGCGCAAGGATTGGCCGATGCGCACGGATTTTTCTTCTTCGCCGCGCAGGGATTCATCTTCTTCTTCGCCGCGCAGGGGTTCTTGGCCGCGCAGGGATTGGCCTGCGCAGTCCGCACGCGGGCGCGCGGCGCGCACGGGTTGCAGGGGTTGGCGGCGGCGAGCGGCGCGCCGAGCATCAGGCCGGAAGACACTACGGAAGCGACGACGGGACGGATCCTGGAATACATGCGATCTCCTTCGGTTAAGTGACGTGACTACTTGGTCTTCGCGGCACACGGATTCCTTACCGCGCAGGGGTTCTTCGCCGCGCACGGATTCTTGGCCGCACACGGGCTCTTCTTCGCCGCGCACGGGTTCTTCGCCGCGGTCTTGATGTAGCTCTTCTGCACGTCCGCGGTGTATGCGGTGAGCGCGGCGAGTTCCTTGGAATCCCAGGGCAGCGGCTTCGCCGCCATCGGCACGACCATGCAGAACTGCACCATCTGCTCCAGCGTGATCGACTTGAGCTTCGACTGCGCCTCGGCCATCGCCACCCGGTGCGGGTAGGGCTTGGCGAAGGTCGGGTTGAACGCGGCGTTGTCCTTGTGGCAGGTCATGCACGACATGCCGTTGCTGCTGAGCTTGGTGTCGCTCCAGAGTTTCTCGCCCGCCTCCACCAGCTCGGCGCGCGGTGCCGAGTAGGGCTTGGAGCCCTTCGGCCGGGTCACCAGCTTGCGGTCCACCCCCGCGCCTGCGCCGCACGGGCCCTTCTTCGCAGCGCACGGATTCTTCGCGGCACAAGGGTTCTTCGCCGCGCAGGGGTTCGCCTTGGCGGCACAGGGGTTCTTCTTCGCGGCACACGGGTTCTGCGCCAGATGCAGGCGCGTGCGGCTGCGTGCCGAGCACGGGCTGCAAGGGTTCTGCGCCGACACGAGCGGCGCGCCGAGCAGCAGCCCGGAGGACGCCATGGATGCGACGATCGGTCGAAGTTTCAGGTTCATTCTCTCCTCCTTGGTGTTCAGCTCGACTTCAGCAGCATCTCGATATGCTCGAGGCTGCGTGAAGATCCGGAAATGATGGCGACGCTGCCGCCGGCAGCCGGCACCACTACCGCCTCCAGCCCGTGCGCCGAGGCGACCGCGCGCGAGGCAAGCGGCCGGTCCGGGAGCAGCATCAGGGTCGCCTTGCCGAAGGCGGTCTTCACCACCGCGTGCTGGCCGGTCGATCCCTGGAACGGGCAGGGCCCAATGTAGCGCAGCTCGCCGAGCTGCGCCGGCAGCGCGACGCCGAGCTGCGCCGCCACCCGGCGCAGCTCGCCGGGATCGGCGGGCTTGGCCTCGAGGATCGCCTGCGCCTCCTCGAACACCACGAAGTCGATGCCGGCGAGCGCGAGCGGGTCGTTGCGCGGCCAGGCGAGGACCAGGGCGATCGCCACGGCGGCGAGCAGGCTCGCGGCGAGCGCGAGGATGCCGCGCGAGCGGCGCGCCGCGGCGGTGCGATCGAGAAGCCGCGCCCGCAGCCCTTCAGGCGCGCGCACGCGCAGCGCCCGGGCGAGCCGCGCCTCGTCTTCCAGCGCGCGCACCAGGAATTCCTTGCACGCGTCGCACTGCTCCGCGTGCCGGGCCGCCTCGGCCTCGAGCCGGCGCGGCTCGGCGAGCGCGACTCTCCTGAATTCGAGACAGTTCATCCTTCTTTCGCCTCCCTGCCGGCATCGGGCTGCAGCGTGCGCCTCAGCGCCTGCCGCGCGCGCGTCAGCCGCGTCATCACCGCGCCCTCGGATGCTCCGAGCGCGGACGCGATCTCGGCGCAGCTGAATCCGCCCAGCACCTGCATGAGCAGCGCGTGCCGCGACTCCTCGCCGAGCGCGCGCAGGGCGCGATCGACATCGATCGCGAGCGCCGGATCGGCGTGGTCCTGCGGCTCGATGTGCAATTCGTCGTCCGGAACGACGTGCAGCCGCCTGCGCCCGGTCCCGCGCGCGAATTCGCGGTAGAGGATCGTGAACAGCCAGCCCTTCACCGCGCGGTGCTCGCGCAGGCCCGGCCAGCCGCGCCAGGCGCGCAGCACCGTCTCCTGCGCGAGGTCCTCGGCCTGCCAGCGGTCGCGGCACAGCCAGTACGCGTAGCGGTACAGGTCCTCGAGGCAGTCGCCCACCGCGGCTTCAAACGCCGCTTGTCTGGAACCGAGCATCACTGCATGAGACCGCGCGCGCCCCGTTTTCCTTACAGTGGCGCGGCGGCGAACGGAAAAAAGTCACGCCCGGGACACTCGGCAATGAATCGCGGACGTCCGGTGGCTAATCGCGGGCGCCCGAATCGTACCTATGCGCAGGTACGCCCGATTCGGGTGACCCCAACCGATGTGAAAAGGAGTTTGACCATGAGAAAGACACTGAAAATCGCGCTCGCTGCGGCGGCGCTTGCTTCGTCCCAGGCCTTCGCGGCGGACGTCTCGGCGCCGTTCGAGGCCACCGAGTTCGACCGCATCCCGCCCTACGTGGTGATCAAGGCGCCGGCCGACAGCGACGCCCGGATGACGATCAACACCTGGACGTTTCCCGAGTCCTACGCCCGCTGAACGGGGCGATGCAGTGCGAAACGGCGGGGGCAATCCCGCCGTTTCTTTTTCAGGCCTTGTTTCAGGCCTTGGCCTCGCGCCGCAGCGCGCCGGGGCTCTTCCCTTGCAAGCGCTTGAACGCGCGCCGGAACGCCGCTTCCGACCGGTAGCCGAGGCGCGCCGCGATCCCGGCGACCGATATCCTGGGGTCCTTGAGCAGGCCCGCGGCCCGGCGCATGCGCCACTCCGAGAGATACTGCATCGGCGGCACGCCGACCAGCGCGGCGAACGCCTCGGCGAAGGCGGTGCGCGACATGCCGGCGAGCGCGGCGAGACGGTTCAGGCGCCAGTCGCGGTCGGGCTCGCGATGCATCGCCGCGAGCGCGCGGCCGAGGCGCGCGTCGGCGAGCGCTGCGATCAGGCCGCGCTTTTCCTCGGCGGATTCGAGGTGCGCGCGCAGCACCATCGCGAACAGCGCCTCGGCGAGCTTGTCCAGCACGAAGGCGCCCGCGGCCGCCTTGGCATCGGCTTCCGCGGTGAGAAGCCGGATCAGCCCCGCCAGGCGTCCATCGGCCTGCTCGCGGCTGCGCACGATGACGATGTCCGGCAGCGCATCGAGCACCGCGTTGTTGCGCGCCTCGCGGAATTCGAAGTAGCCGCAGGTGATGCTCACGTCGGCGTCCGAATGGGTCAGCGCCGGATTCGCGCTGCCGGTGAGGTTGTGCCAGGCGTCGCGCGGAAACATCACCAGGTCGCCCTCCTCGAGGCGCGCCGGCGGGGTTTCCTTGAGGTGCATCCAGCAGGTGCCGCGCGCGACCAGGTGAAACGCGCATTTGCGCGTGCCGGAGGTGTTCAGGTTCCAGCTCCCGCAGTAGCTCGCGTGGGAGAACACGGTCGCGCTCAGCCGGAACGTGCCGAGCAGCTCGCCGATCGCGTCCAGCGCGGGATGGGCGATGTCTTCCATCGCTCCCATTAGACCGTCTGTCCTGTAGAAACCTTACGCGCCGAAGGTGCTGCGGCGAGCCCGGCGACGATCCGGTAGCCGAGCAGCACCGCGAGGATCGCCGCGTAGATGGCCGGCTGGGTGATGTCGCGCTTCACCATGAACCAGTAGTGAAGCACCCCGAGCGGCGCGATCAGGTACACGAGCCGGTGCAGCATCTGCCAGCGCCGCGCGCCAACGCGCCGCACCATGGCGTTGGTCGAGGTGGCGGCGAGCGGGATCATGAGCACCAGCGCGGCAAATCCCACCGTCATGAAAGGCCTCTCGACGATATCCCGGGCGATCTCCTCCGCGTCGAACACACGGCGGAACGTGACGTAGCTGGAAAGATGCATCACGCCGTAGAAGAAAGTGAACAGCCCCAGCATGCGCCGGAATCTCAGCAGCCAGTTCCAGCCGGTGATCGCGCGCAGCGGCGTCACGCACAGGGTGATGAGCAGCAGGCGCAGCGTCCAGCGGCCGGTGGCGCGGTCGATGAACTCTCCGGGGTTCGCTCCCAGCCAATCGGGAAAGAAGAGCGCGCCCGCGGCAAGCTCGCCGAGCGGAACGAGCGCCAGCGCGAATACCGCCGCCTTGAGCGCAGCGATTGTCTTCGGCGAAGGCTGCATCAGTAGAGCTTCTTCAGGTCCATGCCGGCGTAAAGGCCCGCGACCCGCTCGCCGTAGCCGTTGAAGATCACGGTCGGGCGCCGCGCGAAGAAGTCCGGGATGCGCCGCTCGCGGCTCTGGCTCCAGCGCGGATGATCGACATTGGGATTCACATTGGAGTAAAAGCCGTACTCGCTCGGATTGGCCTTCTCCCAGGCGATCTTCGGCTGTCTTTCGACGAAGCGGATGCGCACGATGGATTTTGCGGACTTGAAGCCGTACTTCCACGGCACGACCAGGCGCACCGGAGCGCCGTTCTGGTTGGGCAGCACCTCGCCGTAGAGCCCGACGCAGAGGATCGTGAGCGGATGCATCGCCTCGTCGATCCGCAGGCCCTCGACATAGGGCCAGTCGAGCACCGGCAGGCGCACGCCGGGCATGGTCTCGGGCTGCAGCGCGGTGACGAACTCGACGAACTTCGCCTTCGAGGTCGGCTCGACCAGCCTGGCGAGCCGGTTGAACTCGAAGCCGATCCACGGGATCACCATCGACCAGGCCTCGACGCAGCGCAGGCGATAGACGCGCTCCTCGAGCGGAAACTTGAGCAGCTCCTCGATGCCGAAGCTGCGCGGCTTCATCACCTCGCCCTCGACGGCGACCGTCCAGGGCCGCAGCTTCAGGCGCGACGCGTAGCGCGCCGGGTCGTCCTTCTCGGTGCCGAACTCGTAGTAGTTGTTGTAGCTGGTGACGTGCTTGTAGGCGGTCGGCGGCTCGCCCGTGCTCAGGGCGCTCTTCGCGACGCTCGCGAGCTTTTGCAGGCCGAGCGTCTTCTCCTGCGCCGCGGCGCCGCGCGCGAACAGCCCGGCCGCGCCCAGGACTGAGCCGGCGGCGGCGAGCTTGATGAACTCGCGCCGACCCTCGTAGCAACGGCGCGGCGTGATTTCGGAGGGTGAAATGTCGCTCGGACGCCTAATCAGCATGCCAGGTCCTGTACGAGTCGCGCCGAACCGCGGATTCCTTACGTCCAGCGCATGACATGCGCTCCAGATACCGGGGCGCGGCGCTCGCTCAGCGCTTCGGCGGCGAGGCCTGATCGAGGAGCTTCCTCGTGTCTTCGAGCGGCAGCGCGCCGGTGTAGCGCTCGCCCGTCTCCAGGAACCAGGTCGGCGTCGAATTCGCGCCGAGCTTGCGCCCGAACGCGATCAGCTTGTCGATGGGATTGTCGCAACTGGTGCCCGCCTGCGGCTCGACGCGATTGAACATGAGGTCGTTCCAGGCCTTGACGCGGTCCTTCGAGCACCACACCGCCTTGGACTGGCGCACCGACTCGGGCCTGATCACCGCGTAGGGCAGGATGTGCACCGTGATGTCGTCGAGCTTCTGCAGATCGGTCTCGAAGCGCTTGCAGAACGGGCAGTTCGGGTCGGAGAGGACGGCGATCTTGCGCCGTCCGGTGCCGCGCACCGAGGTGATCGCCCATTCGAACGGAAGCGACTCCCACTTGATCGCGGTGAGCTTGCGCTTGCGCTCCTCGGTGAGATTGTTGCCGCTCTTCGCCTCGATAACCTGGCCAGCAATGATCACGCTCGCGGCGCCGTCGACGTACAGGATCTGCGGCCCGTCGGGGCCGCGGACGATGACCTCGTACAGGTCGCCCCACGGCGCTTTCTGCACGCTCTCGATCGTGCCGGTGTCGCGCAGCTTGCCCTGCATCATGCGGCGCACCGCTGCCTCGTCGGCGCTCGCGGCGAGCGCGACGCCGAGCAGCGCGAGCGCCGCGAAAACCCGCTTCATGTTCTGCATCATCTTCCCGTCCCCGTGATTCCGACCGCCGGCGCCGCGCGCCACGCGGCAAACGGCTGCAACGGATCTCGCGCACCCGATGCGGCGCCAATCAACACCGCGATTGCCCAGACCAAGAAGATCACACCCGCGATCTTCGCCACTCGCAGCGCGGGCGGCGCCCGCTCCGGAAGCGGATCGATCGCGCGCAGCAGCCCGGCTGCGACGAACAGCAGTGCCGACCACGCGAGCATGCGCAGTCCGTCGGGCAGAAGCGGCCCCGCCACCCACACCGCCGCGCCGAACATGGCAAGCGCCACGCACTGTAGCGCAAGTTCCTGCTCCGCGCCCGGCCGGCCTTTCGGCAGCAGTCCCGCGGCGAGCCCGGCACCGAGCATCGCCGCCGCGCCGAGCGCGATGTCGCCGCGATGCGCGCTGAAGAGCAACACTGCGGCGAACAGGAGAACGTTCGGCAACATTCCCGACGAATGCGTCGTTCCTCGCAGCGACCAGCGGAACCACAGCGCCGCTGCCGCCACGTACGCCGCGGCAAGCGGCGCGGCGACCCAGGGGTTCTCGGCGCGACCCGCAATGGTCGAACCGAGCCAGGCGAAAGTTCCTCCGGCCGCTGCAAGCGCGACGGACCAGGCCCAGGCGCTGAATCCTTGCAGCCGCAGGGCGCGCACGGCGCCGCGCCAGCGGAGCGGCGCTCCCGCCGAGGCCCAGCCGAGCGCGAGCCCCGCCGCGAGCGACGCCGCAAACGCCGCCCACGAGAGGCGCGCCGCGCCGGCCCGCAGCGCATCGACGCCTCGCGAAGCCTTCGCTCCCAGGCCGGAGAACGCGGCGAGCGCGTCCTCGGCGATGGCCGTGGACGCTCCCGGCAGCGCCACTTTCACGATCTGTTCGAGCGGCACGTAGCACACGCCGCTGTCCGCGCAGCCCTGGGAGATGACCTTGAGGTTGACTCGTCCCTTGGCCGCGTCCTCGGGCGAGAGCGGCACACGGATGCGCACCAGATCCCGGAAGGTTTCCGACTTGCCGAAGAACTGGTCCTCCTTCAGCTTGCCGCGCGGCATGTCCACGTCGGCTAGCGGCTTGCCCGACTCGGTGGCAAAGCTGAAGCGGTCGCGGTACATGTAGTAGCCCGGCGCGATCTTGAACTCCACCTCGAGGTTGCGCTCGTCGAGCGCGCGCGCCGAGATGCGGAATGCCTTTTCCGGATCGAGCAGTTCGTCCGCCGGCGCGGGCGCGAGCTGGGCGAGCGCCGGCGCGGTTGCGAGCGCGAGCAAGGCCGTGAGCAGGAGCCTCACTTCGCTTCGCCCTCCTTTGCGATCTGGGCCCACGACGAGCCGCCATCCTTCGACAGGAACACGTTGCGATTGCGCGTGACAAACGCGAGCTCCTTCGAATTCGCCGGGTTCTGCGCCACGAAGGCGATGAAGTCCTTGTCGAGCTGCGGCAGCTTGATTTGCTGGTTCGAGTCGCGACCAAGGGACCTGCGGACCAGCGCCGCGGGCTCGGCTTGAGCGTAAAGGATCGCCTTCCCGTCGCGCTCGAAGACGATCGCCGTTACCGGCTGATGACCGCCGAGCGCGCTGAAGCTCTTGCCGCCGTCGCGCGAGAGCATCGCGCCGCCGCGCAGCGTCCCGGCCGCGAGCGTGGCCGGGTCCTTCGGATGCACGGCGAGCGCGAGGATCTGCGAGTCCACCCCCGCCGCAGGCGCGTAGATCCAGGTCTTGCCGTCGTCGCGAGTCGAATGGAGCCCCGGCTGCGACATCTTCGAGTTCGGCGCGTGGTTGACGACGTACACGGCGTTGCTGACCGCGCCCGCGGCCATGACGTGGAAATCGGCCTCGCCCGAAAGCGCGAGCTGCTGCCAGGTGGCGCCGCCGTCGGTGCTCTTGACCAACCCGAGCGGATTCCGGAGCGGCGAGCCGGGCGCCGGGTGGCCGCTCGAGTACATCGCAATGTGCGCGGCCGAGAACCCCATGAAGTCGTGCGCTGGCCCAGGCGCGCGCGACCAGCGCCCGTCGCGATAGACCGCGACCCCGACGTGCGCCGGCACCAGCAGCGACTTGCCGTCCGCGCTGAAGGCGAGGCCGTGCGCATGGTGGATGACCGGCTCGGCGCGCAGCACGCCCGTGCCCGCGACGAGCAGCGCGGCCAATGTGGTATGCCACAGGATACGGAAGCGTTTTCGAGCAGCCATTCGATTTCTCCTTACTCCCTGCAATCCTCGCGAACGAATTTCGAGATCTCGCCCGGGTCCGCGAACACGATCTGCGCCCGGTCGCCCTGCATGCCCTGGCCCACCACGACCGGCCGCCCCGGCGCCGGACCGGTGGCGCTGGTGTCGGTCTTGAAACGCAGATTGAACTCCCAGAACGGCAGTGTTTCGCCCTTGGTGTTGGTCACGAAATAGGAATCCCCACAGCGCCGGATCGAGGCGATCACCGAATCCTTGGGCGCCTTTTTCAGGTCAGGCAGAGCGGGCGCTTTCGGGCGCGGCACGTCTTTTCCTTCCGACACTGCGCGCAGATAGGCGATGAGGTCGGCGCGTGCGCGCTCGTCCGCAATGCCGGCGAACTGCATGGTGTTGCCCGGCGCCATCGTCTGCGGGCTGCGCAGCCAGGCGTCGAGCGTGCTTTCGTTCCACAGCGCGCCCGAGCGCTTCAGCGCATCGGAGTAGCGGCGGTAGCTCGCAAGCGTGCCGGCCTTGCGGCCCCACAGGCCGCCAAGGCTCGGACCGGTGAGATTGCGATCCGGCTCCAGCGCGTGGCAGGCGAGGCAGGCGCGGAAGGCGGCTGCGCCGCGCGCGGCGTCGCCCGCGGCGAGGCTCGGCGCCGCGAAGGTCGCAGCGAGCAGCGCCGCAGCCGCGCGCGCGATCACGCGGCCGGCTCCTCGATCAGCACGCGCAAATCGTGCGCCACCGAGTCAGGCGTCGCCTCCGAGGACCGGCTGACAAGTAAGCGCAGCCGCCCCGCCTTGTCGAAGACGAACACCTGCCCCGAATGATCCACCGCATACGCACCGCGATGGTCCGGCGCATGCGCCTTGTAATAGATCTTGAACTCCTGCGCCGTTCGCGCAATGGCGTCCTCGTCGCCGTACAGGCCGAGGAACGAGGGGTGGAACGCCGGAACGTACTGCGCGAGCACCTGCGGCGTGTCGCGCCCGGGATCCACAGTGACGAACAGCCCCTGCACGTGCGCGGCATCGCCGCCCAAGCGGCGCATCGTCTCGCCGAGCATCGCCATCGTGGTCGGACAAACGTCGGGACAGTTCGTGAAGCCGAAGAAGAGCGTCACCACCTTGCCGCGGAAATCGGCGAGCGTGCGCGGCTTGCCGTGGTGATCGGTCAGCGCGAAGCCCTTGCCCCACGGTACGCCCGTCACATCGGTCGCCTCGAACCTGCGCTCCCCGGGCGCGAAGGTCGCGTATCCGGCGAGCGCCCCTGCCGCGACCAGCGCCGCGCCGGCGGCCAGAACCACGATGCGCCGCACAGTCATCGCGGCCTCGCCTGCCGGGTCATCTCGGCGCGCGCGTCCAGCACTTCCTTCGTGCGCCAATGGCTTTTCAGGTTGGCGATCACCGCCCAGATCTCATCGTCCGAGAGCTTGGCGCCGAAAGCCGGCATGTCGCTCTGGTAGTCCTTCGGCGCGTACGGCGGCACCACGCCGTTCTTGGTGATCGCGAAGAGCACGTGGTCGGGGTGGTGCCAGCTGTGGCCGCTTTCGTCGTGCGGCGGCGCGGGAAGCCGCCCATTCGGCAGCCGCTTGCGCCAGTCGGCCTGGCCTTCGAGTTTCGCGCCGTGGCAGGCGGCGCACTCGCGCGCGTACACTTTGGCTCCGAGCGCGACTCTCGCCGCATCGCGCGGATCGGCGCGCGGGTCGTCGCCCGGCGCCGGCGTCTCTCCGCAGGCTGCCAGCACGATCACGACGCTGACCAGGCCGATGCGCCAGAGCCGGCTCATCGGCGCGCATCGCGCCCCGAGTCCGTCCGGGAATCCGGCTTCGGTTTGCGGGGCGCTGCGCGCTCCGCACCGGACGGCGGATGCGCGTCGCGCCCGCGCCACTGCTCGTTCGGCACACGACCGTCCATGCCGCCGCCGCCCATCATTCCGCCGCCCCCCATCATCCCGCTACCGCCCATCATGCCGCTGCCACCCATCATTCCCCCTCCGCCCATCATTCCCCCTCCATCCATCATGCCGCGCTGCGCAAGCACAGCTCCGGCGAGCGTCGCGAGCAGCACCGCGGCAATCCCGATCATCCATCTTTTTGCTCTCATGGCGTCTCCTTTCACGTTCATGCGTCAGGCGACGCGGATCACCGCCATCATCCCCGACTCCGCGTGCTCGAGGATGTGGCAGTGGATCATCCAGTCGCCCGGGTTGTCGGCGACGAACGCGATCCCGGCGCGCGAGCGCGGCGGCATCAGCACCGTGTCGAGCCATTCGCGGTGCCGCGTCGGCTTTCCGTCGCGAGTCAGCACGCGGAAGACGTGCCCGTGCAGATGGATCGGGTGGTGCCACTGCGTGTCGTTCACAAGCTCGAACGCGTACGAGCGCCCGAGCCCGAGCTTGAGGATCGGATCCATGTCGTGCTCGCCGATCTGTCTTCCGTTCACGGTCCACGCCATGCCGCGCATCATCCCCATCATCGGCGCATTGCCCATCATGCCGCCGCCGAACTCGATGGTGTGCCGCTCGGCGCGCCCGAGATCCGGCTCGGCCAGCGGGTTCGGCGCGAGCTTGGGCATCGCTGCGCCGGCCGCACCGCGCACTCGTTCCTTCGAGTAGCGCAGATCGAGCAGCCGATACGCTTGCCGCGGATAGAAATCGTCCACGACCGCGTACGAACTGCCTGGCTCGCCGGTTGCATCGAGCAGCACATCGATGCGCATCGACGGGCCCAGCACCACCCGTTTGCCCTCCGGGCGGTGCGGCTCGACCGGTTGGCCGTCGAGCGCGATTACGAGCGGGTCATGGCCGCGGAAGTCGAGCGCGAAGATGCGCGCGTTGGCCGCGTTCACAAGGCGTAGCCGCACGCGCTCGCCCGCGCGAAGCTCGAAGGCCTCGCGGACCGCGCCGTTCACCGTCACGGTGTTGCCGATGCGGCCGGCGTGGCTCGCGTCCATGAAATTGCCGAAGTCGGCGACGATCCTCGCCTGCCGGTCGAGCCGCCAGTCGCCGAGCATCCACACCACGTCGCGGTCCACCCGCGGCGGCTCGGGCTCCTCGACGATCAGCGGCGCATACACGCCCCGTCCCACCTGGTTGGAGCTGTCCAGGTGCGGGTGGTACCAGTAGGTGCCCGCGTCGGGCAGCGCGAACTCGTAGACGAACCGCCCGCCGTTCGCCTTGATCGGCGGCTGCGTGAGGCCGGGCACGCCGTCCATCCCATTCGGCACGCGGACGCCGTGCCAGTGCACCGTGGTGTCCCCGGGAAGCAGGTTCTCGAGTTCCACCCGCAGCCGCTCGCCCTGCCTGAAGCGCAGCTCGGGGCCGGGCACGGCGCCGTCGTAGGTCCACACCTCGGTCTGCGGGTGGGCGGCGCCGACCAGCGACGCTCGCGACACCCTCGCGCGCAGGGTGCGCTCCTGCCCGCCCGCGAGCGACGGCAACGCCGCGAGCCCGGCGAGCGCCGCGCCGGCGCCAAGAAATTCCCTGCGATCGATGCCTGCCTGCTTCACCGTCATGCGTGATCTCCTATGCTCGCCGCGCTCGAAACGCGGCCATCCGGCGCGCACTTCCTGCGCGCCGATCGCGTCGCCTGACGCGGCAGCTCAGAGGAGGAAGCGGTGAAAACGCAGGAATGCGGCGCGATGCGCGCGAGCGTCCTGATGTCGGATCGGACCGGCACTTGATGCCGGCGCGGGCTCGGCGCGAAACGGCGCGGCCGCGGCGCAGGCGGCAACCGGCGTCTGCGCATGCTCCAGGGTCGAGGATTGGGAGGGCTGGCAAATCGCGGCGCAGGTCGCGGCCGGCTGCGCCGCGTCGCCGCATCCCGCGGTTTCCGGCTCTAGCGTGGGTGCCGCGAGCACCTGATGGAAAGGTGAGACGGAGCCCACGACGGCCAACACCAGCAGCGCGCGCAGCACCCGCCGCAGTCGCATCGAAGCCCGCCCCGTAGCCGCCCCCCGCATTGCCGGTTGGAGTCTCATCCCGCGCGCAAGTTCATCACGGCGCTTCCCGGTCGCCAGCGCCTTCGAGCAGCGAGCGCACGCGCCGGTGCTCCTCCTCGGTGAGCTCGCGCACCTCGAGCCGCGCGCGGCGGCGCCGCAGGACAATGAACAGGGTCGCCGCGCCGCCGGCGAGCAGCAGCGCCGGGCCGAACCACAGCAGCAGCGTCGCCGCCTTGAGCGGCGGCTTGTAGAGCACGAAGTCGCCGTAGCGCGCGACCATGAAGTCGATGATCTCCCGGTCGCTGCGCCCTTCGGCGAGCTGCTCGCTCACCAGGCGCCTCAGGTCGGCGGCGAGCGGCGCGTTCGATTCGGCGATGGTCTGGTTCTGGCACACCAGGCAGCGCAGCTGCGAGGCAAGCGCCTTGGCGCGCCGGTCGAGCTCCCGGTGCGAGTCCGCCCAGGCGGGCTGGGCGAGCGCGAGCATCAGCAGCGCCAGAGCCGTTCTCATGGTCGCCTCAGCTCCTTGAGGAGCGGCAGAATCTCCCCCTCCAGGCGCGCACGGTCGATGACGCCGATGCGCTTGTAGCGGATCACGCCCTTGCGATCGATGACGAAGGTCTCGGGCATGCCGTACACGCCGAAGTCGATGCCCACGCGCCCTTCGAAATCGGTGAGCGTCGCGACATACGGATCGCCCAATTCCTTCAGCCACTGCATCGCGCGCGCCGGGTCGTCCTTGTAGTTGATGCCGACGATCGCCACGCGCTCCTTTTGCGCCAGCTCCACGAGCAGCGGGTGCTCCTCGCGGCAGGGCGGGCACCAGGTGGCCCAGAAATTGAGCAGCCACACTTTTCCGAGCATCTCCTTCTGTGTGAACCTCTTCTGCGGCTCCCTGAGCAGCGGCGCATCGAACGCAGGCACCGGCTTGCCGACGAAAGGTGAAGGCACTTCGCGCGGGTTGAGCCTGAGGCCGATGGCGAGGAACACCGCGACCACGAGGAACACCGCAAGCGGAATCAGGTACCGCTTCAGGCGAGACCCCGCGCGGCTAAGGCGCGACCGCGACGCCGCCCGGCGCGGTGCGGCTGCGTCGCGCGGCGAGGCGGTAGCGACGATCCGAGAGCGCGAGGAAGCCGCCGAGCATCATCAGGAAAGCGCCGCCCCAGATCCAGGTCACGAAGGGCTTCAGGTAGATGCGCACCAGCCACGCCCCGCCCTCGAGCGGCTCGCCGAGCGTGACGTAGACATCGCCCGCGAGGCCGGTCGCGATCGCTGCCTCGGTCATCGGGTTGGAAGGCTGGGCGAGGTAGGTGCGCTTCTCGGGTTGAAGCGTCCTTGTGCGGGCGCCTTCGCGCGCGACTTCGAACGTCCCGCGCTCGGCGACGTAGTTGGGCCCGCGCGCTTTCTCCACCCCCGCGAAGCGGAACGTGTAGGCGCCGACCGTCACGCTATCGTTGACCGCCATGCGCAAGTCGCGTTCCACTTCGAAGCCTCTCACCAGCGTCACGCCGATGATCAGCACGGCCACGCCGCAGTGGGCAATGAGCATCCCGTAGTAGCCGCGCGGCTGCGCGTGCAGCCGCGCGGCCAGCCCTGCGCCAAAGCCGCCGGCGCGCTCGTACAGACCGGCGGCCGATGCGGCGAGGATCCAGAACCCGAGTGCGAGCCCGAAGGCAACGGCGAGCGACCAGTCCCCGGCGAGCGCCGGGACGAGCAAGGCCGAAACGAGCGACACCGCAGCCGCCCAGCGCAGCCGCACCGCCAGGTCCGGGAGCTTGGCCTCCTTCCAGCGCGCGAGCGGGCCGATGCCCATGAGAAACACCGCAGGCGCCATGAGCGGAACGAACACGGTCTCGAAATAAGGCGGCCCCACCGAGATCTTGCCCAGCCCGAGCGCGTCGAGAAACAGCGGATACAGCGTGCCGAGCAGCACCGAGCCGGCGGCGACCAGCAGCAGCACGTTGTTCGCGAGCAGGAACGACTCGCGCGACACCAGCTCGAAGGCGCCGCCGAGGCCCACGCGCCCGGCGCGCCAGGCGAACAGCGCGAGCGAGCCGCCGATCACCAGCACCAGGAACGAGAGAATGAACACACCGCGCGCCGGGTCGGTGGCGAACGCGTGCACGGAGGTGAGCACGCCCGAGCGCACCAGGAAGGTGCCGAGCAGGCTCAGGCTGAAGGTGAGGATCGCGAGCAGCACCGTCCAGTTGCGGAAGCCGCCGCGCTTCTCGGTGACCGCGAGCGAGTGGATGAGCGCGGTGCCGGCGAGCCAGGGCATGAAGGAGGCGTTTTCGACCGGGTCCCAGAACCACCAGCCGCCCCAGCCCAGCTCGTAGTAGGCCCACCAGCTCCCGAGGGCGATCCCGGCGGTGAGGAAGCACCAGGCGGCGGTGGTCCACGGACGCGACCAGCGCGCCCACGCGGCATCGAGCTTGCCGCCGATCAGCGCCGCGATCGCGAAGGAGAACGCCACGGCGAAGCCGACGTAGCCCATGTAGAGGAGCGGCGGATGGATCGCCATGCCGGGATCCTGCAGCAGCGGATTGAGATCGCGGCCCTCGGCCGCGGCCGGATCGAGCCGCTCGAACGGGTTCGAGGTGGTCAGGATGAAAAGGAGAAAACCCGCGCCCACCAGTCCCATCACCCCCAGCACGCGCGCGGCCATCGCGTCGGGAAGGTTGCGGCTGAACGCCGATACGGCGAGCATCCAGGCGCCGTACATCAGCATCCAGAGCATCAGCGAGCCTTCGTGCGAGCCCCAGGTGGCGGCGAAGCGGTAGACGGCCGGCAGGCGCGAATTCGAGTTGTTGGCGACATTCAGCACCGAAAAATCGCTCGCCACGAACGAGTAGGCGAGCGCGGCGAAGGCCAACGCGAGGCACAGGAACTGCGCCTGCGCGGCGGGTCGCGCGAGCCCCATCCACAGCGCATTGCCGCGCGCGGCGCCCACGATCGGCAGAGTCCCCTGCGCGAGCGCGAGGGCGAGCGCGAGGGCGAGGGCGAAGTGGCCGAGCTCCGGGATCACGAACGCATCAGCTTCGCTTGCCGGGGAACGATTCGGGCAGGGCGAGCTTGCGGACCTTGGCCGGCGCTTCGTAGGCGATCTTCCAGCGCCCGTCCTCCATCACCCAGTACTGCCGCTTGCGCGTGCGCTGCGACAGGTTGCTGGAGCGGTAATCCTGCTCGAAGCTGACCGAGATCAGGTCCGGCGCCCCCGGGCTGCGGAATACGTCGAGGTTCTCGATCGACACCTTGATCCACGCCTTGCCCGCGTTCACGCGGCGCTTGTGCGCGCTCCAGGCGGCGAGGTCCATGCCGGCCGAGCGGAACTCCTTCGCGTAATTCGCGAGATAGCGCCCGGCGTCCCGGCTTTCCCAGTCGGTCCGCCACGCCTCGAGGCTCTTCAGGAACGCGTCGCGTTCGCTCGCCAGCCTCTCCTGCGGCACCCACTCGATGCGGTCGGCGATGACCACCGGGGTCTCGCCGGTCTGCACCAGCTTGGAAAGCACCGCGATGTCCGGATTGGCGAGCGCCACGCAGCCGTCGCTCGCCTGCGGCGCGCGCGCGTAGGTGTCGGAAGGCACGCCGTGCAGCCAGATGCCGTATCCGGTGCGACCGCGCAGGCGATCCCATTCGTTCGGGTAATCGATCGGAAACGCGCCCCAGCCGTACAGGTCCGGGAGCTTCTTGCCGGGGATGTAGGACACCACGCGGTACACGCCGATCGGCGTCTTCTTGTCGCCTTCGCGCTCCTTGGCGAAGCCGCGCTTGCCGATCGTGGTGTAGTAGTCGTCCACCATGCGGAAGCCGCCGTTCGCGTTCTCGAAGACGTACACGCGCGAGCGCCCGGCGTCGATCACGATGGCGTTGCGCGTCTGCGGCGCGACGCGCAGCAGGTAGCGCGGCACCATGTTCTGGGCCGGATGCGCCTGCCTCGCGCGCAGGCGCGCGAGCGCCTCGGTGCGCAGCTCTTCGAGCCGCTCCGGGTTGACGTGCTTGGTGTTGCCGAGCGCCGCGATCGGGCGCGCGCGCGCGAGCAGGAGATCCCCATGCACCAGGTGCGCGAGCCTGAAATTCGGATAGCGCGCGAGAATGCCGTTCACCTCGGCGAGCGCGGCATTGATCCCGCTCGAGCGCAGCGTGGCGAACACCTTTTCCAGTTGCACGTCGGCGCGCGCCGGGTCGCCGTTCGCGGTGTGCGGAACGCTGCCGGCGAGCGCCGGCGCGGCGAGGGCGAAGAGCGCCGCGGAGACGAGGTTCAGGATCGGGCGGCGGGCATTCATGTGGCGCGGCTTCGTTCGGACCTGGCCGCGCATTGTAGACGAAGAAAAGGCGGAACTCATGCGACACATCGGCCGTCTGAGATGGCATGGAAAGACGCCGCCTGCTCGGCGCCGCGCTCGCGCTGCCGTTCGCTTCGATCGCCGCCGACGAGGCGCTGCCGCCGACGCCCTCCTGCGGGGACAAGTCCGAGCGCACGCCGCCGCAGACCGCAGGGCCGTTCTACACCCCCGATTCGCCGCGGCGCGGCTCGCTCGCCGAGCCGGGCAGCAAGGCCGAGCGGCTGTTTCTCGCGGGACTGGTCCTCTCGCCGCAGTGCAGGCCGGTGGCGAGCGCCCTGCTCGACTTCTGGCACTGCGACGAGGCGGGCGACTACGACAACAGGGGCTACCGCTATCGCGGGCATGTCTTCGCCGACGCGCAGGGACGCTTCGAGCTGGACACCATCGTTCCCGGCGCATACCCGGGGCGCACGCGCCACATTCACGTCAAGGTGCAGGCGCCGGGCGGCCGGATGCTGACGACGCAACTGTACTTTCCGGACGAGCCGGGCAACCGCTCCGACGGCCTCTACCGGCGCGAGCTGACGATGCGGGTCGTGCGCAGGGATCGGCGCCGCGACGCGAGGTTCGACTTCGTCGTGACGGCTTAGCGCTCATCGCGCAGCCCGCCAGGGAATAGCCGGGCGCTCCGGCGCGTTTACCGGCACAGACAAGGAGGAGTCCATGCCGCACGTCGCCAAGGTAGCGCTCGTACTGCTCGTTGCGCTCGCAAACCCCTTCAGCTCTACAGCGCTCGCGCAAACCAAGCCGGTCAAGCTCGAATGGCTGACCTGGTCGTTTTTCCGCATCACCTCGCCCAACGGCAAAGTCATCATCACCAACCCCTTCATCACCGGGAACCCGGACGCCGCCGCCGGGATCAAGCTGGAGGAAGTCGGCAAGCCGGACCTGATCCTGGTGACCGACGCGCACCGCGACGAGGTGGGCGATGCGGTGGCGATCGCCAAGGCGAGCGGCGCGAAGATCGTCACGCCGGCCTTCGAGCTCGGCACCGTGCTGATTGGGCAGGGCGTGCCCGAGGCCCAGATCGTGCGGCGCAATCCGGGCGGGCGCTTCGCGTGGGAAGGCATCACGATCCGCGTCGTGGGCTCGGTGCACGGTTCGGGGGCGCGCGACCCGCAAGCGGAATTCAAGCCGATCTACGGCGGCGTGGCGGGTGGGTTCGTCGTGACCTTCGAGAACGGCTACACGGTGTATTTCATGGGCAGCTCCGCCGCGACGCAGGACATGGCGCTGTGGGCCGAGGCCTACAAGCCCGACGCGATGATTTTCCTCATGCATCCCAGCGGCGAGCCGCTGGACGCGGGGATGGCGGTCAGGCTGGTCGCGGGCAAGAGCCCGAACCTGAAGACCCTGATCCCCCACCACCACCGCGTGAAGCCCGCGCCGGGGGCGCCTACGGTCGCCGACATGCGCAAGCTGCTCGATTCCATGGGCATCAACATCCCGATCGCTTCGCTCGCGCCGAAACAGTCGATCGAGCTGTCGAAGTAGAGGGGCCGCTAGGGAAGCCCGAGCTCCTCGCAAAGCCTGACAAAGGGCACAACCGTAACCTTGCCGGTTGAATAGTGCCGCTCGCCGAGGTGGGTCTGGTAGAAGCGGGGAATCGGCGTTCTCTCGGCGAAATAGCGCAGCGCGGAGCCGATTGCCTTGTCGCCGGACTTGCATTCGACGGCGAAAACGGGCTTCCTGTCCTGCAGCACGACAAAATCCACCTCGCGCTTGTCCGTGTCCCGCAGGTACCGGAGCTCCATCGAGTAGCCCTGCGTGTCTTCGACCCAATGGCAGTACTTGAGAAGCTGGCTGGCGAGCATGTTCTCGAACCTCGGTCCGTCGGCTTCGACGCTGGACCAGTCCCAGAGGTAGAGCTTCCTTTCTTTCTTTACGGCTCGAACCCTGGGCGCCCCGTAGGGCGAGATCCGGAAGCAGACGTACAGGTTCTCGAGGATCTGCAGCCAGCGCTCCGCGGTCTTGTGGTCGATCTGAAGGTCCTCGCGCAGGCTCTTGACCGAAAGCGGCGAGCCCACCTTCGCGGGCAGCATGTCCGTCAAATGCTCGATGAGGCTGATCTCGCGTACGTGTTCAAGGTCGCGCAGGTCCTCGCGGATCACCCTCGAGATGCGGTCCCTGCGCCAGATGCGGTGCTCCGCCTCGTTCTGTGCGAACAGCGGTTCCGGAAAGCCGCCGAATTTGAGCAGGGCATCGAGCTCGGAGCGCGATGGCTTGCGGCTCAGTTCCCGCAGGGAAAAGGGATGCAGGCGGAAGTACCGGTAGCGCCCGGCGAGGGAGTCGCCGCCTTTTCGGTAGTAATCGAGCCGGGCGGAGCCGGTGACGATGATCTTGCGCCTCGATTTTTCCGTATCGTAGATGCCCTTGAGCAGGTTTCTCCAGCGGCCGTACTTGTGGATCTCATCGAGCAGCAGCAGCCGCTCTCCGGCCGGGAGCTCCGCCCGCCGCAGACGCGGCGGGACGGCGGGATGATCCCAGTTCAGGTAGGCGGGGTGGGTGGCATCGGCGTCCTTGCCCAGGAAGCTCAGGGCGAACGTCGTCTTGCCGACCTGGCGCGGACCGCCGACGAAGACCATTTTTCTCTTCAGTGCGTCGGCGACGCTGCTCTGCAGATAGCGGGCGACATGCATGGAATGGATTATAGTCCACTTTACTCATGAGCAAAGTGGACATGGTCAATGCATGTGTTGTTTCGGTGCCGGCGACTTCCGGAGACCGTGGGGATGGCGCATGCTCAGACTTTCGTCGACGTTCAGAGTCACCCCTATCGTGCTCCCGCTGGCCGTATGGCAACCGTTACAGCTTGCGACGGTGTCCTTCAAAGCAGCCTGAAACGACTTCGGGTTCCCATGCTCGACCGCCTCCTTCAGCTTGCGCAGATTCCCGTCCATGAAGGCCAGCATCAGCTCACCGAGCTTGGAATCCATGTACTTTGAGACGCCCGTCAGCCGCTGCATCTCATCGACCTCGTGCGCCGCGACGGCCCAGTCGCCGACATCGCCCGCGCGGTGCATGACGTGGAACCTTTCGGAGAAGTTCGGCATGAAGTTCGTAAAGTTGGGTTTCAGCGCCTCCAGCTCCGCCACGCGCTGCCGCAACGCCCTGATTTCCTTGGCGAGATCATCCGGCGTTGTGAGCTCCGGCTCCTTCGCCGGGCCGTCTGCCCGCCCATCATCTTCCCGTGCTCGCCGTGGCGCTCGCCCAGCGCCCCGTCGGAGAGCATCAACGAAAAGGGCAGAAGGATCAGAAAGCTGATGACGGTTGATCGTTTCATTGCCGTCTCCTCTTGTTCACCGCATGCAATAAGAATCGCGCACCGCGGTTCCGTGCGGATTTGATTCAAGCAAACCGGCGCCGCTCAGAAGACCACTGCAGCTGGGCGAAGTAAAGGTCCCGCAAGCGGTCGTATTCGCGCCCGGCGCGCCGCCACGGACTACGGCGTCACGCTGATGCCGTTCGGGCCCTCTCCGACCCGCACGTTCGCCACTACCTTCGCCGACTTCACATCTAGAACCGACACTGAGTTCTCGTAGATGTTGCTCACGTAGGCATAGCGGCCTTCGCGGTCCACGACCACGCCGTGCGCGCCGGGGCCGGTCTGCACGGTCTTCACCACCTTGGCGTCCGGAAGGTTGATCACGCTTACCGTCTTGCCGGGCTTCTGCTTCGTGCCCTGATTGGCGACGAACAGCGTCTTGCTGTCGGGCGTCGCGTAGACCTGGATCGGCACCGTTCCGACCGCGATCGTCTTCACCACCTTGCGCGCGGCCGGGTCGATGAGCGCCACCTTGTTCTCCTGCGAAAGTGAGACGAAGGCGAGGCGCCCGTCGGGGGCGAACCCTGTCTGCGCGGGGCCTTTGCCCACCGGGATCTGCGCGACTTCCTTCCTCGCCGCGGTGTCGATCACTGACACCGTCCCGCCCTTCAGGTTGGCGACGTAGGCCTCCTTTCCGTCGGGGCTGATGCGGATGCCGTGCGGGTAAGCGCCGACCGCGATGGTCGCGACGACGTTGCGCGCACCGGTATCCACCACACTCACCGTGTCCTCGCCGCCGTTGGTGACGTAAGCGAAGCGGCCGTCGGGGGTGAGCACCACGTGCGCCGGATGCCTGCCGACGGGAACCTTGGCGACCACCGCGTGGCTAGCGGTGTCGATCGCCCACACTTCGCCGCCGGCCTTCATCGCGGCATGCCCGCCCTTGCCCATGCCCTGCATCGTCTGCTCGCCGTTGTTAGTGACCCAGGCGAGCTTGCCGTCCGGCGCCACCTGCACGTTGTGCGGCTCGCGCCCGACCGGCACCGCGGCGATTTTCTTGAACGACGCCGCGTCGAGCACGCTCACCGTGCCGGCGCCTTCGTCGGCGACGAACACCTTGTCGGGCGCGGCGAGCGCGAGGCCCGTCGCGGCCACCATGGCGGCCGTTGCAAATGCTCTCAATCCGGAATTCATGACTCATCTCCTGTAAGGAACGGTTGAATAAACGTGTCGCGTCGGCCTGGCGCAAAACGCGCCGGGTCGACGATCGGCGAATCGGAGCGCCTAGAGGCGCAGGCGCGAGCTGAGGAGGTAAAGCGGGCGAGAAGAAGGCGGCGGCGCGGCCGCCGGACCGTTCCGCGCAGGCAGTTCGGGCGCGAAATGCTCTTCCGCACGCCACGGACGATCGGCCGCGGTCTCGGGCTGCGGGACCGCCGGCGCCTTCGCCGCCGGCGCGAGGGCCGGCTGCACGCGCGCGGCAACAAGCGGGCACCCCGAGTGGTGCCCCACGCCGGAGCGCGCAGAAATAGATGTATCGAGCGGCGCCGCGCCCACGGCCTGCCACGGCGCAAGCAGTGCGAGCGCAAGGCCGAACGCGAATGCGTTCAGCCAGTGCGCTTTGCGGGTGTCCGACATGACGGTGAGATAAGAATCGCGCACCGCGGTTCTGTGCGGGCTTGATTCACATCAAGCAAACCGGCGCCGCTCAGAAGAACCACTGCAGCTGGGCGAAGTAAAGGTCCCGCAAGCGGTCGTATTCGCTCCCGGCGCCGCCGCCGAACCACTGCGCGCCGAGCGTCAGGTCGAGGTTCGTCTTCAGCGACCAGCTCGCGACCCGATGCCCGCCTCCTTCGCCGGGGCGAGGATGCGGATGAACGAGCGCCGCGGGCGCTCGATCCAGGCGCGCAGCGCGAGCGCCCGTTGCCAGCGCGGCGTGGCGATCGTCATCTCGAGCTCAGCCTGCATGGTCTTCGACCACAGGAGATTCTCGACGCGCTCGACGATCTCGCGGCCGCCCGGCTCCTGCGCGAGCGCGATCTGGGTCGCCTGCGCGAGCGCCAGCGCCGCCAGCCAGCGAGCTCCGGTCAAGCCGCCGGCGTCCAGTCGGCAGCGCATTTCACGGCGACCATCTCGCGGAGCACGCGCTCCTCGGCGACGAAAGCCTCGACCGCCGCGGGATCGAACTGCGTGCCGGCGAGGCGCAGGATCTCCGCCTTCGCCGCGTCGAACGGCAGCGCGCGGCGATACGGCCGGTCGGAAGTCATCGCATCCAGCGTGTCGATGACGGCGAACAGGCGCGCGCCGAGCGGGATCGCCTCGCCGGCGAGCGCGCGCGGATAGCCGCTGCCGTCGAAGCGCTCCTCGTGCGCGAGCACGATCTCGGCCGCCTCGCGCAGGAACGGCACGTCCTTCAGGATCGCGTAGCCCTTCTCGGGATGGCTGCGCATGACCGCCTGCTCGGCTTCGCTGAGCGGCGCGGGCTTGAGCAGGATCGCGTCGGGGACGCCGATCTTGCCGAGGTCGTGCAGCAGCGCGCCCCAGTAGATGTGGCGCAGCCGCTCGCGCTCGCGCGTCAAGCAGCGCCTCGCCAGCACCAGCGTGTGGCAGGCGACGCGCTTGGAGTGCAGGCCGGTCTCGCGCTCGCGCAGGTCGAGCGCCATGGCAAGCGCTTCGGCGAGCGCGCCGTGCTCGGCGTCGAGGGAATCTTCGGCGTGCAACTCGCGCGCCATCAGAAAGCACCCCTCGCAGCAGAACTCTTCGCCTGCGCGCAGGTACGGCGGGGCTTTGATCTCCATCCCGCAGTGCCGGCACACGGGACGTTCGCGAGCCATCTTCGGGACTCCCGTCAGTGTCCGAAAGCGGCTGTGCCGGACCCGAGTCGTCCCGAAAACGCGCTGCGCCGCCCGTTCGCGGGGCGAAAGACGAAACCGGCCTTCAGCGACCGAAGGTCTTTCGCATATAGATGATGACCGCCTTGAGATCCTCGTCGGTGAGGGACGGATTGCCGCCCTTCGGCGGCATCGCCATCGGCGAGCCGGGGCTCTGGTATCCGTCGCGAATTCGCTTGAGGATCAACTCGTCCCCGGCCTTCATCGGGCCGCTCTTCGAGCCGAGATCGGACACCCCGGGAAGCGCGCCCTTTCCATCGGCGCCGTGACAGGCGATGCAGGTGCTTTCGTAGATTTCCTTGCCGGAGGGCGCGGCGAGGCTCGCCGCCGCCGCGCCCGCGAGCGCGGCGGCGACGAGGCAACGCGATGAACGGAAGGTGCGCATGTCAGTTACTCGCCTCCAGGAACCTGAGGATGTCGCGCGCCTCCTGCCCGGTCAGCCCGGAACGGATGCGCATGTGGCTCATGATGATTTTCCATTGGTCGTCGCGAAAGTCCTTGGGGTCGCGCATGTTGTGGCACTGGGCGCAATTCCCGGCCCAGGCTTTCGCCCCGCGCGCGAACGCGGCGGGGTCCGCGCCCTGTTGCGCGGCGGCCGGCTTGACCGCGCCGGGCTGCTGCGCGAGCGCGCTGCCGCCCGAGGCGATGGAGAACGTCGCGATCGATGCGACGACGAGCTTGGAGAGCTTCATATCGACCTCCTCAGAATCCGTAAGCGAACTGCAGCAGCACGCGGTTCGCGTCATTCGCCGTGCCCGCGAGCCCCCGATTGCGCTCGTAGCCAAGCTTGGCTACCGCATTGGACGCGACCCAATAGTTCAGACCGAACCCGAGCTGCTTCTGTTTCTGGTCCTCATGCGGCGAGATGAACCTGCCCCACCTGACGACCGGCTCCCAGCCGGTGCCCGCGATGCGGTAAGCCGCCTGCACGTACCGCGCGCTCCAGGCGCCGCCCTCCGGCGCGACGCTCATCTCCAGGGCGCCGACGCGCTGGCGGATGTACTCGCCGCGCAGATCGAGGCCCTTCCACTGGAAGCCGATGTCGGCGCCCGCCACGCGGTAGCTGCGCTTGGGCTCGACGACGCCCCCCATGTCTACCGCGACCTTCGAGGTACCGGCCGAGACGCCGAGTTCGAGGTTCGACACCGGCTGCAGCGCGACCCGCCCGCCCAGAAGCAGGGTCTTCGCCGGGTTGCTGGTGGCGCCCTCGGCCATGATCGCCTCGATCTCGTCGCCCGCGCCATTCAGCTCGAGCCGCGGTCCGTTGCCGGCGTACAGCGCGTATTTCGCTTTCATGGAGCCGAGATAGAATCCGCCGCGCGCGCCGGCCCCGACGTCGGAGCTGGGCGCGGCGCCGTCGTGCCCGAATCCCGGCGGCTCCGAGGCGAACTTGTTGATCCAGGACGGATGCAGGTTCTGCCTGAAGTAGCCGATCGGGCTTAGAAACTTCCCGCCGAACAGTGTCACGTAGTCGTTCAGGAAGTAGTTCAGGTTGGCATACTCCAGGTTCACTTCGGTGGTGCCGTCGGGCTGCAGCACCGTCTCCAGCTCGGTTTCGAAGAAGATGCGGTCCTGGTACTGGAAGTGAAAGATCGGGTTGAACGAAGCCAGATTGAACCCACGATCGCTGCTTCGCCGCCTCGCGTAGCCGAAGTCGCCGTACCCCGCGAGGTGCGCCATCGAGTTCCGGCCGAGCATGCTGGAGCTCTCCGCGCTCGAACGCACCTGCGCGACCTCGCTCTGCACCGCCTGCACGTCCTGCTTGGTCGCCGTGTCCTGCTTCTGGCGCTCCAGCGCGGAGCGCAGCTCGCGCATGTCGCGTTTGAGCTGCTCGATTTCCGCCCTGAGCTTGTCGGTTTCGGCGTCGCCCCATGCCGCCGGCGTCGCGCCGGCGAGCAAGGCCAAAGCGGCCGCAACCGCGGCTTGCCTGCTGTTCAGCTTCATGACTGCCTCCTTGATCACGCCTGAGTCGCTGTGCGGGGCGCGCGCATGCGCGCCCCGGTCCGCCCGGCCGCAGCCGGGCAACTCGAGCAACGCCGCTCAGATCAGGAGACGGGGAACGCGCCGGAAGATCGGCTCCGGGCGAACCGAAGGCCGGCTGGAAAAACCAAGGATGGATGCATTCGCAGGCTTGCGCCCGCGGTCGGGATAGGTCGCGACCGGAGCGGCCGGCGCCGCGATGTCGCCCGGACTCGGAACGTGCGCGACCTGCAAAACCGACAGGAGATCGGGCACTTCGCACGCCTGGTCCACACGCGGCGCCCCGGGCGAGCCCGCAGTATCGAGGCACGCGAAAGGTGCACCGAGCTCGATGGTGACGGGTAAGGGGCCGCGATCGATGCTGCAGTATGCACTCGCAACGCCGGAGACAAGGAACAAGCAGGCGAAAGCTGCCCGGCCGAAGCCGCGCAGCAGCGACCCGATCCGCGCCTTCCCGCCAGCCCGACTGACGGTCCTTTCCCGCATGCGACCAATCTACGCGTAATGCCTGCCGGTGAATTTGACGCAGATCAAGGGCCATACAACGCGAAGAAGCGGGCCGCCAGGCAGCGCGAATGTCCTCGCGCTCATTGCCCGTCCGCCGCCTCCGTCCCGCCGCACCGGCACCAGATGCACTGGCAGTCCACGTGGTCGCAACTCGCATCCCGCCGCCGGCTCCGGTATCGCAGGCGCGCCAGGGGCATGAGCAGGTCCTTGAGCCGCGATGGCCGGTACAGCCGATGCAGAAATACGCGCGCGTCGCCGCGCGCCTGCCAATGCAGCAACCAGCGATAGCCGCCGTTGCCGAGCAGGCCGTAGAGCGCGCGGTTGACTATGGAGCTGCGCACGTGCGGCGCGAGCATCCCGCGCCAGAGCGCGTCGTAGTCGCGTCCCTCGAGCAGGCTGCGCGCGGCGAGCACTCCCGAGCGCACGGCGTGGCGCATCCCGAAGCCGAGGAGCGCGTCCTGGAACCCGGCCTCCTCTCCGGCCACCGGGTGCGTCCCGGCGAGCGCGCTCGCGGGCAGGCGGAAATTGCCGACCCCGCCGTGCAGGCGCGGATTCTTCATTTCCAGGCCCACCAAGCGGCGGAACGCCTCGACCGTGCGCTCGACATACCGGCGCTCCTGCTTGAAGCCCAGGAACATGCAGCTCATCAGCGTGCCCTTGCCGCGCATCACCAGCAGATAGGCGTAGCCCTTGGGCGCGAGATCGTCGTCGCAGATCACCCAGAAACCCTCGGGCATGGCGGTGTCGAAGTGGTAGCCGACGGCGATGGCGTCCGCCGCCTTCGGGCCGGCGGCGAGCACTCCGCGCCCGGGCAGCGCCGCGAGGCGATCGTCGAAGCGCACCTCCACGCCCAGGCCGCGCGCCTGCGCGAGCAGCGCCGTGTCGAGCGAGCCCGGCCCGGGGCCGCGCTCCACCATGTAAAAGAGCGGCGCGCGGCTGCGCACCGGGTAGGCGCGGCCGCGCGCATCGAAGGCAGTGCCCTCGCGGCAGGCCAGCTTGTCGAATGCGGTCGTGAGATCGAGGGCCTCGAGCTCGGCGAGCACGTCCTGCTCCTCGGTCCAGTTCTCCAGCCCCTGCAGGTCGCCGCGGTAGTGGTGGCCGACCTCGCGCTGCGCCTCGTGCACGACGACGCTCGCCCCGGCGCGCGCGAGCGTGATCGCCGCCGCCAGTCCCGCGGGCCCGGCTCCGGCGATGCGGATGACGTCGTCAGAGCCGGGAAGGCTCATGCATCGCGGTTGCGTCCGACTCACGGCATCAGCGAGCCGGCCGGCCTGCGGCAGTTACCCCGGACCGCTTGAGGTAACGGTAGTAGTCGCTGTCCGTCGTGAGGATCACCACCGAGTTCTTGTTCTGCCCCTCCTTGTAGGCCTCCAGGGTGCGCGAGAAGGCGTAGAACTCGGGATCGCCGCCATAGGCGGCCCCGTACACGCGCGTCGCCTCGGCGTCGGCTTTGCCCCGGATTTCCTGGACCCGCCGATAGGCGGTGGAGCGGATCTGGCGCAACTCCTTCTCCATGGTCCCCAGGATTTCTGCGCTCCGGCCCTCGCCCTCGGAGCGGAACTGCGCGGCGATCCGCTTGCGTTCCGAGATCATCCGGGCATACACCTTCGCCCGCACGCTCTCCACGTAATCGAGGCGCTTGATGCGCACGTCCACCAGCTCGATCCCGTA
>Ga0156285_1089_pt1 | contig 63773 bp, 61 predicted proteins | sample RifCSPlowO2_12_FD_107934 | JGI IMG/M metagenome (GOLD analysis project Ga0156285, IMG submission 107934) | Betaproteobacteria bacterium RIFCSPLOWO2_12_FULL_68_20 | reverse complement strand
CAGGCCCGAGGCGAAATTGGGATACTGCGACGAGCTGTGGCCGCGGTACATCGCGACGTCGTTGAAGTAGCGCTGCATCTTCTGGCCCTTGCGCGCCGCACCCGAGCCGGCGGCGTGAAACAGCAGCTCGACCGCCTCGCAGGCGAGGCGGCCTGATTGCTGCATCGTGCCCCACAGCCGCATGTTGTCCTCGACCGAGGCGGGGATCCCCGTTTCTGCCCAGCGCCGGCAGTTCTCGTGATAGGTCTCGCACACCTTGAGCATCAGCGCTTCGGCTGCGTCGGTGAGCGTCAGCGCATGCCCGAACGGACGCTGGAAATCGAAATGCTCGAAGCGCAGGATCTGCGGCACGGACAGGGTCTTGCGCGTCCTGATGATGTCTTCGTATTCATCGAGCGCGGCGCGCGCGGCGCCGATGATCGGCATCACCAGCGTGACATGAAACGGGCCGGCGAGCTGGCCGAGATACATGGGATTGCCGTGCAGGCGCGTGCCGGGCGTGCCTTCGGACGGATTGTCGAGCCGAGAGCCCAGGCCGGGCGTGAGATGGCCCACATGCTGCTCGGGAACGAAGACGTTCTCCACCCGCACGCTGTTCGAGCCGCTCGCGCGCATGCCGAGCACCCTGTCGCCGCCCCAGTCGTCGAGCACCGTCACCTGCTCGCGCCGCACCACCGCGTGCGCGTGCTGCGGCGGCGCGCCCTCGCGCCTGAGCCAGGCGCCGCCGATGAAGTGCGTCGCGTGCGGGACGCCCGAGCAGTAGTCCCAGGTGCCGTTCATGAGGTAGCCGCCCTTGGCGGGCGTGAGCGATCCGAGCGGCGGGGCGCGGTGCGGCGCGATGAAATGGCCGTCCCGCCCGAACAGCTCGTACTGCCCTTCTTCGGGCCAGTGCGAGGCGACCTCGAAGGCGTGCGAGGCGGCGAGCGCGAGCCCCCAGCCCAGCGCCGGATGGCCGCGCGAGATCTCGAGCATCACGCGATAGAAAGTGCCGAGGTCGAGCTCGTAGCCGCCGAACAGGCGCGGCTGCGTGATGCGGTAAAAGCCCGCGGCGAGGAAGCGCCGGTGCAGGTCCTCCGCGTAGGTGCCGAGCGCGTCATGCTCGTCCTGGCGCGCGCGCAGCTCGCCGCGCAACGCCGCCGCGCGCGCGACCAGCGTGTCCGGCGCGAGGTCCGGCTCAGGCACCGGGATGACCGGCTTGCGCCGCTCCATCATCCCCAGACCTCGCGCGCCGTATCCACCACCAGCGCAAGCTTGGCGAACTGCTCGTCCTCGGTGAGCTCGTTGCCCTCGATGGTGGAGGCGAAGCCGCACTGCGGGCTGAGCGCCAGCCGCTCGAGCGGCACGTAGCGCGAGGCCTCCTCGATGCGGCGCTTCAACTGGTCTTTGTTCTCCAGCGCGGGCGTCTTCGAGGTGACCAGCCCGAGCACCACCAGCTTGTCCTTCGGCACCAGGCGCAGCGGCTCGAACGAGCCCGAGCGCGCGTCGTCGTACTCGAGAAAGTAGGCGTCCACGCCGACCTTGTTGAACACCGTGTCCGCCACCTCGTCGTAGCCCCCCTCGGCGGCCCAGGCCGATTTGAAATTTCCGCGGCAGATGTGCATGCACACCGTCATTCCGGCCGGCTTTTTCGCGAGCGCCGCGTTGACCACGCCGGCGTAGGTGTCGAGCAGGCTTTGTTGCGTCTCCTTCGAGGCTTCGAGGTCGGCCCGCCGCGAAGCGTCGCAAGCGAAACCCCAGCTCGTGTCGTCGAGCTGCAGATAGGTGCAGCCGAGAGCGCCGAGCGCCGCGATCTGCTCGGCGTAGACGGCGCCGAGGTCGCGCCGGTACTGGTCCAGGTCGGGATAGACCGCCCGGTCGATGCCCATGGCGCGGCCGCGAAAGTGCATCATGCTCGGCGACGGGATGGTGAGCTTGGGGCAGGCCGTTGCCGCCGATTTCAGGAACGCGAAATCGTCCGCGAAGATCGTTTTCTCGAGCTTGAGCGGCGCGATGACGCGGAACGACGGCACCGGGGCCTCGACTTTCGCAGCCGCGGTGCGAAAGCGCAGCCGGTAGCCGGAGTCGACCCGGATCACCCCGCCCACCTGCCACATGAAGTCGAGATACCAATAGTCGCGCCGGAACTCGCCGTCGGTGACCGCGCGCAGCCCGAGGTCCTGCTGGCGCTTCACGATCCGGCGGATCTCCGCGTCCTCCAGCGCGCGCAACTCGGCGTTGGGAAGCTTCCCTTGACGGCACGCCGCGCGCGCCTGCTTGAGCGTTTGCGGTCGCAGCAAACTGCCGACCTGGTCGGCGCGGAACGGCGGCTGGATGCGGGCGGACAAGGGATTTGCTATCGTCGGCGCGGTCGGTACCCGATTATCAGGAGGAGACGGGCGATGAACAAGTTCGGGATCGGACAAGCCGTGCGCCGGGTCGAGGACCAGCGCTTCCTCACCGGACGCGGGCGCTATGTCGACGACATCGATCTGGCGCACATGTGCTTCGGCGTGACGGTGCTTTCGCCGCACGCGCACGCGCGGATCGGGCGCGTCGACGTCTCCAGGGCGAAGGCCGCTCCCGGCGTGCTCGCGGTGCTCGCCGGCGCGGACGCGGCGGCGGAGCACCTCGGCGCGTTCACATCCGTGCTGATGCCCGAAGACGTGGGTGCGCCGAAAGGACATCGCGTCTTCCAGCCGGTGCTGGTGGCGGACCGGGTGCGGTTCGTCGGCGACCGGGTCGCGTTCGTCGTTGCCGAGACGCTCGCCCAGGCGCGCGACGCCGCCGAGCTCGTCGAGATCGACTACGAGCCGCTTCCCGCGGTGGTGGATCTCGACGACGCGGCGAAGGACGGCGCGCCCAAAGTCTGGGACGACTGCCCGGCCGGGAACGTCGCCTTCCGGCTCATGTTCGGCAACAAGGACGCGACCGATGCCGCGTTCGCCAAGGCGAAGCACGTCGTCACGCTGCGCCTGGAGAACAACCGCCTCGCGCCCTGCACCATCGAGCCGCGCGCCACCATCGGCGACTACAACGCTGCCGACGACAGCTACACGCTGTACACGAGCTCGCAGAACCCGCACGGCTTCCGCATGGAGATGTCGCACGTGTTCCACGTGCCGGAGAACCGCATCCGCGTGATCTCGCCGGACGTGGGCGGAGGCTTCGGCATGAAGGGCACCTGCATGCCCGACGACGCGCTTGTGCTGTGGGCGGCGCGGCGCTGCGGCCGCCCGGTAAAGTGGGTGTCGAGCCGCTCCGAGGCGATGCTCACCGACACCGCCGGCCGCGACCAGGTGGTCTACGGCGAGATGGCGCTCGACGAGAACGGCAGGATCCTCGGCCTGCGCGCTCGCTCGCTGAATGCCGTGGGCGCTTATTTCATCGGCCCTGCGATGGTGATGTCGGCGTTTGCGCTGCGCTTCAGCCCCGAGGCCTACGACGTGCAGGCGCTCCACGTGAGCGCGACGGGGCTTTTCACCAACACTTCCCCGCTCGGGCCGTACCGCGGCGCAGGCCGCCCCGAGGCGGCGTACCTCGCCGAGCGCCTGATCGAAAAGGCGGCGCGCGCCTGCGGCATCGATCCGGCGGAGATCCGCAGGCGCAACCTCATCCCGCCCTCGAAGCTTCCCTACGCGACGCCGACCTTCTACACCTATGACAGCGGCGAGTTCGCACGCGTGCTCGACCAGTGCCTGGAGGCGGCCGACTGGAAGGGCTACGCTGCGCGGCGCGCGGCGTCCGAGAAGAAAGGCAGGCTGCGCGGGCGCGCGGTCACCTACTATATCGAGCAGGGCGGGATCTTCAACGAGCGCATGGACCTGCGCTTCGACCCGAGCGGCTCGCTCACCATCCTCGCCGGAACGCACTCGCACGGCCAGGGTCACGCCACCGTGTTCGCGCAGCTCGCCTGCGAGTTTCTCGGCGTGCCCTTCGAGAACATCCGCTACGTCCAGGGCGACACCTCGCAGGTGCCTTTCGGCCGGGGAACCTACGCGGCACGCAGCTCGCTCGTCGGCGGCAACGCCTTGAAGGTCGCGGCTGACGCGATCATCGAGAAGGCGAAACCGATGGCGGCGGCGCTCATGGAAGCCGCCGCGACCGACCTCGAGTTCAAGGAAGGCAAGTTCCGCGTGGTCGGCACCGACAAGGAATTGGCGCTGGTGGACGTCGCCAAGGCGTTCTACGCGCCGATGGGCCTCACCGACAAGCTGGGAGTGGGCCTGGAGGCGAGCGGCACCTACGGCACCAATCCGCCCAACCATCCCAACGGCTGCCACGCGTGCGAGCTGGAGGTGGACCCGGACACGGGCGAAGTGACGGTGGATCGCTACATGGTGGTGGACGATCTCGGCAGGGTGCTCAACCCGCTGATCGTCGAGGGGCAGATCCACGGCGGCGTGGCGCAGGGAATCGGCCAGGCGCTGCTCGAGCACGCCCGCTACGACCGCGAATCCGGGCAGCTCCTTTCCGGGAGCTTCATGGACTACGCGATGCCGCGCGCCGACCTTTACCCCCCGATCGGCGTGCAGCTGGAGGAGATCCCGTGCAAGACCAATCCGCTCGGGGTGAAGGGCATCGGCGAGTCGGGCACCATCGGCGCGCCCCCGACGGTGATCAACGCCCTGCTCGATGCGCTCGCGCCGCTCGGGGTCGAGCATATCGACATGCCGGCGACGCCGCGGCGCGTGTGGGAGAGCATCGCCCAGGCCTCCCGCAAGTGATCCGATGGGGGTCCTCGACTCCAAGACCTGCATTGTCACCGGCGGCGCCGGCAGCATCGGCCTGGCGAGCGCGAAGCTCTTCGCCGCCGAAGGCGCGCGCGTGATGCTCGTCGACCGGGACCCGGCGCAGCTCGAGAAAGTGGCGCAATCGTTTTCCGAGCCCGAGAGGGTCGCCACGCACGCCGCCGACGTATCGCAATCCGCCGACACCCGCGCCTATCTCGAGGCGACGGTGAAGCGCTGGGGCAGGATCGACGTGCTGTTCAGCAACGCGGGCCTCTCCGGCGCGATCGCGCCGGTGACCGAATATCCGGACGAGGTGTTCGACGCGGTGATGGCGGTGAACGTGCGCGCCTCGTTTCTCGCCTGCAAGTACGGCCTGCCGCAGATGAACGACGGCGGCTCGATCATCATCACCTCCTCGATCATGGGCGTAAAGGCGAATCCGAACATCGTCGGCTACGCGACTTCCAAGCACGCGCTGATCGGGCTGATGCGCGTCGTCGCCAAGGAAGCCGCGCCGCGCAGGATCCGCGTCAACGTGCTCGCCCCCGGGCCGGTGGACAACGCCTTCCAGACCGACATCGAGAAGCGGCTGTCTTCCGCCATCGGCATCGACGCCACCGAAATGATCAATCGCAACATTCCGCTCGGCAGGCACGCCAAGCCCGAGGAGATCGCGCGCACGGCGCTGTTCCTCGCTTCGGAGGCGAGCAGCTTCTCGACCGCCGGCGTGTACATGGCCGACGGCGGGATGAACGCCTGATGATCAGGCGCTTGCTCGACCGGGTCATCGACGGCGCGATGATCCTCGCCGAGATCGCGATCACGCTGATGATGGCGCATATCACCGTCGAGCTGATCGTGCGGTGGCTGTTCCGCTACGGCCTGGACGCGGTGCCGGAGATCGTCGCCTACTACTATATGACCGCCCTCACTTTTTTCGCGCTCGCCTACGTCACGCGCGGCGACGGGCACATCTCGGCGGAGATCTTCACGCAGAACCTCGCTCCGCGGGCGCGCGAGATCCTCGAGGGCGTGATCGCGCTCGCGCTGTGCATTTTCATGCTGGTGTTCACCTGGCAGACGGTGAGCGAGGCGATCTCGATGACGAACGCCGGCGAGACGCACCAGGCCGCGAGGATGATGCTGCTGAAGTGGCCGGCGCGCTGGTATCTGCCGATCGGCACGGCGATCATGGCCGCCTACGCGCTGCTGCTGGCAGTCCAGAAGCTTTCCGGCGGGGCCGCAGCCGCCGCCGCGCATAAATAGACCTGCGGGAGACGGGGGGAGGAGCGTTTGTCGTCGCTGGCGCTGGGATTCTCCGGATTTGCCGCGATCATCGTGCTGATCGGGCTGCGCGTCCCGGTCGGGCTGGCGCTCGCGGCGGTGGCGATCGGCGGGCTCACCCTGATCGCCGGGCTGGACGTCGCGCTCAGCCTGCTGCGCATCCTGCCCTTCGACTTCATCTCGAACTGGGATCTGTCGGCGATCCCGATGTTCCTGCTGATGGGCGCGGTCGCGCACCGCGCCGGCATGACCGCGAACCTGTTCGAGGCCGCGCGGCTGTGGTTCGGCGGCCTGCCCGGCGGGCTCGCCGTGGCGACCAACTTCGCCTGCGCCGGGTTCGCCGCCGCCTCGGGCTCCTCGCTCGCCACCGCGATGGCGATCGGCCGCATCACCATCCCCGAAATGCTGCGCCACGGCTACCACCCGGGCCTCGCCACCGGCGTGGTGGCGTGCGCGGGAACGCTCGGCATCCTGATCCCGCCGAGCATCATCATGGTGATCTTCGGCATCTTCGCCGAGATTTCGGTGGCGAAACTTTTCATCGCCGGCGTCATTCCGGGGCTGCTCACCGCCGCGATCTACGCGGGCCAGATCGTGCTGCGCTGCAAGCTCAATCCCGGTCTCGCGCCGATGCTGGACGAGCGGCCGACGTGGCGGCAGAAATGGCGGTCGCTGAGCGGCGTCTGGCCGTTGCCGGTCCTGGTGCTTGGCGTGATCGGCGGGATCTACAGCGGGATCGCCACGCCGACCGAGGCCGGGGCGCTGGGCGCCTTCCTGGCGGTGGTCATCGCCCTCGTCCAGAGAAAGCTGACGCTCGCCGCTTTTCGCGAAGCGGCGCGCGAATCCGTCTTCAGCACCGCCTCGATCTTCTTCGTCGCCATCGGCGCGGTGCTGCTCACCCGGTTCATGGCGCTGAGCGGAGTCCCGGTGTTCCTGGCCGATGCGGTGCGGGACCTCGCCCTCGACCCGCTGTGGTTCGTCATCAGTCTTGCCGCGATCTACCTGGTCCTGGGCTGCTTCCTCGATCCCCTGGGCATGATGCTGCTCACCCTGCCCGTGTTCCTGCCGATGATGATCGCGATCAAGCTGGACCTGTTCTGGTTCGGCGTCCTGCTGGTGAAATTCATCGAGATCGGGCTCATCACCCCGCCGGTCGGCCTGAACGTCTACGGCATCAAAGTCCTGGTTCCCGACATCCCCCTGGGCGTGCTGTTCAAGGGGGCGGCCTGGTTCCTGCTGAGCGAGGCGGTGATCGTGACGCTGTTGATTGCCTTCCCGCAACTCTCGCTCTGGTTGCCTAGCCTCATGTCATGAGCGTAGGATTGATCAAGAAGAATAGTGGGCGATGTCCCACAAATTTCGACCGAGAGGATTGGAGGAGGACCATGCACAGGAAGAAAGCCATTGCCGCCGCCCTGACGGCAGCACTCGTTTCGCTCGCCGCGGGCGTCGACGCCAAGGAGTTCAAGTACTCGTCGTGGACGCCGCCGCCGGCGCCGAACAACCGCTTCGGCACGGTGCCGATGTTCCAGGCGATCGAGAAGGAGACCAAGGGCACCAAGGACGAGCTGACGTTCAAGAACTTCATGGGCGCGCAGCTGTTCAACAACTTCACCACGCTCGCCGGCGTGCGCGACGGCGCGGTGGACGGCGGCGTCACGGTGCCGGTGTTCAATGCCGGGGAGCTGAAGTCGCACGTCACCTTCGCCGACATGCAGGCGCTGACGCGCGACGGCTACTCGGCCGCCGCCGCCGGCACCGAGACGCTGCTGCTCAACTGCCCGGAGTGCCTGGCCGAGTACGGCAAGTTCAACGCCATGTCGCTCGGCGTGTACGCAAGCGCGCCCTACTACCTGATGTGCAATTTCGAGTTCAAGAGCATGGACGACCTCAAGGGCAAGAAGTCGACCGAGGGCAATCCCATGTTCGCCCGCTGGTCGGCGGTGCTCGGGATGTCGCGCATTCAGCTGGGGCCCGCGGACTACCTCCAGGCGCTGCAGCGCGGCACCGCGGATTGCGTGTTCGGGCCGAAGGACTGGCTGAACGCGTTCAGCCTGAAGGACGTGGTGAAGACGGTCGCGCTGGACGTGCACCACGGCGTATTTCCGGCGGTCAGCATCATGACGGTCAACAAGAAATCCTGGTCAGGCCTGTCGGACGGCCAGCGCAAGACCATTCTCAAGCACATGCCCGGCACCATCATGCGCGTGGTGCACGGCTACTACGAGGACGAGCAGCGCGGCGAAAACGACGCCAAGGCCAAGGGCACGAAGTTCATCAAGCTCGGAGCGGCCTACGTCAAGGCGTGGGAGACGTTCAAGGCGAAGGAATTGGCCAACTCCATCGATGCGGCGAAGAAGCGCGGATCGCAGAGCGCCGAGACGATCGCCAAGTCGAACGCGGCCAGCCTCAAGAAGTGGGAAGGCATCGTCGACAAGCTCGGGCGCGATCCGCAAAAGGTCGCCGCCGAGCTGGAAAAGCAGGTCTACACCAAGGCGAAGTTCTAAGGCTCTAGAGCAGGTCCGGTCCGGACAGGCGCAGCTCGCGCCTGTCCGGATTTTCTTCATTGGAGGCCAACATGAGCGCTGCCGAGAGCTTCGATTACGTGATCGTCGGCGCGGGAACCGCCGGCTGCATCCTGGCCAACCGCCTGACCGAGGACGCCAATGCGACGGTCTGCCTGATCGAAGCGGGTCCGCCGGACACGTTCCCGCTGATTCACGTCCCGGCTGGTTTCATCCGCATGCTCTTTCATCCGAAGTACAACTGGATGTTCATGGCGCCGGGCGACGACAAAGTGAAGAACCGCCCGATCTTCGTGCCGCGCGGCAAGGGGCTGGGGGGATCGAGCTCGATCAACGGCATGATTTACATGCGCGGCCACCGGCGCGACTACGATGAGTGGGCGAGCCTGGGGAATGCGGGCTGGGGCTGGGACGACATGCTGCCCTACTTCCGCAAGTCGATCTACAACGAGGATCTCAACGACGGCAAGTTCCACGGGCGCGATGGCCCGCTGCACATCAAGTTCCTGGCGAGCCCCAACAAGATGGATTACACGTTCGTTCAGGCGGCCGAGTCGGTCGGGAAGAAACGCATCGCCGACTTCAACACCGGCGAGAACGAGGGCTTCGCCATCTTCCAGGTCACCGTGAAGGACGGACGGCGCGAATCGGCTGCGACCGCGTTCCTCGATCCCGCCAAGAGCCGGCCCAACCTCAAAATCGTGTCCGAGGCGCAGGTATCGCGCATCGTGCTCGAGGGCAGCCGCGCGACCGGCGTCGAATGGCAGGCCGCAGGCGAAACCCGCCGCGTCGAGGCGCGGCGCGAGGTGATCCTCTCGGCGGGAACGATCCAGTCGCCGCAGTTGCTGATGCTCTCGGGGATCGGCGAGCCCGAGGAGCTGCGCAAGCACGGCATCCAGGTGAAACACGCGCTCGCGGGCGTCGGCAAGAACCTGCAGGAGCACATCTCCTGCCCGGTGCATTTCCTCAGCCCGCGCATCACCTCCTACGGCGTCTCCATCCCCGCGCTGCCGAAAATCGCCTGGAACTTCCTGCTCTACGCCGTGGCGCGCAAGGGTTTCCTCGGCAACAACCTGGTCGAAGCCGGCGGCTTCATCCGCACCGAGCCGGGGCTCGAGCGGCCCGACATCCAGCACATCTTCGTCGCCACGCACCAGGGCAAGCCGGGACGGCTGCTCGCGTGGGGCCACGGGTTCCGCATCACCACCGTTCTCGTGCGCCCGAAGAGCCGGGGAAACATCCGCCTGGCGAGCGCAAGGCTGCAGGATCCGCCGGTGATCAACTTCGACTTCTTTTCCGACCCCTCCGACATGGAGGTGCTGATCCGCGGCATCAAGGACGCGCGCAAGATCCTGATGGCTCCCGCGTTCGACTATTACCGCGGCGAAGCGGTGTGGCCCGCGGCGAGCGTGCAGACCGACGAGCAGCTGCGCGAATTCGTGCGCGAGTTCTCCTCGACCGTGTTCCATCCCGTCGGCACCTGCAAGATGGGCCGGGACGACATGGCGGTGGTGGACGAGCGCCTGCGCCTGCGGGGGATCGCCGGATTGCGCGTCGTCGACGCTTCGATCATGCCCTCGGTCACCACCGGCAACACCAACGCGCCGACGATGGCGATCGCCGAGAAGGGCGCCGACATGATCAAGGCCGACGCGCGCGCCTCGGCCGGCGCTGGCGAGCGGGTTCCGGTCGCCGCCTAGCTCGACGTTGCCATGTCCGCGATCGTCAATGAAGCGAGCCTCGCCGAGCAGATCCGGAAATTCGGCCAGCCCTCGCTGTTTGTCGGCGAGAACGAGAACGATTCGCCCTGGGTGCCGTTCGTTCCGGATATCTTCATCCGCCATCTCGCGTTCGACGTCAGGAGCAACACCTTCATCAACGTGCTGTGGGTGCAGAAGCCGGGCATGCTCGGCACGCATCGCCACCGCGGCCCGGTTTGGGGCTACGTGCTGGAGGGCAGCTGGTACTACAAGGAGCACGACTGGGTGGCGCGCCCGGGGAGCTACCTGTACGAAAATCCCGGCGCGGTGCACACTCTGATGGTGGACGACCCCAAGGGAATGAAAACGCTTTTCTGCCTCAACGGCGCGCTGGAATTCCTGGACGACAAGGGCCGGGTCGCGGACACGCTCGACGTGTTCTGGTTCGTCGACCACTACGTGAGCCATTGCCGCAAGCATGGCCTGAAAATCAACGAGCAACTCTGGATCTGACGGGAATCAATCGAAGGAGGGGATACCCATGAGGTTCAAACGCCTGATATCGATCGCAGCGGCGGCGCTTGCCGCGATCGCGGGTCCCGCGGCCGCGGCGGAGCTGGTCTACGGCTCGTGGCCGCCCGCTGGGGAATATCTCAACCGCGTCGCGCTGCCCAAGTCGTTCGCGGCGATCGCCAAGGAGACCAACGGCGCAATCACGTGGAAGCTGGTGCCGGGCGGCCAGCTCGCCGATCCGAAAAGCAGCTTTACGGCGGTCGGCGACGGCCTGATCCATGGCGCGCTGCAAATCTCCGTCTACGTGCCGAACCTGGTGCCTTCGCTCAACACCATCTACAGCACCAACGTCTTCGACGACGACGTGGTCGCGGCAAGCGGCGCGGCGCTGGAGACTTTCACCCTGAATTGCCCGTCGTGCCAGGCGGAGTACCGCAAGCTCAACACGGTCCCGCTTGCCGGCTGGACCAGCTCCTCGTACCACCTCACCTGCCGCGAGCCGGTGAGATCGCTCGCCGACCTGAAGGGCAAGCGCGTGCGCGCCACCGGCGGAAACCACGACCTGATGACCCTCGCCGGCGCGGTGCCGGTGGCGGCGACTCTGGTCGAGACCGTGGGCTTGCTGCAGCGCGGAGGGCTCGACTGCCAGTTCGGCGTGCATACCTGGGTCAAGACCTTCGGCTATGGCGACGTCGCGAAATTCATCACCGACCTGCCGCTCGGGCTCTCCGGCCCGGCGATCGGGCTGCCGATCAACCGCGACGCCTGGAACAAGATGACGCTCGATCAGAAAAAAGTCCACATTCGCCAGGCCTCGCGCATCGGCGCCGAGCTGGCGCTCGGCCAGTTCGTGCTGGAGAACGAGGCGATCCTGAAGGAGCTGCAGCAGGCGAAGGGGGTAAGCCTGGTCAAGCCGACCAACCCCGCGGAGTTCGCCGGGCTGGTGGCGAAGTACGAAAAATTGCAGCGCGAGAAGAACATAGAGAACGCGAAGAAGTTCGGCGTGGCGAACCCCGCGGCGATCATCGACGCCTACGATGCCGCGCGCAGGAAGTGGAAGCCGCTCTCGAAGCAGATCGGCCGCGACATCGACAAGTTCGCCGCCGCGATCCAGCGCGAGATCTACGACAAGGTCGATCCCGGCAAGCTTTGACGCCTCGAGGACCTGACCGGGGTCGCGGCGACAGAACCGCCGCGGCCCTTTTCTTTATGGAAAAACTGCTCAAGTGGCTCGAGGTGCCGATCCACCTCCTGCTGTGGGTTTCGCTCGCGGCCGGGTTCCTGATGATGATGCACGTCAGCGTCGACGTCGCCGGGCGCACGATCTTCAACCGGCCGCTCGCGGGCACCACCGAGATCGTCGCGGCGTACTACATGGTGGCGGCGGCCTACCTGCCCTGGGCCTGGGTCGCGCGCAACGACGGCCACATCCGGGCGGAACTGTTCGCGCGCATCGGCTCGGCGCGATTTCACTACTGGCTCGATGTCGCGGTGAAGTTTTTCACCATCGTTTACCTGTCGGTGTTCACCTGGCAAACCGCCGTCCGGGCGGTGCAGCAGTTCCACGCCGGCGAGGCGTGGCAGGCATCGGGCGGCTACCTCGCCGTCTGGCCGAGCCGCTGGGTGCTTCCGCTCGCCGGCGGCCTGATGGTCGTGTACCTGGTCCTGCGCGTCATCTCCGACCTGTCGCGCGAGCGGCGGTCCTGAGCGGCGAGGCCGTATGAGCGCGCTCACGCTCGCGCTGGGCAGCATCGCCGCGATCCTGGCGCTGATCGGGCTGCGCGTGCCGATCGGCGTGGCCATGGGAGGCGTCGCGTTTGCCGGTGTCTGGCACCTGCGCAACCTCGACGTCGCGCTCTCGGTGCTGCGCGACACGCCTTTCGTGTTCGCGGCGAGCTGGGAGCTCTCGGCGATCCCGATGTTCCTGCTGATGGGCGCGATCGCGGGCAACTCCGGCGTGGGGACGGCGCTCTTTCGTGCCGCGCACGCATGGTTCGGCGCTCTTCCGGGAGGGCTCGCGGTGGCCACCAACTGGGCCTGCGCCGGCTTCGGGGCGGCGTCGGGCTCGAGCATCGCCGCCGCGGCGACCATGGCGCGCATCGCCGTTCCCGAGATGCTCAAACATCGCTACGACAAGGGGCTCGCCGCCGGCGTCGTGGCGAGCGGCGGGACGCTCGACGCGTTGATTCCGCCAAGCATCACCTTCGTCATCTACGGCGTGTTCGCCGAGGTGTCGGTGGTCAAGCTGCTGCTCGCCGGCGTCCTACCCGGCCTTCTCACCGCCGCGATCTACATGCTGATGATCGTGATCCGCTGCTCGCTCCAGCCTTCGCTCGCGCCGCGCATCGTGGTCCGCGATCGCGCGGCGCTGTGGCGCGAGCGCTGGAGCTCGGCTACGGAGGTCTGGCCGGTGCTGGTGCTGATTCTCGGCGTGATCGGGGGGCTGTACGCGGGCGTGGTCACCCCGACCGAAGGCGGCGCCGCTGGCGCGCTGCTCGCCACCGTCATCGGGCTCGCGCAGCGCAAGCTCAGCCTGCGCGGCTTCATCGACAGCTTCAAGGACGCGATGGGGACGACCTCGCAGCTGTTCTTCGTCGCGGTGGGTGCGGTGATCTACACCAGGTTCCTCGCCCTCGCCGGAATCGGCCCCCTGTTCGCGGAGCTGATCGGCGGCTGGGCGCTCGACCCGCTGCTGCTCATCGTCGCCGTGTCCATCATCTACGTAATTCTCGGCATGTTCCTCGACCCGCTCGGCATGATCCTGCTCACCATCCCGGTGTTCGTGCCGATGTTCAACGCGCTGGGGCTGGATCTGGTCTGGTTCGGGGTGCTGGTGGTCAAGTTCATCGGCATCGGCCTGCTGACGCCGCCGGTCGGGTTCAACGTCTACGTGGTGGCGAGCGCGACCAGCGACTCGATTCCGCTGAAGACGATCTTCCGCGGCTGCTACTGGTTCCTCGGCTGCGAGGTCGTGATCATGACGCTGCTCGTCGCCTTCCCCGAGATCTCGCTCTGGCTGCCGAATACGATGCAATGAGCCGAAGCCGGCGAGCGGCGAGGGCGGCGGCAAGGAGGAGGCGCCGCAACCCCGCCGCTCGCCGCCGCGGTTCCTGAGACCTGACCGGCCAGGCGCACTCGACGCCGAGCGGTACTTCGACCGGTTCGCCGCGGCTCACGCCGCGCCCAGCGCGAACAGCGCGGCCACGCCCCCGAGTGCGACCCCGGCCCCGAGGCCGATCGCGGTGGCGAGCGCGACGAAGGCGAGAAGATCGATGACTGGTCGTTTCATGGTGAGGCCCATTGAAACCTTCGCTGCCGGCCGCGCCGGGTCGAAGCGGTGGCGCGGTGCCGGCAGATTCTGGCAATCCGGCGGCAGCCGGTCCCGGTGCCTCGTTCCGCTATAGTCGGAGGCGTGTCGCGCCGCATCGCCATCGTCGAGGACGACCCGGCCATCCGCGCCAACTACGCCGAGGCGCTCCAAAAGCACGGCTACGAGGTCGCGGCCTTCGCCGGCGGCGCCGAGGCGCTCGCGGCGATGAAGAGCCGGCTGCCGGACCTGGCGCTCATCGACATCGGCCTGGGCGGCGACGCGGACGCGGGATTCGCGCTGTGCCGCGAGCTGCGCGCGATGTCGGCCGCGCTTCCCATCATCTTCCTCACCGCGCGTGACAGCGACTTCGACGTGGTGGCCGGGCTGCGCCTGGGCGCCGACGACTACCTTACCAAGGACGTGAGCCTGCCGCACCTGCTGGCGCGGATCTCGGCGCTGTTTCGCCGCGCCGAGCTTGCGCATGCCGAGCCGCAGGGCGCCGAAGAGCGCCTGGAGCGCGGCGCGCTCGCGATGGACCTGAAGCGCTTCAGCGTCGCTTGGCGCGGCACCGGGGTGCCGCTCACGCTCACCGAATTCTGGATGGTGCACGCGCTCGCCAAGTTTCCCGGCCACGTGAAGAACCGCGAGCAGCTGATGGGCGAGGCGAACCTGGTGGTGGACGACGCGACCATCACCTCGCACGTCAAGCGCATCCGCAGGAAGTTCCTGGCCGCCGACCCGAAGTTCGAGGCGCTGGACACCGTCTACGGCATGGGCTACCGGTGGAAGGCCTAGGCGCGTGAGCCTGCGCGCGAAGCTGGCGCTCGTGGCTCTGGCGCTGCTCGCGCTGCCCTGGGCGGGCGTGCTGTACGTGAACGAAATGGAGCGATTTCTTCTGGAGAGTCAGGAGCAGGCGCTGCTCGCGACCGCGCGGGCGGTGGCGACCGCGCTGCACGAGCGCCCGCAGCTCCTTGCAGCGGCGCCGGAGCGCGACGACGAGTTGCGCCGCGAGGCGGAGCAGGAGCTGAAGCGTCTCACCGGCAGCGAGGGCCTGCCGCTCGAGAAGGAAGACTCGCTTCGGGCGCGCCAATCGAGCGAGGAGATCGCCTCGATCCTGCGCGCGGTGCAGCGCGCCTCCTCGCGCATCTGGGTGGTCAACCGCCGTTACCAGGTGCTGGCGCTCGCCGGAAGCCTGAAACGCCCGGCCGGCGCGTCCCCGGAGGAGCCGTGGTGGCGGCCGCTCGTCGGCTGGCTGGTCAAGCGTCCCAGCGAGGATTTCGCAGAGGCGCTGCCCGACGAGGTGCTCGCCACCGGGCGCGACATCGCCCAGGCGCTGCAGGGTGCGCCGGCAACGCGCATGCGCCGCACGTCGGACGCGCGTGCGGTGGTGATGTCGGCGTCGCACCCGATCTGGAGCGGCGACGAGGTGATCGGCGCCGTAGTGGCCGAGGAGACCACCAACCCGGTCGTCTCGGTGAAAAGCGCCGCGCTCGAGCGGCTGCTCGTTCTCACGCTGGCCGCGTTCGCGGGCGCCGCGGCGCTGCTGGTCGGCTACGCCTCGCGGCTCTCGGAGCGCATCCGCCGGCTGCGCGACGAGGCCGAATCGGCGATCGACGCGCGCGGCCGGATCACGCGCCTCGCCGCCGGCTCCGGGGCCTCCGACGAGATCGGCGACCTGTCGCGCAGCTTCTCGGCGATGCTCGCGCGGCTCGCGCAGCACCACGCCTACCTGCAGAGCATGGCCGGGAGGCTCTCGCACGAGCTGCGCACCCCGATCGCGGTGGTGCGCTCCTCGCTCGAGAACCTCAAGCTCGCCCCGGAGGGCGCCGAAGCGCGCCGCTATGTCGAGCGCGCGGAGGAGGGCCTCGCTCGCCTCAACACGATCCTGCAACGCATGACCGAAGCCTCGCGGCTGGAGCAGAGCCTGAGCGCGGCCGAGCGCGAGCGCTACGACCTGGTGCCGGTGGTGCGCGGCTGCGTCGAGGGCTACCGCATCGCCTATCCCAGCGCGTCGTTCGCGCTCGAGCTGCCCGATTCGGCGATCGAGGTCGAAGGCTCGCCCGACCTGGCCGCGCAGCTGCTCGACAAGCTGGTCGAGAACGCGGTCGATTTTGCGCGCACGGGCGAGCCGGTGCGGGTCGCGCTCGAGCGCACGGACGGCTCGGCGCTGCTCTCGATCGCGAACAAGGGGCCGCTCCTTCCCGCGGAGATGCGCGCGCGGCTGTTCGAATCCATGATCTCGGTCCGAGAGACGGGCGGCGCAGCGCCGCACCTTGGACTCGGGCTGTACGTGGCGCGGCTGATCGCCGAGTTCCACGGCGGCGCGATCGAGGCGGCGAACCTCGCCTCGGGCGACGGGGTGGCGCTCAGCGTGCGCTTCCCGATCGCATGGAAGTGAGCTACGACCTGCTGGTCATCGGCGGCGGAATCAACGGCGCCGGGATCGCGCGCGACGCCGCCGGGCGCGGCCTCTCGGTGCTGCTGGCCGAGCGCGGAGATCTCGCCGGCGCGACCTCGTCGTCTTCCTCGAAGCTCATCCATGGCGGGCTGCGCTACCTGGAGCACTACGAGTTTCGCCTCGTCGCCGAGGCGCTCGCCGAGCGCGAAATCCTGCTCAGGACGGCGCGACATCTCGTCTGGCCGGTCCGCTTCGTCATGCCGCACGTGCCCGAGCTGCGGCCGCGCTGGATGATCCGCGCAGGGCTCTTTTTCTACGACCACCTGGCGCGGCGCGCGAGCCTTCCTGGCTCGCGCGCGGTGCGGCTGGACGTGCCGCCGTACAACTCCGGCCTCAGGCCGCAGTTCAGGCACGGTTTCGCGTATTCCGACTGCCGCGTGGACGATGCGCGGCTGGTGATCTCGAACGCCCTTGATGCCGAGCGCCGGGGCGCGACGATCCTGGCGCACACGGAATGCCTGGCGGCGCGGCGCGAAAACGGCGCCTGGCGCATCACGCTTTCGGGAGCGCGCGAGATCCGCGCCCTGGCGATCGTCAACGCTGCGGGCCCGTGGGTAAAGCGCGTGCTGAACGAGCGCCTTGCGCAGCCGAGCCGCGACGCCGTGCGGCTGGTGAAGGGCAGCCACATCGTGCTGCCCCGGCTCTATGCGGGCGACCACGCCTTCATCCTGCAGAATGACGACCGGCGCGTGGTGTTCATGATCCCGTACGGCGACCGGCATACGCTCGTCGGCACGACCGACGTGCCGCTCGAGAACGATTCGGGAACGCCGCAGGCGAGCGAGGCCGAGGTGGCCTACCTGTGCCGCGCCGTCGGACGCTATCTGGCTCAGCCCGTCGGCCCGGCGCAGGTCGTCTGGCGCTACGCCGGGGTGAGGCCGCTCTACGACGACGGCTCGAGCGACCCATCGGCGATCACGCGCGACTACACGCTGCGCCTCGACGCCGAGCCGGGCGAGGCGCCGGTGCTTTCGGTGTTCGGCGGGAAAATCACCACCTACCGCCGGCTCGCCGAGCATGCGCTCGAGAAGCTCGCGCCTTATTTCCCCGGCATGAAGGGCGAGTGGACCTCCGGCACGCCCCTTCTCGGCGCCGATTTCGGCGGCTCGAGCCGCGAGCAGGCGCGCGACGCCTTCTTCGCGCGCTACGCCGCGCTGCCGCAGGAAATGCTGCGCGGAATATTCCGGCGCCACGGCATGCTCGCTTACGAGGTGCTCGGCGACGCGCGCGCAACGGGCGACCTGGGCGAAGATTTCGGCGCCGGGCTCACCGGGCGCGAGTTGCGCTACTTCGCCGAGCGCGAATGGGCGGCAAGCGCCGAGGACGTGCTGTGGCGCCGCACCAAGGCGGGCCTGCACATGGACGAGCGGCGTCGCGCGCGCCTCGCCGAGGCGCTCGGCGCATGAAGCCTGTCGCCGAGCTGGATCCGGGGCCGGTCAAGGCGGTGCTCGTCGATCTCGACGAGACGCTCACCACGCAGGGCCGGCTCACCGCCGAAGCCTATGCGGCGCTCGAACGCCTGATGCGCGCGGGAAAGATCGTCGTGCCGGTGACGGGGCGGCCGGCGGGCTGGTGCGACCACATCGCGCGCATGTGGCCGGTGGACGCCGTAGTGGGCGAGAACGGCGCGTTCTATTTCTGGCACGCCGAGGGCAGGCTTCGCCGCAGGTACTGGGACGAGGAGCCGGCGAGAAGCGACAAGCGGAGTAAATTGGAAGCGATCGCGCGGCGCATCCTCGCCGAGGTGCCGGGCTGCGCGCTCGCCGCAGATCAGCGCTATCGCGAGACCGACCTCGCGATCGACTATTGCGAAGACGTGCCGGAGCTGCCCCTGGAGGCCGCTGACCGCATTGCCGCGCTGATGCGCCGGGCGGGCCTCAGCGCGCGAGTGAGCTCGATCCACGTCAACGGCTGGTTCGGCGACTACGACAAGCTGGCAATGACCCGGCTGCTCTTCGCCGAGCGTTTCGGAATGGAGCTCGCGGCCGCGAACCGCAGCATCGTGTTTGCCGGCGACTCGCCGAACGACGCGCCGATGTTCGCGTTTTTCGACAACTCGGTCGGCGTGGCGAACGTGCGGCGCTTCGAGGCTCGGCTGCCGGCGAAGCCGAAGTACGTGACGCGCGCCGCCTCGGGCGCGGGCTTCGCCGAGCTGGCGGCGCACCTGAGCACCTGAGGCCGGCCGGAACCGCGTGAGGTTTTTCCTGTCCACAGTTCGGCGCCGGCGCTAGCCTGCGCAATCCCGATTTCCAGCGGAGACCGTATGCGAAGCCTGATCATAGCCCTGTTTGCCGCCGGCCTGCCCCTGGCCGCGGCGCAGGCGCAACCCCAAAGCGACATTCCCGACGCCGACTCCGCCTTCAAGGCGCTGGACAAGAACGGCGACGGGTTCCTCTCCCCCAGCGAGACGAGCGGCGAGCGCGAGCTCGCCAAGCGCTTCGAGCGCTTCGACGCGAACCGGGACGGGCGACTCGATACCGGGGAATGGCGCCGCGCCGTGGACGACAACCAGAAGCGCGTGCTCTCCGACAGCGCGATTACCACCAAGGTGAAAGCCGAGCTCCTCGCCGCCAAAGGCATTCCCTCGATGTCGATCTCGGTCAGTACCTACGAGGGCCGGGTGCAGCTCTCCGGCTTCGTCGAAACCAAGGAGCAGGTCGCCCGGGCCGGCAAGCTCGCGGGCGGCGTTTCGGGAGTGAAATCGGTCCAGAACGCGCTGGCGGTGAAGTAGCATCCGGCCTGATGGCCGGGCCGCTCGCGCACATTCGCGTTCTCGATCTCGCGCGCGTCCTCGCCGGGCCGTGGGCGGCGCAGAACCTCGCCGATCTCGGGGCCGAGGTGATCAAAGTCGAGCGCCCGAAGAAAGGCGACGACTCGCGCGCCTACGGCCCGCCCTGGCTCAAGGACGCGAACGGCAGCGACACGACCGAGTCGGCCTACTTTGCCTGCGCCAACCGCGGCAAGAAATCGGTCACGCTCGACCTCGCCAATCCCGAGGGCCAGGCGATCGTTCGCGAGCTCGCCGCGAAGTGCGATGTGCTGCTGGAGAACTTCAAGTACGGAGACCTGGAGCGCTACGGCCTCGCCTACCGCGATCTCGCCGAGGTGAACCCCCGGCTGATCTACTGCTCCGTGACCGGCTTCGGCCACACCGGGCCTTACCGTGAGCGGCCCGGCTACGACTTCATGATGCAGGGCATGGCGGGCCTCATGAGCGTCACCGGAGAGCGCGACGACCTGCCCGGCGGCGGGCCGCAGAAGGCGGGCATCCCGATCGCCGACCTCATCACCGGGATGTACGCGAGCGTCGCAGTGTGCGCCGCGCTCGCGCATCGCGCCGAGACCGGCGCCGGCCAGCATCTCGATCTCGCGCTGTTCGACTCGCAGGTGGCGGTGCTCGCGTTCCAGGCGGGGAATTTCCTCGCCACCGGCGAGCCGCCCCGGCGCCTGGGCAACGCGCATCCGAACATCGTGCCCTACCAGCCGTTCCGCACCGCCGACGGCGACGTGATCGTCGCCTGCGGCAACGACAACCTGTGGCGCAAGTTCTGCGAAGTTGCGGGCTGCCCCTGGTTGGCTGAGGACGCGCGCTTCGCGACCAACGCGAAACGGGTCGAGAACCGCGCCGAGCTGACGAGAATCCTCTCGGAGATCACGGCGAAGCGCACGACGCGCGACTGGGTCGAGGCGCTTGAGGCCGCCGGCGTTCCGAACGGGCCGATCAACGATATCAAGCAGGCGTTCGAGGAGCCGCAGGCGCTCGCGCGCGGCTTGCGCTTCGAGCTGCCGCACCCCAAGGCGGGCAAGGTGGCGCTGGTGCGAAGCCCGATGCGCTTCTCGGCCACGCCCGTCGAGCACCGGCTGCCGCCGCCGCTGCTGGGGGAGCACACCGAGGAGGTGCTGCGCGGGATCTTGGGAAAAAGCGAAGTGGAAGTCGCGCGGCTGCGCGCGGCCAAGGTGATCTGACCTAACTTCAGTTGCCTCGCCGGATCAAGCGATGGTCGGCGTGATGTTCTGGTTCAAGCGAAAGAAGTTGTCGGGGTCGTACTTGTTCTTCAGGGCCACCAGGCGTTCGTAGCCCTGGCGATAAACCGAGCGCGTTTGCCCCTCGCCTTCTTCGCCCAGAAAATTCACATAGGCGCCCGCGCTCGAATGCGGCTCGATCGCGGCCCAGGACTCGCGCGCCCAGGAAATATGCCCGTCGCTCTCGGCCGGATCGGTCCAGGTCGCCGCGATGTTGAGACAGAAGGCCGCATCCCCGAGCCTTGCCGCGCCGCCCAGCTGATACAGCGCCAGCAGCGACAGCGGCGAGGTCATGCGCCGGGTGCTCTCGACGATCGCGTCGATCGCCGCATCGCCCAGCTCGCGCAGATACGAAGTCTTCCAGTAGTTGTGGCGCCCCGGAGGCTGCGCGGCGTCGAACATGGTCTGATGGTCGACATAGGGCTTCAAGCCGATGCCGTCCACGAGCGGCGCCCCATACGCGCGCAGCGGCTGCACCGCGCGCTCGCCGTCCTCGATGACGCCGCAGTAGCAGGCCGCGATCGCGATCACCGGCATGCCGCGCAGAAAAGGCGGCAGCTTGGCGAGGTGCGGCAGCCGCCGCAGAATGACGATCGTGGTGAGCTCGTCGGGTGCTGCCCTCGCGTAGTCGCGGTAAAACCGGAGCACCTCGGTCGACTTTTCCTGCGGATACAGCACCCACCCGGCCAGCACGATCGGCCCGACGGGGTGCAGGCGAAAGCGCAGCTCGGTGACGATGCCGAAGTTGCCGCCGCCGCGCTGCAGACCCCAGAGCAGCTCTGCGTCCTCCTCGGCGCTCGCTTGCAGGAGTTGCCCGTCGGCGGTCACGAGGCTCGCGCCCCGCAGGTTGTCGGCGGTGAGGCCGTGCTTGCGCATCAGCCAGCCGATGCCGCCGCCTAGGGTCAATCCGGCGACGCCAGTCTCGGACACGATCCCGCCGGTGACGGCCAGTCCGTGTATCTGGGTGGCGCGATCGACGCTGCCCCAGATCGCGCCGCCTTCGACCCTCGCCAGCCTCGCCTCCGGGTCGGCTTGCACGCCCCGCATCGGCGAGAGATCGATGACCAGTCCGTCGTCGCAGGTGCCGTGTCCCGCCACGCTGTGGCCGCCGCCGCGCACCGCGACGAGCAGCTCGCCAACGCGCGCGAACTCCACCGCCGCCTCGACATCATCGACGCTCGCACAGCGGGCGATCAGCGCCGGCCTGCGGTCGATCATGCCGTTCCAGACCCGGCGGGCCTGGTCGAAGTCAGCGTCGCCGGGCCTGATGACCGTGCCCTGGATACGCTTGGTGAACTGCGCAATCGCAGTGTCGGTCAAGCGCTCCACGGACATGATCCGAGAGGGTAACCGATTCGCCTCACTTCCTGACCACGATGTCCTTCTTGGTGCTTTCCACGATGGCGATCAGCTCCTGCTGCTCTTTCGCCGGAACGCCGTAGTTGTTCAGCACGCGCCGGAAGTCGGCGAGCATCGCCTGCCATTCTTTTTCGCCGATATTGAGGTGGGCGTGGGACGGCTTCATGGCGCGGCCGGTGTACTTGCACGGGCCGCCGGTGGTCTGGCAGACGAGCGCGGTCACGTGGAACTTCAGCCCCGCCGCCGGCACCCGGTCTCTCGCCGCCTTGATGGCGGGATTCGCGTTGAGCGCATCGTTGACGAGCAGCAGATCGATGAAGCTGTCCACCACCACCGAGATCGGATAAGCGCCGCCGAGCCGGTCGTAGAGCGATTTCGGCTGCTGGGCGTGGGCGACGCCGGCCCCGAGCAGAACCGCCGCGAGGGCCGCGATGAGTGTCGATTTCATGATTCCTTCCTCCAGGGAGTCGATGTCGAGGCGCTACGCCTTGACGGCGAGGAGCGAGACGCTCTTCACGCCCCACTTCCTGACGGCAGACTTCGCGTTGTCGGAGATGAAGCGGTACTGCGGGTTGTCCTGGATGGTCTCGAGCCGCAGGCCCGCGCGCTTGATCGCTTCGAGGTACTGATCCACCTGCATCGCGCCGCCGATGCACGCGGCCCACAAGTCAGCCTTTTCCGTGACGCCGTCGGGAAGCTGGGCTTCGGTGACGATGTCGGCGATGGCGAGCCGCCCGCCGCGGCGCAGCAGGCGCGCCGCCTCGTTGAATGCCTGCTGCTTGTCGGGCGCGAGGTTGATCACGCCGTTGCTGATGACCGCGTCGAACGTGCCGTCGGCGCGCGGCACCCGCTCGATGTAGCCCTTCTGGTAGGACACGCTGGCGAAACCGGCCGCGGCGCGCAGGCGCTCGGATTTCTCGAGCTGCTCCTCGGTCATGTCGACACCGAGCACCTTGCCGGTCGCGCCGACGTGCAGCGCCGCAACGAAACTGTCCATTCCCGATCCGCTGCCCAGATCGACCACGGCCTCGCCTTCCTTCAGCTGCGCGAGGTGGAAGTAGTAGCCGACCCCCGCGAACGAATCGATCGCGGCCGCCGGGATGCGGTCGAGATCGGCGGGGGGATAGCCCAGGCGCTCGGCGAGCGCGCGCCCCATCTCGAAGTGGAATTCGCCGCCCGGGTCGCGGGCGACGTCCCGGTACATTTCCTTGACCTTCTGCTCCAGGTCCGCGGTGTCCAGACCCGGCTTGGCGGCCGTCGCTGTGCTCATGGTGCACCTCCCTCGGTTGAAGTGCGCACCACGATAGCGACCGGCCCTTCCGATCGTCTTCCGGAAACCTTCCGCTCTAGCTAGCGCAGGATCTCCACCTCGGTCGAGATCGCCGGCGGCATGCGCATCGTGCATGCAACGGGCGAATGCGCGTCGCCCCAGGCCGCGATCTCGCGCAGGGCATCGTCGCTCGCCCCGTGCGCGCCGATCCTTACCCGCAGGCGCAAGGCGAGCACCGACGCCGCCGCATCGTCGAGGCCCAGTAGGCGGCGGTTGTCGATGTCGCTTTCGGCGTCCACCTCCAGCAGCGTCAGCCTCACGCCGAGCCGTGCGGCGCGCATGGCGATCACCGTCGCGGTGCACGCCGCGAGCGAGGCGCGCATCAGCCAAACGGGATTGGGCGCGCTGCCCTCGCCGCCCACCGTCTGCGGCACGTCGGTGCGCACCGTTTCTCCTCCGGGGCCTTTGACTTCGAACCTGAGCCCGTCGATCAGACTCGCCGTGAGCGGCGCAGCTGTGCTGCGCGCCTTGGTTGGGTTCTTCGCGAGGGTGTCGCTCGCGCGTTCGAGCGACTCGCGGATTCTTGCCTGTTCCATCGGCTGCCTCCTCAGAAGCTGAGCGTCAGCGGCTCGAGCGGGGCGACCTGGGTCGACTGCGCGGCGCGCTTGCGCACCAGGTCGACACCCGCGTTCTTTTCAAACCGCAACCGTGGCGCGCAAGAAGGTTGCGGGAATGGCCGTGGCGTCCTTGCTTGGACTCTTGTTCTGGCTCTCGAACAGGGCTTCCAGCTCCTTCGTCAGATCATCCGCTCGACCGTTCTTTTCTGCAGCTTCGAATGCATTCATGGTCGGCCCGTAATATTTTCTGAATGCAGCAACGAAGTCCGAGGGTGCGCCTGGAAAGTTGAAGGTATACGTGTCCCGGACGAAGGAGATCTTCTCTTTTGGAACCCCCGCGCCGCCAAATCGCTCGATCACGTTCTTCTCGATCCCCCACGTCATCGGGCTGATGAACCCTTCCGGCGGCGGCGGCGAGTAGGAGGAGCTGATTCTCAGAATCTGTGCCACCAACGTCGGATCATTGGGAATCCAGTTCCCCATGACGATCTGGCCACCGTGCCGGGTCACGCGCACCATCTCCTTGGCCACATCGAACGGCTTCGGCGCGAACATGGCCCCAAAGATGCTCACGACGAGGTCAAAAGCGTGATCCTTCAACTCGTGCAGGTTGGACGCATCGCCTTCCTGAAACCTGCAGCGCGCGAGGCCTTGCTCCTTTGCCCGCTTGTTCCCGGCGTCGACCAGGTTCTTCGCGATATCGACCCCGAGCACGTCGGCTCCGAGTCTGGCCTCCGGCAATGCCGTCGTTCCATCGCCGCATCCGAGGTCCAGGACCTTGAGTCCTTTGGTGATTCCGAGTCCCTGGACCAGGGCCTCCCCGCTCTCTCTCATGCTCGCCGCAATGCGCGTGAAGTCTCCTTTTTCCCACAGCGCTTTGTTTGGATTCGCGGTGTCGAGCCCCGCCTTGAGTTCGGTCGCCGTAGTCACGATGCACCTCCTTGTCGGTTGAGGTGTGCCACGGTAGCGACCGGCCCTTCCGGTCTTCTTCCGGAAATCTTCCGCTCAGGGCGCGGCGGCCATGCGCTCGAAAAGATACGTCATGGGCGAGGCGGATCCTTTCAGCGCCCCGCCCTGCATGAGTCCCGTCGCCTGCCGGCGTGCATCGCGATAGCGGGGCAGGTCGCCCTGGGCGCGTGCTGCGCCGCAGCGCACGATCGCGGCAATGGTTTCACCGACCGGATTGCCGGTCTTGGCGGCGAGGCCCTCCAGGCGCTCGGCGCACTGCGCGGCTCGCGCCACATCGCCTTGCTCGAGGTAATGAAGCGCGAGCCAGGGGTACAGCTCGACCCCGCACCACGGGCATGCGCCCGCGGCGAGAAGCGACTCGCTCTTCGCGACCAGCTCGGCGACCCGCGCGCTGTCCTTCGCCTGTATGCGGTTCCAGATCCCCACGCCGTACAGGCGCTGCAGGCAGTGGTCGCGGATGGATGCGCGCTCGGCCTGTTCGACGCCCTCCTCGACCGAGCGCCATCCCAGGTCGATCGCGCCGGCGAGCGTGTGCAGGACCGCGCGCCGCGCGAGCGTGTAGGCCATTCCCGCCGCCGAGCCGACCCGCTCGTGCAGGGCGAGGCTTTCGTCCAGTTCTGACAGGGCGCTCGCAGCGTCTCCCTGCCACAGGTGAATCGTCCCCAGCGCGTATTGGCAGATGGCCACGCAACGCTTGTCGCCGAGGCGATCTGCCTCTGCGGCCACCTCGCGCATGAACGCGGACGCCTGCTCGAGCATGCGGTCGTCGCGCACGTGGTACTCCCACAGGCACAGGTGGGCGTCGGTCGCCACCACCAGCTCCGGTGACCAGCGCCCGTGCCGCAGGCGCTGCTTCTCGTAGCGCAGCCCCTCCTGCCAGCGTCCCAGCGGCAGATAGGTCATGGCGAGGATCTCGCAGGCCTGGGCCGACTCCACCTCGGCGCCTGCCGATTGCGCGAGCTCGAGCGCGCGGTGCGCGTACTGCGCCGCCTCCTCGAGGCGGTTGAAATGCCAGAGATAGAGCGCGCGCAGCACGTGCAGCCGCGCGTGCACGCGCGCATCCTCGGGCGCATGGCGCCACGCCTGCGCCAGGTGCCGGCCCGCCTTCTGCATGTCGGCCGCGAAGATGGCGGCGAGCGCGATCTTGCGGTTGAGCTCGGTCAGCTCGGCCTCGTTGACCGGCAGACCCTCGAGCAGCGCAGCCGCGCGCTCGTAGGCCGCGAAGCTCTCGCCCAGGTAGCCGGCGGCGCGATTGGTGTCGCCGATCAAGGTGTGCAGGTTGGCGCAGATGCGCTTGACCATGGCGTCGCGGGCGGGCTCGAGCATCGCCAGCGCGTCGCGGTAGCTCGCCAGCGCATCGTCGTGCGCGTACACCGAGGCCGCCCGCTGGCCGGCGAGGGTCAGGAAGTGCGCGGCCTGCCTTGCGTCGCCCGCCATCCGGTAATGGAAGGCCACGCGCTCGACGGGCAGCTCGCCGTCGCGCTCGCCCAGCTCGAGCAGGCTGCGCGCGACCTGCGCGTGAAGCGCCCGGCGCCTCGCTTCCGAAGCCGACTCATACACGCAGCTGCGATGCAGGGCGTGGCGAAAGCGGTAGTGCACCCCGTGCTCATGCAGCAATTGCGCGCCGATCAGCTCGTCGAGCACATCGAGCAGGCGGCCACCACCCTCCTTCGGCTCTTCGGCGACCGACCAGAGCGCCTCCAGCAACGGATACGCGATGTCCTCGCCGGCGACGGCGGCGATGGTCAGGAGCCTGCGCGCACCCGGCGAAAGCGCCTCCAGCTGCTCCAGGACGCGCGTGCGCAGCGAGAGCGGGATCGTCGCGGTCGAATGCCGGCCGCGCGATCCGTGCAGCTCCAGCGCGTACAGCGGGTTGCCCTCGGAAAGCCGGAAGATCTGCTCGCTGCGCTCGCGCGCCAGCGACGGGTCGCCGCATTGCTGCCGCAGCAGCTCGTGGTGGTCGGCTTCGCTCAAGGGCGCGAGCGAAAGCACGCTGGCCGGCAGTGCTTCGGCGATGCCGCGCAGGAGCCTGTCCGGAGCGGCACCCTCGTCGCGCCGCGTGGCGGCGAGCAGAACGGGCGTCTCGTGCGTGCGCCGCGCGAGATAGTGGAACAGCTCGCGCGAGCCCTGGTCGGCCGCGTGGAGATTTTCCAGCACCACCACGAGCGGCGCCGCGGCTGCGCGGCGGCGCAGGAACTCCGCGATCGCGGCGAACAAGTAGGTTTGCGCGGCGCGCGGGTCCGAGTTGGGCACGGACGGCGCGCCCGGCGCGCGGCCGATCACGGCGCCGGCGATTTCGGCCGGTATCAGTTCCTCGCCCGCGGGGCTGGCGCGCAGCGCAGCCTGCAGGATGTCGATGAACGGGCCGTAGGCGATCGCCGCTTCCATTTCGTAGGCGGAGCCGACAAGGGCGTGAAAGCCGCGCTGCCTCGCCCGCGCGGTGAGCTCGCGCACCATGCGCGATTTGCCGATGCCGCCCGGCCCTTCGATGAGGAGGACGCCGCCCCGTCCGGCGGCGAGCCGCTCGAGGCACTCGTCGAGCACCTGGCACTCGGACACGCGGTTTACCAGCGGCGGCATCTGCACCGGCGCTTGCAGCGGTGCGGGTGCGGCGGCGCCCTCGGTCCCCGATACCTGTCGCTCGATCCGGTCGTACAGCGCCCGCGTTTCCTGCGACGGCGCGACCCCCAGCTCGTCGGCTAGCGCGTCGAGGCAGACGCCGTACTGCTTGAGCGCCCGGTCGCGCTGCCCCTGGCGCGCGAAGACCTCCATCAGGCCGCGGTGAGCGGTCTCCAGCGTCGCGTCCTTTTCCAGCGCCGTGCGCCAGGTCTGGGCCGCGGCGGCCAGATCGCCGCGCCGCTGGTACCCCTCGGCCAGCGCGAGCAGCACGTCGATGTAGAGCTGCCGCAGCTCGTTGCGCGGCGCATCCGCCCAGGGCGCGTGCAGATCCATCGGCAGCAGGTCGCCCGTGTAGCGGCCCGCAGCCGCCTCGAGCGCTTCCAGCCGCCTGGAACCGAGCGCCTCGCGCGCGGCTCGTTCGAACGCTGCAATGTCGGTTGCCAAGCCGTCGGGCGGCGCGAGCTTGATGAGATTCCTGGTTGCCGCGAGCCATCTGCCGGCTTCTGACCCGCTTGCGCACGAGCCGAGCACTTTGCGCAGCTGGTGCAACGCCTTGTACAGCTGCGCAGTGCCGCCTGCGCCGAGCTCCGGCCACAGCAGCTCCACCGCCATGTCGCGCGCGAGCTGGTGATCGGGAGCGAGCGCGAGGAGCTTGAGCAGCGCCGCCGCCTTGCGCCCCGGGACGTCCTCGTCGCCGAGCCTCGTCCCTGCAACGAGGATCTGGAATCGGCCGAGCAGGAAGATTTCCACCGGCCGATTGCGCCGCGCGGCTACTGCGTGCGCAGCCGCGGATCGAGCGCGTCGCGCAGCGAGTCGCCGAGCAGGTTGAAGCCGAACACCGCGAGGCTGATCGCGAGCCCCGGGAAGATCGCCATCCACGGCGCGCTCTCGGCGAATTCCACCGCCGCGCCGCGCAGCATCAGGCCCCAGGCCGCGGTCGGCTCCTGCACGCCCAGGCCGAGGAAGGAGAGCGAGGACTCGAGCAGGATCGCCTCGCCGAGGAACGCGGTGGCCATGATGAGCAGCGGCGCCATGACGTTGGGCAGCATGTGGCGCAGGATGATGCGCCGGTGGCCGAAGCCCGCGGCGCGCGCCGCGTCCACGTACGGCATTTCGCGCACCGCGAGCGCGCTCGAGCGCACCACGCGCGCGCAGCGCGGCACCATCGGCGTGGCGATGGCGAGGATCACGTTGCCGACGCCGGTGCCGAGGATCGCCACCACCGCAAGCGCGAGGATGATCACCGGAAAAGCGAAAAACACATCCATGATGCGCTGCACGACCAGGTCCACCCGGCCGCCGAAATAGGCGCTCCCGACGCCGATCAGCGCGCCGAACACGGCGCCGATGAGCGAGGCGCCCAGGCCGACCATGAGCGCGGTGCGCGAGCCGTAGAGGATGCGCGTCAGCACGTCGCGGCCGTGAGCGTCGGTGCCCAGCCAGTGGTCCCGGTTGGGGGCCGAGAGCATCGCGGCGTAGTCGTTTTCGAGCGGGTTGTAAGGCGCGAGCAGACCGGCGGTCGCGGCCACTGCCACCATCACGAGGATGATGCCGCCGCCGATCGCCCCGAGCGGACGCTGGCGGATGAAATCCAGCACGGCGCCGATCCAGCCTGCGCGCCGCGGCTCGGCCCGGGTCAGCTCTTCCACGGTTTGCGGCGTGACGGCCATCGCTAGCGATAGCGGATGCGCGGGTCGAGCCAGGCGTAGGCGATATCGACCACGAAGTTGACGATCAGGAAAAAGGTGGCGACGAGCATCACCAGCGCCTGCGTGAGCGTGTAGTCGCGGCGCGCGATCGCCTCGACGAACAGCATCCCGAGCCCGTTCAGGTTGAACACCTGCTCGGTCACCACCAGGCCGCCGAGCAGGAAAGCGAACTCCAGGCTCATGACCGTGAGCACCGGCAGGATCGCGTTCTTCAGCGCGTGGCGCGCGAGGATCAGCTTCAGCCACAGGCCCTTGGCGCGCGCGGTGCGGATGTAGTCCTCGCGCAGCACCTCGAGCATCGCCGAGCGCATCATGCGCGTGCCCACGGCCGAATAGCGGTAGCCGACGGCGAGCGCCGGCCAGATGAGCTGCGCCAGGTTCTCCCACGGGTTCACCCACAGCGGCGTGAACACCATCGGCGGCACCCACTTGAAGACGATGAGCATCGTCAGGATCATCAGGATGCCGAGCCAGAACGAGGGCATGGCAAGGCCCGCGATCGAGAACACGCGCACCGCGTAGTCCACCCACGTGTCCTGCTTCAAGGCAGCCAGAATACCCAGCGGAATGGCCAGCAGCTGCGCGAAGATGCTCGCCATGATGGCGAGCTGCAGCGATAAGGCGAAGCGCAGCTTGATCTCCTCGGTGATCGGCGAGCCGGTCCACATCGAAAGGCCGAAATCCAGGCGCGCGAGCCCCGCCATCCAGGTGGTGAACTGCGTCCACAGCGGCTGGTCGAGGCCGAGCTTCTTGCGCTCCAGGTCCATCAGCTCCTGCGACTGGAACTGGCTTCCCTGGCCCAGGTAGCGGGCCTCGACCACGTCGCCCGGAACGATGCGCAGCAGAACGAAGATCAGCACCGCGACCCCGAGCAGGGTCGGGATCATCGCCAGCAGCCGCTTGAGGATGTAGTACGCCATGGCAGAAACGGAGTCCGGGAGCGCGCTCCTCTACGCGCCCCCGCGCGCCGCCGGCCTTACTGGGCGAGCCAGACCGTGTCCAGCGTGTTGTTGAGGTAGTGGCTCGGCGTGATCGTCCAGCCGCGCACTTTCGACGAGTGCGGAACGATCCGGTTCCACTGCAGCGTCATCAGGTAGTGGGCTTCCTCCTCGAGCAGGCGCTTCTCGAAGGTGCGGATGAGCTGCTTGCGCTCCTCAACGCTGGTGGCGCGGCTCTGCTTGTCGTACAGGTCGTCGAGAACCGGGTCCTTGTAGCGGCCGTAGTTCGCCGGGTTGCGGTCGACGGACAGGAACTTGTACATGTCCAGGTCCGGCTCGACGATGTAGCCGCATTGGAAGTCCATCGCCACTTCGTAGTCGCCCTTGCGGATGACGCCGAAATAGCCCGCGGGCTCGATCACCTCCTGCCTGACGTTCAGGCCGACCCTGCGCCACTGGTCGATCATCCACACTCCGAGCGGCTCATACGGCATCGGGATGCCGCGGTTCTTGAAGGTGAACGAGAAGCCGTCTGCAACGCCCGCCTCCTTGAGCAGGCGCTTTGCTTCGGCGCGCGACTTCTCCGCGTCGGTCCAGTAGCCGGCGAGCTTGTTCAGCTCCGCGGGCGGCGTCGCAAACGGCGTGCCGGGCACCTGCACCCCGGCCACGGCCTTGACGATCGCGATCTGGGAGAGCGCCTTCGAGCCTTCGTGGCGGTCGAGCGCGAGCGTGAGCGCCCTGCGCACGCGCTTGTCGTCGAAGGGTTTCTTGTCGTGGTTGATGGTGACCAGCAGGATGCAGTCCCAGGGCGACTCCTGCACGGTGATCTTGTCGCCGAGCGCGGCCTTCAGGTTGTCGCGGTCCTTGGGCGTGAAGCCGCGGAACTGGATCTGCGCGCGCTCGCCGCGGATCGCCGCCACCTGCGCCGCCGACTCGCGCATGAACACCGCGCGGAAGCCGTCGAGATAGGGCTTGCCCTTGTCCCAGTAGTTCGGGTTCTTCTTGCCCAGCACGTGCGAGCCCTTGACGTGCTCGACGAAGGTGAAGGGCCCCGTGCCCATGATGTTCTTCTCGTACCAATTCATGTCCTTGGCGAGGATGTCGGCCTTGTAGATGAAGTTGTAGGGCGAGAGCAGCGACGCGATGAACGAGCCCGAAGTCTGCTTCAGGCGAAACACCACGGTTGCGGGGTCCGGCGCCTCGACTTTCTCCACCACCGCGTACTGGCCCTTGCGGGTCGAGCCTACGCCCGCCGGCGGGAAGATGATCTTGTCGTAGGAGGCCTTGACGTCCTTCGAGGTCATCTCGGAGCCGTCGTGGAACTTGACCCCCTGGCGCAGCTTGAAGGTGTAGGTCTTGCCGTCCTGCGAGACCGTCCAGCTTTCGGCGAGCGACGGTGCCGGCTTGGTGCCGCCCTTGTCGAACGGGTCCACGCGCAGCAGGGTGTTATAGAAGGGCGCGAACGGATGGATCAGCCCGAACGTTTCCTCGCGGTGCCCGTCGTAGGAAGGCGGCTCCGAGGGAACCGGGAACACCAGCTCGCCGCCGGAGCGGGGAGCCTGCGCCTGCACCGTGAATGCGAGCAATGCGCCGGCCGCGATGGCCAGCAGACGCGCGAGTCGTTTCATGCCACACCTCCTCCTCGATGAATTCGCCAACCGCCCCCGGACCGGGGGTCTTCTGCTTTCGGAGCGTTACTTGTAAGTGGGACTGCGGCGATCTGTCAATGCCGCCAGTCAAGCGAGATGGCAGGCGGCCCAGTGTCCGGGCTTGATCTCCCTCAGGGCAGGAATTTCCGCACTGCAGCGATCCACCGCGATCGGGCAGCGTGGATGGAATACGCACCCCGACGGGGGGTTGAGCGGGCTCGGCACCTCCCCTCGCAGCACCGTGCGCTCGCGGCGCGCCTCGAGCTTCGGGTCGGGGATGGGCACCGCGGAGAGCAGCGCGCGCGTATAGGGATGGAGCGCCTCGTCGTAAAGCGACTGGCGGTCGGCCAGCTCGACGATCCTGCCGAGGTACATCACCGCCACCCGGTCGGAAATGTGGCGCACCACCGAGAGATCGTGGGCGATGAACAGATAAGTGAGCCCGAAGCGCGCCTGCAGCTCCTCGAGCAGGTTGATGATCTGCGCCTGGATCGACACGTCGAGCGCCGAGACGGGCTCGTCGCAGACGATGAGCGAGGGCTGCATCGCCAGCGCCCGCGCGACGCCCACGCGCTGCCGCTGCCCGCCAGAGAGTTGGTGCGGGTAGCGCCGCGCGTGCTGCGCGTGGAGCCCGACCTGCTCGAGCAGCTCGCGCACCCGCGCCTGGCGCTTGGCCGGGTCGGAAACGATGCGGTGGACCTTGATCGGCTCGGCGAGGATGTCGCCCACAGTCATGCGCGGATTGAGCGACGAATACGGATCCTGGAAGATCACCTGCATGTGGCGCCGCACCGTCCTGAGCTTGTCCTGGGAAAGTCCGGTCAGCTCGGCTCCCTCGAAGACGATGCGCCCGCTGGTCGGCTGCTCGAGCTGCAGCACGCAGCGGCCGGTGGTGGTCTTGCCGCAACCGGATTCGCCCACCAGCCCGAGCGTCTCGCCGCGTTGAATGGAGAAAGTGACCCCTTCGACCGCGCGGACCACGCCGGCGGCGCCTTTCAGCAATCCGCCGCCGACCGGGAAATGCTTGACCAGATCCTGGACTTCGAGCAGCGCCTGGCTCATGCCGCCAGCTCCTTCACCAGGCGCTCGGCTTCCCAGCATGCCGAGCGGTGGCCCGCGCCGAGCGCGACGAGCGAGGGCACCTCGCCGCAGCGCTCGACGCGGTAGGCGCAGCGCGGCGCGAACGCGCAGCCCTCGGGCAGCCTCGTCAGGTCGGGCGGCTGGCCCTCGATCGGATCGAGCCGCGCGCGGCGCGGCTCGTCCAGGCGCGGCACCGAGCGCAGCAGCCCCAGCGTGTAGGGGTGGCGCGGGTTCGCGTACAGCTCGGTCGCGCTCGCCTGCTCGATGATGCGCCCGGCGTACATCACGTTCACGCGGTCCGCGTAGCGCGCCACCACTCCCAGGTTGTGCGTGATGATCAGCATCGCGACGCCCAGGCGCCGCGCGAGGTCGCGCATCAGCTCGAGGATCTGCGCCTGGATGGTGACGTCGAGCGCGGTGGTCGGCTCGTCGGCGAGGATCAGCGACGGATTGCACGCGAGCGCCATGGCGATCATCATGCGCTGGCGCATGCCGCCGCTGAAGTGGTGCGGGTACTGGCCGAGGCGGCGCTCGGGGTCGGGAATGCCGACCATGGCGAGCATCTCGACCGCGCGCGAACGTGCCTCGGGGGGCTTCATCCCCATGTGGATCTCCAGCCCCTCGGTGAGCTGGCGCCCGATCGAGAGCACCGGGTTGAGCGAGGTCATCGGCTCCTGGAAGATCATCCCGATCTCGCGGCCGCGGACGTGGCGCATCTGCTCCTCGCTGAGCTTCAGGAGGTCGCGGCCCTTGTAGACGATCTCGCCCGACTCGATGCGGCCGGCGGGCTCGTCCACGAGCCGCATCACGCTGAGCGCGGATACCGACTTGCCGCAGCCCGATTCGCCGACCAGCGCGACGGTCTCGCCCTCCTCGATGTCCCACGACACGCCGTCCACTGCGCGCACCACTCCCGAGGAAGTGAGGAACGTGGTCTTGAGATCCCTGACGTCGAGCAGTGTCGCCACGGCGCGGGCAGTCTAGCACGCGGCCCTGTTACGATTGTCACGTGGCCGTCACGAAAAAGAAGCGCACGCTCGCCACCTGCTGCGCGGCGCACACCCTGCACGACGGTCTCTCCGACCTCACCTACGTGCTGCTGCCGCTGTTCGCGCAGAGCTTCGGCCTGTCGCTCGCGCAGGTCGGCCTGATTCGCGGCGCCCACCGCACCGCGATGGCCGCCTTCCAGATTCCCGCGGGCCTCGTCGCCGAGCGCTTCGGCGAGCGCAACCTGCTCGCGCTCGGGACTCTCGTCGCCGCTGCGGCATTCCTCGCGCTCGGCACCGCGCCGGGGTTCTGGGCGATCCTCGGCGCGCTGTTCCTCGCGGGCGTCGGCTCGGCGGTGCAGCACCCGCTCAGCTCCACCATCATCTCGCATGCCTATCCGGCCGAGGGGCGGCGCACGGCGCTGGGCACCTACAACTTCGCCGGCGACGTGGGCAAATTCGCCTTCGGCGGGATGCTGTCGCTGCTGCTGGTGGCCGGTATCGCCTGGCAGGCGACGGTGCTCGGGTTCGGCCTCGCCGCTCTCGCGATGGCGGCGGCAGTATTCGCGCTCATCGCCAATACGCGCGCCGCGGAACCATCCGCCGCAGCCGCGCCGGCGCGGAGAAGAGCGGGCTGGGGCATACGCGATCGCCGGGGTTTTGCGGCGATCTGCCTGATCGAGGTCATCGATTCGAGCACGCGCACCGCTTTCCTCACCTTCATCGCCTTCCTGCTGATCGAGCGCGGGCTGCCGCAGGGCTGGGCCGCAGCCGCGGTGCCGCTGGTGTTCGTCGGCGGCATGGCGGGAAAGTTCGCCTGCGGCTACCTCGCCGAGCGGCTCGGCGTGGTGCGCATGATCGTCGCCACCGAGATCGCGACCGCCGCGGGGATCCTCGGCGCGCTCGCACTCCCCGCGCCGGCCACGTTCGCGCTCCTGCCGCTGCTCGGCGTGGTGCTGCAGGGCACCTCCACCGTCCTCTACGGCACGGTGGGCGAATTCGTCGAGCAGGACCGCCTGCCGCGCGCATTCGGGATCTTCTACACGATCGGATCGGTGTGCGGCATCGCCGCCCCGCTCGGCTACGGGCTGCTCGGCGACGGCTTCGGCGTATCGTTCGCCATCGGGACGATGGGGGCCACGATCCTGCTCGCCGTTCCGCTCGCGCTGTTTCTCAAGCCGGCGGGCGCCTCGCGGCTGCGCAGCGCCTGAGGCCATGGCGGGCCTCGGCCGCGTCAAGGCGCTGCTGTTCGACGTGTTCGGCACCGTGGTCGACTGGCGCGGCGCGCTGCTCGCCGAGGGCGAAGCGCTCGCGCGCGCGAAGGGCGTGAGCGTCGACTGGCCGCGCTTCATCGCGGCCTGGGAAAGCGCGCGCCGCCCGGCCATGGACCGGGTGAACGCCGGCGAGATTCCCTGGACCAACGTGAGCGAGATCTACCGCCGGCGCCTCGACGAGGTGCTGCCCGGGTTCGGGCTGGAGTCGATGGACGAGCCGGAGCGCGAGCATTTCAATCGCGTCTGGTGCCGGCCGAATCCCTGGCCCGACACACTCCCCGCGCTTGCCCGCCTCGGGAGGAAGTTCGTGCTCGCGACCCTCACCAACAACGATTTCGCCTGGGCGGTGGCGATGGCGAAGCACGCGCGGCTGCCGTGGGACTGCATCCTCACCGCCGAGCTGTTCCGCCGCTACAAGCCCGCGCCCGAGACCTATCGTGGGGCGCTCGCGCTGCTCGCGGTGCGACCCGAGGAGGCGATGATGGTCGCCTCGCACAACTACGATCTCAGGGCCGCCCAAGCGCAAGGCCTGCGCACCGCGTTCTTCCCGCGCAAGGAGCACGGCGAGGGGCAGACGCGCGACCAGGCGCCGGAGGGCGCGTGGGACATCGTCACAGGCGACCTTTCGGAACTCGCCGACCGGCTCGGAGCGTGAGCCGAAAAGCGCAATCCCCCCTTCCGCGGACGCTGAGCTAGCGGCCCTTGAAATCGGGTTTGCGCCTGGCGAGGAACGCCGCCACGCCCTCGCGGAAGTCCGCGGTGTCGAAGCAGGCGTAGCTCTCGGCGTACTCGGCCTCGGAAAGCGGCCGCGGATCGGCGAGCCGCCGCGCGAACTTCTTGTGCCAGCGCGCGACGAGCGGCGCTCCTTCGGCGATGCGGCGCGCGGCCGCGTAGGCCTCCTCCTCGACCCGCTCGTCGGGCACCACGCGGTGGACGAGGCCTTTGGCGAGTGCCTCCTCGGCGCCGAACACGCGCCCTTCGAGCAGAATCTCGAGCGCCACCGCGCGGCCGGCGAGCGCGATCAGCCCGGCCATCTCGTCGTAGGCCACCACCAGGCCGAGGTTCTTGATCGGGACGCCGAATTTCGACGACGCGCCGCAGACGCGCAGGTCGCACTGCGAGGCGAGCTCGAGCCCCCCGCCGACGCAGGCGCCGCGGATCGCCGCGACGATCGGGTGCCGGCAGTCGCGGATCGCGTGCATGGTGCCGGCGATGCGCTCGCCGTAGTCCTTCGCCTGGCGCGCGTTCGCGCGCACCGAGGAGAATTCCGCGATATCGGCGCCGGCGGCGAACGCCTTCTCGCCCGCGCCCTTGAGCACGATGCAGCGCAGCCCCTCGTCGGCATCGAGGCTGCGCACGATCTCGCCCAGCCGCTCCCACATGGCGAGGGTGAGAGCGTTCAGGCGCTCCGGGTTGGAAAGCGTGACGGTCGCGAGGTCGCCCTCGCGCTCGAGCAGCACCTCGGGCATCGCCTCAGGCCGCCGCGCGCTGCCTGGAGCCGCGGCACTCGGCGAGATATTCCAGCGCCGCGCGCACGCCTTCCTTCTTCACCGCAACGCCCGCGAGCGCGAGTCCCATCTCGACGCCGCAGAGCGTGCCGGCGAGCATCAGGTCGTTGAAGTCGCCCAGGTGCCCGATGCGGAACACCTTTCCCGCGAGCTTGCCGAGGCCCGTTCCGAGCGAGAGGTCGAACGCCTCGAGAATGATCTTCCGCGCGCGGTCGGCGTCGTGGCCGGCGGGCATCAGCACGGCGGTGAGCGAGGCTGAATACTCGCGCGGATCGAGCGCGAGCACCTCCAGCCCCCAGGCGCGCACCGCACGGCGCGCCGCCTCGGCGTGGCGCGCGTGGCGCGCAAAGACGTTCTCCAGCCCCTCCTCCTCGAGCATCGCGAGCGCCTCGCGCAGGCCGTAGAGCAGGTTCGTCGCCGGCGTGTACGGGAAGAAGCCGTTCCTGCCGTTGGCGATCATCTCGTCCCAGGCGAAGTAGCTGCGCGCGAGCTTGGCGGATTTGGATGCGGCGAGCGCCTTGGGCGAGACGCAGTTGAAGGAAAGTCCCGGCGGCAGCATCAGTCCTTTCTGCGAGCCGGCGACCGTCACGTCCACGCCCCATTCGTCGTGCCGGTAGTCGATGGAGGCGAGCGAAGAGATGGTGTCCACCATGAACAGCGCCGGGTGGCCGGCCGCGTCGATCGCCCGGCGCAGCTCGGCGATGCGCGAGGCGACCCCTGTGGAGGTCTCGTTGTGCACCACGCACACTGCCTTGACCCTGCGCTCGGCGTCGGCGCGCAGCCGCTTCTCGATCGCCTCCGGATCGGCGCCGTGGCGCCAGTCGCCCGGGAGGAACTCCGGCTCGAGTCCCAGCCGCGCGGCGAGCTTGCGCCACAGGGCGGCAAAGTGCCCGGTCTCGCACATCAGCACCGCGTCGCCCGGCGAGAGCGTGTTGGCTAGTGCGGCTTCCCACGCGCCGGTGCCAGACGCGGGATAGATCACCACCTCGCCGTCCGTGGTCTTGAACACGCGCTTCATGCCGGCGAGCACGCCCTTGCCGAGCGCGGCGAACTCGGGCCCGCGATGGTCGATGGTCGGGTAATCGATCGCGCGCAAAACGCGATCGGGCACGTTGGTCGGCCCGGGGATCTGCAGGAAGTGCCGGCCGGCGCTTCTGGGCATGCGCTATTCTACCTTTCGGCCCCATGAACGCTCCCGGCATTCCGGTCCGGCTCGCCAAGGCGCGGCGCGGCGATTCGTCGCTCGCCGCCCGGCTGCGCAAGGAGGTGGACGGCGAGGTGCTGTTCGATGCGGCGAGCCGCGGTCGCTACGCGACCGACGCGTCGATCTACCAGATCGAGCCGATCGGGGTGGTGATTCCGCGCAGCGACGAGGCGGCGCGCGCGGCGATCGCGATCGCCGCCGCGCAAGGCGTGCCGATCCTGCCGCGCGGCGCCGGCAGCTCGCAGTGCGGCCAGACGGTGGGCGAGGCGCTCGTCGTCGACGCCTCGAAATATCTCGACCGCGTGATCGATCTCGATCCCGCGCGCGCGGTGGCGGTGGTGCAGCCCGGCCTGGTGCTCGACAGGTTGAATGCGCTGCTGCGCCCGCACGGTTTGTGGTTCCCGGTGGACGTCTCCACCAGCGCGCAGGCGACGCTCGGCGGCATGGCGGGAAACAACTCCTGCGGCTCGCGCTCGATTGCCTACGGCAACATGGTGCACAACGTGCTCGCGATCGACGCGCTCACCGTGTCGGGCGAGCGCTGGAGGTTCGGCCCGATGAGCGAGGCTTCGGGTCCTGCCGGCTATGTGGAGCTGGTGGCGAAGCTTCGCTCCCTGTACCAGCGCGAGCAGGAAGAAATCGCCGCGCGCTTTCCGGGCGTATCGCGCCGGGTCGCCGGCTACAACCTCGATCATCTCGGGCCGCCGTACGCGAACGCCGCGCACCTGCTCGTCGGATCGGAGGGCACGCTCGCCTGGTCGGAGCGAATTCACCTCATGCTCTCGCGCATTCCGGCCGCGCGCGCGCTCGGCGTATGCCATTTCGAGCGCTTCCACACCGCGATGGATTGCGCGCAGCACATCGTGAAGCTCGATCCATCGGCGGTGGAGCTGGTCGATCGAACGATGATCGACCTGGCGCGCGGCATCGCCGCGTTCCGCAGCACCGTGGACTCCTGCATCCGCGGCGAGCCGGACGCGATTCTTCTCGTCGAGTTCTCGGGCGAGGACGCGGCCGAGCAGGCGCGCAGGCTGAAGACGCTTGCGGAGCTGGTGGCAGACCTCGGGCTTGCCGGCAGCGTGGTGGAGATCACCGACGCACGGCTGCAGCGCGAGCTGTGGGAGGTGAGAAAGGCCGGCCTCAACATCATGATGTCGATGAAGGGCGACGGCAAGCCGGTGTCCTTCATCGAGGACTGCGCGGTGCCGCTCGAGCACCTCGCCGAATACACCGATCGCCTGACGCAGGTATTCGAGAAGCACGGCACGCGCGGCACCTGGTACGCGCACGCCTCGGTGGGGTGCCTCCACGTGCGGCCGGTGCTCGACATGCGGCGCGACGGCGCGGCGAAGATGCGCGCCATCGCCGAGGAGGCGTGCGCGCTGGTGAAGCAGTTCAAGGGCGCGTACTCGGGCGAGCACGGCGACGGGCTCGCGCGCTCGGAGTGGATCGCGCCCTTCTTCGGGCCGCGGCTCACCGCCGCGCTCGCCGAGGTGAAGTCCTGGCTCGATCCGAAGGGCCTGATGAACCCGGGGAAGATCGTCGCGCCGTCGAAAATGGACGACCGGTCGCTGTTCCGCTTCAAGCCCGCATATGCGGCGAGCGTTCCCGCGACGGTGCTCGACTGGTCGGAATGGGGCGGCTACGACAAGGCGGTCGAGATGTGCAACAACAACGGCCACTGCCGCAAGTTCGACGTCGGCACCATGTGCCCCTCGTACCGCGTGACGCGCGACGAGATCCATCTCACGCGCGGCCGGGCGAATACATTGAGGCTCGCGCTCTCCGGGCAGCTCGGCGCGGAGCCCGACGCAGCCGTGCGAGAAGCGCTCGACCTGTGCGTGTCCTGCAAGGGCTGCAAGCGGGAGTGTCCGACCGGCGTGGACATGGCGAGATTGAAGATCGAGTTCCTTGCGCACTATCGGCGCAAGCACCGGCTGACGCTGCGTGACCGGCTGATCGCCTACCTGCCGCGCTATGCGCCCTGGGCGGCAGCTTTTGCGCCGGTCGCGAATGTCGCTTCGGATCTTCTCAAGGCTCCGCTCGGGTTCTCGGAAGGGCGCCGGCTGCCGAGCTGGCGCCGCGACCGCTTCATCGATCGCCCCTGGGCGAAGCGCGGCGAGCGCGAGGCGGTTCTGTTCGTGGACAGCTTCAACCGCTGGTTCGAGCCGGAGAATGTGCGCGCGGCGATCCGTGTTCTGGAGGCCGCGCGCTACCGGGTGCATGTCGCAGAGCCGGCTGCGCCGGGCCGGCCGCTCTGCTGCGGCCGCACGTTTCTCTCGGCCGGCCTGGTCGAGGAGGCGAAAACCGAGGCGCGCCGGGTGCTCGAAGCGCTCGCGCCCTGGATCGAGCGCGGCGTTCCCGTCGTCGGCCTGGAGCCTTCGTGCCTCTTGAGCTTCCGCGACGAGTTCACCGTGATGCTGCCGGGCGCCGAGGCGCTCGCCGGCAACTCATTTCTGTTTGAAGAGTTCCTCGCGCGCGAAGCCGAAGCCGGCAGGCTCGACCTGCAGCTGAAACCTGTCGCGAAACAGGCGCTGCTGCACGGCCACTGTCACCAGAAGGCGTTCGGTGCGATGGGCTCGGTCGAGCGGGTGCTCGGGCTGATTCCCGGTCTCAAGGTGACGCAGATCGAATCGAGCTGCTGCGGCATGGCGGGCTCGTTCGGCTACGAAGCCGAGCACCACGAGATCTCGATGAAGATGGCCGAGGCGAACTTGCTGCCTGCGGTACGGAGTGCACCGGAGGGAGCGCTTCTCATTGCGGACGGCACGAGTTGCCGCCACCAGATCGCCGACGGCGCGGGACGCGAAGCGCTGCACGTGGCGCGAGTGCTGGCACGGGCGCTCGCGTAGGAGGATCGCCGCATGCAGCCGCAGGCCGCAGCGACCGGAGTATTAATCCGCTCCAGGATCGAGATCGGGCGCATCCTGGAGAAGATCCGCCGCAGCAAGGAGCCCATCACCGTTTCTTTCGAAGTCGAGGACCGGTTCTTCGTCAGCCGGCTGCTGCTCGTGGACCCCTCGCAGGGGTTCATCCTGATCGACTACAGTCCGAGCAAGCCGGCCAACGCCTCGCTGTTCGATTCGGCGTCGGTGACGTTCCATTGCAGCGACGGTCCCGCGCACATCGAGTTCGTCGCCCGCACCCCCCAGGAGGCGCTCCACGACGGCCGTCCCGCGATACGCCTGGCAATGCCGGAAGCGCTCGTGCGGCTGCATCGGCGGGCGCATGTGCGCATCCGGGTCCCGCCGAGCGTGTCACTGCGCTGCATCGCCGACAGAGCGGGAAGCGCGCCGTTCGAGGCGCGGGTGGTCGACGTCAGCCCGGGCGGGCTCGGGACGATCGTCTACGACGCCCGCATCCGCCTCGAGCCGGGCACGCACCTGCGGCGCTCCAAGATCGTCTTCCCGGACGGCGGGGCGGCGCTCGCGGACCTGGAGGTCCGCCACACTCGGCAAATTGTTCTCAAGGACGGCACGCCGGCGCAGCGCGCCGGCTGCCGCTTCATCGCCTCGGGGCGCGATCTCGTGAAGCTGGTCCGCGCCTTTGTGAAGGAGATCGCCGACGGTGCGAACGATTGATCAGCGCCCGCGGCCGCTCCAGGCGAACAGCAGCGCGCCGCCGAGGATCATCGGCACGCTCAGCCATTGGCCCATGCTGAGGCCGAGCGCGAGGTAGCCGAGAAAGGCGTCCGGCTCGCGTGCCAACTCGGCGACGAAGCGGAATGCGCCGTAGCCGGCGAGAAACAGCGCCGACACCTGGCCGCGCGGACGCGGTTTCGCCGAGAACCACCACAGCAGTACGAACAGCGCCACGCCTTCCAGCGCGAACTGGTAAAGCTGCGAGGGATGGCGCGGAGCATCGCCCGCGCCGCGAAACACCATTCCCCACGGCAGGTCGGTCACCCTGCCCCACAACTCGCCGTTGATGAAGTTGCCCATGCGTCCCGCGGCGAGCCCTAGCGGGCACAGCGGCGCGACGAAATCCATGACGCGCAGCCAGTCCACCCCGTGCCGGCGCGCGGCGAACGCCATGGCGAGCATCACGCCGAGCAGACCGCCGTGAAACGACATCCCGCCCTGCCAGATGGCGAAGATCTCGAGCGGGTGCGCGGCATAGTAGGCCGGCTTGTAGAACAGCACGTAGCCCAGGCGCCCGCCCAGGATCACGCCGAGCACGGCGAGAAACAGCAGGTCGTCGAACTGTTGCCGCGTGATCGGCGCGAGGCCGCGCGAGATGCGACTCAGGCCCAGCCACCAGCCGGCGGCGAAGCCGGCGAGGTACATGAGCCCGTACCAGCGCACCGCGAGCGGGCCGAGCGAGAACGCGATCGGGTCGAAGTTCGGATGGACCAGCACGCTAGAATCCTATTCTAGCGATTGGGGGACAGCGCATGGCATACAACCGCAGGAGCCGCTTGATCACACAAGGCGACGCGCGCTCGCCCAACCGGGCAATGCTGCGTGCGGTGGGGTTCAAGAACAGCGACTTCGACAAGCCGATCGTCGGCGTGGCGAACGGCCACTCGACCATGAACCCGTGCAACGCCGGCATCCAGGCGCTGGTGGACCGCGCCGTCGCCGCGCTGGAGGCCGCGGGCGCCAAGCCGCAGGTGTTCGGCTTTCCGACCGTCACCGACGGCATCGGCATGGGCACCGAAGGCATGAAGTATTCGCTCGTGTCGCGCGAGGTGATCGCCGACTCGATCGAAACGGCGGTGAACGGCCAGCTGATGGACGGCGTGCTGTGCGCCGGCGGCTGCGACAAGAACATGCCCGGATCGATGATGGCGATGGCGCGGATGAACGTTCCGGGCATCTTCGTCTACGCCGGCACCATCAGGCCCGGCTTCTGGAAGGGCCAGAAGCTGACGATCGTCTCCCCGTTCGAGGCGGTGGGCGCGCTCACCGCCGGCAAGATGTCGCGCGAGGACTTCGACGGCATCGAGCGCAACGCCTGCCCGAGCGTGGGCGCCTGCGGCGGTCAGTACACCGCGAACACGATGAGCTCCTCGTTCGAGGCGCTCGGCATGAGCCTGCTCGGCTCCTCGCAGATGGCATCGCCCGATGCCGAGAAGGCCGACTCGGCGGCAGCCTCGGGAAAGGTATTGTTCGAGGCAGTGAAGAACAACCTGCGGCCGCGCGACATCATCACTCGCAAGTCGATCGAGAACGCGATCGCGCTGGTGATGGCGACCGGAGGCTCGACCAACGCGGTGCTGCACTATCTCGCGATCGCGCGCGCTGCGGGCGTGAAATGGGACATCGACGATTTCGAGCGGGTGCGGCGCAAGGTGCCGGTGCTTTGCGCGCTCAAACCCTCGGGCCCCTACGTCGCGACCGACTTCCACGCCGCGGGCGGCGTGCCCCAGGTGCTGAAGATGTTGCTCAAGGCGGGGCTGGTGCACGGGGAATGCATGACCATTACCGGCAGGACCCTTGCCGAGGAGCTGATCGACGTGCCGGAGGCGCCGCGCGCCGACCAGGACGTGATCCGCCCGATCGACAAGCCGCTCTATGCCCAGGGCCACCTCGCGATCCTCAAGGGCAACCTCGCCACCGAGGGCTGCGTCGCCAAGATCAGCGGCCTGAAAAAGACATCGATCACCGGCCCGGCGCGCGTTTTCGAGTCCGAGCCGGAGTGCATGAAGGCGATCCTCGCCAAGAGAATCAGGCCGGGCGACCAGGACGTGATCCGCCCGATCGACAAGCCGCTCTATGCCCAGGGCCACCTCGCGATCCTCAAGGGCAACCTCGCCACCGAGGGCTGCGTCGCCAAGATCAGCGGCCTGAAAAAGACATCGATCACCGGCCCGGCGCGCGTTTTCGAGTCCGAGCCGGAGTGCATGAAGGCGATCCTCGCCAAGAGAATCAGGCCGGGCGACGTGATCGTGATCCGCTACGAGGGGCCGAAGGGCGGGCCCGGCATGCAGGAGATGCTCGCGCCGACCTCCGCATTGATCGGGCAGGGCCTGGGCGAATCGGTGGGCCTGCTCACCGACGGGCGATTCTCCGGCGGCACCTGGGGCATGGTCGTGGGCCACGTCGCGCCCGAGGCCTACGTGGGCGGCACGATCGCGCTGGTGAAGGAGGGCGACTCGATCACCATCGACGCGGGCAAGCGCCTGCTGCAGCTGAATGTATCGGCGAAAGAGCTCGCCGCGCGGCGCAAGAAGTGGAAAGCCCCCAAGCCGCGCTACACGCGCGGCTTGATGGCGAAATACATGCGCCTCGTGTCGACCGCCAGTAAGGGCGCGATCACTGACGAACCGTAGGACGGCGAAGTCCAGTGGCCGACTCTCTCTCGAGGGCACGCCGTTCCGAACTGATGGCCATCGTTCGGAGTTCGGATACCAAACCGGAATGGATACTTCGTTGCGGTCTTCACAGACTCGGCCTCAGGCACTTGCTCCAGTCGAAACTTCCGGGTCGTCCCGATCTTGTTTTTCCCAAATACAAGGCTGTGATTTTCGTGCATGGATGCTTCTGGCATAGGCACCCCTCCTGCAAGGACGCCAGCATGCCCAAGACCAACCGTCGCTTCTGGTTGGAAAAATTCGCCGAAAACGTGAGGCGTGATCGACGTGCCCTTCGAGTGCTAGCTCGCCAAGGATGGCGGACCCGCGTGGTTTGGGAATGCGAGCTGGTTAGAGCCGCCTCAGCAACCGTTCCAGAGGTTGCTAAATGGATTCGGAAATCGGCCTCGGGTGCGCCAAGGCGATCCAACGCTCTCGATCCGCCCACACTACTCCGCAGGGCCAACGAGAACGTCCGGCGTCGAATCGCGAGCTATACTAACGATCGAAGGTAGATGAGAAGAACTTCAAAGTCCGCACGAAGGGCAACCGCGAAGTTTGCCGTAGTAGATCTTTTCTCCGGGGCTGGTGGAATGAGCTATGGCTTCCACCGACATCCCGCTTTCAGAGTTGTCGCAGCCGCCGACGCCGAAGTTGGAAAGCCGAGCGCCGGTGTTGAGCGGCTCCAGTGCAATAGCACTTATTTCCAGAATATTGGCGTTAATCCGGCGCGGCTGGATCTGGCAAGCGCTGCACCTCGCACACTCAGGTCCGCGCTCCGCCTGCCGGAAGCGCTTCGCATTCCCGTGTTGGTGGTATGTCCGCCCTGCACGGGATTCAGTCGCGCGGTTCCGAACAATCACCTTATGGACGATCGCCGGAACAGCTTGGTTCGCAGGTCGGCTGAATTCGCGGTTGCGCTCGGTGCCGAGATCGTCGTGATGGAAAACGCCCGCGAGTTGATTCGCGGAAATTTCAAACATCACTACGAATGGTTCAGAGAATTCTTGGAGGAGCGCGGATACAACGTTTTCGGTCGGACCTACATGCTCTCCAGATTCGGCCTTCCGCAGATTCGCGAACGCGCCATCGTCATTGCCGCCAAGCAACCGTATCCGCTATACACGCTTGAGAGTCTTTGGAATGGTTGGGGCGTGAGCGATGCGGCGATTACCGTCCGCCGCGCCTTTCGCGAGATAGCGCCTGGAGCGTCGGGTTCCGACGTATTTCCGGGCTTCGCAACGGAAGAAGTTCGACGGCGCATTGCCGCGATTCCAAAGGATGGAGGCTCTTGGGTCGATCTGATGGGCAGGGACGACGCCAAGGCGTTGATGACAAATGCGATGAAACGTAACGTCAAGCTGCGAAATCTCGGTTCTTATCCAGATGTCTACGGTCGCATGGCGTGGGGGAAGCCGGCACCGACGATCAAGCGGGAGTGCGCGCACGTGGGGAACGGTCGATACGCTCATCCGCAAAAGGACCGCCTGTGCTCGGTGCGAGAAATGGCCGCCCTGCAGGGATTTCCGAACGACTTCGCATTCAATGGTGCCGCAGTCTCGAACATGTACCGGCACATTGGCGATGCCGTACCGCCCTTAATCTCGTATCAACTTGCTCATCTTTGCAGTTGGATCCTCACAGGCGTTCGTCCAAGGATTGATCAAGTAGTGCTCGCAGGGACGAATCTTAGGCCGGACGATCTCACGAGAAGCAGAGAACAAGAGCTCTTCGATGCCTGAGTTCAAGGCCACGGTTTCAGGGGCCGAGCAACGGCGACTTCAGGAATTCCTTGAGGCCTTGCGGAAGCCATGCACGGCGCAAATGAACCCGAAATCGATGTACCACAAGCCGGAATTCGAGAGTGATTTCCGGTCTCGGCTGCTTATTCACCATTTCTTCATCAAGTCACCGCTTTTCCAGGATGGCTTCGACTCGGCTCTGGAGTCCGCGTGCTCTCAATCCGGTTGCAAGGTCAAGCGTGCGCCGGTGGGGCAGCGCTTCTGGGATCTAGAAATTGACGGTCGGCACATCAGCCTTAAGTCTACGAAGGCGCGCAACCTGAGAGAGGAAACGCTGCACGTCAGCAAGCTCACGGAGGCGGCTTGGATACAGGATTGTCGTACTGCAAAGAAGCGACGTGATGAAACCTTTCGGCTCTTCCGGGAATACTGCAGCGAAGTCGATGCAATAATGCAGCTTCGTTACTTCGCAGCGAATAGGAAATACGAGCTGGTCGAGATTCCGGTAGTTCTTTTCAAGCAAATCCTGGACGTCCAAGCGAAACACTTTGCGGCGGACGGACCGACGATAAATATCCCGATAGGTAAGGACCCGCCGGACTTCACTCTAAAACTTGATCGATCGGACGCGAAGATCACCATAGCCAACATCAACAAGAAACGATGCTTCGTGCATGGAACTTGGAAGGTTTAGCTAGAAGCTCGAACCAGGCTGGCTGAGAAACTCGATTTCTTCGGCGGTACTTTCGCGTCCGAGGGCGGTGTTGCGGTGCGGGAAGCGCCCGAAGCGGCGGATGATGGCGAGGTGCGCCTCGGCCCACTTCGGCATGTCGGCGGTTTCCGGGTAAACGGCGATCTCCCTCATGAGCGCCAGGCAGCGCTCCTGGTCGGCGAGCGACTCGGAATGCTCGAGCGGGAGATAGGCGAACAGGCGTTCATCCGGCGTCATCGCCTTGTCCCAGGCTTTCTCGACAATCGTTGTTGCACAAGCACGTGCGAGTTCGTCGCCGGCAAACGCGCGCGCCGTGCCGCGGAACATGTTGCGCGGGAACTGATCGAAAAGCAGGACCAGGGCAAGGCAGGCGCGAGGATCGGATTTCCAGCCTTCAAGCCCTCCGGACAAGCCCTGCTCGAACAACGGCAGGAAGCGAGAACGGATTTCCTCGTCGAGAGCAGGGTTCTTCTCGAACCAGCGCTTGCGGTCCTGGCCGAACCAGAAAGACAGCACTTCCGAGGCTTGCATTGGCTGCAATAATGCCTGACATGCCGAATCGGCTCGCCAACCAGACGTCCCCGTACCTGCAACAGCACGCCGGCAACCCCGTCGACTGGCATGCGTGGGGGCCGGAGGTGCTGGAGCGCGCACGGCGCGAAGACAAGCCGATCCTGCTCTCGATCGGCTACTCGGCCTGCCACTGGTGCCACGTCATGGCGCACGAGAGCTTCGAGGACTCCGCGGTCGCGGAGGTGATGAACCGCCTGTTCGTCAACGTCAAGGTGGATCGCGAGGAGCGCCCCGACCTCGACCAGATCTACCAGACCGCGCACCAGATGCTCGCGCAGCGGCCGGGCGGCTGGCCGCTCACGATGTTCCTCGCTCCGGACGGGGCGCCGTTTTTCGGCGGCACCTATTTCCCCAAGACCCCGCGCCACGGGCTGCCCGGATTTCCCGAGCTGTGCGAGCGCGTGGCGGCGGTGTGGCGCGACAAGCGCGCCGAGATCGAGGCGCAGAACCGCGAAGTGCTGGCGGCGCTGGCGCGCACCGCGCCGCAACCGGGCGGCCACGGCCCGAAATTCTCGGCCGACGCGGTGCGCGCGGTGCTCGACGGTCTGCGCGCCAATTTCGATGCGCGCTTCGGCGGCTTCGGCGCGGCGCCGAAATTCCCGCACCCGAGCGATCTGGAGCTGTGCGTGCGCGCCTACGCGAGGAACGGCGAGCGCGGCGCGCTCGAGATGGCGCAGACCACGCTCGCGCGCATGTGCGAGGGCGGCATCTACGACCAGCTGGGCGGGGGATTCTGCCGCTACAGCGTGGACCAGTACTGGACGATCCCGCACTTCGAAAAAATGCTCTACGACAATGGGCCGCTGCTCGCCCTGCTGGCCGATACCTGGCTCGCCACGCGCGAGGAGCGCTTCGCGCGCTGCGCCGCCGAGACCGCCGGCTGGGTGGTGCGCGAGATGCAGTCGCCGGAGGGCGGCTACTACTCCTCGCTCGACGCCGACTCCGAGCACGAGGAGGGCAAGTTCTACGTCTGGGACCGCGACGAGGCGCGCCAGCTGCTCGCGCCCGGGGAATGGAGCGTGGCGGGACCCTACTTCGGCCTGGACCGAGGCGCGAATTTCGAGCAGCGGCACTGGCACCTGCACGTCGCTCGGGCACTCGAGGAATGTGCCGAGCTCGCGGGCGTCTCGCCCGAAGAGGCGCGGCGCCTGGTCGAGTCTGCGCGCGCGAAGCTTTTCGCCGCGCGCGAGAACCGCGTGCGACCGGGGCGCGACGAGAAGGTGCTCGTTTCCTGGAACGCGCTCGCGATCCGCGGCATGGCGCACGCCGGTCGCGTGTTCGGGCGGCCCGAGTGGCTCGCGTCGGCGCGCCGCGCGCTCGAATTCATCGGCGAGCGCATGTGGAAGGACGGGCGGCTGCTGGCGACTTACAAGGACGGACGCGCGCACCTCGAGGCCTACCTCGACGACTACGCGTTTCTCGCCGCTGCGCTGATCGAGCTGCTGCAGGCCGAGTATTCCGGCAAGGACCTGGAATTCGCCGGGCAGCTCGCCGAAGTGCTGCTCGAGCAGTTCGAGGACCCTCGGGGCGGGGGGTTCTACTTCACGGCGCGCGATCACGAGCAGCTGATCCACCGCCCCAAGCCCGGCCACGACTCGGCCATGCCGTCGGGCAACGCGGTCGCCGCCTGGGCGCTCGGGCGTCTCGCCGCGCTCACGGGCGAGCCTCGCTACGCGCGCGCCGCCGAGCGCACGCTCGAGCTTTTCCATGGCCCGATGCGCGACTACCCTTCCGGGTTCGGGGCGATGGCGGTCGCGCTCGACGAGCTGCTGGAGCCGCCGCGGCTGCTGGTGCTGCGCGGCGCGCAGCTGGGGCTGGGTGGCTGGCAGGCCGCGCTCGCGCAAGAGCTTGCGCCCGACATGGTGGTGCTCGCGATCCCCGACGGGGAGCCGGGGCTGCCGCCGGCACTCGACAAGCCGAAGCGCCCCGAGCCGGTCAACGGCTGGCTGTGCCGCGGCGTTACCTGCCTTGAGCCGGTCAGCGATCTTGTACACTTGATGGAAATCGTCAGGGGGAAAGCATGAAACGCGTTGCACTCGCAATCATCGTCGCCGGCCTTGCCGCCGCGGCACCCGCCCAGGCGAGCGAGGCGCTCGCCAAGAAGTACGCCTGCGTCGCCTGCCATAACGTCAAGGGCGCGAAAACAGTCGGCCCGACCTACGCGGACGTGGCGAAGAAGTACGCCGGGCAGAAGGACGCAGAGGCGAGGCTGGTCGACAAAGTGAAGAAAGGCGGGCAGGGAGTCTGGGGCCAGACGCCGATGCCGCCCAATGCGGCGGTGCCCGACCCCGACGTCAGGGCGCTGGTGAAGTGGATCCTGTCCATCAAGTGATCTGACGCAGGTACGCTGACTTTCGGGGGGCGGCTGGGTATCATATCGACCCCTTACCGGAGGTCTTATGCAGCGTACCTGGCTAGCTCTCGCGCTTAGTGCCACCGCCGTCGCGCTGGCGGGCTGCGGCGAACAAGCACCCGCCCCCAAGCCCGAGGCCAAGGCCGAAGCCCCCAAGGCCCCGCCCCCGCCGCCTTCGATCGAGATCAAGATCGGCCACGCCGGTCCGCTCACCGGCGGCATCGCGCACCTCGGAAAAGACAACGAGAACGGCGCGCAGCTCGCGATCGACGAGGCCAACGAGGCGAAGCTCAAGATCGAGGGCAAAGACGCGAAGTTCGTCCTGCTCAAGGAAGATGATCAGGCCGATCCCAAGCAGGGCACGACCGTGGCGCAGAAGCTGGTCGACGCGAAGGTGAACGGAGTGGTCGGCCATCTCAACTCAGGGGTCACCATCCCGGCCTCCGCGCTCTACAACCAGGCCGGCATCCCGATGATCTCCGGCTCGGCCACCAACCCGAAGCTCACCGAGCAGGGCTTCAAGAACGTGTTCCGCGTGGTGGGCCGCGACGACCAGCAGGGCCCGGCCATCGCGAGCTACCTCGCCGCCGAGAGAAAGCCCAAGCTCGTCGCGGTGATCGACGACGCCACCGCCTACGGCGAGGGCATCGCCAACGAGGTCGAGAAGACGCTCACCGCCGCGAAGATCAAGGTGCTGCCGCGCGAGAAGGGTACCGACAAGACCACCGACTGGAAGGCGATCCTCACCAAGCTCAGGGGCCGCAAGCCCGACGCCATCTTCTACGGCGGCATGGACGCGACCGGCGGGCCGCTGATCAAGCAGGGCAAGGAGCTCGGCATCAAGGCCGTGTTCTCGTTCGGCGACGGCGCGTGCACCGACAAGATGACCGAGCTCGCCGGGCCCGCCGCCGAGGGGCTGCTGTGCTCGCAGGCCGGCATCCCGCCGCAGGCGGCCTCCAGGAAGTTCCTCGACGCCTACAAGAAGAAGTTCAACGTCGCCCCGATCCTGTATGCGCCCTTTACCTACGACGCGGCGAACCTGCTGATCGAGGCGATGAAGAAGGCGAACTCGGCCGAGCCCTCGAAGTACCTGCCCGAGTTGCAGAAGCTGAGCTTCAGCGGCGCCACCGGTCCGATCTCGTTCGACGACAGGGGCGATCGCAAGGACGCCGAGATCACGATCTTCACCATGAAGGGCGGCAAGATCGAGCCGATCGCCGTGGTGAAAGGCGGCAAGACCTTCGGCTACGAGGAGTTCCTCAAGACGATGGGCGGGGGCTGATCCCGGCCCGCGCCTGATCCGGAAACGGCACCTGCGGGTGCCGTTTTTCTTTTTGGATTAGGCTAGCCGGCGGTGGACGTCTTCCTGCAGCAGGTCGTCAACGGCGTGACGCTCGGGGCGGTGTACGCCGTGGTGGCGCTCGGCTACACCATGGTCTACGGCATCATCCAGCTCATCAACTTCGCGCACGGCGAGGTGGTGATGATCGGCGCGATGGTCGCCTTCAGCGTCATCAGCGCCCTCGCCCCCTCCGGCCTGCCGCCGCTCGCCGTGGTGCTCCTCGGCACCGGCTTCGCGATCCCGGTGTGCATGCTGGTCGGCTACTCGATGGAGCGGCTCGCCTACCGGCCGCTGCGGCGCGCGCCGCGGCTTGCGCCGCTCATCACCGCGATCGGCATCTCGATCATCCTGCAGCACCTGGCGCTGATGATCTGGAGCCGCAACATACTCGCCTTCCCTCAGATCCTCGGCACCACCACGTATTTCGTCGGCGGCGCGGCGATCACCAACGTGCAGATCGCGATCATCGCCATCTGCGTGGCGCTGATGGGGGGGCTCGCGGCGCTGGTGTACCGCACGCGCCTGGGCACTGCGATGCGCGCCACCGCGCAGAACCCGCAGGTGGCGGGCCTGATGGGCATCGACATCAACCGCGTGATCGCCGCCACCTTCGTCATCGGCGCCGCGCTCGCCGCGGTCGCCGGCGTGCTCTACGGCACCTACTACGGCATCGCGCAGTACACCATGGGCTCGGTCCTCGGCTTGAAGGCCTTCTCCGCCGCGGTGCTCGGCGGCATCGGCAACATCCCCGGCGCGATGCTCGGCGGGGTGCTGCTCGGCGTGGTCGAGGCGCTCGGCGCGGGATACATCGGCGACGTCTCCGACCTGTGCCGCTACGGCTGGATCGCGGCGCTGATGGACGTGCGCTGCGCGGACGGCGGGCATTTCATCCTGTTCGGCTCCGAATACCAGGACGTGTTCGCGTTCCTGGTCCTCATCCTGGTGCTGGTGCTGCGGCCCTCGGGGCTGCTCGGCGAGCGGGTGGGGGAACGCGCCTGATGCGCGCGCTTTTCGACACCAGGGGCCATCCCGCGCTGGTCTGGATCGGCACGGCGCTTGTCGCCATCGTCCTGGCGGTGCTGCCGTTCGCGCTCGCGAGCATCGGCACCACCTGGGTGCGCATCACCAACTACGCCATCCTGTACGTGCTGCTCGCCCTCGGCCTCAATATCGTGGTCGGGTTCGCGGGGCTGCTCGATCTCGGCTACATCGCGTTCTACGCGGTGGGCGCCTACACCTACGCGCTTCTCGCCAGCCCGCACTTCGACCTCCATCTGCCGTTCTGGGCGGTGCTGCCGATCGGCGCCGCGGTGGCGGCGTTTTTCGGCGTGCTGCTGGGCGCGCCGACGCTGAAGCTCAGGGGCGACTACCTCGCCATCGTGACGCTGGGCTTCGGCGAAATAGTGCGAATCTTTCTGAATAACCTGTCGCGCCCGGTGAACATCACCAACGGGCCGCAGGGCATCGCGCGCATCGATCCGTTCCGCATCGACGGGCTCGATTTTTCGAAATACGAGACACTCGCCGGGGTGTTTTTCAGCGGGCCGATCAAGTACTACTACCTGCTGCTCCTGGTCATGCTCGCCATCATCGTGCTCAACGTGCGGCTGCAGGATTCGCGCATCGGCCGCGCCTGGGAGGCGATCCGCGAGGACGAGATCGCGGCGCGCGCGATGGGGATCAACACCCGCGACATGAAGCTGCTCGCCTTCGCCATGGGCGCGAGCTTCGGCGGGGTGGCGGGCGGCATGTTCTCGGCGATCCAGGGTTTCATCTCGCCGGAGAGCTTCGTGCTGGTGGAATCCATCATGGTGGTGTCGATGGTGGTGCTCGGCGGCATGGGAAACATCTGGGGCGTGATCCTGGGCGCGCTGCTGCTCTCCTTCGTGCCCGAGATCCTGCGCTGGACGGTCGAGCCGTTCCAGCGGGCGCTGTTCGGCCGGCAGCTGGTCGAGCCCGAGGTGATCCGCATGCTGATCTTCGGTTTCGCGCTCGTTCTCATCATGATTTTCAGGCCGGCGGGGCTGCTGCCCTCCGCGGTGCGCAAGCGCGAGCTCGCCGCCAGCGCCGAGAGCCGGCTCGCCGACGTCCGGACATGAGCGTGCTGCTCGACGCGGACGGGATCACCAAGCGCTTCGGCGGGGTGCAGGCGCTCGACCGGGTGTCGTTCTCGATCCGAAAGGGCGAGATCTACGGTCTCATCGGGCCGAACGGCGCGGGCAAGACGACGCTGTTCAACGTGCTCACCGGAATCTACCCCGCGGACGCGGGGACGTTCCGTTTCGACGCCCGAGCGCTCGCCGCGCTCAAGCCCGACCGGGTCGCCGCAATCGGCATCGCGCGAACGTTCCAGAACGTGCGTCTGTTCGCCAACCTCTCGGCGCTCGAGAACGTGATGATCGGGCGCCACGTGCGCACGCGGGCGGGGGTGATCGGCGCGGTGCTGCGCGACCGGCGCACGCTCGCCGAGGAGAGCGGGATCGAGCGGCGCGCCGCCGAGCTGCTCGATTACGTCGGCATTCGCGAGCGGGCGAACGAAGCCGCAGGGAACCTGCCCTATGGCGACCAGCGGCGCCTGGAGATCGCGCGCGCGCTTGCCACCGACCCGAAGCTGCTCGCGTTGGATGAACCGGCGGCCGGGATGAACCCGGCCGAGCGTCTGGCGCTGGGCAAGCTCGTCCAGCGCATCCGCGCCGACGGCATCACGGTGCTCCTCATCGAGCACGACGTGCGGCTGGTGATGAACGTCTGCGACCGGGTGATGGTGCTCGACTACGGCGAGACCATCGCCGAAGGGCCGCCCGCCGAGGTGCAGCGCGATCCGAAGGTCATCGAAGCCTATCTGGGCGCTCCGCGTGCTGCTTGAGATCCTGGGGCTGGAAGTCCGTTACGGGGGGATTCGCGCCGTGAAAGGCGTGGACCTTCGGGTGGACGAAGGTGAGCTGGTCTGCCTGATCGGAGCGAACGGCGCGGGCAAGAGCTCCACCCTGAAAGCGATCTGCGGGCTGGTGCCGGTGCACGCGGGAGCCGTGCGCTACGCAGGGGCCGACATCGGCGCTGCGCCGGTGCACGAGCTGCCGCGCCGGGGGCTGGTGCTGGTGCCCGAAGGGCGCGGCGTCTTTCCGCAGCTCACCGTGGACGAGAACCTGGCGATGGGGGCGTACGCGCGCGGCGACGGCGAGGTCGACGCCGATCTCGAGCACCAGTACGAGACCTTTCCGCGCTTGAAGGAGCGGCGCAGCCAGACCGCCGGCACGCTTTCGGGCGGCGAGCAGCAGATGCTGGCGATTGCGCGCGCGCTCATGGCGCGGCCGAAGCTGCTGCTGCTGGATGAGCCTTCGATGGGGCTTGCGCCGATGATGGTGGCGAAGATCTTCGAGATCGTGCGCGAGATTGCGGCGCGCGGCGTGACGATCCTTCTGGTCGAGCAGAACGCACGGCTCGCGCTTGAGGCGGCGGGGCGGGGCTACGTCATGGAGTCCGGAACGATCGCGCTCTCGGGCGAGTCGAGCGGCCTGCTCGCGGATTCCAGGGTGCGCGAGGCGTACCTGGGGGAAGGCGCCTAGGTCGGGCCGGCGACGTCGGCCTGCGTCGTGAAGCTGTCGGCGTAGAACTCGTCCTCCGGCAGCCTGCACTGCTCGAGGAAGTCCTTCCTCGCCGAATCGACCATGATCGGAACGCCGCAGGCATACACCTGGTGGCCGGAGAGATCGGGAAAATCCTCCATCACCGCGCGGTGCACGAAGCCGGTTCTTCCGGGCCACGCGTCCTCGGGCAGTGCGTCCGAGATCACCGGGACGTATTTGAAATTGGCCTGCTCGGCCGCCCACTTCTCCGGCAGCTCGTTCATGTAGAGGTCCTTCGGCCGCCTGCCTCCCCAGTAGAGCGTCATCGGGCGCGCCACGCCCTTGTGCAGCGCCTCCTGGATCACCGCCTTGATCGGCGCAAACCCGGTACCCGAGGCGACGAAAACGATCGGCCTTTCCGATTCCTCGCGCAGGAAGAACACGCCCAACGGCCCCTCGAAGCGCAGGATGTCGCGCTCCTTCATGGCGGTGAACACGTGCTCGGTGAAATTCCCTCCAGCAACGCGCCGCACGTGCAGCTCGATCAATTCTGCCTCGTGCGGCGCGCTCGCCATCGAAAAGCTGCGCCGCGCGCCGCGTTTCAGCAGGAACTCGATGAACTGGCCGGCGAGGTAGACGAGCCGCTCGTTCGCGGGGAGCTTGAGGCGCAGCACCATCACGTCGTCGGCGAGCCGCTGCATCTGCTGCACGCGGCACGGCAGCGTCTTGATCTGGATGCCTTTCATCGCCCCGACCGCGCGCGCCTCGATCACCAGGTCGCCGAGCGGCTTCGCCTGGCAGAAGAGCGCCTTCCCCTTCGCTTTTTCCTCGTCGGTCAGCACGTGCTTCGTGTACACGCCGTAATCGACGCTGCCCTCGAGAATCTTCCCCTTGCAGGTGCCGCAAGCGCCGCTCTTGCAGCCGTAGGGCAGCACCAGCCCCTGGCGCAGCGCGGCGCCGAGAACGGTCTCGCCCTCCTCGACCTGGAATTGCTGTCCGCTCGGCTTCAGGGTGACGCTGTGCATATGGCTAGAATGATGCCCATGAAACGGCTGCTCGTCGCGGGCTACGGAGACGTCGCGCGCCGTGCGCGCCCGGCGCTCGATACCCGCTTCGAGGTCACCGCGCTCTCCCGGCGCAACGGCTTCGACCTCGACCGACCGGAGACGCTCGCCGCGCTCGGGGGCGGCGAGGCGGTGCTCCACTGCGCGCCGCCGCCGCCCGCGGGCGCCTCGGATGCGCGCACCGCAAACCTGCTCGCGGCGCTCGAAAAGGGCCGCATTCTACCGGCGCGCATCGTCTACGTCAGCACGAGCGGAGTGTACGGCGACTGCGGCGGTGCGCGGGTGGACGAGGACCGCGCACCGAATCCGCAGACCGCGCGCGCCAGGCGCCGGCTCGATGCCGAGCGCCAGCTTGCACTATGGTGCACGCGGCACAGCGCGGCGCTCGTCGTACTGCGCGCGCCGGGGATTTACGCCGCCGACCGACTTCCGCTCGAGCGGCTGGTCGCGGGCCTTCCGGCGCTGCGCCCGGAGGACGACGTGTACACCAATCACATTCACGCCGACGACCTTGCCGCGATCGCTGTCCGGGCGCTCGAGGACGACGCGCCGGCGGGCATCTACAACGCCTGCGACGACACCGAGATGAAGATGGGCGAGTGGCTCGATTTCGTCGCCGGGCGCATGAGGATCCCGCGCCCGCCGCGCATCGCGCGAGCGGACGCCGCCGCGCACATCCCGGAGCCGATGCTCTCGTTCATGTGCGAATCGAGGCGCCTCTCGAACCGCCGCATGAAGGAGCGGCTCGGCATCCGGCTGCGCTTTCCGACCGTGCACGACGGGGTGCCGCGGCTGATGGAGGCGGCGTGAGCGCGCTCGTCGTGCTCACCAACCTGCCGGATCGCGCCGCCGCCGAGCGGCTGGCCGATTCGCTGATCGAAAAGCGGCTGGCGGCCTGCATCAACATCCTTGCGCCCTGCCGCTCCGTATACCGGTGGAAAGGCGAAGTGCAGCACGACGAAGAGCACCCGATGCTGATCAAGACCACCGAGGAGCGCTACGCGGCGCTCGAAGCGGCGATTCGCGCCGGGCATCCCTACGAACTTCCCGAGATCGTGGCGGTCCGAATCGAGCGCGGCTTGCCCGCTTACCTCGAATGGGTCGCCGCAGAGACCAAGGCGTGAAAAGGCTTTTGCTCGTCGTTCTCGCTTTCGCCGCCGCTCCGGCGATGGCGCAGCTAAAGCTCGGCGGCTCGGCAGACGAGCTGCTCGAGCCCGAGAAGGCGTACCGCTTCTCGGCGCGCGCGCTGGACGCCTCGTCGATCGAAGTGCGCTTCGTGATCGCCGACGGCTATTACATGTACCGCGACAAGTTCCGCTTCTCCGCCGAGGCAGGATCGGTGCGGCTCGGCGCGCCCGAAATGCCGCCGAGCATCCCGCACAAGGACGAGTTCTTCGGCGAGTCGGAGACCTATCGCAAGGAGGTCTCGATCCGCATTCCCGCGCAAGGCGGCGGAGCTTTCGACCTGAAGGTGATCTCGCAGGGCTGCGCCGACGTCGGAGTGTGCTACGTGCCGATGGAATCGAAGGCGCGCCTCGTGCTCGCCTCGGCGCAGGAAAGCTCGCCCGTGTTCGGCGAGGCGCCGCGCTCGGTGGACGCCGTGTCGCGTTTTTCGATCTTCGCGAGCGACTTCGACATCGCGCGCCTTTTCGAGGGAAGTCTCCTGCTCGTGCTCGCGAGCTTCCTCGGATTCGGGCTGCTGCTCACCTTCACGCCGTGCGTGCTGCCGATGATCCCGATCCTCTCGGGCATCATCGCCGGAGAGGGCAGGAGCCTGAACAAGCTGCGCGCGCTGGCGCTTTCCGGGGCCTACGTCCTCGGCATGGCGCTCGCCTACGCGGCGGCAGGCGTCGCCGCGGCGTTCTCGGGGTCGCTGCTCGCCGCCGCGCTGCAGAACGCCTGGGTGCTCGGGGCTTTCGCGCTCGTATTCGTGTGGCTCGCGCTCTCGATGTTCGGTTTCTACGATCTGCGGCTGCCGGGATTTGTCCACCACCGCTTGCATTCGGCGCAGCAGCGTTTGCGCGGCGGACGGCTCGCGTCGGTCGCCGCGATGGGCGTGTTTTCGGCGGTGATCGTCAGCCCCTGCGTCGCCGCGCCGCTCGCGGGCGCGCTGCTCTACATCTCGCAGACGGGCGACGTCGCGCTCGGCGGCGGCGCGCTGTTCGCCATGGCGCTCGGCATGGGCGTGCCGCTCGTGGCGGTCGGCGTCTCCGAAGGGGCGCTGCTGCCCAAGGCCGGCGAGTGGATGAACGGCGTGAAGAAATTCTTCGGCGTGCTGCTGCTCGCGGTGGCGATCTACGTGATCTCCCCGGTGATCCCGACGGTCGTCCAGATGCTGCTGTGGGCGGCGCTGCTCGTCGGCTCGGGCGTGTTCCTGCGCTCGATCGATCCGCTGCCCGCGGGAGCCTCGGGCTGGTGGCGGCTGTGGAAGGGGGCGGGCCTGATCGCGCTCGTCGCCGGCCTCGCGCTCGTCGTGGGCGCGCTCGCGGGCAGCCGCGATCCGCTGCGTCCGCTCGCGAATCTGGTTCCCGGCACGGCGCCCGCCGCCGGCCAGGTGAAATGGATCCGGGTCGCCTCGGTTTCCGGGCTGGACGAGAGGCTGCGCTCCCCGGGCCGGCCGGTGATGCTCGACTTCTATGCCGACTGGTGCGTGTCGTGCAAGGAGATGGAGGCGTTCACCTTCTCCGATGCCCGGGTGCGCGCGAAGATGGACGGGATGCTTCTCCTTCAGGCCGACGTGACCGCGGGCAACGAGCAGGATCGGCTGCTGCTCAAGCGCTTTTCGCTCTTCGGCCCGCCCGGCATCATCTTCTTCGACGAGCGCGGGCGCGAGATCAAGGGGCTGCGCGTCATCGGCTTCCAGAACGCCGAGCGGTTCCTGAAGTCGCTCGAGCTCGCTAGCGCCCCCTGAGGGCCTTCGCCGCCTCCAGCGCGAAGTAAGTGAGGATGCCGTCCGCGCCGGCGCGCTTGAAGCCGATGAGCGTTTCCATCACGCACGATTCGGGCAGCCAGCCGTTGGCGATCGCCGCGCGCAGCATCGAGTACTCGCCCGAGACCTGGTAGACGAAAGTCGGCGCCTTGAACTCGTCTTTCACGCGCCGCAGGACGTCGAGGTACGGCATGCCGGGCTTCACCATCACCATGTCGGCTCCCTCGGCGAGGTCGAGGCCCACCTCCCACAGCGCCTCGTCGCTGTTCGCCGGGTCCATCTGGTAGGTCTTCTTGTCGCCCTTGCCGAGCGACTTGGCCGATCCCACCGCGTCGCGGAACGGACCGTAGAAGCCGGAAGCGTATTTCGCCGCATAGGCCATGATCTTCGTGTGGATGTGGCCTGCCTTCTCGAGCGCCGCGCGAATGCGGCCGACGCGTCCGTCCATCATGTCGGAAGGCGCGACGATGTCCACGCCCGCCGCGGCCTGCACCAGCGCCTGCTTGGCGAGCACCTCCAGCGTGGCGTCGTTCAGAATGTACCCGTCCCGGTCGACGACGCCGTCCTGGCCGTGCGAGGTGTACGGGTCGAGCGCGACATCGGTCATGATGCCGAGCTCGGGAAAGCGCTTCTTCAGCGCGGCGACCGCACGCGGCACGAGCCCTTTCGGATTCAGCGCCTCGCGCCCGTCGGCGGCCTTCAGCCGCGGCTCGATCACGGGAAACAGCGCCAGCACCGGGATATTCAGCTTCAGGCATTGCTCGGCGTGCGGCAGGAGCTTGTCGACCGTCATGCGCTCGACCCCCGGCATCGACGCGACTTTCTCGGTGCGCCGCGCGCCGTCCAGCACGAACACCGGGTAGATCAGGTCGTCGGTCGTAAGCACGCTTTCGCGCATCAAGCGGCGCGAGAACTCGTGGCGGCGCATCCGGCGCATGCGCACCGAGGGAAAGCTGCCGTAGATGTTCATGGGGGCGTCACCTCGCGCTAAATACCCGCAACACCGTCAAGGGTTCGCGGGGGTCTGATTTGGCTGCCGTTTTCGACCGGGGAACTTTCCTGCGGGAGGGCGAATCTTACTTGTAGACGACGTTGTTCGTCTCCCGCTTCTCCTCCCTGAGCGGGTGCCTTAACTCTAGTTAAGGCGTTTCGCCCCCGGTTTATTTCCCCTTTACCGGGGGTCTTTTATTCCGGCTGCAGGCAGGCGGGCCCGCCTGCAGCCAGGCCTCGAGCAGCTCCCTCACCTCCTCGACGCCCAGGCCGGTGCGGCTCGAAAACAGCCGCACCTGCGCCTCGCCCGCCCGCTCTGAAAGACGCCGGCGCACCCGCTCCAGGGCTGCGCGCTGCTCGGTGCGCGAGAGTTGGTCCGCCTTCGTGAGAAGCGCGAACAGCCGCGTCCCACCGAGCCACTCGAGCAGCTGCTCGTCGAGCGCGGCAAGCGGATGGCGCGCGTCCATGACCAGCACCACCGCGGCGAGCGTCGAGCGCGAGCGCAGATAGTCGGAAACCAAGCCGCCCCACCGCGCACGCAGCGCCTGCGGCGCGCGCGCAAAGCCGTAGCCGGGCAGATCCACCAGGCGCGCCTCACCGCGCAGGCGGTAGAAATTGATGGTCTGCGTGCGTCCGGGCGTCTTGCTCGTGTGCGCGAGGCGCCGGCGCCCGAGGAGGGCGTTGATCGCGCTGGATTTGCCGACGTTCGAGCGCCCGGCGAAAGCGATCTCCGGCGGCCCCTCGGGCGGAAGCTCCGCCGGCCGTCCTGCGGCACAGACGAAAACGGCTTGCGAGAATGCACTCATGTCTGCCGAAGGTCGGAAATTCTAATAAAATCGCGGCTTTCGATCGGGACCGGGGGAGTCGGAATGAGTCGAGCTTTGGCGCTTTTGGCAAGCGCGGCAGCCTTGTTCGCCGGACCGGCGCTCGCGCAAGGAGCCGCCAAGCCCGACCTTGCCAAGGCGCAGAGTCTCGCCGGCCAGGTGTGCGCGGCCTGCCATGGCGCCGACGGCAACAGCGCTGCCCCCGCCAATCCGAAGATCGCCGGCCAGTTCCCCGAGTACCTGTTCAAGCAGCTCGTCAATTTCAAGCCGCAGGGCGGCAAGAAGGCAGAGCGCGAGAACGCCGTCATGTCCGGCATGGTGGCGAACCTCTCCGAAGCCGACATGAAGAACCTCTCGGCCTATTATGCCGGGCAGAAGCTCAAGCCCGCCGCGGCTGGCGACAAGGAGCTCGCCGCGCTCGGCCAGAAGCTGTGGCGGGGCGGCAATGTCGCGGCCGGAGTCCCGGCATGCGCCGGCTGCCACGGCCCGAACGGGGCGGGGATACCGGCGCAGTTTCCACGCCTGGCCGGACAGTACGCGGAATACGTCGCCGCGCAGCTGAAGGCGTTCAAGGAAGGCGGCCGCGCGAACGACCCGAGCGGCATGATGCGCGGCGTTGCCGCGAAGATGAGCGAGCGCGAGATCAAGGCGGTCGCCGAGTACGCTGCCGGGTTGCGCTAGCGGCGGCGGAATAAGCCTCTCACCACCGGCCTCACACCGGACGGAGACGTGGCCGCCGAGACGATGGGCGAGGTAATCACCAATACCACCAGCCAGCTCACGCCCGCGGACCTCGCGGCGCTCATCGCCTACCTGCGATCGCTTCCCCCGATCGCCGGGGAGCCGGACTGAGCTTGCAGTTCCTGACGGAATAGCGGCAGCGGTAGACTGTTATTCGCAATGAGCGACGCCGAGCGCCTGGTCGAGCTGATTCCGCGGCTGCGGCGCTACGCCCGCGCGCTGGTGGGGGACCGGGCGTCTGCGGACGATCTGGTCCAGGACACGCTGGAACGCGCCTGGGCGAAGCTGCACCTCTACAGCCGCGGCACCGACCTGCGCGCCTGGCTCTTCACGGTGATGCACAACGTGCACGTCAACAAGCTGCGCGCCAGCCGCGCGACCGACCCGCTCGAGGACGAGATGCCCGAGCTCGCGCAGCGCGCTCCGCAGGGCGATGCGCTGCTGGTGCGCGACCTGGAGCGCGCGATCGGGCGCCTGCCCTCCGAGCAGCGCGAGGTGCTTCTGCTGGTGACCCTGGAGGAGATGAGCTACGACGAGGCGGCGCGCACGCTCGACATCCCGATCGGGACCGTGATGTCGCGGCTCTCCCGCGCGCGCGAAAAGCTGCGCGCGATGATGACCGGCCAGGCGGCGGCGAAGCTGAAGGTCGTGAAGTGACGGCGTGAGATGAGCGAAGAGCGGACGGTCACCGAAGCCGATTTGCAGGCCTACGCCGACGGCCGGCTCGCCGAAGCGCGGCTCGCCGAGGTCGAGCAGTGGCTCGCCGCGCGACCCGAGGAAGCCGAACGCGTCACCGCCTATCGTCAGCTCGGCGACGAGCTGCACGGTGTCTACGCGGCGGTGCTCGACGAGCCGGTGCCGCAGCGCCTGGAGCGCGCTGCGCGCCGGCGCTGGCGCTGGCGCACCGCCGCCGCGGCCGCGGGCTTGGTCGCGCTCGGTGGCTTGATCGGGGTGCTTGGCGACCGGGCGCTGCACGAGTGGCGGGCGCCGGCTCCCGCGCCGGAGGCGGCCTCGTTCGTGCGCCGGGCGGTAGTGGCGCATGCGACATATGCGCCCGAGGTGCGCCACCCGGTCGAGGTCGGCGCTGACCAGGAGGCGCACCTTGTGGCGTGGCTCTCCAAGCGCCTTGGCGCGCCGGTGCGCGCGCCCAAGCTGGAGTCGGTGGGCTACAACCTTGTCGGCGGCAGGCTGCTGCCGGGCGACGGCAGCCCGACCGCGCAGTTCATGTACCAGTGCCAGTACGGCACCCGGGTGACGCTTTACCTGCGCACCGACGCGGCGAGCAATCGCGAGACCGCATTCCGCTACGCGCGCGAAGGCAACGTGCGCGTGTTCTACTGGGTGGATCGCAAGCTCGGCTACGCGCTTTCGTCCTCCGACATCAGCAAGGAGGATCTGAACAAGGTCGCGAACGCGGTTTACCAGCAGCTCAATCCCTAGGCGCCTAGGGCTTTCTCGATCTCGCGCAGCTCGGCTTCGGGCGCGATGCCCTTGCGCAGCCTGCGGCCGCAGCGCGCGTACCAGTAGCGCGCGTTGGGCAGGTCGCCTTCCTGGCGGTGCAGCACGGCGTGGATCCAGCAGGCGAATTCGTCGTCCTCGTCCTGCATGACGATTTTGTGGGCCTTCGTCCAGTCGCCGGCCAGGCCGTGCGAGACGGCCTTCGCAAGCGTTCGCTTCGAGATCACCGGGATTTCTTGAGAGTCGGGTTGAGCCTGTCGATGTCGGCCTGGACCTGCGCCTTGCTTCGCTCGTAGACGATCTCGCGCCCCATGATGTTGCCGACGTAGGCGAGGCCGTTGCGGGTCGGGGTCAGTTGGCATTTGACGTTGTGGACTCCTTCACCGATGACAACCTCGATCCACTCGGCTCGCTTGCTCAGGACCACCACGTCCACGGTTTGTCCCGTTTCGGTTACGCGTATTTTGATTTTCTCGTCGGTCATGGCGATTGCTCCGAGATCACGGCTGCTGCATCTGGGGGAGCCACTAGCGCTTGATGCTCTTCTGCCCTTAGGCTGAGCTTGGCCTGTAAAGAGAACTGGAGCTGCGATTTGACTGATTCAACCAACGAAGTGATTTCTTCAACGTCCTCCTTCGTGGCAACGTTCCTACCTTTTTCCTGAAAGTAGGACTTAAGAAATGCCAAATAGAGCAGAAGCAGCAGGATGAGCGCTTCGAGCACCAACTGAATCGATTCGGTGGTAAGCATCAGGCAGCCGTAATCGTCAAGGTCGCATAACGTTGCGCTCAGCCGCGCGCTTCAGCGCGTCGGCTGCAGCAGCAGGTTATGCCGCGATGTTGATGCCGAGCCACAAACAGACGCCTTTCTCGACAGCGCGCATCTGTTCAGCAGTCAGCGTACCGAGACGGTTCATGAGCCTTACCGTCGGCACGGTGACGATGCCTTGGACGTCAAATGCGCCCGGACGCAAGAACCTAGGCGATGCGGTGACTTCGAAGCGCGATTGGCGAAGAGTGGTGGTGTGAGGTACCACCGTGACCAGAGAACGGTCTGATTCCTCGAGCGGCACGCTGAGCACGAGGCACGGGCGCACCTTCGCGGCGAGCCCGAGGTCGACCATGTAGACCTCGCCGCGGAGCGGTGTCCTCACCCCTTAGCTTCGCGACGATCAAGCTCTTGAAACACGTGATCGGCTGCGTGCAAGAGCTCCTCGTCGGAGGGGAAGGAGTAGGGCAGTTCGGCCGCGCGCCGAAGCAGCTGTTCCAAGACCTCGCGTCGATCGGCCTCGGACAGCGCCTCAAAGGACTTCAGCAGATGCCGCGCTGCGTCTCCCATGGGTGATTATTCTACGCCCGTCCTCTTCGCGGTATAACGTCCACGCCCACCGGGGCGCGCCCACAGGCCCATGCACGGCACGGTGGCTCCGCGCGCGTGATCCTCATCCGATTTGGTGGACACTTTGCTAGGCATTGGCCAA
>Ga0156285_1086_pt2 | contig 64208 bp, 66 predicted proteins | sample RifCSPlowO2_12_FD_107934 | JGI IMG/M metagenome (GOLD analysis project Ga0156285, IMG submission 107934) | Betaproteobacteria bacterium RIFCSPLOWO2_12_FULL_68_20 | reverse complement strand
TCGTGCAAAATGAGCCCCATCCCCACTTCTTCGTTTTTTCCGACGACCCGCAGTGGGTGAAGGAACATCTGCGCTTCGCGTTTCCGACCGTGTTCGTCGAGCACAACGGGCCACACAGGCACTGCGAGGACCTGTGGCTGATGAGCCGGTGCCGGCACAACATCATCGCCAACAGCTCCTTCAGCTGGTGGGGCGCATGGCTCAACCCAAACCCCGCAAAAATAGTGATCGCTCCGAGCCAATGGTTCAAATTGGAAACCCTGGACACCAAGGATCTGATTCCCGAGGGCTGGGTAAGAGGCTAGCGGAGCGAACCGCGTGACCCCGACGGCAGTGCAATCGAGGGCTGCGCCGCGGATGACGGTGCTGATGCCGGTATACAACGGGGAACCGTATCTGGCCTCGGCCGTGGAAAGCATCCTTGGGCAGAGTTTCGCCGATTTCGAGTTCCTGATCATCGACGACGGCTCCACGGACCGCAGTTGCGAGATCGTGCGCGGGTATGCCGACCCGCGCATCCGGTTATTGCGCAATTCTTCCAACCGAGGCGTGATCGCCACCCTCAACCGGGGGCTCGAGGAGGCGCACGGGGAATACCTAGCGCGCATGGACGCGGACGACATCAGCCTGCCGGACCGGCTCGCGCAGCAGGTCGCGTTTCTCGACGCGCATCCCGAGGTCGGCGTGCTCGGCTCGGCCATCGAGCTGATGGACGCGCAGGGAGCGCCCGGCATCCTGGTGCGCTTTCCCGCCAGCCACAACCTTATTCGCTGGGCGCTCGCCTTCTACAGCCCGATCGCGCACCCCAGCGCGATGATGCGAACGGAGATCGCAGCGAGCCTTGGCGGATACCGGTCGGAGGCCAGGCACTGCGAGGACTACGACCTGTGGTGGCGCGCAACCCGGGTGACGGCGCTCGCCAACCTCGAGACGGTGCTGCTGCGGCTGCGCAAGCACGACGTCAACGTCACGTCGCGCTTCGGCGCGGTCCAGCACGACACGGCGCTGCGGATCTGCCGGTCGATCCTCGCGGAGACGCTGGGCGAGGAATTCCCGCTCGAGGTGATCGCCGCCGCGAGAGAGCACGCGCGCGCGGCAGAAGCGCTGATCCCGCCGGCGATCGAGCTGATCGTCCGGTACCATCGATACTGCCTCGGCGCGGCCGCGGCGCTCGGGCTCGGCGAAGCGGCGGTGATGCGAGAAGATCTCACGAAGCGCGTCTACCAGCTCGTCAACGGACCGGACCGCGGGCCGCTCGATGCGCCGGGGCAGAGGCTGCGCTCGATCCGGCGCTACGCGGCCCTCGCCTGCACCGGTTTACTGACCGCCGCGGAGACGCGCCACTTCCGGGGCGACGCGGCGAAACGCGCCTGGCAGGTCCTCAAGGACACCGTGCGCACCCGGATCCTGGCGCGAAGCGGCGCGTCGCCTGCATGAAGATCGTCTTCGTCGCGATGTCGAACAGCATCCACACCGCGCGCTGGATCGGCCAGATCGCGGGCGAGGGATGGGAGGTGCATCTCTTCCCGAGCCAGGATTTCGGCGCGACCCACGCGCAATTGCGCAATGTCGTGGTGCACCACTCGGTCTACGGCCGGCAGGACAGGCTCGATCATTCGACGCGGCTGCGCGGAATCGGAGTGGGATCGAGAATGCTTGCCTACGGGGCGCGACTCCTGCTCGGGCGGTTTTTCCCGGCCTACCGCGCGAGTCGGCTGGCGCGGCTGATCCGGCGCGTGCGGCCCGACGTGGTGCATTCGCTCGAGTTCCAGGCCGCAGGCTATCTCACGCTCGAGGCGAAAAAGCTTCTCGACGGGCGCTTCCCGAAATGGATCGCGACCAACTGGGGCAGCGACATCTCGCTTTTCGGGCGGCTTCCCGAGCACCGGGAGCGCATCCGCCAGGTGCTCGCCGAGTGCGACTACTATTCGTGCGAATGCGAGCGCGACGTGGCGCTCGCCCGCGGCCACGGCCTGCGCGGGAAGGTCCTGCCGGTGCGGCCCAACGGCGGGGGTTTCGACCTGGCGCAGGCCCGTAGCCTGCGCGCGCCCGGCGCCCCCGCCGCGCGCCGCCTCATCATGCTGAAGGGCTACCAGGGATGGGCCGGGCGGGCGCTGGTCGGACTTCGGGCGCTCGAGCGCTGCGCGGATGCGCTGGCGGGCTACGCGATCCACATATACTCCGCATCCGAGGAAGTGAAGCTCGCCGCGCAGCTCTTCAGCGCGAACACCGGCATCGAGACGGCGATCGTTCCGCAGGGCACGCCGCACCGCGAGGTCCTCGCGCTGCACGGTAGGGCGCGCATCTCGATCGGCTTGAGCATCGGGGACGCGATCAGCACCTCGCTGCTCGAGGCGCTGCTGATGGGGTCGTTTCCGATCCAGAGCTGCACCGCGTGCGCCGACGAGTGGGTGGTCGACGGCCGCACCGCGCTGCTCGTGCCGCCCGAGGATCCGGAGGTCGTCGAAACGGCGATCCGCCGCGCGCTCGCGGACGACGCGCTGGTCGACCGCGCGGCCGAGGAGAACTGGGCGACCGCCGAGACGCGGCTCAACCGCGACGTCCTCTCGCCCCAGGCGGTCGCCCTGTACCGGCAGGTGGCAGGCGAGTCCCGCGCCTCGCTGGCGAGCGATTGAGCGCATGTCCGAGGCCAATCCCCTGGTGTCGATCGTGATCCCCGCATACAACTACGCGGAGTTCGTAGACGAGGCGATCCGGAGCGTGTTCGCGCAGCGCTACCCCCGCGTCGAGCTCATCGTGCTCGACGACGGTTCGACCGACGACACGCGCGCGGTGCTCGCCAAGCACGGCAGCGCGCTCCACTGGGAGACGCATCCCAACATGGGGCAGGCGGCGACGCTCAACAAGGGCTGGGGCCTGGCGCGCGGCGAGCTGCTCGGGTACCTGAGCGCGGACGACGCGCTTCTCCCTGAGGCCGTCGACACCCTGGTCGAATGCCTGCGCGCGAACCCGGACGCGGTGCTCGCCTACCCGGATTTCAACCTGATCGACCCGCGCTCACACTTCATCCGCGAGGTCAATGCGCCCGAGTACAGCTATTACGAGATGGTGGTCGACGCAGTGTGCGCGCCCGGCCCGGGGGCGCTGTTCCGGCGCCGCGTGTTCGAGGCTGCGGGCGGCTGGGACACGACGCTGCGCCAGGTTCCCGACTACGAGTATTGGCTCCGGCTCGGCCTGCAAGGCCGGTTCGTGCGCGTCCCGAAGGTGCTCGCGCTGCATCGCGTGCACGAGGAGTCGCAATCGTACGCGCGCTCGGCGCGGCAGAAGGCCGAGGAGCCGCGGAAGGTGCTCGCCCAGTACCTTCGGCGGCCGGACCTGCCCGCCGAAGTGGCGCCGTTTCGCCGGCGCGCGCTCGGCCAGGCGCACATCCTCACCGCGCGGCTGCACTGGCGCGCCGGGCGCTGGTTCACCGCGCTGCTGCGCCTGGCGCAGGCGTTCGCGATCGCGCCGGTGCTCGCGTTCCGCAAGCGCACGGTCCTGATCGTGATCGACAGCGTCGTTGACCGGACCCTGCACCGGATCCTGTGGCGGCTGAACCGGCGGCGCTCCAGGTCATGAGCCCGCAATCGACCGCGCCCCGGCCGCAGGTCTCGATCGTAATCCCGTGCTACAACCAGGCCGCGTACCTGCGGCAGGCGATCGAGAGCGTGCTCGCGCAGCACTATGCGCCCCTCGAGCTGATCGTGGTCGACGACGGCTCGAGCGACGGCTCGCGCGAGCTGATGCGGCAATACCGCGAGCGCTGCACCGTGATCGCGCAGGAAAACGCCGGCCAGGCGAACGCGATCAACCGGGGCTGGGCGCGCTCTGGGGGCGAGGTGCTCGCCTATCTCGCCGCCGACGACTACCTCCTGCCGGGTGCGGTGCGCCGGGCCGTCGAATGCCTCGAAAGACATCCCGACGCGGTGCTCTGCTACTGCGATTTCCTGCTGGTCGATCCGGACGGCCGGCCGATTCGGCGCGTCGCGGTCCCGGAATTCAGCCACCGCGAGATGGTGCTGCGCCTGGTGTGCGCGCCCGGCCCGGGAGTGTTCCTGCGGCGCCGCGCGTTCGAGCGCGCCGGGCCGTGGAACGAGCGCCTGCGCCAGATCCCGGACTTCGAGCTGTGGCTGCGGCTCGCTTCCGGAGGCCCCTTCCGCCGCATCCCGGAGATGCTCGCCGCGTACCGCGTGCACGACGGCTCGCAGTCGTTCGCGCCAGTTTCGCCCGAGCGCGCCGCCGAGCCGCTCGAAGTGATGGAGGAGTATTTCCGCCTCGGGCGCGCGCCGCGCGAATTCGCAGAAGCGAAGGACGAGGCGCTGAGCAGCGCGCGGCTACTCGCGGCGCGGCTGCACCTGAGATCGGGGCGCTTCGCCGAGGCGCTCAGGCTCCTGTGGGCGGCGGCGAAGCTCGACCCGGCAAATTTCCGCCGGCTTCGCACCTGGCACCTGATCGCGAACGGCCTGGTGAACCGGGTCGCGCACCGGGTCCTGTGGACGCTGCGATGAGCGCCGGCGGCCGCAGACCCGCGTTCTCGGTGATCACGCCGGTGTATAACGGCGCCGGCTTCATCGAGCGCAGCTATGCGATGCTCGCCGCGCAGACCTTCCCCGACTGGGAATGGATCGTGGTCGGCGACGGCTCGACCGACGGCACGGCGCAGAAGGTGCGCGCGATTTCCGACCCGCGGGTGCGGCTGCTCGCGCACGCGGCGAACCGCGGCCGCGGCTCGGCGCGCGCGCGCGCGCTCGACGCCGCGCGCGGCGACTGGATGGTGGTGTGGGACGCCGACGATCTCTATTTTCCCGATCGGCTCGAGCGCATCGAGCGCGCGCGCGCCGCCGGGTTCGACTTCTGCTGCTCGTACGCCGCGGTCGTCGACAACGGCTTCCGCCTCAAGGGCGTACGCGGGTTCCACCCCGCGGCGCTCGGGCTGCCGCGCCATTTCGTGCACCACACGCTCGGCTGCAGGTTAGAGATCGCGCGCCAGATCGGCTATGATCCGGCCCTCGCCGCGGGGGAGGACGCGACCCTCGTGTGGGTGCTGGGCGGGCGCTGGCGCGGCGAATTCGTGGAGGACGCGCTCACGGTGTACATGGAAGAGCGCGAGATCTCGGTGGAAAAGGCGATCCGCACGCACCGGGCGCAGCTGGCGCAGCTGTGGCGCATCTGGCGGCGGCGGCTGCTGCCGCTCACGGCGCCGCAGTGGCTCGCGCTCAGCGCCCGCAGCCTCGCCAAGCTCGCGGTGCTGCAGATGATGCGCCTCGCGCCCGGCGTTTACCGCGCGACGCTCGCGCTGCGCACCTACGGCGAGACCGCGCCGGGCTACGCGCTGCCGGCGGATCGCGCCGAGTTCATCCGGCGCATGAGCGTGCAATCAGCACCCGCGCACCGATGAAGCGAGTCGTCACGATCACCGGGATCCGGCCGGATTTCATCCGCATGAAGGAGGTGTTCCGGCGCCTCGACGAGCAGTTCGACCACGTCATGGTGCACACCGGGCAGCACTATGACGATGCGCTGAGTCGCGTATTCTTCGAGGACCTGAAGATCCGCGCACCCGACCACGTCCTCGCCACCGGCGCGAGCAGCCGCACGCACTACGAGCAGCTTTCCTATCTCTCCAGAGAGATTTTTTGTCTCTTCGAGCGCGAAAAGCTCGATCCCGACGTGATACTTTTCCTCGGGGATTCGAACTCGGTGCTGGTGAGCCCGATTCTGTTCAAGGAAGGCTATACCATCGGACACATCGAAGGCGGGATGCGCTCCTACGACCGGCGCATGCCCGAGGAGGTCAACCGGGTCATCTGCGACTACGTTTCGGACCACGTGTTCGTGTACACGCCGGTCTACCGCGAGCGGTTGCTGAAGGAAAACAAGCCCGCCGAGGTGATCCACGTGGTCGGGAACACGATTACCGAGATCGTGCGCCAGTACATGCCGCGCGGGCCGAGGCCGAAGGACTACCTGGTGGCGGATATCCACCGCAACGAGAACCTCGCAAGCCCCGCGCAGTACCGCTACATCCTGACCTTCCTCGAGCGGCTCGGCGAGGCGCTCGACCTTCCGGTTAAGCTGGTGCGGTTCAGCCGCGCTGTGCGCATGATCGAGGCGCACGGCCTGCTCGAGGGGCTCAGGCGGGTCGAGCTGGTGGGCCCGTATGGGTTCCGCAGGTACCTGGAGCTGCAATACGGCGCCCGCGCAGTCGTGTCGGACTCGGGCACCTGCCAGGAGGAGTGCCCGCTGCTCGGGGTGCCGGCGATCGTGCCGCGCAACTGCACCGAGCGTCCCGAGTCGATGGAGAACGGCAACAGCATCCTGGTGGGTGAAACCCGGCCGATCGAGGACATGGTGCGCGAATCCCTGCAGTTCCTGCGGGGCTACCGAGTGTCCGAGGAAAAACTCCAGTGGCTCGGCGACGGAAGGACCGCGGAGCGAATCGTCAACATCCTCAAGGAAAGGATCTGATGCGCAACATCCTGGTGATCGGCGGTGCGGGCTATATCGGCGGCTGCCTGACCGATCAGCTGGTGCAGAAGGGCTATCACGTCACCGTGTTCGACTGCCTGATGTACGAGGAGCGGTTCCTGAAGAATGTGCCGTTCGTGTACGGCGACATCCGCGACACCGACGAACTGGTGACGATGTCGCCCAAGTACGACACGATCATCTGGCTCGCCGGCATCGTGGGTGACGGCGCCTGCGCCCAGGACCCGGGGCTCACCTACGAGATCAACTTCCACTCGGTCAGGCGGTTCCTCGAGCGCACAAAGCGCAGGCTCATCTACCCCTCGACCTGCTCGGTGTACGGCGCGCAGCACGGCATCCTGCACGAGACAAGCCCGACCATGCCGCTCTCGGCGTACGCCGAGACCAAGCTCGAGGCGGAAAAAGTGGTGCTCGAGCACCGCGGCATGGCGTTCCGGCTCGGCACCCTGTTCGGCGTCGGGGACGAGTATTCGCGCCTGCGGCTCGACCTGGTGATCAACGTGCTGACCTACAAAGCGCTCAAGGAGGGCAAGATCACCGTGTTCGGCGGCGAGCAATGGCGCCCGATCCTCGCGGTGCGCGACGTCGCCTCCTACTTCGTCGAGGCCGTAACCCGCGACTACAACGACGTCTTCAACCTCAGCATGAGGAACGTGAAGATCATCGACCTCGCGGGCATCTACAAGAACATCTTCCCCGACCTGGTCGTCGAGGTCGTCGACATGAAATTCGAGGATCAGCGCAACTACCAGGTGTCGACCGAAAAGGCGGAGAAGGCGTTCATCTTCAGGCCGAAGGTCAGCGTCGAGGAGGAAGTCCACAGGATGCTCGACCTGCTGCGCTCGCACCGTATCAAGAACCCCCTCGACCCGCGCTACTACAATACTCATTTCGTGCGGGCGACGCTCGACGAGATCCGGGGCAGCTAGCCCGGCGCGGCGATCGCCCCAGGGAGACTGCAAGTGGACGCTATTCGCACATGGGAGGGTGGCCTCGCGGCGGACGACCGCGGCACGGTCTCCTTCGTCAACGAATTCGGTTTCGAGAACGTCAGGCGGTTCTACAAGGTCGAGAATTTTTCGCGGGACGTGATCCGGGCATTTCACGGCCATCTGAAGGAGGGCAAGTACGTCTACGTCGCGAAGGGCACGATCATCCTGGCGGCGGTCCCGCTGGATGACGTCGCCGCGCCGAGCAAGCAGGCCAAGGTGAGCCGGTTCGTGCTCTCGTCCCGCAAGCCTGCGGTCGTCTACATTCCGCCGGGTTACGCCAACGGCTTTCGCGCGCTGGAGGACGACAGCCAGATCCTGTTCTTCTCCACCGCGTCGCTCGAGGAATCGAAGGGCGACGACTATCGTTATCCGGCCGACTACTGGGGCAACGGCGTATGGGAGGTCGAGAACCGATGACCCGCGTTCTCGTGCTGGGATCGACCGGAATGCTCGGGTCGATGACCAACGGCTACCTGAGCCGGAACCCGGCGCTCGAGGTCGTCGGCAGCGACCGCACGACGTTCGACGCGGAGAGCTTCGCGCTCGGGGCGGCGCAGCCGCTCGCGCTTCGCGCCGATTACATCGTCAATTGCATCGGGATCATCAAGCCGTACTGCAAGGACGACGATCCGGCCGGCGTCCGGCGCGCGATCGTCGTCAATGCGCTGTTCCCCCACCGGCTCGCGGCTGCCGCGGGCAAGACCGGCGCCCGCCTGATCCAGATCGCGACCGACTGCGTGTATTCCGGCGCCAAGGGCGGATATCTCGAATCCGACGCGCACGACCCCCTCGATGTCTACGGCAAGACCAAGAGCCTCGGCGAGCCGTTCGACGGCAGTATGCTCAATGTCCGCTGCTCGATCATCGGGCCGGAGCTCAAGGGCAGGGTGAGCCTGCTGGAATGGTTCCTCGCGAACCCCGACGGCGCCGAGCTGAACGGCTTCGCGCACCACCGCTGGAACGGCGTGACGACGCTGCAGTTCGCTCGGCTTTGCGAGACGATCATCGCAGCCAATGCCTACGAGGCGCTGCTCCGCGTGTCGCACACGCACCACTTCGTGCCGAACGATGCGCTCGACAAGTTCGAGTTGCTCTGCGAAATGCAGCGGGCCTACGGAACGAAGTTCCGGATCCGGAAGGTCGACAACGTCGGCCCGCCCGTGGACCGGACCCTCGCAAGCAGGTTCGGCGTGCTGCGAGAGCTGGTCGGGCAGTCGTCGATCGCCGAAGCCCTGGACGAGCTGCGACGCTACGTCGAAGCGCGCGCCGCTGCCGCGGCGACGCGGTCCTGAAATGCCGCCGGTTCCGATCCCTCTCGCGGATCGGCCGGCTTTTTGGAAGTCATCAAATACAACATTCGTCCGGTGGCGGTCACGGCGTCTCTGCGCCTGATTGTGAATCGGCGCTCGAACGCCGCCTCGAACGCGCCCTGCTCGTACTCCGGAAAAACGTCCCTGCGACTCGCAAGCAGGCGTTCCACCATGGGATCCCGCTTCGGCACGAATTCGACGATCAGATTCCGGCATACCCGTGCAGCAAAACCGGCAAGGTGGCCGAACGGGACGTTATTGGCGATCACGAGATGATGGACCAGCGCGAGCATCAGCACGGTATCCGCGGGTCCGCGCTCGACGAGCGAGCTGCGCTCCGCATGGTTCCAGCCGAGTGACGGACTCGGATTGACGAGGTCCAGAATAAGAGGCAAGAGGCTGCGCTCATCGTTTCGGCACGCGTCCAGATAGCTCAGCTCGATGCATGCCGGGTCGAAATCCGAACACACTGTATAGATGCCCCTGGATGCGGCGATCCGGCTGTAGACACCGGTGTTGGCGCCCAGGTCCCAGACCGTATCCCGCCCGGCGAGATCCAGAAATTCGGACACCAGCGATTTCTTCCGCGCCACTTCCGCATCGGAGTACGACAGGTCGCGGTAGTACTCGCGCCAGATAGACTCCTCGGGGCGCCAGCGCAACGATTCGATACCTTGCCGGAGGCTGTCGATGAGCGCCATCATGGCGCGAGCGCTTATCGGCCGGTGCGACGCCTTATCCCGCGGGCGCGACGGGGCCTGCACGGGTTTGCTTCTAGCGTGCAGGTGAATGTGGAGCAGGATTGGCAGGCAGGCCATGCTGCGGGCGGGCAACAGGCGGGCGGCAAGGTCGAGCGGGACGCCGTCGATATTGGCGCGCAGCAGCTGCCCCAAGCGCACGTCCCTGTACGCCATCAAGGCGAGAGGGGCGAGGAAATGCTGACAGAACTGCCTGTACGCAGCCCATGGCGCACCCTCCTCGTAACGCTCGAACGACAGCGTGTCGATGAAAACTGGCCGCGTCCCGATGAACTGAACGTTGTAGGCGCTCGCGTCCTTGAGGGTCATGCTTTTCGACAGGGCGATCCGCTGCAATTCGAGTGTCGCCAGCGCCGCCGCCTTGAGCTGGCCGAAACACCACTCGTAGGGATAGGACACGAAGGGAACCGGCTGCGGCCGGATGACCTTGTACGCTTCGTCGGAGAGCGCCAAGCCAATCGCCGCCTCCTCATGCGGAACCAGCAAGCCGCGCTCGACCAGATCTCGGTACAGACCGGAGGCGATCAGAGCTTCGTAGTGACCCCGATACGACCGGTTGACTTGGCGATACAGCGTGCCGGAGTCAACGAAAACGAACCCGCTGGGATCGCGGAACGACCCCCCAACCGCCGCATCGCGCGACATCAGGGGTTGCGATCGGAGACGTCCGGCGCGGAGCGTCGCTCCTCGCCGGTGAAAAACGCCTTCACGCGGCGCCAGATTTCCTTCACGTAGAAAAGCGCTGCGAGCACGCCCGCGATCGCCGCCTGGAAAAGGACGCTGGCCGTGCCCGGATCGAGGTACGCATGCGCTGCCGGTGCGCCTGCAATCAAGAACGCCAGCGCGACCAATCGAAGCGCTCGAACGCGGGACATCCCGGTAAAGTCCATAGGTGGTCGCAAGTTAAAATATTCTAGCACTCGCTCTTCCGGCCCGTCATCGTGCTGCCCGCCGATACCGCTTGACGCGCCCCGGCTCCTTGTCCGTGGGGACTTCGACGAGGAACGACTGGTACGGCCGGTAAACCGGTTGCTTGCCCTCCAGGCACGCAAACACGAGCGCGGGGACGTCCACGGGCGACATCGAAGGGTAGAGCCACTTGCGGCATTGCTCCGGCACCCGGACCGCCATGAGGATGGCGAATCGCTCTTCGAACTGCTCCGCCGTCCAGCGCTTGACGGCGGAATCCGCGGCGAGCAGCGAATTGGTGCCGTGATCGGATTGAATGACGACGATCGCCTCCGGATCGGCCGAATCCAGGAAACCGACGAATTGCGTGAGCTGGGTGTTTACGCAAGTCAAGCTGTCCAGAAAATGCTGCTTCGTGCTCTCGCTCCACGCCAGCGCTGGATCGTCTCTGGGCCGGCAGTCCGCTGTCACCGTCCACGGCGAGTGGGGCGGAAGGATATGCGCGAATACGGCCAGAGGACCCTTCTCGGCTTCGAGAATCGCAGCAAGCCGGGCTTGAAGATAGGAAAGCGGCACAGCGGATCCCCGGACTATCGGACGCCAAAAGCGCCTGATCGGCGTGGTCTGAACGATCACGTCCAGCAGATCGCGCGAGCTGAGAAGCTGCTGGTACGGGTCGATGCACCAGTCTTCGTACCCGACACAGATCGTGTAGAGATGGCCTTGCGCGTGAACGTACTTGTAGCCCGAGAGCTTCAAGCGCCTGATCATTGGATTGTTCCCGCGCATCAGATCGGCGAATTGCAGCATGTCCTGGAACTCGTCGCCGTCTCCAAGCAAATACTCGCCGACGAGACCGGAGCTCACCGACAGGAACGTGCTGGGATAGTTCGCGAGAGCCTGCGCTGCAACGTAGAACCCGCGATTGCGCAAGGCATCGAGAGTCCTCGAATTGTCGAAACCGAACAATTTCCTGAGCTGATCGTCACGGGGATAGGAATCCAGGATGACGTGGTAGACGTTTCGCTTCCTTGTTTCCGGAGAAAGCGGTGACAGGGGCCTCGCGTTCATTTGCGCCGAAGAGGCCGTTCCGCCGCTCCGGTACTTCATTGCCTCGAACGCGGGGATCGCGCCGGCAACGACGAAGAATACGAGGCTCACCCGGATCACGGCCGGATTGAAAAAGCGCAGCGCTGCGAGCAGAAGCAAGGTCGACAGCGTAAGATATGCGTAGTTGATGCGCGGCAAGGCCAGGGCGGCGAGAACGTCGTATATCGCGTGGTAGTTGAAGAACAGCGCGACCGCGATAGCCAGGGCAAACGTGAATCGCGGCGTCTCGTCCCGCCTGGAGAATCGGCCAAGAAGCCGCAATGCGCCGATTCCGCAGACGAACAGCAGGACCGGAACCGACAGGAGCACCAGCACATATTCAACCTCGAGCTGGCTCTTGTTGTAGTTCACAAGGTTGAGGAACGGCCACAGGCAGCTCGCAAGCAGAGCGAGGTTGGCTTCCCGCGTCGGATTGAGTTTCATCGTTTGACCAGGCGCCGGCGAAGTTGCGGCGCTACGGCGTGGCGCTCGCGTCGGGTCGCGCGGCGGCCTCGAGGAGCATCGCGCGATTATCTCATCGCCGCCGCGACCGCGCCGGCGATCTGCTCCTGGTCGGCCTCCCGCAGGTACGCGTGCATCGGCAGGCTGATCACTTCGCGCGCGAGCTGCTCGGCGCGAGGCAGGCTCGCACCGGGAGCGAGCGCCGCGTAGGCGGGCTGCTGATGCAGCGCGAGCGGGTAGTGAATCGCGGTCGGGATGCCGCCTGTCTCGAGACCGGCCTGGAGCGCGGCGCGATCCCGCGCCCGCACCGTGTACTGCGCGTAGACGCTGGTGCGATCGGGCCGGACCTTGAGCAGCCGCACCGACGAAGCGAGCAAGGCGTCGTACCGGCGCCCGATAGCGATGCGCCGCTCGACCTCCCAGTCGAAGCGCTCGAGCTTGGCGAGCACCACCGCGCACTGGATCGTGTCCATGCGACCGCCCACGCCGATGCGTGTGTGCCGGTAGCGGCCGGCCTCGCCGTGCACGCGGATCTCGCGCGCGGCCTGCGCGAGCGCATCGTCGCTCGTGAAGATCGCCCCGCCGTCGCCGTAGCAGCCAAGCGGCTTGGACGGGTAGAAGCTGGTGCAGCCGATCGACGAAGTCCACGAGGGCGATGTCCCGTAGCGTGTTGAACGATGCGCGGTAGCGATCGCCTAGCCGCGGCGCCTGATCCAGGCGTCGGGCCAGCCGGTGATGACCTTGTCGAGCGCGCTCTCGTTGAACCGCCAGGCCGGCTGCTCGATCGCGAAATCGGGGTGCGCGGCGACGAACTCGCGCGCCGCCTGCGCCGGGTTGTCGGTCTTCCAGCCCGCCTCGCCGCGCGGCGCGTCCCACAGGTCGCGCATGATGCCGTCGGTCGCGACGATGTACGAGCCGGGGGTGACGAGCCGGTGGTAGGCCTCGAGCTCCTTCCTCACATGCTCGAGGCTGTGATTGGAGTCCAGGATCACCAGCACCTTGTCCCCCGGGCGCACGTGACTCGCCGCCCGCGCGACGACCTCGGGCGCGGTCGAGTCGCCTTCGATCAGGCGGATCATGGGAAAGAGCTCGTGCGCCTCGATCGCGCCACGGTTGTGCGGCCGGATCTCGATGTCCACGCCCACGACCACGCGCCCGCGGCCCATCGCCTTCATCAGCGAGGCGGAAAGGACGAGCGAGCCGCCGTGCGCGATGCCGGTCTCGATGATGACGTCGGGCTTCAGGAAGTAGATCACCTCCTGAAGCCGCACCAGGTCTTCCGGGTGCTGGATGATCGGCCGGCCCATCCAGGTGAAGGTGTAGGAGTACTTCTGCACCCAGGACAGCCTGAGCCACAGGTCCGAAACGAGCTCGAAAGCGCGCTTCGCGTAGAGCGGATGCGATTGCGCCCCGGCGCCCTCTCCTACGGAGACCGTCTTCCTGTCGGTGTCGATGGTGATGCGCATGGTCAGTTTCCCGCGTGTGCCGCGATCGAGCGACGGATCCCTTCCTCGAGCCCGACGCGCGCGGCCCAGCCGAGGTCGCGACGCGACTTGACCGGGTCGGCCACCACGTACTCGAGGTCATCGGCCGGCGCGGCGCGCTCGCCGAACCGAAGGAGCTCGCCGTGGCCCAGTTGCGCCACGATGAGATCGGCCGCCCGCCTCAGCGTGATGCCTTCCCCGGACCCGACGTTGTAGGCGCCGCTTGCGCCGCTGTCGAGCAGCGCCGCGCAGGCTTCCGCCGCATCGTCCACGTAGACAAAATCGCGCACCTGGCGACCGTGCGTGCATGCGACCGGCTCGCGCCGCAGAAGGCCCGCGATCACGCCCGGGATGAACCGCCCCGGCGGCTCGCCGGGCCCGTAGGGGAAAAACAGGCGCGCCCACGCCCAGGTCCCGCGCCCGCGCGCGGCCGCGCGCAGGGCGTAGTACATGGCGGCCTTGGCTTCCCCGTAGAGCGTGCCGGGCTCGAGCGGCGTCGAGTCCTCGCGGCACGGCGTGGCGGACACCCCGTATTCCGCGCACGAGCCCATTCCCACGGCGCGCACGCCCGCCTCGCGGAAGAACCGGCCCGCGAGGCGCACGCCGGCGGCAAGCCAGTCCAGGTTGGCAGGGCTCGCCCGGAACTCGCCGGGCGTCGCGATCCACGCAAGGTGCAGCAGGTGCGTGGGCCGCAGGCGCTGCAAGAGCGCGGCCGCTTCGCTGTCGTCGAGCAGGTCGCAGCGATGCCAGGTCGCCCCGGCGTCGCGGCACTCGGCGGACGACACCGCGTGAACCTCGTAGCCGCGCGCGGCAAGGAGCGGCAGGCAGCGCCGCCCGATGAAGCCGCGCGCGCCGGTGACGAGCACCTTTTTCGCGGCGGCGCTCATGCAGCGATGTCGGGGTAGCCGCGGTCCCGCTCGGACAGGATCGGCTCGCCGCCCGGCCAGCGGATTCCCAGCGCGGGGTCGTTCCACCGCACCCCGCGCGCGAGCGCCGGATCGTAGAACTCGGATATCTGGTAGAAGATCTCGCTCGCGTCGGCGAGCGTCTTGAAGCCGTGCGCGAAGCCTCTCGGAACGTAGAGCGCCCGGCGATTGTCGGCGGTCAGCTCGGCGGCGAACCACTTGAGCCGGGTCGGGGAGCCGGCGCGCAGATCGGCGATGACGTCGTGGATCGCGCCGCGCGTGCAGCGCACGATCTTCTCCTCGGCGGCCGGCTCGGCCTGGTAATGCATGCCGCGCAGCGTATTCGCCCGGCGGTTGAACGAGGTGCTGCACTGGACGAACCTGGCGCGGATGCCGCGCCCGGCGAGCTCGCGCTCGCAGTACGTGCGCGCGAACAGGCCCCGCTCGTCTTCGGCCGGCTCCGGCTCGATCAGCCAGGCGCCGGCGAGGCCCGTCTCGAGGAACCGCATGCCGTCAGATCACGCGGACTTCGGGCACCGGGACGATGAAGCGCCCTCCGCGCCCGCGATACTCGGCCTGCTGCGCCGCGATCTCGTCGAGGAAGTTCCACGCCAGCAGCAGCAGGTAGTCGGGCCGGTCCTCGCGCAGCCGCTCGGGCGGCAGGATCGGCAGGTGCGTGCCCGGCGTGTAGCGCCCCTGCTTCTCGGTGCTGCGATCGACCACGTATTCGAGATGGCGCGCGTCGATGCCGAAATAGTTGAGCAGCGTGCTTCCCTTGGCCGATGCGCCGTACGCGGCGATGCGCTTGCCCTCGCCCCGCAGGCGCGCGAGGAGCGCGACCAGGTCGCGGCGCAGCTTTTCCACCCGCTGCCCGAAGCCCGCGTAGTAGGCAAGCTCCAGCATCCCCAGCGAGCGCTCCTCGTCCAGCAGCACCTTCGTCGCCGCGCCGCGCGGCGCGCCGGGCGCGGCAAAGAGCCGCAGCGATCCCCCGTGCGCCGGAATGCGCTCGATGCCGGCGAGCCCCAGCCCGTGGCGCGCGAAGAGCGCATCGAGCGCGCTCACCGAGAAGTAGCACAGGTGCTCGTGGTAGATGGTGTCGAACTCGCACTTCTCGATCAGGTCGCGCACGTACGGCACCTCGATCACCGCGACGCCGGAAGGCTTGAGCGCGCGCTCGATGCCCGAGACGAAACCGTTCAGGTCCGGCACGTGCGCGAGCACGTTGTTCGCGTGCAGCACGTCCGCGCGGCAGCCCTCGCGCGCCAGTGTTTCCGCCAGCTCGCGCCCGAAGAACTCGCAGCGCGTGCGGATGCCGCGCTCGTTCGCGACCCTGGCGATGTTCGCCGCCGGCTCGATCCCGAGCACCGGCACGCCCGCGTCGCGGTAGTGCCGGAGCAGGTACCCGTCGTTGCTCGCGAGCTCCATCGCGAGCGACCCCGGCCCCAGGGCGCGCTCGCGCGCCAGGCGTTCCGCGAGCGCCTTCGCGGCGGCGACGGTGGTGTCGGAGAACGAGGAAAAATACGCGTACTCGCCGAACAGCTGCTCCGGGGGCACGCGCTCGGTGATCTGAACGAGCGAGCAGTCCGGGCAGAACACCAGCTCGAGCGCGAAGCGCGGCTCGGGCCGGGCGAGCTGCTCCGCGGTCAGAAGCGCGTTGGCGAGCGGCGTCTTGCCGAGCGAGAGCACCGGCGCAAGGCGTGACCCGCCGCACGAGATGCACGCCATGCCGCTCTTCAGCCCCTCTCCGCGAGGAACTCGCGGTACCAGGCGATGGTGCGCTCCAGCCCGGAATCGAGATCGAACCTCGGCTTCCAGCCGAGCACGCGCCGCGCCTTCCCGGCGCTCAGGTACTGGTGCCGAATTTCGTTCGTCGCCTCGTTGCGCACGTCGGGCTCGAGCTTCGAGCCCATCATGCGCAGGATCCTCCCCACCAGGTCGCGGACGCCGATCTGGCTCTCGTTCGAGAAATTGAACGCCTCGCCGCGCAGCGCGGGATTCGCCGCCAGGTGCTCGGCGAGGAAGAGATACGCTCCCACCGCGTCCTCGGCGTAGATATAGTCGCGCACGAACGTGCCGTCGGAGCGGATCACCGGCCGCTGGCCGCGGATCACCGAGCGGATGGTTCCGGGGACGATGCGGTTCCAATTGAGATCGCCGCCGCCGTAGAAGTTGCCGCAGCGCGTGATCGCAACCGGCACTGCGTGCACGTGCGCGTAGGACTGCGCCACCAGGTCCGCGCACGATTTGCTCGCGTCGTACATGTTCCTGCCCTGAAGCGGCATGTCTTCCGTGTACGGCAGCCGGGTCTGGTCGCCGTAGGCCTTGTCCGAGGAGGCAAGGATGATCTGCTTCGCCGTCGGACAGCGCCGCGCAGCCTCCATCAGCGCCCAGGTCCCGCCGACGTTGGTCTCGAAAGTGGACACCGCGTTGCGGTTGGCGGTGCCGACGATCGTCTGCGCCGCGAGGTGCAGGACCGTATCGATCTCGTACTCGTTCAGCACTCGCTCGAGCACAGCCTGGTCGCGCACGTCGCCGCGCGCGACCTTCGCTTTCTCGAGCAGGCCGCGGCGCACCAGCTCGCTCTGCGGCACCCAGTCGCGCACCAGGCACACCAGGTCCGCCCGCAGCTCGAGGAGCGCCTTCACGATCCAGCCGCCGAGCAGCCCCGTCGCGCCGGTGACCAGCACCGGGCGGTCGCGCCAGAATTCCGCGCTCCCGGGCGAGCTCATGTCACCACGTCTTCCAGGGCGGATCGCCCTTGCGCCACAGCTCCTCGAGGTAGCGCTTGTCGCGCAGCGTGTCCATGCACTGCCAGAAGCCCTCGTGCCGGTACGCCGAGAGCTGCTTCTCCTCGGCCAGGCGCTCGAGCAGGTCCACCTCGAGCACCGCGTCGTCGCCCTTCAGGTACCTGAACACGCCCGGCTCGAGCACCATGAAGCCGCCGTTGACCCAGCCCTCGTGGATCTGCGCCTTCTCGCTGAAGCCGGCGACCCGGTCGCCGTCGAACTCGATGCCGCCGAAGCGCGCCTGCGGGCGCACCGCGGTCACCGTCGCGAGCGTGCCTTGCCTGCGGTGAAACTCGAGCAGCTTGTCGAGCGGCACGTTCGACACCCCGTCGCCGTACGAGAGCATGAACGGCGCCGCGCCGAGCTGCCTTTCGAGCCGCTTGATGCGCCCGCCGGTCAGCGTGCTCTCGCCCGTCTCCACGAGGTGCACTTTCCAGTCCGCGACGGCGGGCGAAACGACCGTCGCCCGGCCGCTCGAGAGATCGACGCTGATGTCGCCGCTCAAGGTGTGGTGCTCGAGGAAGAAACGCTTGATCGCGTCGCCCTTGTAGCCGAGCGCGACGTAGAACTCCTTGAAGCCGTGGCGCGCGTAGTGCTGCAGGATGTGCCACAGGATCGGCTTGCCGCCGATCTCGACCATCGGCTTGGGACGCGCTTCCGTCTCCTCCGCGAGCCGGGTGCCGAAGCCGCCTGCCAGAATCGCCACTTTCATGCGTCGGGACCCGCGTCAGACCTTCACGACTTCCTGGAAATAGGCCTTCGAGTGCATCGTGCGAAATTATAAGCGCCGCGCCGGGGCCGACCGCGCCGGCCTCTCCATCAGGCGGCCGGCGCGAGCGCGTCGTGCATCGCTGCGACGACACGCGACTGAGCCGCTTCATCCAGGTAGGCGTGCATCGGCAGGCTGATCACCTCGCTCGCGAGGAGCTCCGCCGCGGGAAACGATCGAGCGGCGAACATGGCGGCGTAGGCGGGCTGCCGGTGCAGCGGCTCCGGATAATGGATCGCAGTCGGGATGCGCTTCGCTTTGAGTGTTGCCTCGAGCGCGGAGCGATTCACTGCGCGCACCGTGTACTGCGCGTGGACGCTGGTACGGTCCGGCCTCACTTTCAGGACCCGGAAGCGGGACGACAGCAGCTTGTCATACCGGCACGCGATTTCAATTCGCCGTTTCACTTCCCACTCGAAGCGTTCCAGCTTCGCCAGCACCACCGCGCACTGGATCGTGTCCATGCGCCCGCCGACCCCGATGCGCGTGTGCCGGTAGCGGCCCGAATCGCCGTGCACGCGGATCTCGCGCGCGGCCTGCGCGAGCGCGTCGTCGCTCGTGAGAATCGCCCCGCCGTCGCCGTAGCAGCCGAGCGGCTTGGAGGGATAGAAGCTGGTGCAGCCGATCGTGGAGAGGTTGCAGCTCTTTCTGCCCTTGTAGGTCGCGCCGAAGCTCTGCGCCGCGTCCTCGATGACCGGCAGCCCGTGCCTCGCCGCGATCGCGTTGATCTCGTCCATGTCGGCGGGCTGGCCGTAGAGCGACACCGGCAGGATCGCGCGCGTGCGCGGGGTGATCGCCGCCTCGATCTTCGAGGCGTCGATGTTGGCGGTGTCGGCTTCCACGTCCACGAACACGGGCTTCGCGCCGAGGAGCACGATCATCTCGGCCGTGGCGACGAAGGTGAAGGGCGTCGTCACCACCTCGTCGCCGGGCTTCACGCCGAGCGCCATGAGCGAAATGAGCAGCGCCTCGGTGCCCGAAGCGACGGTCACGCAGTGCTTGGCCCCGGTCCAGGCCTCGAGCCGCTCCTCCAACTCGCGCACTTCCGGGCCCATGACGTACTGCCCGTGGTCGAGCACGCGCCGGATGCGCGCGTCGATGCTTTCGCGCAGGGCGGCGTACTGGGCCTTCAGGTCGACGAAAGGGATCGCCTCAGGCGGGGCCATGCCCGATTCTCCCAGAAAGTGCTAACTTGGCCGCATGAGGGAGCTGGCGCAATTGCTCAACGACATGCGGTCCGCCGGCGTGATCGAGAACTACGCCCTCTTCGGCGCGATGGCCCAGATGCGCTACACCGAGGCGGTGGCGACGCTGGACGCGGACGTCCTGGTCGCGGTGCCGACGCCGGAGCGCATCGACGTCCTGGCCGGAATCTACGAGTTCTGTGCGCGGCGCGGATTTTCCGCCGAAGGCGAGGCGATGAAGGTGGGAGCATGGCCGGTGCAGTTTGTGCCGGTCTTCAGTTCCCTCACGCGCGAGGCGCTCGAGCAGGCGGACACCGCGGATTTCGAGGGAACTGCGCTGCGGGTGGTGCGAGCGGACCATCTGGCCGTCATCGCATTGACCGCCGGCCGGGCGAAGGACTACGCTCGCATCCTGGCCCTGCTGGAATCATCGAGCGCGACCCGGGACCAGATCGCGTCGCTGGCGTCGCGACACGGCCTGGCCGATGCCTGGCGCAGATTCGAAGCGAAGTTCCTGGATGAGTGAAATTCCGGACGTGCTGGCGAAGCAGGCGCGATGGCAAAAGAGCCGCGCCGCCTTGTCCTGGCCGGAGAAAGTCCGCCTCGCGGAATCGCTCCGCGGTTCGATTGAAGCGCTGCGCAGGGCGCGGGCCCACGCGCCGCGAGCCGTGCCTCGAGCGGCTGATCCCGACCGGAAATAGCCGCCCGACCGGCGCCGGCAGCCGCGGCGAGATCGCGCCGAGCACTTCCATCGGCTCGATCTGCCACTCAACCACGGCCCCAATCCGGCGCATCGCGGGTCGCTTGCGTCAGAGCATGATTTTTCAGACGGGTCCGGACTACAATGCCGCAGGCAATCAGGAGAAGACAGTGGCCACAGTTACCGTTCGCATTCCCGAATCGCTTCTCAAGCGCGCCCAGGCGGCTACCGGCCGGCGCGACGCCGAGGCGGCAGTGCGCCGGGCGCTGGAGATCGCGACGCGCGACTACGAGCTGAATGCAGCGGCGCGCCGCACCCTGGAACAGTCGCGCCGCGAGGAGCGCGAAGGCAAGGTCCGCCGCTTCAGTACCGCACGGGATGCCGTCGCGTACCTGAAGCGGCTGTGAGGGAGATGCGGACTGGCTGCTGATCTACCGCGTCCTGCGCCATCGAGTCGTGCTTCACCGAACGGGAACGCATCGCGATCTCTTCAGAGCCCGCAGACGGAGTTAGGAAAGCCCGACCCTGACCCCGCGGAATGACTGCCTGAACGGCGCCGGCGGGACATTCATGCGGTGCAAGCTCAGCCGGCGCCGTAGTACGAGCGGTACCAATCCACGAAGCGCCCCACGCCCTCGGCGAGCGGCCTCCTCGGCCTGAAGCCGAATTCGGCTTCGAGCGATTCGACCTCGGCGAAGGTCTCGGCGACATCGCCCGGCTGCATCGGCAGGAGGTTCTTCTTCGCCTTGCGCCCGAGCGCTTCTTCCAGCACCTCGATGAAGCGCAGCAGCTCGACCGGCTCGTGGTTGCCGATGTTGTAGATCTTCCACGGCGCGCTGCTCGAGCCGGGATCCGGGCGCGCGGGATCGAACTTCGCATCGCCCGCGGGCGCGCGATCGAGCACGCGCACGACGCCTTCCACGATATCGTCCACGTAGGTGAAGTCGCGCCGCATGCGCCCTTCGTTGAAGACGTCGATCGGCTTGCCCTCGAGGATCGCGCGCGCAAAAAGCATCGGCGCCATGTCGGGCCGCCCCCAAGGACCGTACACGGTGAAAAAGCGCAGCCCCGTCGCCGGCAGGCTGAAGAGGTGCGAGTAGGCGTGCGCCATCAGCTCGTTCGCCTTCTTGGTCGCGCCGTAGAGCGAGAGCGGATGGTCCACGTTGTCGTGCACCGAGAACGGCAGCCGCGCGTTCAGGCCGTAGACGCTCGAGCTGGAGGCGAACACCAGGTGCTCGACCTTCGCGGCGCGGCAGCCTTCGAGCAGGTCGGCGAAGCCGACCAGGTTCGCCTGCACGTACGCGTGGGGATCTACGAGCGAGTGGCGCACCCCGACCTGCGCCGCGAGGTGCAGCACGCGGCTCGGCCGCTCGGCGGCGAAGAGCCGCTCCATCGCTTCGCGCTCGGAGATGTCGAGCCGGACAAATCGGAATCCCCGGTGCGGCGAAAGGCGCGCGAGCCGCGCCTCCTTCAGCCTCACGTCGTAGTAGGCGCTCAGGTTGTCCACGCCCACCACCTCGTCCCCGCGCGCGAGCAGCCGCTCGGCGCAGTGCATGCCGATGAAGCCGGCGGCGCCGGTCAGGAGGACCCTCATGCCGCGGCGGCGTGGCTCTTCAGGAAATCCCGATAGGCGAGCCCGATGCCTTCGCGCAGGCCGATGCGCGCGCGCCAGCCGAGCGCGCCGAGGCGCGAGCTGTCGAGAAGCTTCTTCGGCATGCCGTCGGGTTTGGAGGTGTCGTGCACGAACCTGCCGCGAAAGCCGATCACCCCGGCGACCAGGTGCGCGAGCTCGAGAATCGTCTGGTCTTCGCCCGCGCCCACGTTGATGAGCGGCACCGAGCCCGGCGCGACCAGCCGCTCGAACGCCGCGTCGGGAAGCTGCATCAGGAACACGCACGCCTCGGCCATGTCGTCGCTGTAGAGGAACTCGCGCCGCGGCCGGCCGCTCCCCCACAGCACCACCTCTTTCGCGCCGCGCGCTTTTGCCTCGTGCAGCTTGCGGATGAGCGCCGGCAGCACGTGCGAGGTCGTGAGATCGTAGTTGTCGCCCGGGCCGTACAGGTTGGTCGGCATCGCGGCGAGGAATTTCGTGCCGTGCTGCCGGTTGTAGGAGCGGCACAGCTCGATGCCCGCGATCTTGGCCACCGCGTAGGCGCGGTTGGTCGGCTCGAGCGGCCCGGTGAGGAGGTATTCCTCCTTCATCGGCTGCGGGCAATCGCGGGGATAGATGCACGACGATCCGAGGAAGAGCAGCCGCTTCGCGCCCGCGCGCCAGGCCTCGTGGATCGCGTTCAGCTCGATGGCGAGGTTCTGCTGGATGAAGTCAGCAGGGTAGGTGTCGTTCGCCACGATGCCGCCCACCCGCGCGGCGGCGACGAAGACCTGCTCGGGCCGCTCGCGCTCGAAGAACGCCCGCGTGGCGGCGGCGTCGGCGAGATCGAGCTCGGCGTGCCGGCGCAGGATCAGGCGCCCGCAGCCCGCGCGCTCGAGCGCGCGCACGATCGCGGAACCCGCGAGGCCCGCGTGGCCCGCGACGTAGATGCGCGAATTCTCGCCCATGCTACTCATGCTGATTCGGCACCCGGTAGCCGTGCCTTTCCACGAGGGCGTCGCGCTCGGCGGCCTTCAGGTCCTCGCGCACCATCTCGGCGACGATCTCGGCAAAACGCGCCTTCGGCTGCCAGCCGAGCTTGGCGCGCGCCTTCGACGCGTCGCCGAGCAGCGTCTCCACCTCCGCCGGACGCAGGTAGCGGGGATCGAGCGCGACGATGCAGCGGCCCTTCCCGTCGTAGCCCTTCTCTTGCGCGCCCTTGCCCTTCCAGTCGATCCTCATGTCCAGCTCGGCCGCGGCGCGCTCGACCAGCTCCCGGACGCTGTGCTGCTCGCCGGTCGCGATCACGTAGTCCTCGGGCTCGCTCTGCTGCAGCATCAGCCACTGCGCCTCGACGAAATCGCGCGCGTGGCCCCAGTCGCGCTTCGCCTCCAGGTTGCCGAGGTAGAGCCGCTCCTGAAGCCCGAGCTTGATGCGCGCGAGACCGCGCGTGACCTTGCGCGTGACGAAAGTCTCGCCGCGCAGGGGGCTCTCGTGGTTGAAGAGGATGCCGTTGCAGCCGTAGATTCCGTAGGCCTCGCGGTAGTTCACCGTGATCCAGTAGGCGTAGAGCTTGGCGACTCCGTAGGGCGAGCGCGGGTGGAACGGCGTGGTCTCGCGCTGCGGCGTTTCCTTCACCAGGCCGTAGAGCTCCGAGGTCGAGGCCTGGTAGAAGCGCGTGCGGTCCTTGAGGCCGAGCGTGCGGATCGCCTCGAGCACGCGCAGCGCCCCGAGCGCGTCGGCCTGGGCGGTGTACTCGGGCTCCTCGAACGACACCTGCACGTGGCTCTGCGCGGCGAGGTTGTAGATCTCGTCGGGCTTCACCTCGCCGATCACGTGCAGCAGGCTCAGCGCGTCGGTCATGTCGCCGTAGTGCAGCACCAGCCGCGCCCCCTTCTCGTGCGGATCCTGGTAGAGGTGGTCGATGCGCGCGGTGTTGAAGAGCGAGGAGCGGCGCTTCACGCCGTGCACCTCGTAGCCCTTCGCGAGCAGGAGCTCGGCCAGGTAGGCCCCGTCCTGCCCGGTGATGCCGGTGACGAGCGCGGTCTTTTTCACGGCCGAATGTTAGTGGATCGCGCGCACCGCCGCACGCAGCTCCGCCCGCCAGTCGGGGAGCGCGATGCCGAAGGTGCGGTGAAGCTTGGAGCTGTCGAGCACCGAGTAGTTCGGCCGCCTGGCGGCGCCAGCGTATTCATCGGACGACACTTCATCGATCGGCGCGTCGATCCCCGCCTCGGCGAGGATCGCCCTGGCGTAGCCTGAGCGCGACACGGCTTCCCCCGACGACGAGGCGTGGTAGAGGCCGCCGGGGAATCCCCAGCCCGAAGCGTGCGCGGTGAGGAGCTGCGCCACCGCGCGCGCGAGCGCCGCGGCCGAGGTGGGCAGGCCGACCTGGTCCGACACCACGCGCAGCGCCTTTCCCTCGCGCGCGGCGCGCAGGATCGCGCGCACGAAGCTCGCGCCGTGCGCGCCGAACACCCAGCTCGTGCGCAGGACCAGGTGATCGCAGCCGCTCGCCGCGGCCGCGCGCTCGCCTTCGAGCTTGCTCCTGCCGTAGATGCCGAGCGGGTTGGGCGCGTCGGTCTCCACGTAGGGCGAGCGCTTTTCGCCGTCGAACACGTAATCGGTCGAGAAATGAACCAGCAGCGCGTCGAGCCGCTTCGCCTCCTCGGCGAGCACGCCGACCGCCTTCGTGTTCACGGCAAAAGCGACATCCTGCTCGCTTTCGGCGCGGTCCACCGCGTTATAGGCCGCCGCGTTGACGATCACGTCCGGGTGCGATTCACGCACCGCGTGCCGGATCGCGTCGGCGTGCGCGAGGTCGAGCGACGCGCGGTCGGTCGCGGTCACCTCGCAGGAGGGCGCGAGCAGGCGCGCGAGCTCGCTCCCCACCTGTCCGTTCTTTCCGGTGAGCAGGACCCTCACGCCGGCCCCGTCACTTCCACATCCTCGGATCGAACACGAAGGGCAGGGCGCGGCCGATCCGGATGCGGCGAAAGTCGGGATGGCGCGGGTTGAGCAGGTAGTTGCTTTCCGAGGGCACGATCGCCGAGGGACCCTGGAGCACCGCGGTCCGTCCCGAGCGCAGCCAGCGCGAGCCGTAGCGCATGCTTTCGTCTCGCGGCGGCTCGGCGCGCCAGTGCGGCGGCGGCTTCGTGCACCGCTCGATCGCGGCGCCTTCCGGGATCTCGATGCGGAAATGCACGAAGCGCAGATGAAGGCCGGATTCGCCGAGATGAACGAAGGTCTCGATCGCGGCGAGCGCAAGCGAGGCGGATGCGTAGACCACCGTGTCGCCCGGCAGGCTCCAGCGCCCGCCGGCGAGCCTCGCGCCCTCGCCGCTGAACGCCGCGCGCGCGTGGCGCGCCTTGACGATGCGATACGCCGCGGGCACGGCGCCTGGCCGGGGCTAGCTGTAGACGCCGTGCTCGATGCGCAGCAGCAGTTTCTCGACCTGGTCGCGGCCGACGTCGGTGGTGAGCAGCTCGAGCGGCACGCGGCCGCCCAGCCCGATCTGCGGGCGCTTGAGCCAGTCCGCGGCAGCGGCTTCGCTTTCGAAGACCCCGATCGCGAGCGCGCCGATGCGCGCCACGCGGAACAGCCTGTCGCTCGCCACCGGGTCGAGCCTGCCGCCCGCCGCGCGCCCGCGCGAGAGAGTCTTTTCGCTGATGCCGAGCAGCGCCGCGAGCTCGCGGTCGGGCACGGCGATCGCGCGCTTGAGCGCCTCCGCCGAGCCGACCGGGATTCCTTCCTCGATCACCGCCTGCCAGTCGGCGGCGGTTTTCGGCCTGGCGCCGACCGCCCTGCTGCCTCCGAGCACCCCCGCGATTGCGGCCATCGATGTCATGACTCGGGCTCCTTACGGACACTTGGCATGATTCTATCGGTCATTCGTCCACACGGCAAGCGACTGCGCGGGAGCCCGCGCGGCGGCTCAAGGGAAAGTCTCCGCCGCGGCGAGCGCCGCGCCGCGCCGGTCCTTGTCCGAGACGAGCGGCGGGCCTGCTATCGGCCAGGCGATGGCGAGATCCGGGTCGTTCCAGGCGAGCGTGCGCTCGTGCTCGGGCGCGTAGTAGTCGGTCGCCTTGTAGAGCACTTCGGCGTGCTCCGAGAGCGCGAGAAAGCCGTGCGCGAAGCCGGCGGGGATCCACATCATGCGCCGCGAGCGGGCGTCGAGCCGCTCCCCCACCCAGCGGCCGAAGCCGGGCGAGCTTCTGCGCAGGTCCACTGCCACGTCGTAGATCTCGCCCTCGGCGACCCGCACGAGCTTTCCCTGCGCCTGTCGCACCTGGTAGTGAAGGCCGCGCAGCACGTTCCTCGCCGAGCGCGAGTGGCTGTCCTGCACGAACTCGACGTCGAGCCCGATTGCCTTGTGGAACGCTCGCCGGTTGTAGGCTTCGAAGAAGAGTCCGCGCGCGTCCTCGAACACGCGCGGCTCGAGGATCATCACCTCCGGGATCGCCGCGGGCAGCGCCTTCATCAAAACACGCGCTCGGCGAGCACTCGCCGCAGGTAGTCGCCGTAGCTGCTCGATTTCATCGCCCGCGCGAGCGCCGCGAGCTGCCGCGCGCCGATGTAGCCCATGCGGAAGGCGATCTCCTCGGGGCAGGCGATCTTCAGGCCCTGGCGGCGCTCGATGGTCTCGATGAAGTGCGAGGCCTCGAGCAGCGACTCGTGCGTGCCGGTGTCGAGCCACGCGATGCCGCGCCCGAGCGCCACCACCGAGAGCCGTCCCCGCTCGAGGTAGGCGCGGTTGACGTCGCTGATCTCCAGCTCGCCGCGCGCCGAGGGCTTGAGCCCGGAGGCGATCTCGACCACGTGCCGGTCGTAGAAATAAAGCCCCGCCACCGCGTAGCGCGAGCGCGCCCGCCTGGGCTTTTCCTCGATGCCGACGGCGCGGCCGCGGCGGTCGAACTCGATCACGCCGTAGTGCTCGGGATGCTCGACCGGGTAGGCGAACACGGTGGCGCCGCGCTTTCGCGCCGCGGCGCGCTGAAGCAGCGCCGTGAGATCGTGGCCGTGAAAAATGTTGTCACCGAGCACCAGCGCCACCCGGTCGCGGCCGATGAAGCTGCGCCCGATGAGGAAAGCCTGCGCGATGCCTTCGGGCCGCGGCTGCACCGCGTAGCGAAGCCGGATGCCCCAGCGCCTTCCGTCGCCCAGCAGCGCCTCGAACCGCGGCGTGTCCTGCGGCGTCGAGATGACGAGGAAGTCGCGCACGCCGGCGAGCATCAGCGTCGAGAGCGGGTAGTACACCATCGGCTTGTCGTACACCGGCAGGAGCTGCTTGGACACGGCGCGCGTCACCGGGTAGAGCCGTGTTCCAGAGCCGCCGGCGAGGACGATGCCTTTCATGCCGCCCGCCTCGCCGCCTCGTCGGCCCAGGCGCGGTGCTCGAGATACCAGCGCACGGTCTTGCGCAACCCCGTGTCGAAGCTCTCGGCTGGCCGCCAGTCCAGTTCGCGCGCGATCTTCATTCCGTCCATCGCGTAGCGCCGGTCGTGGCCGGGGCGGTCCGTTACGAATGAAATGAGGTCGGCGTAGCTCCCGTTCCTGCGCGGCCGCGCCTCTTCGAGCAGCGTACAGATCGCCCTCACCAGAACGATATTCGGCCGCTCCCCGCCGCCGCCGATGTTGTAGGTCTCGCCCGCTCGCCCGCGCTCGAGCACGAGGCGCAGCGCCTCGCAGTGATCGAGCACGTAGAGCCAGTCGCGCACGTTCTGCCCGTCGCCGTAGACGGGAAGCGGCTCGCCCGCGAGCGCGTTTCGGATCACCAGCGGGACCAGCTTTTCCGGGAACTGATAGGGACCGTAATTGTTCGAGCAGTTGGTGGTGAGCGTCGGCAGGCCGTAGGTGCGGTGATAGGCGCGCGCCAGGTGGTCCGCGGCGGCCTTCGACGCCGCATAGGGGCTGTTCGGCGCATACGGCGTTTTCTCGGTGAACGCCGGATCGTCCGGCCCGAGCGAGCCGTACACCTCGTCGGTCGAGACGTGCAGGAACCTGAAGCGCTCGCGCTCGGCGCCCTGCAGCGCCTCCCAGTACGCGCGCGCCTCATCGAGCAGGCAAAACGTGCCGGCGACGTTGGTCTGAACGAAGGGCGCCGGCCCGGCGATCGAGCGGTCGACATGACTCTCGGCCGCGAGGTGCACGATCGCGCGGGGTTTGTGCCGAGCGAGCAGCTCGCGCACCAGCGCGCGGTCGCAGATGTCGCCCTGGACGAACGCGTGGCGCGCGTCGCCTGCGAGCGACTCGAGGTTGCGCAGGTTGCCCGCGTAAGTGAGCTTGTCGAGGTTGACGACCGCTTCGCCCGTCGCCGCGATCGTCGACAGCACGAAATTCGAGCCGATGAAGCCGGCACCGCCCGTGACCAGCAGCATCGCGGGCTAGGCGCCAAGGGTTCCAAGCATGAGTCGATTATCGCATCCTGCTGCATAATCCCCGGGCCGTGACCGCGCTCCTGTGCCTCGAGCTGAACGAGCTCAACTTCGAGTTCGTGGAGCACTACGCCCGCCGCGGCGAGCTGCCGCAGTTCGGGCGCCTCATCGCGGCGCACGGCTACTCGCGCACCCGCTCCGAAGCGGCCTACGAGCACATCGAGCCGTGGATCCAGTGGTTGACGGTGCACACCGGCAAGGCCTACGCCGAGCACAAGGTGTTCCGCCTCGGCGACGGGCCGCAGGCGGGCCTGCGCCAGATCTGGGAGGAGCTCGCAAGCAAGGGGCTCAAGGTCGGCGCGTTCTCGCCGATGAACGCGGCGAACGCCGTGGCGGACGCGGCGTTCTTCGTTCCCGATCCGTGGACCCGCACCAGCGTCGCGGCGCCGGCGCTCATGCGCGCCGCGTACCAAGCGATCTGCCAGGCGGTGGGCGACAACGCCCAGGGCCGCGTCACGCCGCTGTCTGCGCTCGAGCTCGCGCTCGGCCTCGCGGCCTATGCGCGGCCGGCGCACTGGGGCGAGTATTTCGAGCTCGGCTTTGCCGGCCTGCGCAACCACTGGCCGCGCGCGGTGTTCCTCGACCGCTTTCTCGCCGACTGCTTCGTGCGGCTGTGGCGCCGCACGCGCCCCGATTTCGCGACGCTGTTCCTGAACGGCGCGGCGCACCTGCAGCACCACTACCTCTTCAACTCGGCCGCCTACCGCGGCCCGTACCGCAACCCGGCCTGGTACCTTCCGCCGGCGGTCGACCCGGTGCTCGAGATCTACCGCCTCTACGACCGCATCGTCGGCGAGTGCCTCGCACTCGAGCCGCGACCGCGCGTGATGCTCGCCACCGGGCTGCACCAGGACGCGATGGACGAGCCGGCGTTCTACTGGCGGCTGCGCGACCACGGCGCGTTCCTGCGCGCGATCGGCTGCGATTTCGAGCGCGTCGAGCCGAGGATGTCGCGCGACTTCCTGGTGGCCTGCAAGGACGCGGCGCAGGCGCGGCATAGCGCGGCGCGGCTCGCCTCGGGCCGCGCGCCGGACGGCGCTGCGCTGTTCGAGGTGGACAACCGCGGCGACACGCTGTTCGTCATGCTCACCTATCCGCGCGAGATCGCGCCGGGGTTCGCCGCGCGCTTCGAGGGGGCGGCGGTGGACGATCTTTCGCGGGAAGTGGTGTTCGTCGCGCTCAAGAACGGGCAGCACAACGGCGTCGGCTACTTCCTCGACACCGGCGCGCGCGCCTCGCCCGCCGCCGAGCCGATCCCGCTCGCCGAGCTGTGGCAGCGCATGGTGTCGGCGTTCTGATCATGGCGGAGTCCTTTCCGCTCGCCGCCAACCGGCTGGTGTTCTTTCTCCTGCTCGCCGTTGCGGTCTCGGCGCTCGCCGCGCGCGGGCTGGCGCGCGTCGCGGCGAGGATCGGGCTCGTCGACCGGCCCGGCGGGCGCAAGCAGCACGAGGGCGACACCCCGATCACCGGCGGCATCGCGATGTACGCCGGATTCGCCGCCGCGGCGCTCGCCTCCGGGCTGGTGGCCGGTCCGACGCTCGCGCTGGTCGCGGCGCTCGGTTTGCTCGTTGCCGGCGGGGCGGCCGACGACATGCACGACGTGACGCCGCGCGCGAAATTCTGGCTGCAGCTCCTCGCCGCGCTCCTCATGACCTCGTGGGCGGGCGTGCAGGTGGCGGGGCTGGGCGACCTGCTCGGGCTGGGGCCGGTGACGCTCTACCACTGGGCGATCCCGTTCTCGGTGGTGTGCGCGCTCGGGGTGATCAACGCGATCAACATGGTGGACGGCCTCGACGGCGCCGCCGGCGGCGTGGCGCTGGTGGCGGCGCTCTGGCTCGCGTTCGCGGCGACGCTGCAGGGGCTCGGAAGCCAGGCGGTGCTGCTTCTCCTGCTTGCCGCCGCCATCGCCGGGTTCCTCGCCTGGAACCTGCGGCTGCCGGGCCGCAGGCAGGCCGCGGTGTTCATGGGCGACGCGGGAAGCATGATGCTGGGGCTCGCGCTTTGCTGGTTCGCGATCGACCTCACCCAGGGCGAGCGCCGCACCATGCCCGCGATCACGCCGGTGTGGGTGCTCGCGGTGCCGCTGCTCGACATGGGGCGGGTAATGTTCGTGCGGCTGCTGCGCCGCGCCAGCATGTTCGACCCCGATCGCGAGCACCTGCACTACCTGCTGATCGCGCGCGGTTGGTCGGCGCCGGCGACGAGCTGGATCCTGATCGCAGCCTCCGCGCTCGGCGGAGCCGTCGGCATAGGCGGCTGGCGCGCCGGGATCCCCGACTGGGTGATGTTCTACGCTTTCGTCTCGCTAGCGGCGCTGCTGCTTGTCACCGCTTTCGCGCGCGAGCTGCGCGTACGCGTCGAGAACAGCGCTGACCGATAGATCCGCGACATTTCGCGACTCGGGCCGCACCACGCGGTGCGGCACGCCCCAGGGCCGCCAGCGCTCCGGGGGCGAATCGCCGAAGAGCGCCACCACCGGCTTTGCGAGCGCGGCGGCGAGGTGCATCGCTCCGCCGTCCGGGCACACCACGCGCTCGGCGAGCGAAAGCGCGGCGATCAGCGTCGCCAGCTCGGGCGTCGGCACGGCCACCGGCGCGGCAGCGCGCGCGGCCTCGAGGAGCTGCGCTGCCGCCTCGTCGTCGCCGGGATGGCGCGCATCGTCTTTCGCGCCCGGCGCCCAAAGCAGCATCACGCGCGCTTCGCGCGCCAGCGCCTCGATGAGCCCGGCGTAGCGCTCGAGCGGCCAGCGCTGCGCCGGCCGCCGCGCGCTGATATGCACCGCGACCCACGGGCCGGCTCCAAGCCGCTCGCGCAGCTGCGCCTGGAGCCTCGCCTCGGGGTAGACGCGCATCGGGCCGGGCGCTCCCTCGACGCCGAGCGCGGCGCCGAGCGCGAACGTGCGCTCGACCTCGTGCCGGGTGCCTGAGGGCGCCGCAGCGGCTGCGATCACCTGCTTCGGCTTGAGGCTCCTCGCGAGGCGCAGCGACCGAGGCGCGGGAGCGGGCACCAGCACGCAATCGAGCCGTTCAGCGCGCAGCCGCGAGTAAAGCCGAAGGCGCGCCCGGACGTTGGCGAGGAACGAGCCGGATCGATGCTTGAGCTTTTCATACACGTGCACCGCGTCGAGCGCCGGATTGCGCGCGAGCACCGCGGCGTTGTAGGTGGTAACGAGGGCGGCAAGGTGCGCGCCCGGGTGCCGCGCCCGCAGCGCGTCGATGAGCGGCGTCGTGCAGACGAGGTCGCCGATGTTGTCGCGCCGGACGACTAGGATGCGGGGCGTGCCTTGAGCCTCGAGAGCCATAGGCCGAGCAGCAGCGCGGCGAGGATGCCGTGCTCATGGTGAAGCGTGGTGTTCACGACCCCGGCGCCGGCGGTGACGAGAAAGGCCCCCGCGGCGCCGCCCCAGAGCAGCCAATCGAGGTCGGGGTCCCCTGCCGCCGGCCGTCGGCGCACCAGCCACCAGAGCCAGGCGGCGAGCACCGCGCCGAGCGCCGCGGAGCCGGCGAGCCCGCGCTCGGCGAGGGTGTTGAAGTACAGGCTGTGCGCGTGCGGGAAGCGCACGTAGCGCGCCGGATCGAAATCCTTTCCCGCCTCGGCGCGCCAGGCCTTCACCAGGTCCTCGGTGACGCGGCTGTAGTTGTCCATGCCGACGCCGAACCAGGGATGGCGCTCCCACGCGGCGAGCGACGTGCGCCAGATCCCTTCGCGAAAGGACAGAACGTTCTGCGCCGCGACGTTGTCCTCGTGCTTGCGGATCACCTCGGCGCCGATCGTGAGCGCTCCGGCCGCGACCAGCGCCACCGCGCCGAGGCTCGCGGCGAGCGGCGCGCGCCAGCGCGGCCACCAGGCGGCGCCGAGGACGACCAGCAACGCGAGCCCGACCCCGACCGCCCCGCGGCTCGCGGTCACCACCAGCGAGGCGAGCACGAGCGCGGCGATCGCGGCGGCGGCAGCGCGCCTGCCGGCGCGCCACGCCTGCCAGCGCGCGGCGAGCCACGAGGCGCACACGCCGAGCATGATCGCGAGGTAGATCGCGGTGTGATTGACGTGGCCGACCGAGTGGAGCTGCAGCGTGCGGCTCTTGCCGATCCCGCTCCACAGGCGCCCGTATCCCACCGCGAGCCCGATGACGACGGACGCGACCAGAGCACCGAGGACCCAGCGCAGCTCGCGCGCCGAGTAGCCGCCGCGCTTCACGAGCCACAGGATGCTCGCGTAGCGCAGCAGGTCGGTCGCGCCGCGCCACTCGCTTCCTTCGAGACCGGCCAAGGCGGCGACCAGATAGCCCGAGGCGATCCACAGCGCGATCAGCGTGTCCCACAGGTCCCAGCTGCCGCCGAACTCCCGCGCGCGGATCCGGTTCGCGAGCCAAACGGCGGCGTAGGCGAGCCAGGCGTAATTTTTCGGCGCTTCCAGCAGCGGAAGGAAGAACGCGAGCGCGACCAGCAGCCCGGTCTCGAGCGGATAGCGGACTTTCCTGAGCTCAGCGAGCATGGACGGCGAAGTCTAGCAACCGCGCGGCGCGGTGCCGGTAGAGGTGCTCGCGCATCACGCGCGCATGCGCGCGCTCGGCGACGGCGCGGGCCGCGTCGGGATGCGCCAGGAAATGCTCGATCTTTGCGGCGCAATCGTCCAGGCTCGCGTGCTCGGCCCGCTCGTCAGCGGCAAAATCGTCCGCTGCGTGCCTGCGGCGGTCCGAAAGCAGGAACCCGCCCGCCGCGGGAACGCCGTAGCAGCGCTCGGGCAAGCCCCAGCTCGGCTCGCTGCCGGCGTCGCAGGCCGCGAGCGCCGAAAGGTTGATGCGCGAGCGCTTGATGATCTCGACCTGCTGCGATTCGGCGAGGCCCGATCCGTCCCGGAAAAGAGCCCTCAGATTCCGAGGCCCGAGCCGCGCTTCGAGCGCGCGGAGCAATTCCACGCGTCTCGCGTGCTCGGGGTAGCGGCGCGAGTCGAGGTTTCCGACGAACGAGACGTCCCAGCGAAAATAGGCCGGATCGCGCATCGCTCGCAGTTCATCGTCCGAGCAGCGAAACAGGCTCTCCCTCGCGGCGTTCGGGCAGTAAAAGCTGCGCGCGGAGAAGCGTCGGGCCGACTGCATCGAGTGCGTCGCGCAGGCGTCGAACGGCGCGAGCCAAGCGAGCGCCGCAAGGCGCCCCCGGTGCACGCCGCGATGCCAGGGCGCGTCGCGGTCGAGCGCGACGAAGGCCGCGCCGCAGGCGGCGAGCTTCCGCCTCAGGTTCAGAGTGCGCCGGATGCGCCGCGCGCAGTCGGTGAGGTCGGCCACGCACAGCCCGGCCCCCGCCAGGTCGCCCTCGGCGTTCTCGAGCACCTCGTGGCCGAGCGCTTCGAACGCTTCGCGCAGGCCGGGGTGGCCGTTGCGGAAATCAAGCAGGACGCGCGACACCGCTTTGCCACGCCGCGACGATCTCTTCGGGCCGCAGATCGGCGACCCGGCGCGAAGGCGCCTGCAGACTGCGCGCAAGCGGGCTGTAGGGGCGCCAGGCCTCGATGTCCACGTTCCCGGACAGCACGACCACGGGCTTGCCGAACCCGGCGGCGATATGCGCGATGCCGCCGTCGGGCGAGATCACCGAGCCGCTCGAGGCGAGCTCGCCGAGAAACCGGTCCAGAAGCGGCGTCTCCAGCCCCAGGCCGACATCCGCGAGCCCCGCCGCAAGGGCGGCCTGCTCCTCGGCGTCGGGAAGGTGCGCGGCATTATCGCTGCGCTCCGGCAAAGCGAATACTCCGATCGTCACGCCCGGGCGGCGCGCGCGCAAGGCGCGCACGATCTCGAGGACCTGCGCGGCGCGCGGGCGGTTGCTCGGTTTTCGCGCCGAAACCCAGATCGCCACGTCGCGCCCGGCGCCGTTGCCGCGGGGCATGGCGAGCCGCACCGGCGGAAGAACCTCCTCGCCGCGCCAGCCGAGCAGCCAAGCGAGCCTTTCGGCAACATGGCGCGGCGCGCCCTCCGGCGCGCCTGCCGCGACGCGCCCTCCGAGCAGGCGCACCCTGAGCGCGAGCCTCCAGTCGGCAGCAGGCGTGAGGCCGATCACGGACTCCGGCCGCCAGCGCCGGGCCTCGAGCAATGCGCGCCATTCGGGCAGTCCGTACGCGTCGAACTTGCGGTAGCGGATGACCCGTTCGATCCCGGGCAGGAGCTCGCCCACGCGCGCGGCGAAATCGTTCGTGTAAAGCCCGAAATGCACGCCGGGATTGCGCCGCGCGAACCATTGGAGCGCCGGGCTCGCGAGCACCAGGTCGCCGAGGTTCAGCCGGTGACAAAGCAGGATGCGCGTCTCGGCCGCACGCGCGGCACGGGCTGCGTCGCTCACGACAATCCGGCCAGCGCCCGGATGCGGCGCTTGAGCGCGTGGCGGCGGTACTTCCAGATGAGCCGCGCGGTGCCGAGGACGTCTTTCGCGCAGCGCAGCGCGGCGCGGCCGAACGCGCGGTCGTTGAGGAACACCGCGTCGGCGAAATAGCGGGAATAGCTGGTGAATCCCGCGAACGACCAACCGCCCGCCTCGAGATACTCGCGCACCTCCGGAAAGAGCGCCTGACCCGCGTAGATCTCGACGAACTCGACTTCGACGTGCAGCAGCGAGCACGACGCGAGGCGCGCGCCGAGCGACCGCAGCGCGTCGAGTTCCGCGCCCTGGATGTCCATCCACATCAGGTCGGGGTGGGCGATCCCGCGCTGCGCGCAGAAATGGTCGAGCCGCGTGCTCGGAACCGTCACTTCGTTTTGCACGTAGGTCTCGCATACGTACTTGCCCGACGCGCGCAGGATGCTGCTTGCGCCGGGATTGCCGTCGGGCGAGTCGACCCTCGAGCGCGCGTGGTCGATGGGAAAGAACGGGATCCGGCCGGTCACCAGCGATACCGCGCGCGGCACCAGCTCGATGCCGCGGAAAGGCGCCAGCGCATCGCGGCAAGCGGGCAGCAGCTCGGGGTGGCACTCGAAGGCGAAGATGCGCGCATCGGGATAGCGTTCCGCGAAGCGCATGCTTTCGTTGCCGTCGCGCGACCCGATGTCGAAAATCACGCGCGGGTGGAAGCTGCCCAGGCATTCGCCGAGCAATCGGAAAAGCAGCGCTTGATTGTCCTGGATCATCGAGGCACCGCGTCAGACGAGCTCGCGCACCGCCCGCATCACCGCGTCGACGCCGAGCGCGTGCAGGCAGCGCGGCGCCGGGCATTCGGCGGTGGTCCGGCGGCAGGTGCGGATCCACTCGATCCGGCGCTTGAACAGCGTGTCCTGGTCGCGGCAGGGGAAGTTATCCACCGTCACCCCGCGAAAGGGCGCCTCGCGCCAGAACTCGCCCGGGCCGTAGAGCGTCGCCGAGGTCGGCCCGAAGAGCCCTATGGTAGGCGTCCCGGTGAGCCGCCCGATATGCATCACGCTGGTATCGGGACAGACGAGGAGCGCCGCGCCGGCGACCAGATGCCAGAGCTGGGCGAGGTCGAGCCGGTGCCCGAGCGCCGAGAAGCGCCCCTTCGGGTCGATCCGCCGCAGCTGCGGCTCGCCCCGGGGACCCGCACTCCACAGCGGTGCGAGCCCCCCGGCGGCGAGCGTTTCGGCGAGCGCGAGCCATTTCGAGTCTTCCCATTGCTTAAGCGGCGTGCTCGCTTCGACGTGAAGTACCGCATAGCGGCCGGCAGGCCGTTCGAAGTCAGCCGCGACGGGTGCCGGCCAGACGTCCGGGCGGTAAGGCGGAGGCGCGGATCCAGCGACGAGGGTCGCCGCGATGTCGCTCCACGCCCCCGGGCGCTCGGGCCATGCCACAAGTTCGTCCACCATCCAGTTCTTGTGCGACGGCCGGTCGCCGGAGAACGCCACGATCCATCGAGCGCCCAGCGCAGCCGCGAGCCAGCTATTGCGGTTGTCACCGGGCACCAACGCCAAGTCAGGCGCCGGCCAGGCCGAGAGCGCCGACAGGCTGCCCGCGTCGCGCGGATCGAATGGTCGCACCTCCACGCCGTAGGGTCGCCCGGCGAACAACGCCGCCGCGTGGCGGGACGCGGTCATTCTGATCGCTGCGCCCGGATGGCGCAGGCGCAGCTTCGCGAGCAGGGGCGCGAGCAGCAGTGCGTCGCCGATCAGCAAGGTCGATACCACGAGGATGTTGCGCGGGTCGGCGACCGCGGCTCGCCGGCGCGCCGCCAAGCGACCCGCCGCGGCGCGAGCCAGAATCCTCGCCCGGATGCCCAAGCGGCTGGTCACTTCAGCACCCGGAGATGAAACCAGAGGCTGTTCGCCGGAATGGAGAAGTGCGGGTGGTGATATCGCGCGAATTCATGGTGACACCGTCAGAAACGTATCCGCGACATTTTATCTGGGTTACCTTTATTGCCCGCCATGAAGCTCACGGTCTGCCTGCTCACGTTCGATTCGCAGCGCCTGCTGCGCGAGGTGATCCCGCCCCTGCTCGAGCTGGCCGACGAGCTCGTGGTGGTGGACTCGGGCAGCAGCGACGACACGCTGGCGATCTGCGCGGCGTTCGGGCTCGCGCCCATCCACCGTCCGTATCGTACGCACGCCGACCAGATGAACCACGCCGTCTCCCTGGCGAGGAACGACTGGGTGCTGTGCATCGACAGCGACGAAGTGCTGGACGCGCGCACGGTCGCCGGGCTGCGCGGGCTCAAGGCCGGCCCCGAGCCTGAGGCGGGCACCGCGTTCCGGCTCAGCCGCCACTGGCACGTGCTGGGGCGCGAGGTGCACGCCATCTATCCGGTTTCGTCGCCCGACTATCCCGTGCGGCTGTTCAATCGCTCGAGGGTGCGCTTCAACGACGCGCCGGTGGACGACAAGGCGGTGGGGTTCGCGCGCACCGAGATCCTGCCGGGGCGCGTGCGCCACGACACCTTCCGCACCCTCGGGGAGATGCAGCAGAAGCTCGACGCCTACACCTCGCGCCGGGTGCGCTACTCGCGCGTGAGCCCCTCGCTCGCGCGCGCCGCCGCGGGGGGGGTGCTTGCCTTCCTCAAGTGGTACTTCCGCAAGGGCGGCTGGCGCGACGGCCTGGTCGGGCTCGCGGCGGGCGCCTACGCCGCGGCCTACACCTTCCTCAAGTACTTCAAGTCCTGGCAGTCCGCGCGCCGGCGCGCCTGAGCGCTCGCCGTTCCCGCCCGCCTAGAGCGCGCCGCCCCCCGCCCTGCGCGGCCCGGCCCCTGGCACGGGGGAGACCGCCTCGGCCGTAAACTGCAGGTGATAGAGCCGCGCGTAGACGCCGCCGCGCGCGAGCAACTCGGCGTGCCGCCCGGACTCCATGATGCGGCCGCGCTCGAGCACCACGATGCGGTCGGCGCGCTCGACGGTGGAGAGCCGGTGCGCGATCACAATGGTGGCGCGCCCGCGCATCAGTGTCTCGAGCGCCGCCTGCACCTGGCGCTCGGACTCGGTGTCGAGCGATGAGGTCGCCTCGTCCAGGATCAGCACCGGCGCGTTCTTGAGCAGCGCGCGCGCGATCGCGAGGCGCTGGCGCTGCCCGCCCGAGAGGCGCAGGCCGTTCTCGCCGATCAGCGTGTTCAGCCCCTCGGGCGTCTCGCGGATGAACCCGATCGCGTGCGCGGCTTCCGCGGCGGCAATCACCTCGCGCGCGGCTGCGCCGCCCATGCGCCCGTAGGCGATGTTGGCATAGATCGAGTCGTTGAACAGCACGATGTCCTGGCTCACCAGCGCGATGTTGGCGCGCAGGCTCTCCAGGGTGAGCGTCTGGATGTCGTGGCCGTCGAGCAGGATGCGCCCCGCGCCCGGCGCGTAGAAGCGCGGCAGCAGGTTCACCAGCGTGGTCTTGCCGCCGCCCGAACCGCCGACGAGCGCCACCGTCTCGCCCGGCCGCACCTGCAGGCTCACCCCGGCGAGTGCCGGCTCGGTCCGGGTCGAATAGGTGAAGGCGACGTTCTCGTAGACCACCTCGCCGCGCGCGCGCGGCAGCACGATGGTGCCGCGGTCCTCCTCGACCGGAGTGTCGATCATCTCGAACACGCTCTCGGCGGCGGCAAGGCCGCGCTGCAAGGGGGCGTTCAGCTCGGTCAGGCGCTTGAGCGGCGCGAGCAGCATCAGCATCGCGGTGATGAACGAGGCGAATTCGCCCACGGTGGCGCGATTCGCGAGCGACTCCTGGAGCGCGATGTAGACGATCACGGACAGCGCCGCGGCGGCGAGCGTGTAGGTGATGGGCGTGGTGAGCGCCGCGGGAACCGTCTGGCGCATGTTGAAGCCGCGCAGCAGCTGGTTGGCGCGCGCGAAGCGCCCGGACTCGTAGTCCTGTCCGCCGAACACCTTGACCACCCTGTGGCACTCGATCGACTCCTCGAGCACGTGCGCGAGCTCGCCCATCGCGTGCTGCGCCCCGCGCGCCATGCTGCGCAGCCGGCGCGAGAGCAGCCGCACCGCCCAGGCGATCGGCGGACCGACCGCGAGCGCGATGAGGGTGAGCTTCCAGTTGATGTACAGCAGCCAGGCGAGCAGCCCGGCGACCGCGATCGTGTCCTTGATCGCAATGGTGAGCACCGTCGTCGCTGCCGCCATGACTCCGCCCACGTCGTAGGCCACCTTCGAGAGCAGCACGCCCGAGCTGTGGTCGTCGAAGAACTTCGCCGGAAAGCGCACCAGCCGCGCGAACATCGCCGCGCGCAGGTCGAGCACCACCCGGTTCGCGACCCAGGCGAGGAAGTAGGACGAAACGAAGGTGAGCAGCCCGCGCAGCACGAAAATGCCGACGATCGCCGCCGCGAACACCGCCGGCGGCAGCGCGGGCGCGGCGCCCGCGGCGAAACCGCCGTCGAGCAGCGGCTTGATGAGCGCCGGAAACAGCGGCTCGGTCGCCGCCGCCATCACCATGCCGATCACCGCGATCGCGAACGCGCGCGCGTGCGGCCGCACGTACGAGAGCAGGCGCAAGTAGAGTCTTCGGCCGTCGTCGGTGGCGGGGTTCATGTCATGCGCTCGTGGTCCGACCCGAGCAAGGCGTAGAGCCCGGCGAGCTGCGCGGCCATCTGCTCGAGGCCGAACCGCGCGGCGGTGGCGCGTGCCGCGCGGCTGCGGCGCTCCGCGTGCCGCGCGGCCGCGGCCTCGCGCATCAGCCGGGCCAGCCCGGCGGCATCGTCGGGCTCGCACACCCAGCCGTTTTCTCCCGGCTCGATCAGCTCGGCCGCGCCGCAGCGCGAGCTGACGATCGCCGGAACTCCCATCGCGAGCGCCTCGAGCGCTGTGTTCGGAAACGGATCGTAGCGGGTCGGAAGGATAAAGCAATCCGCCGCCGCGTACAGCGGCCGTAGCTCCTCGCGCGCGCCGAGGAACCGCACCCGCTCGCCGAGGCCGGCGTCGCGCGCGCGCGCCTCGAAGGCCGGCTGCGCGCGGTCGCGTCCGGCGACCACCAGCCGGAACGCCTCGCCCCGCGCCGCCGCGAGAGCGTCGATCGCCGCCGCCAGGCCCTTCCTTGCGAATCCCGAGCCGACGAAAAGAAACACCGTGTCGCCGGCACCGCAGCCGAGCCCGTCGCGCGCCGCCGCCCGCCGCGCCGCGCGCTCGCCGGGGTGGAAGTGCTCCAGGTCCACGCCGTTGCGGATCACGTGCAGCTTCGCGGGGGCAATGCGAAACGCACGCGCAATCTCGTCGCGCACCATGTTCGAGTTGCAGATCACCGCGCGCAGCCGTGGGTGCTCGAACATGCGCTTCTCGGCCGCGCAAAGGTAGCGGTGATGCGGGTTGAGCGCGATCCGCGCACGCTCGAGCGGGGCTGAAGCGGAGCGTCTCAGTTCGAGCCACCTGCGGTGCACGCCGTCGCCCGCGCGGTACACGTCGCAGCCCGGGATGCGCTCGTGCGACTGGACCAGGTCGAATCCCTCCCCGCCCCAGGCCGCGCGTGCCGCACGCGCAAACGACCAGTCGCGCCAGAGGCTGCCCACATAGAAGGGATCCGCGCGCAACACGTGGGCGGCGCCCCAGCCATCGGCGCTGCGGGCGATCAGCGTCACCTCCGCGCCCGCGCGCTCGAGCGCGGGCAGCGCGCGCTCGATGAAGCGCTCGGCGCCGCCGTAAGGGTTGTAGCGCTGGCGCACGATGGCCAACCTCAGCCGCGCGCTCATGCCGCGCCGCGCGGCCGCGCGAGCAACTCGCGCACCGCCGCGTGCACCGGCTCGACCGCGAGCGTGGTCAGGCACTCGCTCACCTTGCCGCCGCCGCAGCCGTCCAGGCCGCAGGGCCGGCAGGAGTGCGCGCTCGTCACCACCCGGTGCGCGACGTTCCACGGGCCCCACTCCAGCTCTCCGCTCGGGCCGAACAGCGCGACAGTCGGCGTGCCCATCGCCGCCGCGAGGTGCATCGGCATCGAGTCCACGCCGACGAACAGCCGCGCGCGCGCAGTGAGCGCGCCCAGCTCCTTGATCGAGAGCCGGCCCGCCAGGTTGGCCGGCCGGGCCCTCGCGCGCCGCAGGATCTCGTCCACCAGCGCAAGCTCCCCGGGGTCCGGAGCGGCGGTGAGAGCGACGCGAAGCCCGTCCGCGGCCAGGCGATCGAGCAGCTCCGCGTTCTGCTGCGCCGGCCAGCACTTGAAGCGCCAGCGCGAGGCCGGGTGCAGGTGCACGAAGCCGCGCTCGGCCAGCCCGTGCTCGGCGAGAAGCGAACGGGCGCGGTTCTCCGCTTTCTCTCCCGGCACGAAGATGACGCGCCGCTCGCCCGCCGCGGGCTGCACGCCGATCCGGCGCAGGGCGTCGAGGTTGAGCTCCACCTGATGGCGCCGGCCGTTCGCGAGCAGCGCGAACAGGTGCGTGAAGCTCCGCTTCCAGAGCGATCCGCGGCCCGCAATCGCGGGCGCGACGCTATAGCGCGCCCCGAGCGTGCGCGCGAGCCACGCGCCGCGCGGCTGCTCCGAGAGGTGCACGATCAGGTCGTAGCGCCGCGCGCGCAGCGCGAAAAAAAGCCGCCACTCGGCCGCGAGCCTGGCCGCGGCGCCGCTCGCTCGCCAGGCGCGGCCGACGCGGTGCACCCGGGCGAGCGCGGGATGGCCCGAGAGCATCGGGGCGGTGTCGTCGTAGACCAGCGCGTCCACCTCCATGCCAGGCGCGCGCGCCTTGAGCGCGTCGAACACCGGCGCGGCGAGCAGCACGTCGCCGTGGTGGCGCAGCTTGATGACCAGCGCCCGCGAGCATTCCGAGAGCGGGACGGCGTCCTTCACCATCCCGTCAGTGTACTAGGGCACAAACAGCTCCGCCGTCAGATAAAGCGCGCGGCCGGGCAGCGGGTAGACCGCATAGCGGTCGGCGACGAACGCGCTGCGCACCGCGTAGGTGTAGTAGCCGTTGTTGAACAGGTTGTTCACCGCGAGCGCGAGGCGAGCGCCGGCGAACGCCTGCGCGAGCTTGACGTCGACGACGGCGTAAGCCGGGATGCGATGGGCGAGCGTGTTCGGCTCGTCGTTGTCGAGCAGCTGGCTGCTCACGGCGGTGAGCGCGGCCGAAACGCGCGTGCGCGGCGCCGCGTCCCAGGCGAAGCCCAGATTGAGCTTGTGCCGCGGCACGAGCGGCACCGTCCTGCCTGCGATCGGCAAGCCGGTGCCGATCGCGAACGGCGATCCTGGCAGCACGCCTTCGAGGAACCGCGCCTCAGTGTAGGCATACGCGCCGGCGAAGCGCAGCCCGGGCATCGCCTGCCAGCGAGCGTCGAGCTCGAGCCCCTGGCGGCGCGACGGCGGCAGATTGATGTTGCCGGCTCCGGTGGTGAACGGATCGAGGTGGATCTCGTCGATCACCTTGGTGTGGAAAAGCGCGCCGCGCAGCGCGTGCGCGCCGGAGCGCCACTCGAGGCCCGTCTCGTGAGTGCGCGCCTGCTGCGGGCGCAGCAGCTGGAACTGCGAGGCGAAGAAGACGTCGTTCTCGTAGATCTCCTCGGCGTTCACCAGGCGAAAGCTCCTCCCGGCGCGTCCGAAGACCGTCCATCGCGCGTCGAATGCGTGGCGCAGCCCCAGCTCCCAGGCGCGCGCCTTCTGCGTCTCGCGCACCGGCGGCGCCGCGGTGCAGCCGAAGCAGGCGGGGGCCGCAGGGTCGGCCGTGTCGTCGCCCGCGTATCTCGCGCGCTCCGTGCGCAGGCCGAGCGTGGCGATCGTTGCGGGGGCGAGCTCGATCGCGTCCTGCGCGTAGAAGCCCTGGGTGTCCTGCGTCACCGTGACGCGGTTGGTCGGCTGGCCGAGGCTTTCCGGCCGGTCGGTGCGCCGCGAGCGGTAGCGCCAGGCGTGCCAGTCGGCGCCGAGCGTGAGCCGGTGGCGCAGGCCGCCGGTCGCGAACGGCACGCGCAGCCGCGGCGTGAACGAGCGCAGATCCAGCCGGTCCGCCCGGTACGCCGGGAACCCCCCCTGGTCGAAGTACGAGCGCTGGTCCTTGTCGCGCGCGTCCACGCCGACCGAGAGCTCGGCCTCGCCGAAGCGCTGCATGAACGAAAGCCCGGCGCGCGCGCCGTCGCGGCTCGAGTAGTCGAGCGGCGTCTGCGCCCCGCGCGGATCGGCGGAGTATTCGTCCAGGCCGATCGAGGGCTGGACGCGGCGCGCGCCGGGAAGCCTCAGGTCCTGCCGGTCGGTGCCCAGGCGAAGATCGAGCGCCCCCTCGCCGAGCGCCCAGCGCAGGTTGAGGGCGTTGTTCTGCTGCTCGTTGCGGTTGTTGGCGCGATACCCGTCCGATCCGTAGCCGTACAAGGACCCGCTCACCCCGAAGCCGGCGTTGGCAAAGCTGCCGCCGAGCCGGCTTTCCGTGGTGTTGAACGTCCCGGCGCGCGCCAGGGCCTCGAATCGCCGCCCCTGCCGCAGCGGAGAGCGCGTGACGATGTTGACCACGCCGGCGGAGGCCGCATCGCCGTAGAGCACCGCGCCGGTGCCGCGCAGGATCTCGATGCGCTCGATCGCGGCGAGCGGGATCGCGGACCACTGCACCCCCGAGAGGTCGAAGTCGTTGAGCCGCCGGCCGTCGAGCAGGATCAGCGTGTTCTGCGGCCCGGTGACGCCGTAGCCGCGCAGGTCGATCGAGGTCGCGGCGGCATTGTTGCCGAAGAAATCCTTCATGGTGATCCCCGGCTGCTCGGCGAGCAGCTCGGGAACAGTGCGCGCGGCGCTGCGTGCGATGTCCTCCTCGGTGAGCACGGTGACGCTCGCCGGCAGCCGGCGCACGTTCTCGGGAAAGCGGGTCGCCTCGACAAGGATCGCGTCGTCCTGGGCGAATGAAACGGAAACGAACAGCCCGGCGAGGAGGCCGGAGAGCGCGCGATGCATGGAAACCTCCCTGGCGTCGTCCCCGACGCCGCAAAGTGGCGAGAAGGCTTCCCGGCCGGTCTCCGGACTCGCGAGTCTTGGCGTCCCGCCTTCCCGCGCTCATCGTTGCGATGAGCGCAGTGGCCATGCGTGGGGCGCCCTCACTCGCCTACCGTTGCGGGGGCAGTACAGGCCTTTAACCTGATTCCCGAACACCCGGAAGCGAGCCGACATCATATCCCGACCCGGTGCGGCGCGCCGCTCGCGCACAAGATCATGAAATACATGCACAATCGGCCCTTACTGCTTGACGCTGCATGAAATTTGCAACATAGTTGGGGCGTGGAAGCGGAGTTCACGTCGCTCGAGTCGAAGGTCGCGCAATTCGTTTCGCTGTGCGAGCGGCTGCGCACCGAGAACGTCGAGCTGAGGCGGCAGCTGGCCGCGGCGCAGAACGACGCGAAGCGCCTGCACGAGAAGATCGACGGCGCCAAGGCGAGGCTGGAGAGCCTGCTTTCCCGGCTTCCGGCGTGATGTCCGCGCGGCGGCCGCCAACCGCCGCCAGCCAGGAACAAAGGGGGAACTGACCAGGCATGGCAGAAGGCGCGAGAACGGTCGAGGTCACGCTGCTCGGACGCAGCTACCGCGTCGCCTGCGCCGAGGGAGAGCGCGAGGCATTGATGCAGGCGGTCGCCTACCTCGACGCCAAGATGAACGAGATCATGAAGGCCGGCAAGGTGATGGGCGCCGAGAGGATCGCCGTCATGGCCGCGCTCAATGTCGCCCATGAGATGCTCGGCATGAAACTCGGCGGCGGCTTCGATCTCGGACGGGCGAAGCGCCGTATCGGTCAGATTGAAGCCCAGCTCGATGCCGCGCTCGCCAAGCAGGACAAGCTGTTCTAGATCCTGCGCGCCGCAGGTTTAGAATAGCCGTCACGTCCCCTGCCGTGCGCGACAGGGCTCAATATTTCCGAACCGATAGCTTCCACAGGTTGCGGACTCCAGCGTCACTGTTGTGATCGTCCCTCGTCGGACGAACCTGATGTGACCGGAAAGCGACCACCCTTGTTGGCAGGGTTCGGGAGCCGAGCCCACCGGCATGCGCGGGGGGCGCCATCTCCGTGCGCTACTGGCTGATGAAATCCGAGCCCGACGAGTGCTCGATCGACGATGCGCTCGGCGCGCCCGGTGGCGTCACGCCCTGGAGCGGCGTGCGCAACTACCAGGCGCGCAATTTCATGCGCGACGCGATGCGCGTGGGCGACGGCGTGCTGTTCTATCACTCGAGCTGCGCCGAGCCGGGGATCGCCGGGATCGCCGAGATCGCTTCGCGGCCTTACCCGGATGCCAGCCAGTTCGAGCGCAGCAGCCCCTACTACGATCCGAAGGCGAGCAAGCACTGCCCCCGCTGGGTTTGCGTCGACGTGCGCGCGCTCAGGAAGACCCGGCTGTTGCGGCTTGCCGAGCTGCGAGCGCAAAAGCCGCTCGCGCGAATGTGGCTCCTGAGGCGCGGCAACCGGCTCTCGATCACCCCGGTGAGCCGATCCGAATGGAAGCACATCACCGGAAAGTTGATCTGAGCAACGACGCGCTGCTGCGCGCGCTCGCGCGCGAGCCGACCGATCGCACCCCGGTGTGGCTGATGCGCCAGGCCGGCCGCTACCTCCCCGAGTACAACGCCGCCCGTGCCCGCGCCGGCAGCTTTCTCGCGCTTGCGAGGTCTCCGGCTCTCGCGACCGAGGTGACGCTGCAGCCGCTCGAGCGTTTCGCGCTCGATGCCGCGATCCTCTTTTCGGACATTCTTCTTCTTCCGGACGCCATGGGGCTGGGCCTTTACTTCACCGAGGGCGAGGGCCCGCGCTTCGAGCGGCCGCTGCGCGACGAAGTCGCAGTGCGCGCGCTCGCCGCACCCGATCCGGCGCTCGAGCTCGGCTACGTGCTCGACGCGGTGCGCGAGCTGCGGCGCGCGCTCGCCGGCCGGGTGCCGCTCATCGGATTTTCGGGCAGCCCCTACACGCTGGCCTGCTACATGGTCGAGGGCTGCGGGAGCGACGACTGGCCGGCGCTGAAGACGATGCTTTACTCGCGCCCGCAGCTCCTGCACCGGCTCCTCGAGATCAACGCGCGCGCCGTGACCGACTATCTGAACGCCCAGATCGAGGCCGGCGTGCAGGCGGTGATGCTGTTCGACACCTGGGGCGGCACGCTCGCGCACGCCGACTACGAGACGTTCTCGCTCGCGTATTCGCGCCGCGTGCTCGCGGGACTGGCAAAAATGCGCGAGGGCCGGCGCGTGCCGAGCATCCTCTACACCAAGGGCGGCGGCGCATGGCTGGAGGCGATGGCCGCGAGCGGCTGCGACGCGATCGGACTGGACGCTGCCACCGATCCGGCGTCGGCGCGTCGCGCGGCTGCGGGCCGCGTCGCGCTCCAGGGCAATCTCGATTCCGCCGCGTTGCTTGCGCCGCCCGAACAGGTGCGGGCCGCGGTGCGGCGCGTGCTCGACGCCTTCGGCGGCGCGCCCGGGCACGTCTTCAATCTGGGTCACGGCGTTCTTCCGCGCACACCGGTCGAGTCGGTTGCGGCGCTGGTAGACGAAGTGCGCGCTTACAGTCGGATGCTGCGCAGCTCTTGACTTATGCACAAAATCCTGTTCCTGCATGGTTTTTCGCGCTCTCCAGGGCATCGCCCAGGGAAAGCTGGATAAGCCATTGTTCTAATGGGATAACAGAGCCTGGAGCACCGGCTTTCTCCTGCGAGCCGCCAGCACCGCCCGGCACGTGACCGAGTCATGACGAGCTTACTCACAGGATTATCCACAGACTTTCCGGCGCGCCGAATTTGCCTTTGCGCCGAAGGAATTACGGCGATTATGGCAACGCAGCGAAGGGCACCGCCGCAATGAACCTGCTGCGCGTCGCGCTCGACGTTCCGCTCGCGCTGCTGTTCGATTACGCGCTGCCCGAAACATTGCAGGCCACCCTCGGCGATCGCGTGGTCGTGCCGTTCGGCACGCGCCAGCGCCTCGGCATCGTGGCCGGTGCGGCGAGCGAGAGCGAGATTCCCGCGCACAAGCTCAGGCCGATCGCTTCCGTGCGCGACGATGCGCCGCGCCTTTCCCCCGAATGGCTCGAGTTGATGCGTTTCCTCGCCGGCTACTACCAGCGCCCGCTCGGCGAGACCATGATCGCGTCGCTTCCGCCGCGGCTGCGCTCGGTGAAGCCGCTGCCGCGCAGGTCGCCGCGCGATGCCGGCGCGGCGGGCGACGGCTCGTCGCCCGCACGTTTCGTGCCGAGCCATGTTCCGACGGCTGCGCAGGCGCGCGCCATCGAGCGCATCGGGGCCACGCTCGGTGCGTTCCATGCGTTCCTCCTGCACGGCGTGACCGGCAGCGGCAAGACCGAGGTGTACCTGCACCTCATCGCGCGCGCGATTGACCGCGCTCGCCAGGCGCTCGCGCTGGTGCCGGAGATCGGTCTCACGCCGCAACTCGAGGCGCGCTTCAGGCACGCGTTCCCGGGGGCGCGGCTCGCCGTGCTGCACAGCGGCCTCAACGACGCGGCGCGCACCTCGGCCTGGCTCGCCGCGGCGCGCGGCGAGGCGGACATCGTGCTCGGCACGCGGCTTGCCGTCCTGGCGCCCCTGCCTCGCCTCGGCCTGCTGGTGGTGGACGAAGAGCACGACAGCTCGTACAAGCAGCAGGAAGGCCTGCGCTACTCGGCGCGCGACGCCGCCGTCTATCGCGCCAAGCTCGCCGGCTGCCCGGTGGTGCTCGGCACCGCGACGCCTTCGCTCGAGACCTGGCACAACTGCCTCGCCGGGCGCTACGAGCGGCTGGAGCTGCCCGAGCGCGCGTCGCCGGGCTCCCGCCTTCCCGACGTACGTGTCGTGGACCTGCGCCGCGAGCCGGCCGAGCAAGGCTTCGCGCCTTCCCTGGTCGCGGCGATCGGCAAGCGGCTTGCGCTCGGCGAGCAAAGCCTGGTGTTCATCAATCGCCGCGGCTACGCCCCGGTGCTCGCCTGCCACGCCTGCGGCTGGGCGGCAGGTTGCGAGCGCTGCACCGCCCACCTGGTGCTGCACAAGGCGGACCCGCGCCTGCGCTGTCATCACTGCGGGGCCGCGGCGCCGATTCCGCGCGCCTGCCCGACCTGCGGCAACGCGGATCTCAGCGCGATGGGGCGCGGCACCCAGCGCGTCGAGGAAGCGCTCGCGGCGCGCTTCCCGAAAGCCCGGCTGGTGCGCATCGACCGCGACAGCGCGCGGCGCCGCGCCGAGCTGCCGCGCACGCTGGAAGCGATCCGGCGCGGCGAGGCCGACATCCTGGTCGGCACGCAGCTTCTCGCCAAGGGACACGACTTCCCGGGCCTGACGCTGGTCGGGGTGCTGAACGCGGACGCGGCGCTGCTCTCGACCGATTACCGCGCTCCGGAGCGCCTGTTCGCGGTGCTCGAGCAGGTCGCCGGGCGCGCCGGGCGACGCGACCGGCCGGGCGAGGTCATGGTGCAGACGCGCTACCCGGGGCACCCGTTGTTCGCCGCGCTGGCCGGGCACGATTACGCCGGTTTCGCCGCGTCGCAGCTCGCCGAGCGGCGCGCTGCGGGGTTTCCGCCGTTCGTCCACGAGGCGGCGCTGCGGGCGGAGGCGAAAAAGCTGGATTCGGCGATGCGCTTCCTGCGCGAGGCGGCGCGGCTGGTCGCCGTTCCCGCCGAGGTGCGCGTCTACGACCCGGTGCCGCACATCGTCACCCGCCGCGCCGGGCTGGAGCGCGCGCAGCTTCTGGTGCAATCGCCCTCGCGCGCCGCCCTGCAGGACTTTCTCGCCGCGTGGAGCGCGCGGCTTTTCCAGACGGCACCGCGCACGCTGCACTGGCATCTCGACGTGGATCCGATCGAGTTCGACTAGCCGGGGCGTATAATTCGCGCCCTTTTCCATGCCCGATCCGAAAGACCCGAAGAAAACGATCGAGGCCATCCTCACCAACGCGGTGAGGCAGCTAGCTCCCGGCGGCGCCATCGAGGCCCTGCTCGAGCGTCCGCGCAATCCCGAGCACGGCGATTATTCGAGCTCAGTCGCGCTCCAGGTCGCGAAGTCCCTCGGCGCCAAGCCGCGCGAGCTCGCCGAACGAATCGTCGCCGCGACGGCGCAGGAAATCCGCGCCAGCGGGGCGTGCGAATCCCTGGGCGTCGAAGGGCCCGGATTCCTCAACGTGCGGCTGACGAGGGCGGTGAAGCTCGAGGTGATTCGCCGCGTTCTCGCCGAGGGGTCCGATTACGGGCGCGCGCGCGCCGAGAAGCCCGAGTCGGTGCAGGTCGAGTTCGTCTCGGCGAATCCCACCGGGCCGCTGCACGTCGGCCACGGCCGCGGCGCGGCCTACGGCGCGAGCCTCGCGAGCCTGCTCGAGTTCGCCGGGGACCGCGTGGCGCGCGAGTTCTACGTCAACGACGCCGGGCGCCAGGTGGACATCCTCGCGCTCTCGGTGTGGCTGCGCTACCTGCAGGCGCGCGGCATGGTGGTGCCGTTTCCGGAGCAGGCTTACCGCGGCGACTACGTGCGCGACATCGCGGCGCGCCTTGCCGAGGCGCACGCGGTGCGCTTCGAGCGCGACGCGATCGCGCTGCCCGAAGCGGCTGCGGGCGACGACCCGGAGGCGGCGCTCGACGCGCAGGTCGCCTACGCGCGCTCGTTCCTGGGCGAGGACTGGCGGCTCTTGCACCGCTTCGCGCTCGACCAGATGCTCGCCGAGCAGCGCGAGGACCTGGACGCATTCCGCGTCTCGTTCGACCGCTGGACTTCGGAGCGCTCGCTCCACGAGCAGGGGCTGGTCGAGCGCGCGGCGCGCACCCTCGCGGAGCGCGGCCACGCCTACGAGAAGGACGGCGCGCTGTGGTTCCGTTCCACCGCTTTCGGCGACGAGAAGGACCGGGTGCTGCGCCGCGAGAACGGGCAGTACACCTATTTCGCCTCCGACGTCGCCTACCACCTGCACAAGTTCGAGCGCGGCTTCGACCGCGCGATCGACGTGTGGGGCGCGGACCATCACGGCTACGTCGCGCGCGTCAAGGGCGCGCTCGCCGCGCTCGGCGTCGACCCGGGGCGGCTCACCGTGGCGCTGGTGCAGTTCGCCGTGCTCTACCGCGGCGGGCAAAAAGTCGCGATGGGCAAGCGCTCGGGCGAATTCGTGACGCTGCGGGAGCTGCGCGAGGAGGTGGGAAACGACGCGGCGCGGTTCTTCTACGTGCTGCGCAAGAGCGACCAGCACCTCGATTTCGATCTCGACCTCGCCAGGAGCGAGTCGCACGAGAACCCGGTGTACTACGTGCAGTACGCGCACGCGAGGCTGTGCAGCGTGTTCGCGCAGTGGGGAGGCGACGCCGCGCGGCTCGCTCAGGCCGAGCTTTCTCCGCTCGCCGGCGCGCGCGAGCTCGCGCTCGCGCTGCGCCTCGGCGAGTTTCCCGCGCTGGTGGCGGAGGCCGCGCGCGAGCTGGCGCCGCACTCGATCGCGTTCTACCTGCGCGCGCTCGCCGCCGAGTTGCACAGCTACTATAATGCCGAGCGCATCCTCGTCGAGGACGAGCGGCTGCGCGCCGCGCGCCTCGCGCTGTGCGCCGCGGTGCGCCACACGCTTGCGAACGGCCTCGCGCTCCTCGGCGTCGGTGCGCCCGAGAAGATGTGATGGCGAGACCCGCCCGAATGTCCTCCGCGACGCGCCGCAACTCCGGCGGCGGGTTTCTGCTCGGGATGTTCGTCGGCCTGCTGCTCGGCCTGGGCATCTCGCTCGCGGTCGCGTTCTACGTCAACAAGACGCCGGTCCCGTTCGCCTCCTCGAAGCCAAAGCCCGCCGAGAAGAACGCTGCGGCGAAGTCGCCGGCGATCGCCGGACTCCCGCAAGGCGGCGCCGAGGCCCCCAAGGCACCCGAGAAGCCGAAATTCGACTTCTACAAGATCCTGCCGGGGCAGGAGGAGCCGGTCACGGAGCGCGAGCTGAAGGAGCAGCTTCGCGGCGCCGCGCGCGGTCAACAGGAACCGGTCAGGGACGTTTACTTCCTCCAGGCGGGCTCGTTCCAGAACCCGGCCGACGCGGACAACCAGAAGGCGAAGCTCGCCATCCTCGGCTTCGAGTCGAGCGTGGAGCCGGCGAGCCTGCCCGACAAAGGCACCTGGTACCGGGTGCGCCTGGGACCGTACCGCAAGGTGGACGAGATCAACCGCGTGCGCCAGGCTCTCGCGCAGAACGGAATCGACGCGAGCCTGGTCAAGATCCGCGATTCCGCAAGCGAGAGGACGAACTGACATGAACCACGCCCGACGACGCCTCGCCGCCGTGCTCGCGCTCGCTCCCTTCGCGCTCGCGCCCGTGGCGCGCGCCCAGCCCCGCCCGCAGTTCAGCGAGCTCAGGCCACCGCAGCCGGTCGAGACGAACGGCAAGATCGAGGTCATCTACTTCTTCTGGTACGGCTGCATCCACTGCTACAACCTCGAGCCGCTGGTCGAGAAGTGGGCCCCGAAGCTGCCCGCCGACGCACAGTTGCGCCGGGTGCCGGCGGTGTTCAACGAGCGCTGGGCGCGCGATGCGGCCACTTTCTACTCGTTCGAGGCGCTCGGCGTTCTCGACAGGGTGCACCGGCCGTTCTTCGACGCGATCCACCGCGAGCGGCTGCGCACCGACGACCCGCAGGCGCTCGCCCACTGGCTGGAAAAGAACGGCGTCGACGTGAAGAAATTCGACGAGGTCTCGAGATCCTTCAGCGTGCAGAGCAAGGTGCGCCGCGCGGCGCAGCTCTCCGCCGCCTACAAGATCGAGGGCACGCCGGCGCTCGCGGTGCACGGCCGCTACACGGTGAGCCCGGAGCAGGGCCGCACGCGCGAGGGGATGCTCGCCACCGTCGATTACCTGATCGAGGTGGTGCGCAGGCAGAAATAGGCTTTTTTCGCCCGAGGCATCGGGGTAGACTGACCGGCGGGGGAAATCCGTGACGGCCCATTTCTCGCGCTTTGTCGTGATCGCCGCGGCGGCGTTTGCCGGCACGTCGGCCCAGGCGCAGCAGCTGGTCCCCGGGCGCGACTACCAGGAGCTCAGCCCGCCGCGCGCGGTCGCCACGGGCGATCGCATCGAAGTGATCGAGTTCTTCTACTACGGCTGCCCGGTGTGCTACGAGTCGCAGCCGCACATCGCCAAGTGGCTGGCGAAGGCGGGCCCGGCGATCGCCATGGCGCGCGTGCCCGCGGTGTTCACGGAAAGCTCGGAATCCTTCGCCCGCACCTTCTACGCGCTCGGCGCGATGAACGAGATCGCACGGCTGCACTGGCCGATTTACGACAACCACCACTTCGACGGCAGGCAGCTCAATGAGGAAAAGAACGTCGTGGCGTGGGTCGCGGGCAACGGCGTGGACGCGAAGCGCTTTCAGGAGCTGTGGCACTCGGCCGAGATCAAGGCCAAGGTCGAAGCCTCCAAGAAGGCGCTCGAGCTCTACGGCGTGAAGGGCGTGCCCAGCTTCGTCATCGACGGGAAATATCTCACCTCGGCGCGCATGGCGGGCGGCGTGAAGGAGATGATGCGCGTGGTCGAAATCCTGCTCGAGCGCGCCGCGGCCGAGCGACGCAAGAAATAGTGCGCGTCGTCATCACCGGCGCCTCCTCGGGCATCGGCGAGGCGCTGGCGCGGCGATACGCATCCCCGGATTGCGTGCTCGGTCTGATCGCCAGGCGGCGAGAGCCGCTCGAGGCGCTGGCCGCTTCGTTGCCCGGCCGAAGCGCAATCTACCCGCTCGATGTCTCCGATACGCCGGCGCTCGCCGCGGCGGCGCAGAATTTCGTCTCGCGCTTCGGCGCGCCCGACCTGGTCATCGCCGGCGCCGGGGTCTCGATCGGCACCCGCGGCGACGATCTCGCGGACATCGAAAAGCTCAAGCGCGTCCTGGACGTGAACGTCGCCGGTCTCGCGGCCACGCTTGCCGCCTTCGCCCCCGCGATGCGCGAAGCGGGGCGCGGCACGCTCGCCGGCATCGCAAGCGTGGCGGGATTCCGCGGCCTCGCCGGCGCCGGCGCCTACAGCGCCTCGAAGGCGGCGACGATCGCCTACCTCGAGAGCCTGCGCGCGGAATTGCACGGCAGCGGCGTCTCCGTGGTGTGCGTCTGCCCCGGCTACGTGGACACGCCGATGACACGCGTGAACAAGTACCGGATGCCCTTCCTGCTTTCGCCTGACGAGGCCGCGCGCCGCATCGCGCGCGCGATCGCCGCGCGCCGCAGGCTCGCGGTGATCCCCTGGCAGATGGCGCTCGCGTCGCTGGTTCTGCGAGCGACTCCCGGGTGGCTCTACGACCGGCTCGCAGCGCGCGCGCCGCGCAAGCCGCGCGACCTCCCGCTATGACTTCCCGAGCCTGAGCATCGCGTAGCTGCCCGGCGCATCCTCGAGCGCCTTGAGCCCGCCCTCGCCCGGCACGCGCGCCGGCACCCTCGGCTCATTCGAGCTGTGCGCGTCCATCCATGCCTGCCAGTCCTCCCACCAGGACCCGGGATGCTGCGCCGCGCCGGCGAACCATGCGTCGGCGGATTCGGGAAACGCCTCGTTCGTCCAGTAGTGATATTTCTTCGCCGCCGGCGGATTGACGATGCCCGCGATATGGCCCGAGCCGCCGAGCACGAACCGCACCGCGCCGCCGAGGTAGCGCGCGCCGCGGTAGGTGGTCTTCCACGGCGCGATGTGGTCCTCGACGGTGGAGATGAAGTACGACGGCAGCCTCACGTTCGAGAGATCGACCGGCACGCCGGCGAGCGAGATCCCCCCCGGCACGCCGAGCAGGTTCCGGATGTACATGTTCCTGAGGTAGAAGCTGTGCATGCGCGCGGGCATGCGGGTCGAGTCCGAGTTCCAGTACAGGAGGTCGAAGGGAAACGGGTCCTTTCCGAGCAGATAGTTGTTGATCACGAACGACCACACCAGGTCGTTCGCGCGCAGCAGGTTGAATGTGCCCGCCATCTCCGAGCCCTCGAGATAGCCGCGCTCGTTCATGCGCCGCTCGAGGTTCGCCACCTGCTCCTCGTCGATGAACACGCCCAGCTCGCCCGGCTGCGAGAAATCGAGCAGGCTCACGAAATACGAGGCGCAGCCGACCCGGTCCTCGCCCTTCGCCGCGAGGTAGGCGAGCGTGCCCCCGAGCAGCGTCCCGCCGAGGCAATAGCCGATGAAATCGACCTTTGTCTCGCCGGTCGCGCGCTCGACCGCGTCGAGCGCCGCGAGCGGCCCTTCGAGCATGTAGTCGTCGAAGCCCTTCTGCGCGAGACGCCCATCCGGATTGACCCAGGAGACGACGAACACCGTGCGGCCCTGCTGCACCGCCCAGCGTATGAAGGAATTCTTCTCGCGCAGGTCGAGGATGTAGTACTTGTTGATCCAGGGCGGGACGATGACGAGCGGGCGCCGGTAGACGTCCGCGGTGGCCGGCTGGTACTGGATGAGCTGCATGAGATCGTTCTGGTAGACGACCTTCCCCGGCGTGGTGGCGACGTTGCTGCCGAGCCGGAAGGCGGCTTCGTCGGTCATCGAGATGCGCAGCTCGCCGTTCCCCTTCTCGATGTCGGCGAGCAGGTTGTTGAGGCCCCTCACGAGGTTCTGGCCGCCCGAGGCCGCCGTCTCGCGCAGCACCTGGGGATTGGTGAGCACGAAATTGGTCGGCGAGAGCGCGTCCACGTACTGGCGCGTGAAGAACGCGACCTTCTTCTCCGAGTCCTCCGGCAGCCCCTCCACGCCCGCCACGGCGTGCTGGATGTGGCGCGCGGCGATGAGGTAGGACTGCTTGAGCAGGTCGAACACGAAGTGCTCGGACCAGTCGTCGTCCTTGAAGCGCGAGTCGCCCTGCGCCGGCTCGGCGACCGGCCGCGCGTCCACGCCGAAGAGCTTCATCCAGCTCGAGTGCCACAGGCGCGAGTAGTCGACCCAGAGATTCACCGACAGCGCCGCCATCACGCTCGGGTCGGCCGCCGCGCGCGCGTAGAGGTCCATGAACGCCTTGGCAATGCCCAGCTCGTCGCGCACCGCCGACGAAAGGCCGGCGGCGGACTTCTGCGCGAAATCGCCCAGGATCCTCGCCGAGCGCTCGGCGGCCTCGTGGCAGGCGCGCGCCAGGGCGGCGGGGTCGCCGGTCATGCCGCGGCGCGCGCGGCGCCGGCGCGCGGCGCGTAGCGCATGACGCCGTCTGCGCCCGACGCTCGCCCGATCCGCCCGGCGTAGTAGAGGTAGTGCAGATGCGCGATCGCCTCGCCCATGGCGAAGAACGTCTCGTGCACGTCCAGGCGCCGCGGAAAGATCACGGGGAGAAGCTCGCCTGCGCTCTTCGGCCCGCCGGCGAGCGCGCCCTCCAGCTCGGCGAGGCGCGCCTCGTGGTGCGCTTCGAGCTGCGCCACCCGTTGGTGCGCGCCGCGGAAGGGCCTGCCGTGCGAGGGCAGCACCAGCGTGCCCGCAGGAAGCTCCCGGTAGCGCGCCACCGATTCGAGGAACAGGCGCAGCGGATCGCCTTCCGGGTCGATCGACCACACGCTCACGTTGGTCGAGATGGTGGAGAGCAGCATGTCGCCCGCGATCGCGACGCCGAGCGCCTCGCAGTAGAGCGTCAGGTGCTCGGGCGCGTGGCCGTGGCCGACGATGGCGCGCCATGCGCGCCCGCCGATGCGCACCAGGTCGCCCTCGAGTATGCGGCGGTACGAGCGGGGAAACTCCGGGACGAGCTGCGCATAGCGGTTGCTGCCGCGGGCCGCCATGCCGCCGAGCCGCTCCTCGGCGAGCCCGTTGCGTCGGAACACCTCGAGCACCGCTTCGGTGGTATAGCCGGCGAGGCTCTCGCGCACCGCGTGCGCCGTCAGGTACTCGGCCTGCGTCATCCACAGCTCGGCGCCGAAGCGCTGCGTGAGCCACGCGGCGTTGCCCGCGTGGTCCGGGTGGTAGTGAGTCACGATGATGCGGCGCACCGGCCGCATGTCGAGACAAGCCTCGAAAATCCGTTCCCACAGCGCGCGCGTGCCCGCGTCGCCGATCCCGGTATCCACGATCGTCCAGCCGGGCGCACCGTCGAGCTCGTCCTCGAGCAGCCACAGGTTGATGTGGTCGAGCTTGAACGGCAGCGGCATGCGCAGCCAGCGCACGCCCGGCGCGACCTCGAGGGTCGCGCCGGGCGCCGGCATTTCGCCGAACGGATACTCGAGGGACGGGGCGGCGCTCACGGTGGAAGCGGTAGAATCCGCGCGCACCCTAACATGCCGACGATCGAAAAGGAACGCGCGGAGTATTCGATCGGCGATCTGGCGCGCGAGTTCGACGTCACGCCGCGCGCGATCCGCTTCTACGAGGCCCAGGGGCTGCTCGCGCCGGGGCGCGAGGGCCAGCGCCGCATCTACACGCCGCGCGACCGCACGCGTCTGAAGCTCACGCTGCGCGGCAAGCGCCTGGGGCTCGCGCTGTCCGAGATCCGCGAGCTGATCGACATGTACGAGCCGGGCCGCGACCAGCGCCCGCAGCTCGAGCGCTTCCTCGCCGTGCTGGAATCCCACAAGGCGAGCCTGGCGCAGCAGCGCGCCGACCTCGAGGCGCAGCTCTCCGAGATCGCGGCGTTCGAGCGCCGGGTGCGCAAGCAGCTGGTGGCGCGCCGCCGAGGTTGACGTTTACGTAAACGTAACATAGGCTTGGGCGATGGACGCCCCCAGGGCGAAGTTCCAGCCGGTCGACCCGGGCTTCGCCGCGCGCGTGCGCGCGAGCTTCGGCCGCCAGAAGGCCATGGCGCTGATCGGGGCCGAGCTCACCGTGGTAGAGCCCGGTTACGCCGAGATCGCGCTGCCGTACCGCGACGATCTCACGCAGCAGAAAGGCTACGTCCACGGCGGGGTGATCGGCATGATCGCCGACACCGCTTGCGGCTACGCCGTCGCGCGCGGCCAGGTGCTCAGGCCGGGCCGCACCCTCACGGTCGCGCGCGGCGAGGTGTACGCTGAGGACGGCAAGCCGGTGGCGACGATGCTGCAGACGCTCATGATGCTTCCCGACACCCCCGACACGCCCGAGTAAGGGTATGGAATACGCGTTCCTGCGCTTCGCGCACGGCGAGACGATCGACATGCTGCGCGCCACCGTGCGCGATTTTGCGCTGAAGGAGATCGCGCCGCGCGCCGCGGAGATCGACCGCGCGAACGAGTTCCCGGCCGACCTGTGGAGAAAGCTCGGCGCGCTCGGCCTGCTCGGCATCACCGTCGAGGAGGAGTACGGCGGGACGATGATGGGGTATCTCGCGCACATCATCGCCATGGAGGAGATCTCGCGCGCCTCGGCGTCGGTCGGGCTCTCGTACGGCGCGCACTCCAACCTGTGCGTCAACCAGATCCGCAGGAACGGCGGCGCGGCGCAGAAAAGGAAATATCTGCCGAAGCTCGTCGCCGGCGAGCATGTCGGCGCTCTTGCCATGTCCGAGCCCGGAGCGGGCTCGGACGTGGTCGGCATGCGGCTGCGCGCCGAGCGGCGCGGCGATCGCTACATTCTGAACGGCAACAAGATGTGGATCACCAACGGGCCGGACGCGCAGGTGCTGGTGGTCTACGCCAAGACCGATGCGAGCGCCGGCCCGCGCGGCATCACCGCGCTCCTCGTCGAAAAGGGCATGAAGGGCTTCTCCACGGCGCAGAAGCTCGACAAGCTGGGCATGCGCGGCTCGAACACCTGCGAGCTGGTGTTCCGCGACTGCGAGGTGCCGGCGGAGAATGTCCTCGGCGAGTCCGGTGGCGGCGTGAACGTGCTGATGTCGGGGCTGGATTACGAGCGCGCGGTGCTCGCCGGCGGGCCGCTCGGCGTCATGGCCGCATGCCTCGACGTGGTGATCCCCTACGTGCACGAGCGCAAGCAGTTCGGCCAGCCGATCGGCGAGTTCCAGCTGATGCAGGGAAAGCTCGCCGACATGTACGCCACCTTCTCCGCCTGCCGCGCCTACGTCTACGCCGTCGGCCAGGGGCTCGACCGCGGCGAGACCACGCGCAAGGACGCCGCCGGCGCGATCCTCTACTCCGCCGAGAAGGCCACCTGGATGGCGGGCGAGGCGATCCAGGCGCTCGGCGCCATGGGCTACATCAACGACACCCCGACCGGCAGGCTGTGGCGCGACGCCAAGCTCTACGAGATCGGCGCGGGAACCTCCGAGATCCGGCGCTGGCTGATCGGCAGGGAGCTGTTCTCGGAAACCAGCTAGGAGGCAGGCATGCAAACCGATCCGATCGTCATCGTCTCCGCAGCCCGCACGCCGATGGGCGGCTTCCAGGGCGAGCTGAAGGGCTTCTCCGCACCCGAGCTCGGCGCCGCGGCGATCCGCGCCGCGGTCGAGCGCGCGAAGATCCGACCCGAGGACGTCCAGGAAGTGTTCATGGGCTGCGTGCTGCCGGCGGGCCAGGGCCAGGCGCCGGCGCGCCAGGCTTCGCTCGGCGCGGGGCTGCCTCTTTCGGCCGGCTGCACCACGGTCAACAAAATGTGCGGCTCGGGGATGAAATCGGCCATGCTGGCGCACGATCTCCTCGCCGCCGGCAGCGCCGAGGTGATCGTCGCGGGCGGCATGGAATCCATGACCAACGCTCCTTATCTCCTTCCCAAGGCGCGCGCGGGCCTGCGCATGGGCCATGCGCAGGTGCTCGACCACATGTTCTACGACGGGCTGGAGGACGCCTACGACAAGGGGCGCCTGATGGGCAGCTTCGCCGAGGACTGCGCGCAGAAGTACGCCTTTTCCAGGCAAGCGCAGGACCGGTTCGCCATCGCCTCGCTCGAGCGCGCGCAGAAGGCGAACAAGGAGGGCTGGTTCGCCTGGGAGATCACGCCGCTCGCCATCAAAGCCGGAAAGGAGGAGCGCTTCGCAGAGACCGACGAGCAGCCGTTCAAGGCGAACTTCGAGAAGATCCCGACGCTCAAGGCCGCGTTCAGGAAGGACGGCACGGTCACCGCGGCGAACTCGAGCTCGATCTCCGACGGCGCGGCGGCGCTGGTCATGATGCGCCGCTCCACCGCCGGGAAGCGCGGCCTCGCGCCTCTCGCGACCGTGATCGGCCATTCGACCCACGCGCAGGAGCCGGGATGGTTCACCACCGCGCCGGTCGGCGCGATCGCGAAGCTCTTCGAGCGCACCGGATGGAGCGCGAAGATGGTGGACCTGTACGAGATCAACGAGGCCTTCGCCGTGGTGACGATGGCGGCGATGAAGGAGCACGGCCTGCCGCACGACAAAGTCAACGTGCACGGCGGCGCCTGCGCGCTGGGACATCCGATCGGCGCATCGGGCGCGCGCATCGTGGTGACACTGATCGGGGCGCTGCGGAAATACGGCCTGAAGCGCGGCGTCGCGAGCCTTTGCATCGGCGGCGGCGAGGCGACCGCGATGGCGATCGAGCTCGTCTGAATGAAAAGAAAGCGCAGCACCAGGCGCGCGCTGCAGGCGCTCCTTGACGGCTCCAAGTTCATCCGCCACTACGGCTTCCGCGTGCTGCGCGCGGCCGACGGGGCGTGCACGATCGAGCTGCCGCACCGCGCCGCGCTCGAGCGCCCGGGCGGCATCATCAACGGCCCGGCGCTGATGGCGGCGGCCGATTGCGCCATGTGGCTCGCCATCAAGGCAAAGCTCGGCATGGAGAGCGACGCGCTCACCTCCGAGCTGAACACCGCGTTTCTCGCTCCTGCAAAGGGCGAGCACGTGTATTGCACGGCGGAGATTCTGCGGCTCGGCCGGCGCCGCATTTACGGCACGGCGCGCTGTCACGGCAAGAGCGGCAGGCTCTTCAGCCATCACACCGTCACCTACATCCGGCCCGACTGACATGGCGCTTTCGGCCCAGCACGAGGAGATCCGAGAGGCGGTGCGCCGCTACGCGCGCGAGCGGCTGTGGCCGAATGCCGCGCGCTGGGACCGCGAGAAGGAGTTTCCCGCGGAGGCGCTAAAGGGGCTCGCGGAGATTGGCCTGTACGGCGTGGCGATCCCGGAGCGATGGGGCGGCGCGGGCCTGGACTACACGGCGCTCGCGATCGCCTGCGAGGAGATCGCGGCGGGCGATTGCGCGACCGCCACCATCGTCGCGGTGAACAACCTGGTGGCGGGCATCCTCGCCGGCTACGGCGACGAGCGCCAGAAAAAGGACTACCTCGAGCCGCTCGCGAAGGGAAAGTTCGGCGGCGCGTTCGCGCTCACCGAGCCGCAGGTCGGCTCGGATGCCTCGGCGATCGCCACGCGCGCCGAGCGAAAGGGCGCGGAATACGTGCTGAACGGCGTGAAGCAATTCATCACCTCCGGGAAGACCGCCGAGATCGCGGTGGTGTTCGCGGTGACCGACAAGGGTGCAGGCAAGAAAGGCATCAGCGCCTTCGTCGTGCCGACCTCGTCCCGGGGCTACGTGGTGGCGCACATCGAGGAAAAGGCCGGCCAGCACGCTTCCGACACCGCGCAGATCCTGCTCGAGAACTGCCGCGTCCCGGCGGCGAATCTGCTCGGCCAGGAAGGCGTCGGCTACCGCATCGCGCTGGCGAACCTCGAATCCGGACGCATCAATGTCGCCGCGCAGGCGACCGGCGTGGCGCGCGCCGCGCTCGACTGCGCGCTCGCCTACGCGAAAGAGCGCAAGAGCATGGGCAAGCGCCTGATCGAGCACCAGGCGGTCAACTTCCGGCTCGCCGATATGGCCACCTCAATCGAGGCGGCGCGCCAGCTCTACCTGCACGCGGCGCAGCTGCGCGATGCGGGCAAGCCCTGCCTCAAGGAAGCCTCGATGGCGAAGCTGTTCGCGTCGGACGCGGCCGAGAAGGTGTGCTCCGACGCGATCCAGATCCACGGCGGCTACGGCTACGTGGCCGACTTCCCGGTCGAGCGGCTGTGGCGCGACGTGCGCGCAACCAGGATCTACGAGGGCGCGAACGACATCCAGCGGCTGGTGATCGGGCGCGAACTGGAGGGAGCATGAAACAGGCGATCGACTTCTACTTCGACTTTTCCTCGCCGTACGGCTACCTCGGCTCGCACAAGATCGAGGCCATCGCGGCGAAGCACGGCCGCTCCGTCACCTGGCGGCCGATGCTGCTCGGCGCCGCGTTCAAGGTGACCGGAGCGAAGCCGCTCTCCGAGCTGCCGGTGAAGAAGGACTACTTCGCGCGCGATTTCGTTCGCTCGGCGAAGTTCCACGGCGTGCCGTTCCGTCTGCCCTCGGCGTTCCCGGTCTCGACCGTCGCCGCGGCGCGCGCCTACTACTGGCTCGCCGAAAAGGATCCGCAGAAGGCCGTCGAGCTTGCCAAGGCTCTGTACAAAGCCTACTTCGTCGATGACATCAACATCTCGGAGACGGATAACGTGGTGAGAATCGCGGCCTCGGTCGGCTGCGACGCCGACGAGGTGCGCGCCGCGCTCGACAACCAGGCGGTGAAGGACAAGACCCGCGCCGAGGTGGAGGCGGCGATCGCCAAGGGCGTGTTCGGCTCGCCCTACGTCGTGGTGGACGGGGAGCCCTTCTGGGGCGTGGATCGCTTCGACCAGCTCGAGCGCTGGCTCGCCACCGGGGGCTGGTGAGGTGCCGGTCATCAAGAGCGCCCTCGACACGCGCTCGGAGGAGTTCCGCGCCAACGCCGAACGCATGAAGGCGCTGGTCGCCGACCTGCGCGAAAAGGCAGCGCGTATCTCGCTCGGCGGCGACGAGGGGGCGAGAAAGAAGCACCTGGCGCGCGGCAAGCTCCTGCCGCGCGAGCGCGTGCGCACGCTGCTCGACCCCGGCGCGCCTTTCCTCGAGATCGGCCCGCTCGCAGCGCTTGGCATGTACGGCGACGAGGCGCCGGGCGCGGGCATCGTCTGCGGCGTGGGGCGCGTCTCGGGCCGCGAGTGCGTGATCGTCGCGAACGACGCGACCGTCAAGGGCGGCACGTACTTCCCGATGACGGTGAAAAAGCACTTGCGCGCCCAGGAGATCGCGCTGCAGAACCGGCTCCCGTGCCTCTACCTGGTGGACTCCGGCGGCGGCAACCTGCCCTACCAGGACGAGGTATTTCCCGACCGCGAGCACTTCGGGCGCATCTTCTACAACCAGGCGAACATGTCGGCGCTGCGCATCCCGCAGATCGCCTGCGTGATGGGCTCGTGCACCGCCGGCGGCGCCTATGTCCCGGCGATGTCGGACGAGTCGATCATCGTCAAGGGCCAGGGCACGATCTTTCTCGCCGGCCCGCCGCTCGTGAAGGCGGCGACCGGCGAGATCGTCTCTGCCGAGGAGCTGGGCGGGGCGGAAGTGCACACGCGCGTCTCGGGCGTCGCCGATCACTACGCGCTCGACGACGCACACGCGCTCGCCATCCTGAGGCGCATCGTCGCCAACCTGAACCGTCCCAAGCAGGTGACGCTGGAAGTGCGCGAGCCGAAAGAGCCGCTCTACCCGGCGGAAGAGATGTACGGCGTCATCCCGGAGAACGCGAGGAAGCGCTACGAGGTGCGCGAGCTGCTGGCGCGGCTCCTCGACGGCTCGGAGCTGGACGAATTCAAGCAGAATTACGGCACTACGCTGGTGACCGGTTTCGCGCACCTGCACGGCTACCCGGTGGCGATCCTCGCGAGCCATGGAATCCTGTTTTCCGAGTCGGCGCTCAAGGCCGCGCACTTCATCGAACTCGCCTGCCAGCGCGGCGTCCCGCTTGTCTTCCTGCAGAACGTCACCGGCTACATGGTCGGGAAGAAGTACGAGGCGGGCGGCATCGCCAAGGACGGCGCCAAGATGGTGACCGCGGTGGCCACCGCGCGCGTGCCCAAGTTCACGCTCATCGTCGGCGGCTCGTTCGGTGCGGGCAACTACGGCATGTGCGGGCGCGCCTACTCGCCGCGGTTCCTGTGGATGTGGCCCAACGCGCGCATCTCGGTGATGGGCGGCGAGCAGGCGGCGACCGTGCTCGCCACCGTGCGGCGCGACGGCATCGAGGCGAAAGGAGGCAGCTGGTCGAAGGAGGAGGAGCAGACCTTCAAGGCCCCGATCCTCGAGCAGTACGAGCGCCAGGGACACCCGTACTATTCGAGCGCCCGGCTGTGGGACGACGGCGTGGTGGACCCCGCGGACACGCGCCGGCTGCTCGCGCTCGCCATCTCGGCCTCGCTAAACGCCCCGGCCGAGGAAACGAAGTTCGGCGTGTTCCGGATGTAGCCATGCTGCTCGTCGAAAAGCGCGGACCGGTCGCGCGCGTCACTCTTGACCGCCCGGAAGTGCGCAACGCCTTCGACGACCGGCTGGTGGCGGAATTGACGCACGCGTTCAGGAACCTCGACGCAGATGCCGAAGTGCGCGTCGTGGTGCTCGCCGGGAACGGCCCGGCGTTCTGCGCCGGGGCGGACCTCAACTGGATGAAGCGCATGGCGGGCTACAGCCACGAGCAAAACGTCGCCGATGCCCGGGCGCTCGCGGCGATGCTCAACGCGCTCGACCATCTTTCCAAGCCCACCATCGCGCGCGTGCACGGCCCGGCTTTCGCCGGCGCGACCGGGCTGGTCGCCGCCTGCGACATCGCGGTCGGTACGCCCGAGGCGAAGTTCTGCTTCTCGGAAGCGAAGCTCGGCCTGTCGCCGGCCACGATCAGCCCGTACGTGATCCGGGCGATCGGCGAGCGCGCGGCGCGGCGCTATTTCCTCACCGCCGAGGTGTTCGGCGCCGAGGAGGCGCACCGCCTCGGGTTGCTGTCGCTGCTGGTGCCGGCAGGCGAGCTCGATGCAACGATCGACGCGCTGGTCGAGCAGCTGCTCGCCGGAGGACCCGTGGCGCACGGGAAAGTCAAGGAGCTGGTGCGCGCCGTTGCCGCGCGCCCGATCGACGCGGCGATCATCGCCGACACCGCCAAGCGCATCGCCGAGATGCGCGCTTCTCCCGGGGGAAAGGAAGGCATCGCCGCTTTTCTTGAAAAGCGCAAACCGTCTTGGACGAAGAAGTAATGTCAAAGGGGAAAGTGCGCATCGTCGAGGTCGGGCCGCGCGACGGGCTGCAGAACGAGCCGCGCGAAGTGCCGACCGCGGTGAAGATCGAGCTGATCGAGCGCCTCGCCGACTGCGGGCTTGCGGCAGTCGAAGCCACGGCCTTCGTCTCGCCGAAGTGGGTACCGCAGATGGCCGATCACACCGAAGTTCTCGAAGGCATCCGGCGCAAACCCGGCGTCGCCTACCCGGTGCTGACCCCGAACCTGAAAGGCTTCGAGGCCGCGCGCGCGGCCGGCGCGAGCGAGGTGGCGATCTTCGGCGCGGCGAGCGAGACGTTCTCGCGCAGGAACATCAACTGCTCGATCGCCGAGTCGCTGGAGCGCTTCCGGCCGGTCGCCGAGGCGGCCGCGACATCCGGAATCAAGGTGCGCGGCTACATCTCCTGCGCGCTCGGCTGTCCTTACGAAGGCAGCATCGCGCCGGAGAAGGTCGCCGAACTCGCCGCAGCGCTCCACGACATGGGCTGCTACGAGGTGTCGCTCGGCGACACCATCGGCGTGGGCACCCCCGGCAAGACACGGGCGATGATCGAGGCGTGCGCGCAGCGCGTGCCGATCGGGCGGCTCGCCGGCCACTATCACGACACCTACGGCCAGGCGCTCGCCAACATCTACGCCTCGCTCGAGCTGGGCGTGGCGACGTTCGACGCTTCGGTGGCCGGCCTGGGCGGCTGCCCTTATGCCGCCGGGGCGTCGGGCAACGTCGCGACCGAGGACGTGATCTACATGATGAACGGGCTGGGGATCGAGACCGGCGTCGATCTCGACAAGCTGGTCGACATCGGCGAGTGGATCTGCGGCCTGCTCGGGCGCGAGCCCTCCTCCAAGGCCGGCAAGGCGATCGCGGCGAAGCGGAAGGTCAAGGCGCCTTGATCGAGACGCCGTGCGTCAAGGTGTGCGTGATGGACCCGCAGCACGGGCTGTGCCGGGGCTGCTTTCGCACGCTCGAGGAGATCGCCCGCTGGAGCCGGATGAGCGGTGCCGAGCGCGAGGCGGTGATGCGCGGGCTTCGCGAGCGCCGCGAGCGCTCAGATGTCGCCGAAATCCCCGTGCCGCCCCTTGCCTGAAGCGAAGCGCTTCGCGCCCTCGGCGCCCTCGGCGACGAA
>Ga0156285_1045_pt1 | contig 68242 bp, 66 predicted proteins | sample RifCSPlowO2_12_FD_107934 | JGI IMG/M metagenome (GOLD analysis project Ga0156285, IMG submission 107934) | Betaproteobacteria bacterium RIFCSPLOWO2_12_FULL_68_20 | reverse complement strand
GAGGGGCGGGTTAGCACCCCGCCCCGACCCGATTAGACCGCACTCTTGAGAGAGCGCCAGGAAGTGCAGCGCGCTGAGTTTATCGGTCCATCGCGCCCCGAATCGGAGAAATTGGCTCGTGCACCCGTCGTTCGAGGAAATCTGATGGCGGCGCACCCGCTTTGATCCGGGCCAACCATTCGTCGGGGTCGAATTCGACACCAATGGGGTTGACGCCAAAGCCCGGGCCGGACATGAAGGCATTGGCCGCATCGTTTGAGTCGTATACGTCGACTTGAAACTCCATCTGGTTTCCGTCAGGGTCTGCGTAGTACATCGACACTGTCACTCCGTGGTGGACGCACCAGTAGGGCTTGACGCCCTCGGCCTTGAGTTGTTCGTAGTTCTCGAAGAGCATGTTCAGCGAGCCGTAGGTGTAGGCCAAATGATCGACACCAATGAGGCCTTGCTTTTCGGTTTCGGTACCATCGGGTTGCGCCAGAGCAAGGTTGATGAACGCCATCCGATGGTGCTCGTCGTCATATGTCAGGAACGCTATTACGGGGTTATGGTGCTGCACCTTGGCATCGAACACGGTTTTGTACCACTGGAGCATCTGCTCGAAGCGTCGGGTGCGATAGACGACATGGACGAACTTTTTGGGCCGGATGCGAGGCATGGTGGTTCCTTTGCTGTTGGGTGAGATGATGGTACGCGGATCGTGGTTTCGTTGGTGATTTTGAGTGCGGTCTAACGTAATGTGAACTTCCTAAATGGTGGTCAATTAGACACCCATCCTCCGCGACCTGTCATCCGCCCCTCAGGATCAAGCGTTTAGGTGCTGTACGTATTCACACTACCCGGTTTCTGTGCTCTCTCAGGCCAGATATCAGGGGAGATAGGCGGCTTGGGGAGGAACAAATGCCCACTGAATCAACCGGGTCGGGCCAGCAATCGGGATCCGAGATAGGCCGCCCTTGCGGACCTCAAGCGCACCGGCGTTTCGATGCTGCTGGTCGAGCAGAACGCACGTGGCTGAGAGCTATCTTGGATTCAGGCCGCGCGGTAGAAAGTCGTGCGGCCGTCCCGGGCCGTCAACGCGCGCGCCATCGCGGCCGACAGCGGGCGCTGCTGTGGACCGCTTCTCCTACCGGCTTCGAGTCACCGTCCGGACCGCAGCGGCCGCGGCGTCTTTATCGTGCACCATCACGCCGATGATCGTCAGGCGCCGACGCTGACGCCTGCGCAGCCGTTCGATCATATTGGCGGCGATCGCGGCGTGATCGGCGCCCTGGGCGCGGGCTTTCCAGGTCGAGATTCTCGACCCGCGCGACGACTGATAGGTGATGATGCATTGAGCTCTCATGGACGGCGATTGTAGGCCCGTACGATCCTTGTGCGAGACCTATTTTGAATCCTGCCCGGCGGCGCCGTAGCGGCTCTCGATCCGGCTCCATTCGTCGAACCCGACCACGGACAGGTATTCCTCCAGGCTCGCGCCGCTCGCCATCAGCTCGAAGCGGCCCGAGCGCATGTCCTCGAGCGCGAGCTGCATGGCGCGCGTGACGCGCAGGATCAGGTCGATGCCGTAGGGCAGGATCTTGAAGCCGAGCCGGTAGTACTCCTCGGGCCGCAGGATCGGCGAGATGCCGCCGGCGAGGGGGTTCGCCACCTGCAGCTTGAACGCCTTGCCCACCCGCTCCAGCTCTTCCACCGTGCGCAGCGCCTCGATGAAGATGCAATCCGCCCCCGCCCGCAGGTAGCGCTCGGCGCGCCGCATCGCGTCGTCCAGCCCCGTGACCGAGCGCGCGTCGGTGCGCGCGATGATGAAGGTATCGGGATCCATGCGCTCCGCCGCGGCGGCGCGGATCTTCGCCTCGTGCTCCTCGACCGGCACCACGCTCTTGCCCTGGAGATGACCGCAGCGCTTCGGCCAGCGCTGGTCCTCCAGGAACAGCGCGCCGACGCCCATCGCCTCGTAGGTGTGGACGGTGTGAACGACGTTCTTCACGTCGCCGTAGCCGTCGTCCGCGTCCACCAGCACCGGCAGGTCGCAGGCCGCGAGGATGTCGCGCACCGCCCGGGAGATGTCGCCGAGGCTCTTCAGGCCGAGATCGGGCACGCCGTAGCGCGCGCCGGCCACGCCGAAGCCGCCGATGAAGAACCCCTCGAACCCGGCCTGCCTGATCAGGCGCGCGGCGAGCGCGTCGTGCGCGCCGGGAAGGATCAGCGGCCCGTCGGCGTCGAGCAGCCTGCGGAAGGATTTTCGCTTCACGTTCGACCGGCAGCGATGATGGCCGAAGGGCGCGTCGCAGTAAAGCGCCTGGCCTAGAATCCGGCTGCCCGCCATGAGCGCGTCGCTGCCGCTCGTCTACCCCACCGTGGTCCACATGCTCGCCGCCGCGGCCGCGCGCTCCCCGGACGCGGAAGCGCTCGTGTTCCGGGACAGGCGCCTGAGCTACCGGGAATACGCAGCCTGCGTCGGGGGTTTCGCGCGCGAGCTGGAGGCGCTCGGGGCGCGCGGCGAGCGCGTCGCCGCCCTGCTCGGCAACTCGATCGAGGGGTGCGTCGCGGCGTTCGGCGCGCTCGCCGCGGGCGCGCAGTACGTTCCGCTCAATCCCCTGTACACGCCGCGCGAGCTGGAGATCATTCTCGCCGACGCGGCGCCGCTCGTCCTGGTGGTGCACGAGACCCACGCGCCCGCGGCGCAGGCGCTCGCGCAGAAAGCGGGGATCAGGCACCTCGTTTCATGGCGCGGCGGGACCGCTCCGCTGCCGCCCCTGCCCGAGCCGGATTCGCTCGCGCTGCTCCAGTACACCGGCGGGACCTCCGGCCGGCCGAAGGGCGTGAATCTCGCGCACCGCGCGATCTCGGTGAACGTGTCGCAGCGCGAGGGGCTTCTGCCGAGCCGCGCGGGCGAGCGCATTCTGTGCGTGATGCCCATCTCGCACGCCTACGGCATGGCGATGGGCCTGTTCCTCGCCGCGTACTGTGCGGGAGCGCTCGTGCTGCTGCCGCGCTACGTGCCGGAGGACGTGCTGGCGGCCGTCGAGCGCGAGCGGATCAGCGTGTTTCCCGGCAGCCCCACGGTGTTCGTCGGCCTGATGGCGCACCCGGCGTTCGCGCGCACCGACTGGCGCTCGGTGCACACCTGCTACTCGGGTGCGGCGCCGCTCTCCGAGGAGACGCTGCGCCGCTGGCGCGAGGCGGTCGGCGCGCCGGTCTACGAGGGCTACGGGCAGACCGAAGCCGGGCCGGTGCTCTCGTTCAACCCGGCGCTCGGCGCGGTGAAGCCCGGCTCGGTCGGCATCGCCTGCCCGCTGACCGAGATCCAGATCGTCGACGTGGAGGCCGGGACGCGCGTGCTCGCCCCGGGCGAGCGCGGCGAGATCCGCGCCCGCGGGCCGCAGGTGATGCTCGGATACCGCAATCTGCCCGAGGAGACGGCGCAGACGCTGCGCGGCGGCTGGCTCTACACCGGGGACATCGGCGAGCTCGACACCGACGGCTATCTCTTCATCCGCGACCGCAAGAAGGACATGGTGATCGTCGGCGGCTACAACGTCTATCCGCGCGAGGTGGAGGAGGTCCTGTTCCTGCACCCGGACGTGATGGACGCCGCCGCGGTGGGCGCAAAGGACGCCTATCGCGGCGAGGTGGTGGTGGCGTTCGTCGCGCTGCGGCCCGGGGCGCGCGCCGCCGGCGAGGCGATTCTCGCGCACTGCCGGGCGAACCTCGCCCCCTACAAGGTTCCGGTGCGCCTCGAGGTTCTCGAGGCCCTGCCGAAAACCTCGGCGAACAAGACCGACAAGAAACAACTGAAGGAGAGGGCCGCGTGAGGCGACCGCCGGTCCGGGAGACGCCCCTATTGGACCGCTGACGCCTGCGCGCGCTGCTCGAGCCGGGCCCAGTCCGCGTCGACCTCGCGCTGCAGCTCGTCGAGCTGGGCGTCGCCGAGGTTCCGGTAGCGGCCCTGCGACATGAGGTAATCGCGCACCGGCCGCGACTTTGGCGGGTCGTTGAGCGTGTAGCGCAAGCCGTCCTCGACCTCGTAGAGCGGGAACATGCCGCTCTGGACCGCGAGCCTCGCGACGGCGATCCCCTGGTCCTCCGGCACGCCCCAGCCGTCGAGGCAGGGAATGAGCAGCGTGAGGACGCGCGTGCCGCGGAGCGACTTCGCTTTTTCGACCTTGCGCACCAGGTCGCGCAGGAAGCCGGCGGTGGCGGTGGCCGCGTAGGGGACCCGGTGCGCGGCCATGATCTCGGTGAAGTTCTTCTTGCGGGTCGGCTTGCCGGCGGGCGTCGAGCCGGTCTTCGCGTAACGCGGCGTCGAGGAGGACTTCTGCGCGCCGGTGTTCATGTAGCCCTCGTTGTCGAAGCACACGTAGAGGATGTTCTCGTTGCGCTCGGCGGCCGAGGACAGGCACTGCAGGCCGATGTCGTAGGTGCCGCCGTCGCCGGCGAGCACCACGACCTGGGTTTCCGTCCTGCCGCGCACGTCGAGCGCGCGGCGCAGGCCGCAGGCCGAAGCCGCGGCCGACTCGAGCGACGCCTGGTAGACGGGGATGCGCAGCCCGCTGAAGGGCTGCGGGCCGGCGATCACCGCCATGCACGAGGGCGGCATGACGGCCACGCAGTCCGGGCCGAGCGCGGCGAGCACGTGGCGCGCCGAGACCGCGTCGATGCAGCCGGGGCAGGCCGCGTGGCCGGAGCACAGGATGTCGATCATCTTGCCCATACGGCCTCGGGGAGCGGCTCGCTACTTCTCGCGCGCCCGGCGAGCTCGGCGATCTTCGCCGGCGGCACGTTCACGCCGCCCACGCCCGCGAGCGCGCCGTGCACGCGCGGCGCCGCCGCCGTTCCATAGAGCGCGGCGCGCAGCTCCTGGTGCAGCACGCCGCCCGCCCCCGGAGAAAAGTTCCGGTCGAGCACCAGCACGTCGCGCACGCCCGCGAGCGCGCGGCGCAGCTCGGCGGCCGGCAGCGGCCTGAACAGCCGCACCTTGAGCAGCCCGGCCGCGTGCCCGGCGTCGCGCAGCTCGTCCACGGCCTCGCGCGCCGTGCCGCACATGCTGCCCATGGTGAGGACGACGAGGTCGGCGCCCTCGCAGCGGTAGCGCTCGACGAGGTCCCAGCCGCGGCCGCTGAGCCGCTGCCATTCGCGATCGGCTTCGGCGGCGACTTCGGGCACGGCGTCCATGGCGCCGCCGATGTCCCGGCGATGGCGCCAGTACATCTCCTGGGTGACGACGTTGCCCCAGGACTCGCCCCGGGCGGGATCGAGATAATGCTCGGGCGCATAGGGCGGCAGGTACTCGTCGGCCAGCGCCTGCGGCGGCACGCGCACCGGCTCGAGCGAGTGCGAGACGTAAAACGCGTCCAGGTTGATCATCACCGGCAGCCGCACGCGCTCGGCGATGCGGAACGCCTGGAGCACCGTGTCGAGCCCTTCCTGCGCGCTTTCCACGTAGAACTGGATCCAGCCGGTGTCGCGCTGGGCGACGCTGTCGGTCTGGTCGGGCCAGAACCCCCAGGGCGAGGCGATGGTGCGGTTGACGTTCGCCATCACGATCGGCGCGCGCGCGCCGCTCGCGTAGTGCAGCAGCTCGTGCATCAGCATCAGGCCCTGCGAGGCGGTGGCGGTGAAAACGCGCACGCCCCCGAGCGAGGCCGCGATGCAGGCCGCCATCACCGAGTGCTCGGACTCCGGGGTGATGATCTCCGCCTCCAGCTCCCCTTGCGCCTGGAACTCGGTGAGCAGCTCCAGGATCGGCGTCTGCGGCGTGATCGGATAGACCGGCACCACCTTCGGCCGCGCCAGCCGCGCGCCCCAGGCGACGGCGTGGTTGCCCGTCAGAAGCACCGCATCGTTTCCGGGGCTCACCGCAGCTCCTCGCGCATCGCGATCGATCCGGTCGGGCATTCCTCGGCGCACAGGCCGCAGCCCTTGCAGTAGTCGCCGTCCACCGCGTAGGCGCCGTCGCTGCGCCGCACCGCCAATTCGGGGCAGTAATCGAGGCAGTTGTCGCAGAAGATGCAGTTGCCGCAGGAAAAGCAGCGCGCGGCCTCGGCGAGCGCCTGCTCGGTCGCCATCCCGAGCTGCACCTCGGCGTAGCCGCGCAGCCGCTCGCGCGCCCCGAGCCGGGCGTCGCGCGCGCGCCCGGCGTGCGGGAAGTAATAGGTGTTGATGGCCTCGAGCGGCAGCGCCGGCTCGGCGCTCGCCCGCGCCGCGGCCCGCCCCTGTAGCATCCGGTCGATCTGCTGCGCCGCCTCCCTGCCCATGCCGATCGCCTGGGTGACGAAACGCGCGCGGCTCGCGACGTCGCCGCCGGCGAATACGCCCTCGAGGCTCGTCGCCTGCCGCGAGTCGGTGCGGATGAGCGCGTCCTCGGCGTCGAGCAGGGAACGCACGGGCGCCAGCTCCGGGTCCTGGCCGATCGCGGGCACGACCGCATCGGCCGCGAGCACGAACTCGCTGCCCGCCACGGGCGTGACCCGGAACTCGCCGGGCCGCGCTCCGGCCTCGAACAGCACCCGCACGCAATCGAGCTCCAGGCCGCCGGCGCCGTCGGCGGCGGCCGCGCACAGCATCGCGCCCTCGAGGAACGCGACGCCTTCCTCCTTCGCTTCGATCACTTCCTCGCGCTGGGCGGGCATCTGCGCTTCGCGCTCGAGCGAAAGCACCCTGACCTCGTGGCCGGCGCGGCGCGCGCTGCGCGCGACGTCCATCGCCGCGCTGCCGCCGCCGATGACCGCGAGGCGCCGCCCGAGCGCGGGCGGAGCGCCGGCGTTCGCCTGCGCGAGATAAGCCGCGCCGTCCATGACCCAGGGCTGCGCGTAGTCGAGCCCCGGCAGGCGCTTCTGGCGGCGCGCCCCCATGGCGAGATAGACGGCGTCGAATTCGGCGCGCAGCCGCTCGAGCTCCTGCGCCGTGGCGAGCGCGGCCCCGGTGCGCGCCTCGATTCCCGATTCCAGGATGCGCCGGATCTCGCTTTCGAGCACGCTGCGCGGCAAACGGTAGGACGGGATGCCGTCGCGCAGCAGGCCGCCGAGCTGCGGCTGCGCTTCGAAGATCGTCACCGCGTAGCCTCGCCGGCGCAGCTGGTAGGCCGCCGACAGCCCCGAGGGGCCGCCGCCGACGACCGCGATCCGTTCCTTGCGCGTCACCGGCACCTCGGGATGGCGCCAGCCCTCGGCGAGCGCGAGATCGCCGATGAACCGCTCCAGCCGGCAGATGGAAATCGGCGCGTCGTAGCCGCCGCGGTTGCAGGCGCTCTCGCAGGGTCGGTGGCAGACGCGGCCGGCGACCGCGGGAAACGGATTGTTCTCGGTGAGCGTGGTCCACGCGCCATGCCAGTCGCGCACCGCCGCCTGCCGGATCCAGGCGGCGATCCCGCCGCTCACCGGGCAGGCGAGGTGACAGGGCGACGGCGGATTGCGATAGACCGGCAGCGCGCTGCGCCAGGTCCCGGTCTTGAACACATCGGTGTTGCCGGTGGTCCAGGTGGTCGGCGGCAGCGGCAACGCGCTCATGCGGCGGCCTTGCGCAACTGCGCTTCGATCAGGCGGTAGCCCGCGAGGCAGGCGTCCACGTTCTGCTGTCTGTCCTTCGGCGCCGCGTCGGCGATGGTGCCGCTCAGCGTCCACAGGTCCGGCTCCCCGACCGCGCAGGCGAAGGCACCGAGCAGCGCGGAATTCACGATCCGGCCGAGGCCGTGGCGCTGCGCGATGGCGCTGCCGTCCACGGGCAGCACCCGGCAGCCGGGCGCCTGCTGCGCGAGCTGCGCCGGCGTCCTGCGCGAGTTCACGACGATGAGCGCATCGGGCCGCGCCATCGAGACCAGCCGGCCGTCGAGCAGGCTCGCGTCGAACACCAGCATGGCGTCGGCCTGCTCGATGTCGCAGCGCAGGCGGATCGGCCTGTCGTCGACGCGGATGGAGGAGCTGACCGGGGTGCCGCGCCGCGCGCCGCCGTAGGTGGCGAAGGTCTGCACCTGCCGTCCCTCGGCGAAAAAGGCCATGGCGAGCAGGTTGCCGGCCAACTGGGCGCCCTGGCCGCCGCGCCCATGGATGACGATCTGCAGCATGGCTTGCTAGGCTACGCCCGAGGGCAAAGCCGGAACTTGCGTTGTGTCAAGGAAATGCATGATGGCGGGCCAAAGGTCGATTTCAGCGGCGATCGCGGCGTGACCTCGAGCGGATCGCCCGGAGCGTGCAGGATCTGCGGCAATGCCTCGGGCAACCTCGCGCACTTCCCCAGGGAGATGATGTTCGGCTGGGACGAAGCGTTCGAGTACCTCGAGTGCCGGAGCTGCGGCTGCCTGCAGATCGCCCGGATTCCGGACGATCTGGAAAAGTACTATCCGCGCGACGCCTACTACTCGTACCAGCGGCCGAAGGAAAAGCGCCAGCCGGACTGGCTGCTGCGCCTGCGCCACGCGCGCAGCCGGCACTATCTCGGCGAGGCGTCGACGATCGGCGCCCTGTTCGGGCGCCTGAGCAGAAGGCCGGAGCGCTTCGAGTGGCTGCGCCGCGGCAGGATCACGCTCGATTCGCGCATCGCCGACATCGGTTGCGGTTCGGGACGATTGCTGCTGAAGCTGCAGCGCGACGGGTTCCGCTCGCTCGTCGGCGCGGATCCGTTCATCGAGGCGGACATCGACTACGGCAACGGCGTGCGCATTCTGAAGCGCGGCATCGAGGAGCTGGAGGGGGAATTCGATTTCGTCATGCTGCATCATTCGTTCGAGCACATGCCGGAGCCCGCGCGAGCGCTGCGGGCGCTGCGGCGCAGAGTCGTCCCCGGTGGAACCGTGCTCGTGCGCATCCCGGTCTCCGACAGCCTCGCCCGCAGGAAGTACGGAGTGAACTGGGTCCAGTGGGACGCGCCGAGGCACCTGTACCTGCACACCGCAAAAAGCATGCGGCGGCTGGCTGACGACGCGGGCTTCGACATCCTCGAGATCGCCCACGATTCCTCGGCCCAGCAGTTCGCGAGCAGCGAGCTCTACGTGCGCGGGGTGCCTTACGTCGAGCACGGGCGCTACAAGCCCGGCAATGGCCCGCGGGCATTCTCCCGGGGGCAATGGGACGCGTTCGAGCGCGAGGCCGCCGAGCTGAACCGGCGGGGCGAGGGCGACTCCGCCTGCTTCTACCTGCGTCCCCGCTAGGGCGCGGGGGCGGGCTTGTCGAAGGTCTTGAGCGCCACTTTTCCGTTCACGAACCGCACCGTGATCACGGCTTCCTTGGCGACCCACCTGGAAGAGGTCCCGGAGACGCCGAAGGCGTTCACGCTGCTCGACTCGGTCGGAGTCCCGAGCAACGCCATGACTTCCTGCTCGGACATGCCGTCCCGGATGCTGGCGAAGTTTTCCTGGGTGACCTTGGAGCAGGCCGCGAGGACGAGCACGATGCCTGCGGCGGCGGCGAGGGCTTTCATGGCCGACACTATAATTGACGCATGATGGTTTCGTTCGCCCCGAAGTACGCGGCCGCGCACTTCGAGGCGCTCAAGCGCATCCTCGATCGCGAGGAGCCGGATTACGCCCGCTGAGACGCCGGCCGAGCCAGGCCCGCTGGTGCGCCCGGCGACGCCGGAGGACCTGCCGGCGATCCAGTCGATCTACGCTCACCACGTGCTGCACGGGCTCGCGTCGTTCGAGGAAGAACCGCCTTCGGTGGGGGAAATGCGGCGCCGCTACGACGAGCTTGCGCGCCGCGGCCTGCCTTACCTCGTCGCCGAGCTGGGCGCGGCGGTCGCCGGCTACGGCTACTGCGCGCTCTACCGCAGCCGCTCGGCCTACCGCTACGCGCTCGAAGACTCGGTCTACGTCAGGCACGACCTGCACGGCCGCGGCGTGGGCAAGGCGATCCTCGTCGAGCTGATCCGGCGCTGCGAGGCGCTCGGCTACCGCCAGCTCATTGCGGTGATCGGCGACAGCGCGCACGCGGCGTCGATCGGGCTGCACGCGAGCCTCGGTTTCGTGCGCGTCGGCACGCTGCGCTCGGTGGGCTACAAGCTCGGGCGCTGGGTGGACAGCGTGACCATGCAGCGGCCGCTGGGAGCCGGCGACGCGGCGCCGCCGCAGAGCCGCTAGGCTCCGGCGAAGACGAAGCGCTTCGGCGCCGGCCCGCCGGCGGTGCAGCCCTGCCGGTACGAGCCGGTCCTGGCGCAGCTTTGCACCGCCTCGGCGAGGCGCTCGCGCTCGCGCGCGATCTCGGCCTCGACCTCGGCGCGCAGCCGGGCGAGCTCCGGATTCGCGCCGCCGGATTGTTGCGCGGTAACGCCGGGCGGAGCGCTCGGCCGGGAAGGAGCGATCTCCGGGATCGGGACGTTCGCGGCTGCGGCCACCAGGACGAATTGCGCCGTCTTGAGCTTGACCGGATCGGACGACAGCTGTGGCGCCAATTCTTCGGCGCCGAGCGCGGTAGAGCCGAGATCGAGCGCGATCACCCAGGCGCCGTCGGCGAGCGGCCCCGGCGTCTGCATCTCCAGCGACGCGAGCGTGACGCTCGCAGGATCGACCGGGCCGAATGCCTGGGCCGATGCATCCGCGATCGCGACGCCTGGCACGGCTGGAACGGCGCTCGCCGTCTCGATCGAGCCGGCCAGCGCGGCAAGCGCAGCACCGTCGATCGAAACCGGTGCGGGCTCGCCGGATCCGGCCACTGCCTCGTCGATGGAGGCGAGTGTGATGCTCGCAGGATCGATTGCGCCGAATTCCTGCGCGAGCAGCCGCGCGGCGTCGATGCGAGGAACAGCGGCGTGAGCGTCAAAGGAAGCGAGTGTGATGCTCGCAGGATCGACGGGACCGAACGCCAGGGCGAACGCATTCGCGGCGACGGTGCTTCGGCCGGCGGGCGCCGCGCCGGCCGCGACCCGAGTTTCCGATGAAGATCGCAGAACCACCTTGCCGCCGTCGGCGACGGCGGCGGCGGCGTTCACCGCGTCCGGCTGCTTGACGAGGAGCGCGAAGATCGTGCCCGTTCCCGCTTGCGCGAGATTTCCGAGCGCCAGCGGCCGGTTCGCCGGCGCGCTGACCTGGACGTGGATCGCCGGGTACGCGGGATGAATCAGTTGCACCGACTTCCCCGCGGCGAGAAGCACCTCGCCCGAGGGCGCCCGGATCAGGTCCCTGTTTCCCTGCTCGGGCAGGACCAGATAGACGCCGCCCGCGCCGGCGAGATCGAAGTAGGAGCCGGGCGCGACGTTCGTGCCGGGTCCGAAGTGAAAGCGCGCCGGCGCGCGCCGCTCGATTACGCAGCCTTCCCTCGGATTCGCTCCCGGCGTGCAGGTACGCGCTTCGACCAGCCGCGCGTGGTCGCGCCGGATCTCGCTCCAGACCTCTGCCTTCAGCCACACGATCTCGAGCGGCGTCCTGGTGGCCCGCTCCAGTCCCGCCTGCGTCTGCTGCGCGTTCGCACCGAGCGCGAACGCGACGCCGACGGCAGCTGCAATCGTGCGCAGCGCGAAGCGCCCGGATCCGGATCTCACCCGCCCTCCCTGGAGGCTGGATGCGCCGAGTATACGCGGCCATCCCTTCATGCGCGGCCGCTCAGCCTGGGCGCGCCGCCGCGCCGCCGTCGATGGTGAGGATGCAGCCGCTGATGTAGGCGGCGCGTTCGGAGGCGAGAAACGCCGCCGCCCAGGCGATCTCCTCGGGAGCCGCCGGCCGGCCGAACGACATGCCCGCGAACAGCTCCCGGTAGCGCGAGGCGTCGCCCAGCTTCGCCTCGGCCTGCTGGCGGTAAAGGCTCGTCAGCCGGTCCGTCGCCACCGGCCCGGGATTGATTCCGACGATGCGCACGCCGTCGGCGTGCGAGACGCCTCCCAACGCGCGCGTGAACGCCATCAACCCGGCGTTCGCAGTGCTTCCGGCGATGTACGACGCGTTGAGCTTCTCGCCGGCGCCGCCGATGATGTTGACGATCACACCGCGGCGCGCGGCTTTCATGCGCGCGTACACCGCGCGCGTGAGATTGATGTAGCCGAACACCTTGAGATCCCAGGCGTGCCGCCAGGTCTGCTCGTCCACCTTGAGGAGGTCCCCGCCCGGAATCGCGCCGGCATTGTTGACGAGGATATCCAGGTCTCCAGCCCACGCCGCCAGCTCCTCGGGCGCGCCGCGCCGCGAGAGATCGATCGCTTTCGCGGCGAAGCGCCCGCCGGCCGGGGGATTTCGCGACGCGATGCGCACCTCGGCGCCCTCGTCGGCGAAAACGTTGGCGCAGGCGAAACCGATACCCTTCGAGCCGCCGGTCACGAGAACTCGCTTCCCATTCAGGTTCAAGTCCATATAGGCTTTGCATTATGCCAACAGTCACCGCGGACGACGGCGTCAGGCTGTTTTTCGAGGAGACCGGCTCGGGAACCCCGATCCTCTTCGTGCACGAGTTCGCCGGCGATTGCCGAAGCTGGGAGCCGCAGCTGCGGCATTTTTCGCGCCGCTACCGCTGCATCGCGTACAACGCGCGCGGCTATCCGCCTTCCGACGTGCCGCCGCAGATCGAGAGCTACTCCCAGGCGCGAGCGCGCGACGACGCGCGCTGCGTGCTCGATGCGCTCGGCATCCAGCGCGCGCACGTGGTCGGGCTGTCGATGGGCGCGTTCGCCACGCTTCATTTCGGCATCGCCTACGGCTACCGCGCACTCTCGATTACCGTGGCTGGCTGCGGCTACGGCGCGCATCCGGCGCTGCATGCCCAGTTCCAGGCAGATGCGCGCGCGCTCGCGAAGCGCATGCTCGAGGAAGGCATGGCGAAAACGGCGGCGACTTACGGCCACGGGCCCTCGCGCGTGCAACTCGAGGCGAAGGACCCGCGCGGCTTCGCTGAATTCATCCGCAACTTCTCCGGGCACTCGGCGCAGGGCTCGGCGAACACCATGCTCGGCTGCCAGGCGCAACGCCCCTCCCTTTACACGCTGGTGGACGAGATGGCGCGAATCGACGTGCCGACTCTCATCGTGGCCGGCGACGAGGACGACGCCACGCTCGAGCCCTCGCTGCTCATGAAGCGCGCCATCCACACCGCGGCGCTGGCAGTGCTGCCGAAGAGCGGCCACGTGCTCAACCTGGAGGAGCCGGAGCTGTTCAACCGCCTGCTCGAGGATTTCTTCCATCAGGTCGAGGCCGCGCGCTGGGCTCCGCGCGATGCCAAATCCGCACCACTTTCAATTTGGGGGCCCAGCGACAAGCCGTAACCGCGGGTAACCGTTGCGGTAGAAGCAGGCTCCGACAAATTGGCTCTCTGCTCTCGGGGGGCTCAGTACAACAGTTCAGTTGAACGCACGGCAATCTTGCGTAGCTGTTTGCGTGGGCGCAGTATTGCGATCAGCAGACGCGAAGGGGGAAGACCATGGGGGGAAATGGTCACAGTTCTGCGTGTCACCGGCGCGGCCCAGTCGTATTTGGACCAGCACTAGATACGAATGAGCCGAAACACCTCGTAATTTCATGGCTTCTGGCTGTGCTAGGGATGTTGCTCACCTGGCAGGCGTCAGCGCAGCAGGTCAATGCCAATGTAACGTCAGCGGAGATCGCGACACCGCTGTCGTCGCCTAAGGACCCGCCTTCGACGTTCTACACCCCTTTCTTCGACGAAGGGGATCACCTCAAGGAATTAGTAGATGAGGGCCAGTTCGAAGTGGCTTCTGCCCTCTACTCAAAGTTTAAGGATGAGTTTTTTGCGAGTCGACGGGAGAAGTATTCTGGGCTGATTGCAGCATTGGCAGTAGGACTGGACAAGACCTATCAACAGGCTTTTCTTAATGTCGGGAAGGCAATATCAAAGTCTGCCGCTGAGAATGAATCTAGTTGGCCGGCGGCAAAGGAGTCAATCAGCAACGCGATCAAGATGCGCGATGCGTTTACGTCGATTCCAGCAGTCAAGGACGCAAGTACGCAGCTTCTAAATCTTGCCGAGCTTTCGGGTGCGATTGAGATTGCCCAAGCATATTGGCGCACGCAGGCTACAAGCGCACTTTCGCGGTTCGACATGAAGCGAGATTTTTTTACTGCTTATCCAATCGAGATCGGCAGTCCAAAGGAAGTAATCGAAGACGCGGTTCCCAGAATGCTGGAGGCTCTCCGAGCAGGAGGCCAAGAGGGAGTGCTTTCGCTCGCCAAGACTTATGAGCGCCACCTGGGTTCCTCTAGGGCCTTGGCATTGCTGTCGAATCTATACGTTGAGATGGCAATTCAATCGGCAGGCTCGACGGAGCGCCTTGGCCTTGCCACGAAGGCTCTTCTGCGCGCACGCGAGGCGGGACTAAGTCCGACACAGGTGCCTGGATTCCGCATTGCCTTCGCTGAGGCGACAAGTCAAACGCTTCTTAAGGAGGGCCAGATCGAATTTCCAGTCGCCGTCGAATTGAACCTGCCATTTGAAGTCAAGAAGACTTCACTCGACGAGGCGCTAAGTGCTGATGGGTCTCAGTTTGACTTTGTAATTGTCTTGGACGTTAGCCTTGCCCGTACGCTCCAACGAGTCCAGAAGCGGGATGAAGTTCCCAGCCAGTTCCTGTCGGGTTCGCGCGAATCGCCTAATCCGTCCTACGAGCAGGCACGAATGGCAGTGTTCCAGGCGCAAATGAACCTGAGCAATCATCAGTCCCAATACTGCTATGGATATGGGTGCATTGCCAAAGCTATTCTTTCTGGTGTCCTTAGCTCAAAGGTACAAGAGCAGCAGAAGATATTCGCCGCGACGCCAATGACAATTACCGAGCCTGTCTACAACGACTACAAATTTAGTGCCTCAGATGTAGCGGCCCGCAAAGCGGTCACTGCCAACTACTACATAATCGATTTGGCAAGTCGCACGTATTTTAAAGCGCAGTTCGATGTCGCAGAAGAGAAGAATTTTCGAATTGCGTATCGGCTCCACGAAAAGGACAAAAATCGCGAGACTCATCTGCGCTCGTACAACACGGAAGCTGAGATCAAGAAATTCAACGATGCGCCGAGCACGGTGAGACTATCTGACGTTTTGGATCAGTATTTGCGTAATCCGGGCCAGTCCCAACCCCTAAAGAGTCCCATTGCAATGCGTGACGAGTTGCTGGCAGACAAGAATACGACTCTCGCGGGTTACAAGGAGAAGTCTCGGCTCCAGTCGACAACCACACAAAATGACACCAGATTTGCGAGTGTTGTTGTTGTACATAATCCCAAAGGAATGACAGGGACGGGATTCTTTGTCGAATCCGATTTGGTGTTGACTAATTACCACGTCGTAGAAGGTTCGCAATTTGTTGAAATGAAGCTTTTCAATGGCCTCGAAACCTTCGGAAAAGTAGTGAAATCTGACGTCAGATTGGATCTCGCCCTCGTAAAAGTTCAAGCTCGCGGCGCACCGGTTACGTTCTTCGATGGCCCTATCCCATTGGGTTCTACAGTTGAGGCGATTGGCCATCCCGCGGGGCTCAATTTCAGTATCACACGGGGCGTCGTCAGTGCTGTGCGGAAACGGCCAGCTCTTTCTGGCGTAGGAGGAAAAGAAGTGACATTTGTGCAAACCGATACGCCAATCAATCCCGGGAACTCGGGGGGGCCGCTGTTCTTGGAAGGCAAGGTAGTTGGAGTCAATGATTTCAAATATTCGGCGAAGGGCATTGAAGGAATCTCCTTTTCCATTCACTACACGGAAGTTCAGGAGTTCCTAAAAGAAGGCTTTTAGCTCCAGAACCGTTTTCGAAGGACTCGCCATGAGGAAACTGTCAGTTCGCAAAATAGGCCGACGTTCGATCTACGCCTCGATGTTGGTGCTCGTCGTATCAAGTTGTGCCCAGCCCAGTCGAATGGGAATGGTCGAGGACAGGGAAACGGGACTAATGTGGGGCTCGGTGGTGGAACGAAATCTCGTTCTTGATCCGTCTCAGCTTGAGAATCGCACCGCCAAAGTGACCGTAAGAAATGTGTCCGGGGACCTCGCCTACGACCTGGGATCGTTCAGAGACGCTTTCCTATCGTCACTGGTGCAAAAGGGATTCAGGCCGAGTGACGCAGACGATTTTGGCATCCGATTCGACGTTAACGTTCTCTACTCAGGACAGATAAGTACTAATTTAACTAAGGAATTTACGTTCCTCGGAGGCGCGGCGGGCGGCGTCGCTGCTTACGGCGGCGGACATGAGGTCCGCAGTTCCTTGGGAGGTGTTCTGGCCGGCGCAGCGCTTGGCGCAGTGATTGGCAGCAACGTCCGAGACGATACGTATATCGCCATTGCTGAAGTAACTGTCGGCGTGGCCGACCAGCAGGCTGGAAAGACAAAGAAGACGATCGTATTTTCGTCTAGCCCGCCGTTGCAGGAAGAGAGACGATCGAGCATCAAACCTTTCGAACAGGTCTTTAAGACCAAGATTGCGGTTTATGCCGGCGGGCGTAATATTTCGCAGCGCGAAATAGCGGAAAACGTGCGCGCCCGCATGGCTCGTATTGTTCAGAATATCCTCTAGCTGGCCGGATTCAGTCTTTCGGACTGTGCCAATCTCGCGCTGGCACAGGTTCTGAATTGCCAAATCGATCCAGATAGGCTGCCATTGGGCGTTGGCCTCGGGTTCGACAATGAAGCTTGAAAAGCTCAAGATCCGCGGCGTGCGGCTGCGCGCGGTCGCGGCACCGATGCGGCGCCCGCTCACCACCAGCATCGGCGCGGTCACCGTCGCGCCGCTCCTCCTCATCGACCTGCAGACGAGCGGCGGCATCATCGGCCGCGCGTACCTCTTCGGCCTCGGCCGGGCTCACCTCAAGCCGATCGCGGCGCTGGTGGAGGCGATGACGCAGGTGGTCCAGGGCGACGCCGTGGCCCCCTTCCACTTGGAAAAGAAGCTGCGCGCGAGATATTCGCTCCTCGGCGTGCACAACATCGTGCTGTTCGCCATGTCGGGCATCGACATGGCGGCATGGGACGCGCTCGGGCAGGCGCTCGGCCTGCCACTAGTGCGGCTGCTCGGGGGCTCGACGCGCCCGATTCCCGCGTACAACTCCAAGGGCCTGGGCATCATGCCGGCGAAGTCGCTGGCGAAAGAAGCGGTCGAGCTGGTGGAAGAGGGCTTTCGCGCCGTGAAGCTGCGGCTCGGGCGCCCGCAGGCGAAGGACGACCTCGCGGCGCTGCGCGCGGTGAAAAAAGCGGTCGGTCCCGAGGTGACGCTCATGGTGGACTTCAACCAGGCGCTTTCGGTCGCCGAGGCCGTGCGGCGCGGCCGCATGATCGATGACGAGGGGGGCGTGACCTGGATCGAGGAGCCGGTGCGCGCCGACGACTTCGCCGGCTGCGCCAGGGTGGCGCGAGAGGTGGCCACGCCCATCCAGATCGGCGAGAACTTCATGGGGCCGGAGCAGATGGCGCAGGCACTCGCCGCGGGCGCCTGCGACTTCGTCATGCCGGACGCGCAGCGCATCGGCGGCGTCACCGGCTGGATGCGCGCGGCCGCCCTCGCCCAGGGGGCGGGCGTGGAGATGTCGAGCCATCTTTTCCCCGAGGCGAGCTGCCATCTGCTCGCGGTGACGCCCACCGGCCACTGGCTCGAATACGTGGACTGGGCCGATCCGATCCTCGCTGAGCCGCTTGCATTGAAGGACGGCAGTGTGCTGATTCCGGAGCGCCCGGGCATGGGCATGAAGTGGAACGAGAAAGCGGTGAAGCGTTACGCGCTTTGATGTTCACGCGCCATTACGCTCACTGGCCGCCGGGCCGCCCGAAGTCGCTGCCTGCGGCGACGGCGGGCGTGTACGCCAATCTCGCGCACGCCGCGGCGCGATTCCCGGACCGCGTCGCGATCGATTACTACGGCTCGACGCTCTCCTATCTCGAGCTGAGGCGGCAGGCCGACGCGCTGGCCGGGTTCCTGCAGGGGCGCTGCGGGGTCGCGCGAGGCGACAGGGTGATCCTGCTCACGCAGAACAGCCCGCATTTCGTGATCGGCTACTACGCGATCCTGCGCGCCGACGCGGTCGCGGTGCCGCTCAATCCGATGTACCGCAGCGAAGAGCTGCGCACGTACGCCGAAGACTGCGGCGCGAATGCGATCGTCGCCACGCAGGAGCTGTGGGACCGCATCGAGCCGCTCGCGCGCGCCGGGGTGCTCGCGCAGGCGGTGATCGGGGCCTACTCGGATCATCTTCACGCACCGACCGGGCTCCCGATGCCGGATTTCGTGCACGCGCCGCGCCGCACTCCCGCGCATCCCGCGGTCGCCGACTGGCGCGACGCCGTCGCCGCCGGCCTCGCGCCGGCCGAGCACCGCGCCGGGCTGGAGGACCTCGCGGTCATGCCCTACACCTCGGGCACCACCGGCAGACCGAAGGGATGCATGCACACGCACGCCACGGTGCAGGCGACCGCAGCCGCCTACCTGCGGTGGCGCGGCGCGCCCGAGCACTCGGTCGTGCTCGCCGCGCTGCCCTTCTTCCACGTCACCGGGATGCAGACCGGGATGAACGGTCCGATCCATGCCGCCGCGACGCTGGTGATCCTTTCGCGCTGGGACCGCGACTGCGCGGCGATGCAGATCGAGCGCGCGAAGGTCACCAACTGGACGGCGATCACGACGATGCTCGTCGATTTCGTGTCCAACCCGGAGCTCGCAAAGCACGACCTGTCGTCGCTGCAGGTGCTCGGCGGCGGCGGCGCGGCGATGCCCGAGGCAGTGGCGAAAAGGCTGGAGGAAACGATCGGGCTGCCGTACGTCGAAGGCTACGGCCTCACCGAGACCATGGCCCCCTCGCACATGAATCCGCCGCAGCGCCCGAAGCCGCAGTGCGGCGGCGTCCCGATCTTCGACACCGACGCGCGCGTGCTCGACCTCGACACCGGGCGCGAGTGCGGCCCTGGCGAGGTGGGCGAGATCGTGGTGCGCGGCCCGCAGGTGTTCAAGGGCTACTGGAACCAGCCCGAGGAGACCGCGCGCGCGTTCCTCGAGCACGACGGGCATCGCTTCTTGCGCACCGGCGACCTCGGCTACTACGACGAGGAGGGCTACTTCTTCATCACCGACCGCTTGAAGCGCATGATCAACGCCGCCGGTTTCAAGGTCTGGCCGGCGGAAGTCGAGGCGATGCTCTACGCGCACCCGGACGTTCAGGAGGCGTGCGTGATCGGCACGCCGGATGCGTATCGCGGCGAGAGCGTCAAGGCGCTCATCGTGCTGAAGCAGCAGGCGCGCGGCAGGACGAAACCCGAGGAGATCGTCGACTGGGCGCGCGGCCGCATGGCGGCGTTCAAGGTGCCGCGCACGGTCGAGTTCGTCGAAGAGCTGCCGAAGACCGCGACCGGCAAGATCCTGTGGCGCTCGCTGCAGGACGAGGAGAATCGCAAGCGGGGCGCGGCTTGAGGAACATCGCCCCGCTTCTTCTCGCTGCTGCGCCGGCCCTAGGCGAAGTCTCGAGGAACGAGAGAGAATACCGGCCATGAGCAAGGCATTGATCGCGGGCGTCGGCATGGTGCCGTTCGCCAAGCCGGGGAGAAGCGATCCCTACAACGTGATGGGCACGCGCGCGGCGAAGCTGGCGCTCGAAGATGCGCGCCTCGAGTACGCAGCGGTCGAGCAGGCCTACGTCGGCTACGTCTACGGCGATTCGACCTGCGGCCAGGCGGCGCTGTACCCGCTCGGGCTCACCGGCATCCCGGTAATCAACGTCAACAACAACTGCTCGACCGGATCGAGCGCGCTTTATCTCGCCCGGCAGGCGGTGGAATCGGGCGCGGTCGAGTGCGCGCTTGCGCTCGGCTTCGAGCAGATGGTTCCGGGGGCGCTGCAGCGCCAGTACACCGACCGCCCGATGCCGCTCGAGGCGTTCTTCGAAGCTGCGAAAAAGGATGGCTTCGAGGAGCAGAAAGGGCTCGCGCCGCAGCTCTTCGGGGCGGCTGCGCGCGACTACCGCCGGCGCTTCGGGCTCGACGAAAAGCTGCTCGCGCGCATCACGGTGAAATCGCGCCGCCACGCCGCGAAGAACCCGCTGGCGCTGTTCAAGGACCAGGTCACCGAGGAAGAGGTGCTCGCCTCGCCGATGATGGCCGAGCCGCTCACGCGCCTGCAGTGCTGCCCGCCGACTTGCGGCGCGGCCGCGGCGCTGGTGGTCTCCGAGTCCTTCGCGAAAAAGCGCGGGCTCGATGCGCGCGTGCGGATTGCGGCCCAGGCGATGACCACCGACCGCGCCGGCAGCTTCCACGAATCGGACATGAGGAAAACGGTCGGTTTCGAGATGTCGCAGGAGGCCGCGCGCAAGGTCTTTGATGCCGCGGGCGTCGGGCCCGAGGACGTGGACGTGATCGAGCTGCACGACTGCTTCACCATCAACGAGCTGATTTCCTACGAGGCGCTCGGGCTCGCGCCGGAGGGCGAGGGCGAGAAGCTGATCGCCGACGGCGACAACACGTTCGGAGGGAAATGGGTGACCAATCCTTCGGGTGGGCTGATCTCCAAGGGGCACCCGCTGGGTGCCACGGGCCTCGCGCAGTGCTACGAGCTGGTGTCGCAACTGCGCGGCAGCGCAGGTGACAGGCAGGTCGAGGGCGCGCGCGTCGCGCTCCAGCACAACATCGGCCTCGGCGGGGCGTGCGTCGTGACGCTCTACGAGTTGGCCATATAATTCGACGCTGCCAATTGAGACGGACGGTGACGACCTTCGACCTCAAAGATCCACGCGAAGTCCCGGCCTACACAGTCGGCGAGGCGGCTCATTACCTCGGCATCAGCAAGTCCACCTTGCGTTCCTGGTTCGCCGGGCAGCGGTATACGTACCAAGGTGAGCGGAAGATGTTTGAGCGTGTCATCAAGCCCGCCGATCCCCACCCGCCGCTTGGGCTCTCCTTCTCGAACCTCGTCGAGGCATACGTCCTGACGGCTATCCGGCGCAAGCACGAGATCGGGCTTCCGACAATCCGTAAGGGGCTTGCCTGGCTCGTCGACAAGCTCGGCGCGAAGCGCCCGCTGCTTGAAGAGCGGTTCGCCACCAAGGGGGCGCAACTGTTCGTCGAGCGCCTGGGACAGATCATCAATCTGTCGAAGGACGGGCAGCTCGAAATGGCAGATCTGATCCTGACCTACCTGGAGCGGGTCGACCGCGACCCGAAGGGGCTTCCGATCAAGCTCTACCCGTTCATGCGCTCCCAGCCCCTGCGGGAGCAGCCGCGCACCGTAGTGATCGACCCGCGCGTGTCGTTCGGCCGCCCGGTGGTCGCCGGGACGGCGATCCCGACGGCGGTGCTCGCCGAACAGTTCAAGGCCGGCGACCTGCCTGCGGACCTGGCAAAGGCCTACGGTGCCAACGAAGAAGCGGTCTGGGACGCGATCCGCTGCGAGCTCGAGCTCGCCGCCGCCTGAGCCGCTCACTCTTTTTCTCGACGAGTCGCTCGACGCCACGGTCGTCGTGGAGGCGCTGCGCGCGGCCGGCGCGAGCGTCGAGCGGCTGACTGATCGCTTCCCGAAGGGCACCGAGGACCTGGTCTGGCTCGAGTGGGTCGGCGTCAATCGCCGGGTCGTCCTCTCCCGCGACAAGCGCATCCGCTACCGGCGGCTCGAGTTGCTCGCACTGAAAGCCGCCCGCGTTCGCGCCTTCGTGTTCACCGGTGGCAACGTGGGGATGGAGGACACCGGGAAAATCCTCGCTGGTGCCTTGCCGCGCATCGAGCGCATCGCGCGCAAGGACCCGGGTCCGTTCATCTACCACGTCGGGAAGTCCGGCCAGCCGATCAAGATGACCTGAGACCCGCGCCTTGTCCTCCCTCAAGGAAGCGTCGAGGCTTTCAGAATCCAAGGCCGAGGGATTTCAAATTCACAATTTCTTTGTCGCCAAATCCCCATTCCGCGAGCGCCTGAGCACCGCCCTCGCCGCGCTCCGGTGGTGAGCGCAGCACCGCTGGCGGCGTGCGCGAGAAGCGCGGAGCGGGGGCGGGCTGCTCCACACCCGAGACGCTCACGAAAGCGCGCCGCGCCACGTTGTGAGAATCGCGCCGCGCTTCGGAGAACGTCAGCACCGGCGCGAAGCAGGCGTCCGAGCCCTCGAACGCCTTGCACCACTCGTCGCGCGATTTCGATTTGAATACTTCCGTGAAGCGCGCCTTGAGCGCCGGCCAGCCCGAGCGATCGTTCTGCGCCGGGAGCTTCTCCCCGGCAAGGCCCAGGCGCTTGAGCAGCTCCTCGTAGAACCTCGCTTCGATCGCCCCGACAGCGACGTATTTTCCGTCCTTGGTCTCGTACACGTCGTACCACGGGGCGCCGGTGTCGAGGATGTTCTCGCCGCGTTTCTCGCTCCACTGATTTACCGCCAGGAACCCCGAGAACATCGCGGCGAGGAGCGAAGCGCCGTCCACCATCGCGGCGTCCACCACCTGGCCCGTGCCCGAGCGGCTCGCCTCGAGCAGCGCGCAAGCGACGCCGAAGCCGAGCAGCATCCCGCCGCCGCCGAAGTCGCCGACGAGATTCAACGGCGGTACCGGCGCCTCGCCCTTGCGCCCGAACGCATTCAACACGCCCGCGAGCGCGATGTAGTTGATGTCGTGCCCGGCGCGCGGCGAGAGCGGCCCGTCCTGGCCGAAGCCGGTCATGCGTCCGTAGACGAGGTGCGGATTGCGGGCGAGCGCGGTGGCAGGCCCGAGCCCGAGCCGCTCCATGACGCCCGGGCGCATGCCTTCGATCAGCGCGTCGGCGCGCGCGACGAGCTCGAGCGCCGCTTCGGCTCCGCGCAGCGTCTTGAGATCGATCGTCACCGAGCGCTTACCGCGCATCATCACGTCGAACCAGCGCTCGCGCTTGAGGCCGAGGTCCGTCGAGACCGGCCGGTCGACGACCAGCACGTCCGCGCCCATGTCGGCGAGCAGCATGCCGGCAAACGGGCAGGGGCCGATCGCCTCGAATTCGAGCACCTTGATGCCGCTCAGCGGGCCCATGACCCGATGATATCCCGCGCCGTCGGGAGTGTATACTTCAAGTATCTATCTGGAGGACCGAGTGAAGACGGCAAAGGTGTTCAAGCACGGCAACAGCCAGGCGGTCAGGCTGCCCAAGGAGTTCCGCTTCGACGCCGACGAGGTGATCGTGAAGCGCACGGCATCGGGCGTGCTTCTGATGCCCAAGAGGATCACGCTCGGACAGTTGAACGAGATCCTCGGGCAGTTTCGCGGCCGGTTCGTGCGCCGCCAGCCCGCGCTGCAGAAACGGCGCTGGCGATGATCTGGATGCTCGACACCGACACGGTCGGATATCTCATCAACCGCGCCCCCGGCGTCGAGCGCATCAAGCGCAGGCTGTCCGGTCGCTCGCCGGGCGAGGCGCGCCTCTCGGCAATCACGCTGGTGGAGATTCGATACGGCTTTGCCGCAGGAGACGTCGGCGCGGAGCGCCGCGAAGCGCTGGAGGATTTCCTGGCGCTGTTCCAGGTGGACGACTTTCCCGACTCTGCAGCCGAGGACTACGCGGAGATCCGGGTGGCGCTGGAAAAGGCCGGCAGGCGGATCGGCGGATACGACCTGCTGATCGCCGCGCACGCGCGCCACATCGGCGCGACGCTGGTGACGAACAACGAGTCCGAATTCCGCCGCGTTCCGGGGCTGACCGTTCAGAACTGGCTGAAGCCCTGATCGGCAGCTACCGGGCATGGCCGCCCGCTTTCCCGAGCGCATTGTTTGCCTCACCGAGGAGACCACCGAGACGCTGTACCTGCTCGGCGAGGAGCGGCGCGTCGTCGGCATCTCCGGCTATACCGTGCGCCCGGCCCGCGCGCGGCGCGAAAAGCCCAGGGTATCGGCGTTCCTTTCGGCCAGGACCGACAAGATCCTCGAGCTGAAGCCCGATCTCGTGATCGGGTTTTCCGACCTTCAGGCCGACATCGCGCGCGAGCTGGCGAAGGCAGGGCTGAACGTCGTCATCTTCAACCAGCGCTCGGTGGAGGAAATTCTCTCGGTGATCCAGACGCTGTCCTCGATGGTCGGCGCGGCCGAGAAGGGAGCGAAGCTGGTCGCCGGGCTGGAAGGGAATCTCGACTCGATCCGCGAGGCCGCCGCGCGGCTGCCGCGAAGGCCGAGGGTCTACTTCGAGGAATGGGACGAGCCGATGATCAGCGGCATCCGCTGGGTGAGCGAGCTGGTGGCGATCGCCGGCGGCGAGGACGTGTTCGCCGAGCTGTCGACGTCGCAGGCGGCGGCCGGGCGCACGATCGCCGATGCGCAGGAAGTGGTGCGCCGGCGCCCGGACGTGATCCTCGGCTCGTGGTGCGGCAAGAAGTTCCGTCCCGAGCGCGTCGCCGCGCGCCCGGGCTGGAGCGCGATCCCCGCGGTGCGCGACGGCGAGCTGCACGAGATCAAGTCTTCCGAGATCCTGCAGCCGGGGCCCGCGGCGCTCACCGACGGGGTGCGCCGCATTCACGCCATCCTCGCCGCCTGGGCAAGGGAGCGCGCGGCCTAGGCCGCTAGCGTCTGCACGCGCAGCGCCGGCGCCGCGCCCCGCTTGGGCTCCCCGGGATACAGCGTGAGATGCGGGTATGGAATCTCGATGCCGCGCTCGTCGTAGGCCTTCTTCAGGCGCTTGAGGAACTCGCGCTTCACGTTCCACTGCTCGATTGCCGGGGCCACCTTGACGCGGCAGCGCAGGATCACCGCCGAGTCGTCCCAGCGCTCGACGCCGATGATCTCGGTGTCGCCGGCGATCCTCTCGCCCCAGGCCGGATCGGCGCGCATCCCGCGGCCGACGTCGCGCATTGCGGCGAGCGCCTCGTCCGGGTCCTCGCGGTAGGCGACGCCGACCTCGATCACCGCCGTCGCGAAGTCGCGCGTCATGTTCTTCACGATCTGGATCTCGCCGTTGGGCACGAAGATGACGTGGCCGTCGAAGTTGCGCATCCGCACATAGCGCAGCGTGACCTCCTCCACGTACCCGCCCTGGCCAGCGACGTCGATCACGTCGCCCTGGCGCACCTGATCCTCCAGGAGCAGGAAGAAGCCGTTGAAGTAGTCCTTGATCAGGCTTTGCGCGCCGAAGCCGATCGCCACGCCGGCGACCCCCGCGGTGGCAAGGATCGGCGCCACCGAGACGCCCAGCTCGCCCAGCACCAGCGTTCCCGCGACGATCGCGATCACCACCGTGGCGGTGTAGCGGAACACGCGTCCGAGCGTCTCGATACGGTGCGCCTCGTCCGGGCCGGCGGCGCGCCGCGCCATGTAGACGCGGAAGGCTCGGATCAGACGTCTCGCCACCGCCTGCAGCAGCCAGGCGATGAGCAGGATCAGCACCACGCGAGCGGCGGTAGTGGCGAAGGCGCGCGCCTCTTCGTCGAGCGCGCCGAAATACGAGAGCAGCACTTCCATGGGCACCTCCGTCGGAATGGAGGCGCCCATGCTACGACGAGGGCTAGTGCATGCCCAGGGAGGCCTCGATGTTCCTCACCATGGCCACCAGGCGCGGCCCGATATCGTCCTCGAGCTGGCCCTTGTTGGCCATGAATGCGGGCACCACGCAGTTGAAGGCCACGATCTCGCCGTCCACGGTGCGGCGCATCGGCGCGCCGACCGCGAAGATCTCGCGGTGCAGCTCGCCCATCGAGACGCAGAAGCCGCGCGAGCGGATGTCCTCGAGCGCCTTGTCGATCGAGGCGCGGAACTTGCGGTGCGCCTCGGGCTCCTTGACCTTCATCTGGTTGAGCACGGCCTCGCGCTCCGCGGGCGTGCAGGCGGCGAGGAAGGCGCGGCCGATCACCGACTGCGCGATCGACACCGAGGTGCCGATGTCGGGCAGCGTGGTGAGGCCGTTGCCGCTGCGGCAGGACTCGACGTACACCATGTTCAGGCGGTCGCGCACGCCCATCGACACCGAGCCGTTGCAGCGGTCGGCGAGCTCCTTCATGACGGGGCGCGCGGCCTGGCGCACGCTCATCGAGGCGAGCAGCGGGTAGCCGATCGAGAGCACCGCCGAGCCGAGCTGGTATTTGCCCAGGCGCATGTTGTGGCGCAGGTACCCCAGCTTGGTGAGCGTGTAGGTAAGCCGCGAGACGGTCGGCTTGGGCAGGCCCGTGCGCACCGAGATCTCCTTGTTGCCGAGCAGCGGCTCGAGCGGGGTGAAGCAGCGCAGGACTTCCAGTCCGCGCGCAAGCGTGGTGGCGAATTGCCGGTCGCCTTCGTGCTCGTAGCTGAATGCGCCGGCAGGCTGCGAAAGCGGTGCTGCGGGCTCGGGTGCGCCCATGGGTCATCTCCTCGCGTCGGATTTTTTCTGGGAAACGGCGGAATGCTGCCGTTTCGATATTCGGTCGGGCGTGTCGCCCTGTCAACTTAGTCGTACCAGATTTCGCAATGCGAAATCGAAGTTGGAAGCTGGCGTTTTGTTTACCCTTGGCCTTCGCTTATGTCCCCGCTCTTCGACCTTCGCGGCAAGGTGGCGCTGGTGACCGGATCGACGCGCGGAATCGGGCGTTCGATCGCCGAGGAGCTGGCGCGCTCGGGCGCCAAGGTGGCGATCTCCAGCCGCAAGGCCGAGGCCTGCGAGCAGGCGCGCGCCGCCTTCGCCGCAAACGGCTGGCCGGTGCTCGCCCGCCCGTGCAACGCTTCGCGCAGGGACGAGCTCGGCGCGCTCGTCGACGCCACGCTTGCGGAGTGGGGGCGGATCGACGTCGTGGTCGCCAGCGCCGCGGCCAATCCCCACTACGGCCTGCTGGCCGGGCTGCCGGACGAGGCCCTCGACAAGGTGCTCGCGACCAACGTCAAAGGCGTGCTCTGGCTCGCGAATCTGACGCTCCCGGGCATGGCCGATCGCGGCGGGGGAAGCTTCATCCTGGTCGGCTCGATCGCGGGGCTGCTCGCCAGCACCGTGATCGGCGCCTATGGGGTCTCGAAGGCCGCGGCGCATCACCTGGTGCGCAACCTCGCCGCCGAGTGGGGACCGAGGAAGGTGCGGGTGAACGCGATCGCACCCGGGCTCATCCGCACGGAGTTCTCGCGCGCGCTGTGGGAGGACGGGCGCCGGCGCGCCGAGCGGGAGGCGGCGACGCCCTTGAGGCGCCTCGGCGAGCCGCGCGAGATCGGCGGCATCGCCGTGTTCCTCGCCTCCGAGGCGGCCTCCTTCGTCACCGGGCAGGTGATCGTCGCTGACGGCGGCGTTAGTATTGCCTGATGGACCTGAACTACTCTGCCGACGAGCTGGCGTTTCGCGACCAGGTACGCGCGTGGATCGCTGCGAACCTGCCGGGCGACCTGCGCGAGAAGATGGAGACGTTCGAGCACCTGTCCCGGGACGACCTGATGCGCTGGCACCGCATTCTCGCCAGGCAGGGCTGGGTGGCGCCGGCCTGGCCCAAGGAGTGGGGAGGCACCGGCTGGAGCGTGGTCGAGCGCTACCTCTTCGAGGAGGAGCTGGGCTACGCGGGCTGTCCGCCGCTCATCCCGTTCGGCCTGGCGATGTGCGCCCCGGTGCTGCTTCGCTTCGGCACCGAGGCGCAGAAAAAGCGCTTCCTTCCGCGCATCTACAACGGCGACGACTTCTGGTGCCAGGGGTATTCCGAGCCGGGCTCGGGCAGCGACCTCGCGTCGCTGAAGACGAAAGCGGCGCGGCAGGGCGAGCACTACGTGGTGAACGGCCAGAAGATCTGGACCACGGCTGCGCACTACGCCGACTGGATCTTCTGCCTGGTGCGCACCGATCCGACCCTGGAGAAGAAACAGGAAGGGATCTCGTTCCTGCTCATCGACATGAAGTCGCCCGGGATCACCGTGCGGCCGCTCATCCTCATGGACGGCGGGCACGACGTGAACGAGGTGTTCTTCGACGACGTGAAAGTGCCGGCGGAGAACCTGGTGCACGAGGAAGGCAAGGGCTGGACGGTCGCCAAGTACCTGCTCGGCTACGAGCGCATGAATACCGGCCGCATCGGGGAATCGAAGCGCGAGCTGGCGAAGCTCAAGAAGTTTGCCGCTGCGCGCCTCGGCGACGTCGGGTTCCGCGACCGGCTCTCCCGGCTGGAGGTGGAGCTGACGGCGCTCGAAATCACCAACCTGCGCTTTCTCGACCGCATGCGGCGCAGCGGGCAGCCGCCCGGCGCCGACGTTTCGATGCTCAAGATCAAGGGCACCGAGATCCAGCAGACGCTGACCGAGCTGATGATGCAGGCGGCGGATCCGGCGGAATGCGGAGAGATCGATCCCCTCGCGCGGCGCTACTGCAACATGAGAAAGACCACGATCTACGCCGGCTCGAACGAGATCCAGCGCAACATCATCGCCAAGATGACGCTGGGGCTATGAATTTCGACTACAACGAGGAGCAGCAGCTTCTCGCCGACTCGGTCCGGCGCTTCGTGCAGAAGGATTACGATTTCGAGCGGCGCCGCAAGATCGTCGCTTCGGAGCATGGGTTCAGCCCCGAGGTCTGGTCCGTGTTCGCCGATATGGGGCTGCTCGGCCTGCCGTTCTCGACCGAGCACGGCGGATTCGGCGGCGGCGCGGTCGATTTGCTGTCCGTCATGGAAGCGTTCGGCGAGGCGCTGGTGGTCGAGCCCTACCTGGCGACGGTGGGGCTCGGAGCCCGGTTCGTGGCGAAGGCCGGCAGCGCACAGCAGAAGAAGGCGATCCTCCCCGCGGTGGCCGAAGGCAAGTTGAAGATGGCATTCGCTCATGCCGAGGCGGGCGCCCGCTACGATCTGGCGCAGGTGCGCGCGCAGGCGAAGAAAGCGGCCGACGGGTGGCGAATCGAGGGCGAGAAACGCGCCGTGATCGGCGCGCCGATGGCCGACAAGCTGGTCGTCTCGGCGAGGAGCGGCGCAGGCATCGCGCTCTTCCTCGTCGATCGCGAAGCGGCGGGCGTTAGCCTGAGGCCTTACCGCACGCTCGACGAGATGCGCGCGGCGGACGTCGTCCTCGCCGGGGTCCGCGCCGAGGCGCTGGAGGGCGGCCTTGAGCTGATCGAGGAAGCGACGGATTTCGCCACCGCGCTCGTTTGCGCGGAAGCCGTCGGCGCGATCCAGTACGCCAACGATGCGACGCTGGAATATCTCAAGACCCGCAAGCAGTTCGGCGTTCCGATCGGGGCCTTCCAGGCGCTGCAGCACCGGATGGTGGACATGGTGATCAGCGGCGAGCAGGCGCGCTCGATGGCCTGCCTCGCGTGCTCCAAGGCGGACGCGGCGAGCGCCAGCGAACGCAAGCGCGCGATCTCGGCGGCGAAGATCAAGATCGCCGACGCCTGCCGGCACGTGAGCCAGGAGTCGGTCCAGCTGCACGGCGGCATGGGCATGACCGAGGAGCTGAAGGTGAGCCACACGTTCCGCCGGCTTACGATGATCGCGCAGCAGTTCGGCGATGCCGATCATCACCTCGAGCGCTTCGCTTCGCTTTAGGGCCATTGCTCATGCAAAACAAGCGCTGGGTCCTCGCCAGCCGTCCCAGCGGCTGGCTCACCGAGGAGAACTTCAGGCTCGAGACGCCGCCGGTCGGCGCGCCGCGGGAGGGCGAAGTCCTGGTGAAGAACCTCTGGCTCTCGCTCGACCCCTACATGCGCGGCCGCATGAACGCGGCGAAGAGCTACGTCAAGCCGGTCGAGATCGGCGAGCTGATGGTCGGCCAGACGGCGGGGGAGGTGCTCGAGTCGAAGCACCCGGCGTTCGCCAAGGGCGATAGCGTCCTCACCGGCCTGGGCTGGCAGCTCTTCGGCTGCGCCAAAGGCGACGCGCTGAACAAGGTCGACGCGAAACGCGCGCCGCTCAGCTATTACCTCGGCTGCCTCGGCATGCCGGGGATGACCGCGTATTTCGGCCTCAAGGAGATCGGCCAGCCGAAATCCGGCGACACGGTGGTCGTGTCGGCCGCCTCCGGGGCGGTCGGCAGCGTGGTGGGCCAGCTCGCGAAGCTCTGGGGCTGCCGCGCGGTCGGCATCGCGGGCGGAAGCGCGAAGTGCGATTACGTCACGCGCGAGCTCGGCTTCGATGCCTGCGTCGATTACAAGGCGGGGAATCTCCTGCGCGATCTCGAGGCCGCCTGCCCGAAGGGCGTCGACGTCTATTTCGAGAACGTGGGCGGAGCGGTGCTCGACACGGTGCTGCGGGTCATGAACGTGAGCTCGCGCATCGTCCTGTGCGGCATGGTCGCCGACTACAACGCGACCGAGCCCTACGGCGTGAAGACGCTGCGCTCGGTGCTCTCGAACCGCATCCGCATGCAGGGCATGATCGTGTTCGACTGGAAGGACCGCTACGTAGAGGCGATCAAGGCGCTCGCCGGCTATCTCGCGCAGGGAAAGCTCAAATACCGCGAGTCGGTGATCGAGGGCCTGGAGAACGCGCCGCGGGGACTGATCGGGCTGCTCAAGGGAGAGAACTTTGGAAAACAGCTCGTCAAGCTCGCCTGAAGCCGCGCAGCCCCCGCGAGTCGAGTACGTCGGGTTCTGGAAGCGCTTCGTCGCGATGCTGATCGACACCTTCATCCTGCTGGTGGTCACCGTGCCGCTGGTGCTGGCGATCTACGGCCGCGGATACTGGATGCGCGAGGCGGGCGCGTTCGCGGGTTTCTGGGACTTCATGATCCAGGTGGTGCTGCCGGCGGTGGCGGTGATCCTGTTCTGGCGCTACTGCGGCGCGACGCCCGGGAAGATGGCCATCTCGGCGAAGATCGTCGACGCGAAAACGGGCGGCGCTCCCTCCACCGGGCGCCTGGTGGTGCGCTATTTCGCGTACCTCGTCTCGATGCTGCCGCTGTTCATCGGATTCATCTGGATCGGCATCGATCGCAGGAAGCAGGGGTTCCACGACAAGATCGCGGGAACCGTGGTGGTCTACGAGGACGAATGAAAGGAACGAGATGATCGACCTTTACACCTGGCCCACCCCCAACGGCCACAAGATCCACATCATGCTCGAGGAAACCGGGCTGCCGTACCGCGTCCACCCGGTGGACATCGGCGCGGGCGACCAGTTCAAGCCCGAGTTCCTCGCGATTTCTCCCAACAACAAGATGCCGGCGATGGTGGACCAGGACGGCTCGGACGGAAAGCCGTTCGCGCTCGCCGAGTCCGGGGCGATGCTCTTCTACCTCGCCTCGAAGACCGGGAAATTCCTGCCGGCAGACGTGCGCAGCCGCTGGATGGTGATGCAGTGGGTGATGTTCCAGATGGGGCACATCGGCCCGATGCTCGGGCAGGCGCACCATTTCCTCGGCTACGCGCCGGAGAAGATCCCCTACGCGATGAACCGCTACCGGAACGAGGCGAACCGCCTCTACGGCGTGCTCGACAAGCAGCTCGGGAAAAGCACCTGGGTGGCGTGCGGCGAGTACACCATCGCCGACATGTCGATCATGCCCTGGCTGCGCGCGCCCGAGCGGCAGGGCGTCGACATGAGCCGGTATCCGAACGTCAAGGGCTGGATGGAGCGCATGAACGCCCGGCCGGCGGTGCAGAAGGCGCTGCAGGTGCTCGCCGATCGCAGGCGCCCGGTGGCCGCCATGACCGAGGAGCAGAAGGAAGTGCTGTTCGGCGCGAAGCAGTATGCCAGGCGATAGTCTGCCGGATTGAGCCCGGGCTGGCTGTTCGCGCGCGTCGCGGCGCCGTTCCTCGCCGGCTACTTCGTTTCCTACGTGTACCGCATGGTGAATGCGGTGCTCGCTCCGACGCTCGCCGCCGAGTTCGGACTGAGCGCGGGCGGGCTGGGGCTGCTCTCGAGCGTGTACTTCCTGTCGTTCGGTCTGTTCCAGTTGCCGCTCGGGCTGCTGCTCGACCGTTTCGGGCCGCGCCGCGTCAATGCGACCCTGCTGCTCGTCGCGGCGGCGGGAGGCGCGTGGTTCGCGCTCGCCGGGTCGGCGCCCTCCGCGATCGCCGCTCGGGCGCTGATCGGCATAGGCGTCTCGGGCTGCCTGATGGCCTCGTTCACGGCGTTCGTGCTCTGGTACCCGCCCGATCGCATCTCGACCATGAACGGGCTCGCGTTCTCGGCCGGCATGCTCGGGGCGATGGCCGCGACGGTGCCGCTCGAGCTGCTGCTGCGGGTCTGGCACTGGCGCGAGGCGTTCTTCCTGATCGCGGGGACCACGGTGGCGGTCAGCGCGGTATTCTGGCTCTGGGTGCCCGACCCGCGAAGCGCACGTCCGCGCGGCGAGACGCTCGCCGAGCAGTGGCGAGGCCTGCGCGAGGTGATCGCCGACCCGGGATTCCTGCGCCTCGCGGTATGCCTCGGCGCGACCCAGTTCGCGGCGGTGGCGTTGCAGACGCTGTGGATCGCGACCTGGCTGCGCGACGTCGCGGGATACAGCCCGGCCGAGGTGGCGCGCGGCCTGCTCGCCGTGAGCGTCGCCATGATCGCCGGCTACCTGGGGTTCGGCCGCGCCGGCGACGCGCTCGCGCGGCGCGGAAAGAGCGTGCTCTGGCTCTTCATGGCGGGCATCGCCGTGGCTTCGGCGAGCCTCGCGGCCCTGGCGCTCGGCGCTCGCGCCGCCGCGATGCCGCTGTGGAGCCTGTTCGTCGCCGCGGGCACGGCTGCATCGCTCGGGTACTCGATCCTGTCGCGCCGCTACCCGAAGGCGATGGCGGGACGGGCCAACACCGCGATCAACGTGTTCGGTTTCGCAGGGATGTTCGGCGGGCAGTGGGGCATCGGCCTGGTGCTCGATCTCTGGCCGCAGACACCAGCCGGCTACGCGCCCGAGGCCTACCCCTGGGCGCTCGGCATGGTCTGGGCGGTGCAGCTCGCCGGTCTGGGCTGGCTGTGGAGCGGCCGCAGGCTGCTCGGCTAGCGCTTTTCCAGCGCGCGCACGGTGGCGATCGCCTTGGCGACCAGCGAGCCGTCCTCGTTCTTCGCCTCGCCTTCGACGAAGATCGCCGAGCGGCCGTCCTTCAGCACGCGCGCCTCGGCGAGCAGGCGCGCGCCCTTGCCGCCGCCGACGAACGAGGCGCTCAGGTCGATCGTGATCACGCCTGCCGAATCGGGGTGCAGCGTGCGCGCCGCCGTGCACAGCGTCACGTCCAGCAGCGACAGGATGACCCCACCGTGCACCGTGCCCAGGCTGTTGGTGAAGTGCGACGCGATCGGCATGGACAGCCGCGCCGTGCCGTCGCCGAGCGCCTCGGTGACGAGGCCGAGATGCACGACGTACGGGATCTTCTTCTGGTACTCGCGCGTGAAGGCGAGCTTTTCGTTCCCGCTCGAGCCCGCCATCAGATGATCGTCTGGCCGCCGTCGACGGCGATCGCCTGGCCGGTGATGTGGCGCGAGGCCTCGGAGGCGAGGAGCACCACCAGGCCTTTCAGGTCCTCGTCCCCGCCCACGCGCCGGGTCGGCGTGGCTTCGATGATCGTTTCAAGGACTTTTTCGAACGTCGCCCGCGACATCTTCGTCGGAAAGAATCCCGGACAGATGGCATTCACAGTGATTCCATAGGCTCCCCACTCGGCCGCGAGCTGCCGGGTGAGACCGACGACGCCGTGCTTAGTGGTGACGTACGCCGCGGTTCGCACCAGGCGCGGGTCGTTTGCCTGGATCCCGTTTATCGAGGCGATGTTGATGATGCGGCCCCATTTCGCCGGGATCATCGATTTCTTGGCCACGATCTGCGTGATCACGAACGTACCGGTGAGGTTGAGGTTGACGAGCTTGTCCCAGGCCTCGAGCGGGTGGTCCTCCGCCGGCGCGCCCCAGGTGGCGCCGGCGTTGTTGACCAGGATGTCCACCTTTCCGTATCGCTTGAGGATCTCGTCCGCGACCGGCGGGATCTGCTCGCGCTTGCCCAGGTCGCAGACGTGGGCGGTCGCCTCGACGCCGAGGCCCTTCAGATGCGAGACCGCCTCGTCGAGCTCGTCTTTTTTTCTCGCGGTGAGCGCGAGCCTGGCTCCCATCTCGCCGAGCGCCTCGGCCATTTGAAGGCCGAGGCCGCGCGATCCGCCGGTGACAAGGGCGACGCGTCCGCCGAGATCCAGAAGCTGCTTGACGTTCATCGCGGCCTGAACGCGGCTAAGCGGTGGCCGAGGTCTTCGCCTTCGCTTCCGCGCGCGCGTCCGCATCGACGCCCAGATAGGCGCCGTCCGCGGCCAGCCGGCGCTGAAGGGTAGCGACGTCGAGGCTTCTCGGCACAGTGCGCGCCGCGAGCGCCAAATCGGCGGCGCTGCCCGCCGCCTGCCCCATGGCGAAGCACGGACCCGAGACGCGCGCCGACGACTGGCCGTCGTGGGTCATGGAGGCGCAGCGGCCGGCGACGAACAGGTTCTCGATCCGCTGCGGAACGATCATGCGGTAGGGAAGCTGATTGAATCCCCGCGATTGCGGCGCCGGCGCGAATTTCAGCAGCACGTTGCCGGCGACATGCGCCTCTACAGGCCAGCCGTTGACGCCGATGGAATCGGCAAAGCTTGCGCAGCCGAGAATGTCCGCCTCGGAAAGCAGGTACTCGCCGACCACGCGGCGCGTCTCGCGAATGCCGATCTGGGGAGCGATCTCGACGATGTACGCGTTCTCGAAGCCCGGCGTCGCGCTCTTGATGAACTCGAACACGTCCCGGCACTGGCGGCGTCCCTCGATCTCGCCGTAGGAGAGCTGCTCGGCGTCGATTCCGCTCACCGCCGTGCCGTCGGGGTTCCTGATCTGGGTGAGGTTGGCGCGCCACTCGATCGGGTTCTTCTGCGGGCGCACGATCGCGCCCTTGCGCGGGAAGCGGCGGCCCTTCTTCTCGGCCTCTTCCATGAGCCTGGGGATGATTTCCCAGGCGCGGCCCGCCTTGACCGGGTCGACGCCGCTGATGCGGAACATCGTCGACGGATACAGCATGTTGCCCGCGCCGTCGCCCAGCTCGAACGGCGCCCCCGCCCAGGCGGCGAGATCGCCGTCGCCCGAGCAGTCGATGAACACCCGCCCGCGAACGGCGCGGCGCCCGGACTTGGTCTCGACCAGCAGGGCGTCGATCTCGCGCTCCGAGCGCATGCTCGCCCCGGCGCCGAACGCGTGGAACAGGATCCGCGCGCCGCAGGCGGCGAGCAGCTCGTCGGCGGCGATCTTGTAGGCGGAGATGTCGTAGGCCTGCGCGGTGATCCGGTTTGCGAGCGACAGGTGCGGCGCGTTCAGGCCGTCCATCTTCTGCAGGCGCTCGAGGATCTCGTCGGCGATGCCGTGCACCACCTGTCGGTGCTCGCCGTGGACGTTGGCGTGCAGCCCGCAGAAGGTCGAAAGCCCCGCCGCGGTGCCCGCGCCGCCCAGGAACCCGTAGCGCTCGACCAGGATGGTCGAGCGGCCGGTGCGGGCGGCAGCCGCCGCCGCGGCGATCCCCGCGGGACCGCCGCCCAGCACCACCACCTCGTACTCGCCGAGAATCGGCGTGGCGCGGCCCGGCTCCTGGATCGCCGGCCGCGGTTCGTTCCGAGCCATGGCCGCAGTTTATCCCACGCGGCTCAGCCGTTGTCGTGCACGTCGATGGTCTCGCTCGCGCATGGTGCCGTCCACCTACCGGCGATGAAAAGTTTGTCGCGGGTCAGCATGCGATTCTCCTCGGCGCGGCCGCCATTTTATCCGAGCGTCCGATATATACTGAAGACGGAAAAGGGAAGGGAACCGATGCCGCGCCTCGCCAGGGCGGTCGTCTGCCGCGAACTGAACAAGCCTGTCGTCGTCGAGGCGATCACGGTCGATGCGCCGCTGCGCGGCGAAGTCACCGTGAAGCTCGGCGCCTGCGGCGTGTGCCACTCCGACCTCTCGGCGACCAACGGCACGATCCCGATGCCGCCGCCGCTCGTGCTCGGCCACGAGGCGGCCGGCGAGGTGGTCGAGGTCGGCCAGGGCGTCGCCGATCTTGCGCTCGGCGATCACGTCGTCTCCTCCTTCATCTACATGTGCGGCAAGTGCCGCTTCTGCTCGGCGGGAAGGCCGGTGCTGTGCCTGGAGCAGGGAAAGGCGCTCACCACGCTCCCCGACGGCACGCTGCGCACGAAGGACTCGAAGGGCGCGCCGCTCAGCGTCTTTTCCGGCTGCGGCGTGATGGCCGAGTACGCGACGCTGCACGTGGACAACCTAGTGAGGATCGACCCGACAATTCCATTCGATCGCGCGGCGCTCGTCGGCTGCGCGGTGACCACCGGCGTCGGCGCGGTGTTCAACACCGCGAAAGTGGCGCCGGGCTCATCGGTGGCGGTGATCGGTTGCGGCGGAGTGGGCCTGAACGTCGTGCAGGGCGCGCGCATCGCCGGCGCGGCGAGGATCGTCGCGATCGACTCGGTGCAGGCGAAGCTCGAGATGGCGGCGAAGCTCGGCGCGACCGAGTCGCTCCTTGCGAAGCCGGGCGAAGACTTCGCCAAGCCGCTCAAGAAGCTGACGGGCGGCGGGCCGGACTATGCCTTCGAGTGCGTCGGAAGCGGCGAGCTCGCCGCGGCGGCGTACCGCGCGATCCGCCGCGGCGGCCTCGCCGTGGTGGTCGGGGTGGCGAAACCCGGCGACTTGACCTCGGTGCGCACCATGACGCTCCCCTTCGAGGAAAAGACGCTCACCGGCAGCTACTTCGGCTCGTGCGTGCCGCGCGTCGACTTCCCGCGCATGCTGGGCCTTTACCTCGGCGGCCAGTTGAAGCTCGACGAGCTGATCACGAAGCGCTACTCGATCGAAGAGGCGCCGCAGGCGTTCGCAGACCTGGAGTCCGGCCGCAACGCGCGCGGCGTCATCGTGTTCTAGGATGAAGCCCGGCGACGACACGACTGGCGGGTGCATCCTGGTCGTCGATGACCAGCGCTCGAACGCCGAGATGATGGCGGGGCTGTTGCGCGCGCTCGGCTACGAGGTGCTCACGGCGCTCGACGGCGAGATCGCGCTCAGCCGCGTGCACAGCCGCCACCCGGATCTGGTCGTCTCGGACATCATGATGCCGGGCATGGACGGCTACGAGCTGTGCAGGAGGCTGCGAGCGGACCCCGCCACCGCGCTGCTGCCGGTGGTGCTCGTCACCTCGCTCGATCCGCAGTCGGAGCGCGTGAAGGGGATCGAGGCGGGCGCCGACGACTTCCTGTCCAAGCCGGTGAACTGGCCCGAGCTGTTCGCCCGGGTGAAGAGGCTGCTGCGCGTGAAGACGCTGCAGGACGAGGTGATGCGCCAGGCCGAGGTACTGCGCGACTGGAACGCGACGCTGGAGAAACGCGTGCGCGAGCAGGTACAGGCGATCGAGCGCCTGGGGCGCCTCAAGCGCTTCTTTCCGCGCCAGGTCGCGGAGGCGATCGTCGCCGGCGGCGAGAAGATCCTCGAGCCGCACCGCCGCGAGATCACCGCGGTGTTCCTCGACCTGCGCGGCTTCACCGCGTTCACCGACCGCGCCGACCCGGAGGAGGTGCTGGAGCTGCTGCGCGCCTACCACGCGACGCTCGGGCGCTCGGTGGACGAGTTCGGCGGCACCCTGGAGCATTTCGCCGGCGACGGCATCATGATCTTCTTCAACGATCCGTACCCGGTCGAGCGGCCCGCCGAGCGCGCAGTGCGCATGGCGCTGGCGCTGCAGCAGGCGTTCCTGCCGATCTCGCGGGCGTGGCAGAAGCTCGGTCAGCAGGTCGGCCTCGGCATCGGCATCGCGCAGGGCGACGCCACGCTCGGCGTGATCGGATTCGAGCAGCGCTGGGAATACGCCGCGATCGGCAACGTGCCGAATCTCGCCGCGCGGCTGTGCGGCGAGGCGCGCGCCGGCGAGATCCTGCTCGATGCGCAGACCGAGCGGGACGTCGCCCAGCTCGCCGAGACCGAGCACGTGGGCCCGCTCAGCCTGCGCGGCTTTCACCAGCCGGTGCCGGCGTTCAGGCTCGTTTCGGTGCGCGGCTGAATTGCGCCGAAAGATTCGCTCGGCGCAGGACCTAGACGACTTCGAACAGCCCCGCGGCGCCCATGCCACCGCCGATGCACATCGTGACCACGACGTACTTCGCCCCGCGCCGCCTGCCTTCGATGAGCGCGTGCCCGGCGAGCCGCGCTCCGCTCATGCCGTAGGGGTGGCCGACCGCGATCGCGCCGCCGTCCACGTTCAGCCGCCCGTTGGGGATGCCGAGCCGGTCGCGGCAATAGATCACCTGCACGGCGAAGGCCTCGTTCAGCTCCCACAGATCGATGTCGGAGATCTTCTTGCCGGTCTTCTCGAGCAGCTTCGGCACCGCGAACACCGGGCCGATCCCCATCTCGTTCGGCTCGCAGCCGGCGACGGCGAATCCCCGGAACACGCCCATCGGCTTGAGGCCGCGCTTCGCCGCCTGCCGGTCGCTCATCACCACGCAGGCCGAGGCGCCGTCCGAGAACTGGCTGGCGTTGCCGGCGGCGATCACGCCGCCCTCGATCGCCGGCTTGATCTGCGACACGCCCTCGAAGGTGGTGTCCGGGCGGATTCCCTCGTCTTCCGACGCGGTGACCTCCTTCAGCGTCTCGGCGCCGGTGTTCTTGTCGACCACCTTCATCTTGGTCGTGATCGGCGCGATCTCGTCCTTGAACCTGCCTTCCTTTCTCGCCTGTGCGGCGCGGCTCTGGCTCTGCACGCCGAAGCGGTCCTGCGCCTCGCGCGGGATGTCGTATTTCTTCGCCACGTATTCGGCGGTCTGCAGCATCGGCCAGTAGATCTCCGGCTTGTGGCGGTGCAGCCACTCGTCCTGCAGGTGGTGCTTGTTCATCTCGTTCTGCACCATGGAGATCGACTCGACCCCGCCCGCGGCGTAGATCTCGCCTTCGCCGGCGAGGATCCGCTGGCTGGCGATGGCGATGGTCTGCAGGCCCGAGGAGCAGAAGCGGTTCACCGTCATGCCGGGAACGCTGCTCGGGCAGCCGGCGCGGAAGGCGATCTGGCGCGCGATGTTCTGCCCGGTCGCGCCCTCGGGATTGGCGCAGCCCATGATCACGTCCTCGATCTCCCGCGGATCGAGCTGCGCACGCTCGAGCGCGGCGTGCACCACGTGCCCGCCCATTTTCGCGCCGTGGGTCATGTTGAGTGCGCCGCGCCAGCTCTTGCAGAGCGGCGTGCGCGCGGTGGAAACGATGACGGCTTCGGTCATGGCGCCTCCTATCCGTTGAATTTCCCGCCTTGCCTGGCGAGCCTGACCAGCAGCGGCGCCGGCTTCCACACGCCGCCCTGGTAGCCTTTCTGAAAGCGCTCGATGGCCGCGAGCACCTTGTCGAGGCCCACCGTGTCGGCGTAGAACATCGGCCCGCCGCGCCACGCCGGGAAGCCGTAGCCGGCGAGGTACACGGCGTCGATGTCGGAGGCGCGCAGCGCGATGCCTTCCTCGAGCAGCTTCGCGCCTTCGTTCGCGAGCGCGTAAATGCAGCGCTCCACGATCTCTTCATCGGCGATGCTGCGCGGCTTCAGCCCGAGCTCCTTGCGGTAAGCGGCGATCAGCTGCTCGACCTCGGGATCGGGGATCGGCTTGCGGTTGCCCGGCTCGTAGCGGTACCAGCCCTTGCCGGTCTTCTGCCCGAAGCGGCCTTTCTCGCACAGGCGGTCGCCGACCGCCGAATAGACGAAATCGGGCCGCTCGACGCGGCGGCGCTTTCTCACCGCCCAGCCGATGTCGTTGCCCGCCATGTCGCCGACGGCGAACAGCCCCATCGCCATGCCCCAGCTCTGCAGCGCGCCGTCCACCTGCTGCGGGCTCGCGCCTTCGTCGAGCAGGAACATCGCCTGCTGCTGGTACTTCTCCAGCATGCGGTTGCCGATGAAGCCGTCGCACACGCCGGCCACCACCGCTACCTTTTTCAGCGTCTTGCCGAGCTTCATCGAGGTGGCGAGAACGTCCTTGGCGGTCTGCTTTCCGCGCACCACTTCGAGCAGGCGCATCACGTTGGCCGGCGAGAAGAAATGCAGCCCGAGCACGTCCTGCGGGCGCTTGGTGACGGCCGCGATCTGGTTGACGTCGAGCGTCGAGGTGTTGGTGGCGAGGATCGCCCCGGGCCTGGCGATCGCGTCGAGCTTCCTGAACATGTCCTGCTTCACGTCCATCTGCTCGAACACCGCCTCGATGACGATGTCCGCGGACTTGACGGCGGCGAGGTCCGCCCTCGGCGAGATCAGCTTCATACGCTTGTCCATGTCCTCCTGCTTGAGCCGCCCGCGCTGCACCGTCACCGTGTAGTTGTCGCGGATGCGCTTCATGCCGCGCTCGAGCGCTTCCTGCGAGACGTCGAGGATCGTCACCGGGATTCCGGCGTTGGCGAAGCTCATCGCGATCCCGCCGCCCATGGTGCCGGCGCCGACGATGGCGGCCTTCTTCAGCTCGCGCAGCGGCGTGTCCTCGGGCACGTCGGGGATCTTCGAGGTCTGGCGCTCGGCGAAGAACACGTGCCGCAGCGCCTTCGACTCGGTCGTCCCCATGAGATAGACCGAGGCCGCGCGCTCGACCTTGCGGCCCTCGTCGAAGGGCAGGGTCACCGCCGCCTCCACGCATTTCAGGATCTCCGCGGGCGCGGGATTGCCTTTCGCGCTTCCCGCGATTCCCGGCGGGGGTGCCTGAAACAGTTTCGCCGGATCGCCATCCGCCTTCGGGGGCATGTCGCGCACGCGCCGGGGACCTGCGCCCTGGGCGACGAGACGCTTGGCGTACGCGATTCCCGCCTGCAGCAGCTCGCCCGTGACGATCTCGTCCACGATGCCGAGCTCCTTCGCCCGCTCGGCCGGCACCGGCTCGCCGGTGATCATCATCTTGAGCGCCTCGGCGGCGGAGATGAGCCGCGGCAGCCGCTGCGTGCCGCCCGAGCCGGGCAGGATGCCGAGCTTCACCTCCGGAAACCCGATCTGCGATTTCGGCGCCGCGATGCGATAGCTGCATGCGAGCGCGAGCTCCAGGCCGCCGCCCAGGGCGAAGCCGCCGATCGCGGCCACCAGGGGCTTGGTCATCGCGTCCTGCTGGTCGTTCACGTCCCAGAGCATGGGCGGGCTCATGGGCTTGCCGAACTCCCGGATGTCGGCCCCGCCCGAGAACGCCTTGGCCGATCCGATGATCACGACCGCTTTCACCGCGGCGTCGGCCTGCGCCTTCTTCAGGTTGTCCATGATGCCCGCGCGCAGCGCATTGCCCAGGCCGTTCACGGGGGGATTGTTCATGGCGATGACGGCGATGCCGTCGGCCACGGAATACGCTGCCGCGTCGTTCATTTGCGGGAGGTCAAGAAAGGGGGGAGACGATTGTACTGGCAAAGGCGGCGCTCGTTTATCATCGGTTCATGGGCGAGAAGCGCAAGATCCCGGTGTTTTGCTATCAGTGCGTCTCGGGCCCGGACCTGATGAAAGTCGAGGTCGAGGACGGCATCGCGCTGCGCGTCGAGTCGAACTACGACATCCGCGGCGAGCATCCCGGCGGCGGGCGGGTGTGCGTGAAGGCCTACGGCCTGGTGCAGAAGACCTACAACCCGAGCCGCATCCGTCAGCCGATGAAGCGCACCAACCCGAAGAAGGGGCGGGGCGAGAACCCGGGCTTTGCGCCGATCTCCTGGGACGAGGCCCTTGAGATCGTCGCGGCCAGATTGCGCGGTATTCGCGAGCGGGGGTTGCGGGACGAGTCCGGATTTCCGCGCCTCGCGGTGACGACGGGGGGCGGCGGTACGCCGGTGCAGTACATGGGCACCTTCCCGGCGTTCATGGCGGCGTGGGGCCCGGTCGACCAGGGCTACGGCGCCGGCCAGGGGGTGAAGTGCTACCACTCGGAGCACCTCTACGGCGAGCTGTGGCACCGCGCGTTCATCGTCTCGCCCGACACGCCGTACGTGAACTACATCATCAACTGCGGCAACAACGTCGAGGCTTCCGGCGGCGTGGTCGGCGTGTGGCGCGAGGCCGACGCGCGCGTGCGCGGCGCGAAGCGCGTGCAGGTCGAGCCGCACCTCTCCATTACCGGCGCGATGTCGGCCGAGTGGGTGCCGATCAAGCCGAAGACCGACGCGGCGTTCCTGTTCGCGCTCGTCCACCGCATCCTTTGCGAGCGCAACTGGACCGAGGTGTGCGACGTGCCGTTCCTCAAGCAGCGCACCAATTCGCCCTATCTGGTCGGGCCGAACGGATGGTTCCTGCGCGATCCTGAATCGAAGCGGCCGCTGCTGTGGGATTCCGCGGACGGCGCGGCGAAGCCGTTCGACGCGAACGTCGGGGACCCGGCGCTGACGGGAACTTTCCAGGTGGCGGGAGTCGAGCTCGGGCCCGACGGCGAGATCATCCGCCACAACGCGGCGCAGGCGCAGCCCGCGTTCCAGAAGCTGCTCGATCACGTCGCGCCGTACGCGCCGGAATGGGCCGAGCGCGAGTGCGACGTTCCCGCCGCCACGATCCGGCGCATCGCCGACGAGTACCTGGCGCACGCCTGCGTCGGCCAGACGATCGAGATCGAGGGCATGAGGCTGCCGTTCCGTCCGGTCGCGGTGATGCTCGGAAAGACCGTCAACAACGGCTGGGGCGGCTATCACGCGTGCTGGGCGCGCACCGTGCTCGCGGTGCTCGTCGGCGCGCTGGAAGTTCCCGGCGGCACGCTCGGCACCGCGGTAAAGCTGGTGCGCCCCGCGGCGAGCCGCACCGGCTCGTGCCTGCCCGGGCCCGACGGCTTCATGCGCTACGACTTCAATCCCACCTCGCGCGAGGCCTGGGAGTCGAAGCCGCACATCCGCAACGCCTTCCGCACGCTCGTGCCGCTGGTGTCGAACTCGCCGTGGTCGCCGGCGCTCGGGCCGGCGCACCTGCCGTGGCTGTTCCAGAAGCAGCAGCCCGACCACTGGCCCAAGCAGACCACGCCCGAAGTCTGGTTCTGCTACCGCACCAATCCGGCGATCTCGTCGTGGAACGCGCCCGAGGTCGCCGAGCGGCTCGCCGAGTTCCCGTTCATCGTCGCCTTCGCCTACACCGAGGACGAGACCAACCACTTCGCCGACGTGCTGCTGCCGGAGGCGACCGATCTCGAGAGCCTGCAGCTCATCCGCATCGGCAGCACCAAGTTCACCGAGCAGTTCTGGAAGCACGAGGGCTGGGCGATCCGGCAGCCGGCCGCCGCGAAAACGCTCGACTGCGTGGACATGACCGACATCTCGACCGAGCTCGCGCGCCGCACGGGAATCCTCCAGGAGTACAACGAGGCGATCAACCGCGGCGCCGCCGGCATGGGCCTGCGCGGCAAGGGCTTCGACTACGCGCTCGATCCGGCGAAGCCGCACGCGCTCGAGGAGATCTGGGACGCGGTCGCCAGGGCCGCGAGCCACGATCTTTCGGACGGAAAAGAGGTCCACGGCATCGACTGGTTCAAGGAGCACGGCTACATGCTCGCGCCGTTTCCCCAGCTCGACTGGTACCTGCATCCCGCGATGACGCGCCAGAACCTTCGCTACGAGCTGCCGTACCAGGAGCGCATCGTGCGCCACGGGCGCGAGCTCGCCCATCGGCTGCACGAGACCGGAATCGAATGGTGGGATACGCAGCTCAAGGAATACGAGTTCCTGCCGAGCTACGAGCGGTTTCCCGACATCTGGATCAATTACGCGCGCGAGGTCGGCCGCGATCCCGCCGAGTACCCGTTGTGGGCGCTCACCGCGCGCAGCATGCAGTACTCCTGGGGCGCGAACGTGGGGCTGCCGCTCATCAGCGAGGTGGCGGCGAACATCGCCGGGCATCGCGGGGTGATCATCAACCGCGCCACCGCCCGCTCGCTCGGCATCGCCGAGGGCGACGCGGTGGCGATCGAGTCGGTCGCCGGGGTCACGCGCGGCCGCGCGGTGCTGCGCGAGGGCATCCGGCCCGACACCGTGCTGATGATCGGCCAGTTCGACCACTGGAAGACTCCCTATGCGAAGGACCTGAAGGTCCCCAGCCTCAACACGCTCACCTCGCTCGCGCTCTCGCTCACCGACTCGACCGGCAGCGGCTCCGACCTCGCGCGCGTGAAGCTCTACCGGGAATGAGCTCGCCAGGCGCGGCAACGAGCGCTCCCCGCTGGGGGATGGTGGTCGACCTGAACCGCTGCGTCGGCTGCCAGACCTGCACCGCCGCCTGCAAGCACGCGAACGACACGCCGCCGGGCGTGCAGTGGCGCCGGGTGCTCGACGTCGAGAGCGGGACCTATCCCGACGTGCAGCGCCTGTTCCTCGTCACCGGCTGCCAGCACTGCGCGGAGCCGCCTTGCGTTCCGGTGTGCCCGACCGGCGCGACGCGCCAGAGGGCGGACGGCCTGGTGACGATGGACTACGACGTGTGCATCGGCTGCGCCTACTGCGCGGTCTCCTGCCCGTACCAGGCGCGCACCATCGTGCACGACGAGCGCTGGTACTACGGAAAGGAAACCGTGCAGGAGAGGAAGGTCGCGCACGAGGAGCGGCTCGGCGTGGCGCAGAAATGCACCTTCTGCGTCGATCGCGTCGACGAAGGCAAGGCGGCCGGCCTCACTCCCGGCGTCGATCCGCAGGCGACGCCCGCGTGCTCGGCTTCGTGCATCGCGCAGGCGATCCACTTCGGCGATTTCGCCGATCCGGCGAGCAACGTGTCGAAGCTCGCGGCGGGGAACCCGTCGTTCCAGATGCACGCGGAGCTGGGCACCGATCCGCAGATCAAGTACCTCTACACCACGCCCGCTGTGCCGGGACGCGACAAGGAGCCTGAAGACGAGGAACGGCTCGCCGATCCTTCGAACCCGCTCGTCGGCGCGCTGCAGACTTTCTGGGACTGGCGAGCTGCGATGAACTGGTGCTTCGGCGGGGCGAGCTCGGGATTCGCCGTCGTCGCCGTGCTCGGCGCGGCTGCCGGCATGGTGAATCCCGCACGCTTGCGAGTGCTGCTCGCCGCCGCCGCTGTGCTCATGGCGATCGGGCTTTTCTGCGTGTTCCTCGAGATCGGCAGGAAGCTGCGCTTCTGGCGCGCGCTGACGCGCCTGCAATCCTCCTGGATGTCGCGCGAGCTGTACGCCGTCCTGGTGTTCTACCCGGCGGTGCTCGCCGGGCTGCTCGGGGCCGGGCCGGTGGCGCTCGCGCTCGCAGGCATTGCAGCGCTCACGTTCCTGATTTGTCAGGCGATGATCCTGTACAAGGCACGCGGCATCCCGGCGTGGCGCGCGCCGCTCGTTCCCTGGATGATTTTCGCGAGCGGGCTGCTGGAGGGGTTCGGCCTGCTCGCGATTGCCGGGTGGCTGTGGCCGGGGCTGGCGGCGTACGCCGGATCGAGGCTGCAACTTGCCGGAATCACGCTCGTGATCGCCAATGCCGCGCTGTGGTACGCCTATCGGTCGAGCGCGCGCAGCCGCGGAATCGGACCGCTCGCGCGGCGCGTGATCGACCGGGTCACAATGCCGCTGCACTTCGTCGGTCACGCCATTCCGGCGCTGCTCCTTCTCAGCGGCGATCCGGCGCTTTTCGCCCTGGCGGGAATCGCCGCCGTTGCCGGCGGCGCTTACTGGAAGTTCTCGGTGGTGGCGCGGGCGGGCTACCAGCAGGGCTTCGCGCTGCCGAAGCTCCCGCAGCGCGGCTCGGGGCGGTTCGCCGCGCCGGCGCGCCTTGAGCACCGATAATCCGGTGCGAAATCCAGCGCCGAGCGCGTCCTGGTCAAATCGACCGGAAGAGTCTGGTGAGCTGCACAGCGGTGCGGGCAAATGGATTCAGGCACCGCACGCCTTCGTAGATCTGGCCGTCCTGCAGATCCTCGCTGAGCAGAATCCCGACGCCGGCTTCGTGCATGACCGCGATCTGCATCCCGTCCCAGAAGCCGATGCGATGCCGTTCGGACGCGTCAATGGCGAGGTTGAGCGTGCGAGCGCTTGGCAAAACCATTGGGAACACGGAGCGAAGCTCGTCGACCTGCGCCTTCACCTGCGGGGCGTCCAGCTTTCCCTTCCTCGTGGCGACGAAGTAAAACTCGGCTAACGCCTGCAGGGTCAGGACGCAGTCGCGCTCTGCGGCGAGCATGATGACGCGTCGCGCGGTCCGGTGCTTGGCGGGATCGCCCGCGTCGATGCCGTAGATCAGGACATTCGCATCGAGCGAAAGCCTAGACATCCTCGTAGAGCTCTTCGCGTCGCCACCGCCTGATTCCCAGCGGGCGGGCAACCGCAAAGAACCGCTTCAAGGCCGATTTCCGGGCCAAGCTCAGGCGGCGGCCGCCCCGGCGCGGGGCGGGCGAGATAACGGCTACCGGCCTGCCGCGGCGCGTGACAATGAATTCCTGGCCGCGCTCGACGTCTTCGATGTAGCGCGAAAAGTTCTGATTTGCCTGGCGCAGGCTGATATGCTGCTTCATAGAATTATTGTAGGACGTTCTACATCAGAGATCAACCCGCGCCTTACGGGGCGCTGATCCTGATTCCGAGCCGCTCGAACAGCGCCCGGTCGCGCGATTTCTCCGGATTCGGGGTGGTGAGGAGCTTTTCCCCGTAAAACACCGAGTTCGCCCCGGCGATGAAGCACAGCGCCTGCATCGCGTCCGACATGCGCTCGCGACCCGCGGAGAGCCGCACGTAGGCCTTCGGCATCGCAATCCGCGCAGCCGCGACCGTGCGCACGAACTCCAGCTCGTCGAGCGGCTCGGCGTTCTCGAGAGGCGTACCTTCGACGCGCACCAGGTCGTTGATCGGCACGCTCTCCGGATAGGGGTCCAGATTTGCCAGCTGCGCGATCAGCGCCGCCCGGTCGCGGCGCGACTCGCCCATGCCGACGATCCCGCCGCAGCAGACGCGCAACCCCGCTGACCGCACGCGCTGCAGCGTTTCCAGCCGGTCTTCGTAGGTGCGCGTGGAGACGATGGCTCCGTAGAACTCAGGGGAGGTGTCGAGATTGTGGTTGTAGTAGTCAAGGCCCGCGACTCTCAGCGCCTCGGCCTGGCCTTCCTTGAGCATGCCAAGCGTCGCGCAGGTCTCCATGCCGAGGCCCTTCACGGCGCGCACCATCTCGAGCACAGGAGCGAGGTCGCGCTCCTTCGGCCCTCGCCAGGCGGCGCCCATGCAAAAGCGCGACGCGCCCTGTTCTTTCGCCGCGCGCGCCGCCTCGAGCACTTCGTCCAGGGGTAGCAACGGTTCGTCCTGCACGCCGGTTGCGTGGCGGCGCGACTGCGGGCAGTAGCCGCAGTCTTCCGGGCAGCCGCCGGTCTTCACCGAGAGCAGCGTCGAGAGCTGCAGCTCGGCCGGGTCGAAATGCTCCCGGTGCACGGTCTGGGCGCGGTAGACCAGTTCCGCCAGCGGCAGCTCGTACAGAGCGAGCACGTCTTCGAAGTTCATGGGCCTAGGATAAACTACCCCGGCGCTGGGGAGGAAATCCGATGCATGGCCTGATGATGGACATGCCGCTGCTGGTGAGCAGCCTGATCCGCCACGCGGACCGCTGGCATGGCGACACCGAGATCGTCTCGAAGACGGTGGAGGGCGGCATGCACCGTTACGCCTACAGCGAAGCTCACAAGAGGGCGCGGCGGCTCGCCAAGGCGCTGGGAGCCCTGGGCGCGGGCATGCACGACCGCGTCGCGACGCTCGCCTGGAACGGCTATCGCCACTTCGAGATCTACTACGCGGTCGCCGGCTCGGGCGCGGTGATCCACACCATCAACCCGCGGCTCTTCCCCGAGCAGATCGCCTACATCGCCAACCACGCCGAGGACAAGTTCGTCTTCTTCGACATCACGTTCGCGCCGCTCATCGAGAAGCTCGTGCCGCAGCTGAAAACGGTGAAAGGCTATGTGGCGATGACCGGCCGGGCGCACATGCCGAAGGAGAAGATTCCCGGGCTGCTCTGCTACGAGGAGCTCGTGGAGGCGCAGGACGACGACTACGAGTGGCCATCGTTCGACGATCGCACCGGCGCGTGCCTGTGCTACACCTCGGGCACCACCGGCAACCCGAGGGGAGTGCTGCTCCAGCACCGCACCACCATTATTCACGCCTACGCGGCATCGCTGCCCGACGTGTTCTGCCTGTCGGCGCGCGAGGTGGTGCTTCCCGTGGTGCCGATGTTTCACGTCAACGCCTGGGCGCTGCCGTACTGCTGTCCGCTCGCCGGCGCGAAGATGGTGCTGCCCGGCCAGCATCTCGACGGTGAAAGCCTGTACCAGCTGTTCGAGTCCGAGGAGGTGACGCTCTCGGCCGGCGTGCCCACCGTGTGGCTCGGGCTCCTCAACTACATGAAGCAGGAGAAGCTGCGCTTCTCGACGCTCAAGCGCGTGGTGATCGGCGGCTCCGCCTGCCCGCCGGCGATGATCCGTATCCTGCAGGAGGACTACGGCCTGGAGGTGCGCCATGCGTGGGGGATGACCGAGATGAGCCCGCTCGGCACCTTTGCGGTTCTGAAGGCGAAACACGCCAAGATCGACAAGGAGGCGCGCTACGCGATCCAGGCGAAGCAGGGCTTCCCGATCTTCGGCGTGGACATGAAGATCGTCGACCAGGACGGAAGCGAGCTGCCGCGCGACGGCAAGGCGTTCGGCGACCTGATGGTGCGCGGACCCTGGATCATTTCCGGCTATTTCAAGGGCGAGGGCGGCGATCCGCTGCGCGACGGCTGGTTTCCGACCGGCGACGTCGTCACCATCGACCCCGAGGGCTACATGCAGATCACCGATCGCTCGAAGGACGTGATCAAGTCCGGCGGCGAATGGATCAGCTCGATCGAGCTGGAGAACATCGCGGTCGCGCACCCGGCGATCGCCGAGGCGGCCGCGATCGGCGTCAGGCACCCGCAGTGGGACGAGCGGCCGATCATCGTCGCGGTGAAGAAACCGGGCGGCAAGGTCTCCAAGGAGGAGCTGCTGCGGTTCTTCGAGGGCAAGGTCGCCAAGTGGTGGATGCCGGACGACGTGGTGTTCGTCGCGGAGCTCCCGCACACGGCGACCGGGAAGCTCTCCAAGCTCAGCTTGCGCCAGCAGTTCAAGGACTACAAGCTCTCGAGCGCGGCCTGAATGAGCCTCGTCCTCGTCGAGACAAAAGAGCGCATCGCGCGCATCGAGCTCAACCGCGCGGACAAGAAGAATGCGCTGACCGTCGAGATGTACCGCATGATCGGCGATGCCCTCGCCGCGGCGGAGGCCGACCCCCAGGTGCGCGCGGTGCTGATCCACGGCCGGCCCGACTGCTTCTGCGCGGGCAACGACATTGGCGACTTCCTCAACCCGCCGCCGGGCAAGACCCCCGCCTCTTGGCTGTTCGAGACGCTTCCCGGGCTGTCCAAGCCGGTGGTGGCTGCGGTCGGCGGACCGGCGGTCGGGATCGGCGCGACGATGCTGCTGCATTGCGACCTCGTCTATGCCGCGCCGAACGCCCGCTTGCAGTTTCCCTTCGTGCCGCTCGGCATCGTGCCGGAGTTCGGCTCGACGCTGCTCCTGCCGCGGCTCGCCGGCTACCAGCGGGCGGCGGAACTGCTGCTCCTCGGCCGGCCCTTCGGTGCCGACAAGGCGCTCGAGATCGGCCTGGTGAACGAGATCGTTCCCGAGGAACGGCTGCTCGCGCATGCACGCGAGGCGGCGGCGCAGCTCGCCGCGCTGCCGCCGGCTTCGCTGCGGCTGGCGAAGCGGCTGCTGAAATCGGGCTACGCGGGGCTCGGCGAGCGTATCGAGGAGGAGGCCCGCCTGGTGCGCGAGCGCCTGGCCTCGCCGGAGGCGAAGGAGGCATTCACCGCGTTCCTCGAGAAGAGAAAGCCCGACTTCTCGAAGTTCTCGTGAGGCGGGCGGCTGCGGCGGCGGCGCTCGCCGCGGCGGCGGGCTGCGCGCCGCTGGTGGCGCTGGACGTCGGCCACCACGCCGCAGCGCCCGGGGCGATCGGCGCCTCCGGGACGCCCGAATTCGAATACAACCTCGCTCTGGCGGGGGAAGTGAGGCGCGCGCTCGAGCCTCACGGCCTGCGAACATACATGATCGGCGAGCGCGGCGACTACGCGGTTCTCCACGACCGGACCCGGGACGCGCAGGGAGCCGACCTGTTCCTGTCCATCCACCACGACTCGGTGAGGGAGGAGCTCCTCCCGTCGGCCGGGAGCTTCTCGGGCTTCTCGCTGTTCGTGTCGCGGCTCAACCCGCGGCTGGAGAAAAGCCTCGCCTGCGCCAGCGCGATCGGCGAGCGGCTGCGCGCCGCGGGATTCTCGCCTTCGCGCTACCATGCCGATCCGGCGCTCGGGTCGGGCCGAGCGTTCGCCGACGAAGCGAATGGCGTTCACTACTACGACAACCTCGCGGTCGCACGCACCGCGACGATGCCCTCGGTGCTCGTCGAGGCGGGCGTGATCGTGAACCGCGAAGAGGAGCTGCGCCTGCGCGATCCCCTGGTGCGAGGCCGCATCGCCCGGGCCATCGCCGGGGGCGTCGCCTCCTGCCTGAAATGAGCACGAGCCTCAGTGAGCTGGAAAGCCGGGTCGGCGAGGAGGTGGGCGTCTCGCCCTGGCTCGAAATCACCCAGGAGCGCATCGACACCTTCGCGCGCGCGATCGAGGACTTCCAGTGGATCCACGTCGACCGCAGCCGCGCGAAATCCTCGCCCTACGGCACCACCATCGCGCACGGGTTCCTGACGCTCGCGCTGCTGTCGCACCTCGCCGAGACGACGTTCTCGTTCTCCGACCGAAAAATGGGCGTCAACTACGGACTGAACCGCGTGCGCTTCACCGCGCCGGTGCCGAGCGGCTCGCGCGTGCGCGCGCGCTTCGTCCTGGCGAAATACGACAAGCTGGAGGGCGGCGTGCAGGTGGCCTGGAACGTGACGCTGGAGCGCGAGGGATCCGACAAGCCGGTCATGGTCGCGGAATGGATAGGGAGGCATTACTACTGATGAGGTGGAAGACAAGGCCGCCCAACTCCAACTGGGGCGAGTTCGGGCCGGAGGACCAGCGCGGCCGCATGAACTGGGTGACGCGCGAAAAGGTCTTGCAGGGCGTCGCCGAGGTGAAGGAGGGCATCACGTTCTGCCTGTCGCTGCCGCTCGACTACCCGGGCGGGAGCGTTCTCAATCCGCGCCGGCGGCCGCCGCGGCTGGCGGCGACCGTGCGTCATGAAACCGGCCGGCAGAACTTCTGCTGGCCGCTCGCCGAGGACAATCCCGAGCACAGCGACGTGGTCTGTGACGACGTGGCGCTACTCACGCTCCAGTATTCGACGCAATGGGACAGCTTTGCGCACATCGGCAGCCGCTTCGACGCCGATGGCGATGGACGCGCGGAGATCGTGTTCTACAACGGCTTTCGCGGCGGGGAAGACATCCGGCCCGCGGCCGAAAAACCTGGCGCCGAGGCCTGGGCCAAGTTCGAGGGCACCGAGGCGCGCGCCCTCGGCATCCAGAACCTCGCAGAGCACGGCGCTCAGGGGCGCGGGGTGCTCGTCGACCTGCACCAGCATTTCGGGCGCGCGCGAAAGGCGATCGGATACGACGAGTTGATGCGGGTGATGGAGGCGGACAAGATTGAGGTTGAAAAGGGCGATATGGTGTGCCTTTACACCGGCTTCGCCGATGTGATCCTGGAGCTGAAGAAGAACCCCGATCCGAAGCTTCTTCACGGCACCTGCAGCGGCCTGGACGGCCGCGACGAACGGCTGCTGCGCTGGATCTCGGACTCCGGGCTCGCGTGCCTCATCGCCGACAATTACGCGGTCGAGATCATTCCCACGAGCTTCACCAGGCCCGCGCCGCACGCGCTCATGCCGCTGCACGAGCACTGCATCTTCAAGAACGGCATCCACCTCGGCGAGCTGTGGTATCTCACCGAGCTGGCGCGCTGGCTGCGCGCGCACGGAAGGAACCGTTTTCTGCTCACCGCGCCGCCGTTGAGGCTGCCCGGCGCCGTCGGCTCGCCGGCGACGCCAGTTGCGACGGTGTGAGAAAGTAGAATCCGTCTCATGTGGGAAATCGCGGCGCTGCTGGCCGTCGCGGCGCTTGCGGCGCTCTGGGCCGACAGCCTGCGCGCCCGCGAGCACGCGGTGCAGGCGGGCCGCGCCGCCTGCGCGCGCTACCAGCTGCTGTTTCTCGACGACACGGTGTCCTTCGGGCGGCTGCGCCTCGCGCGCGACGAGGACGGGCACCTCAGGCTCGCACGCACCTATACGTTCGAATTCTCCGACACCGGCAACAACCGGCGCCACGGCGCGATCGTGATGCTCGGCGGCGAGCTGCGCGACCTGCAACTCGAGCCTTACCGGCTGCAATGAGCGAGTGGCTCACCGGCCGCGTGATCGCGAACCGGCACTGGACCGGGATGCTGTTCTCGCTGCGCGTCGAGGCGCCGCGACTTCGCTTCGAAGCGGGGCAGTTCGTGCGCATCGCGCTCGACAGCGGGGGCGAGCGGGTGGCGCGGCCGTTCTCCTTCGTCAATCCGCCCGAGGATCCGGTGCTCGAGTTCTACGGCGTGGTGGTGCCGCAGGGGCCGCTCTCGCCGCTGCTGGCGCGGCTCTCGCCGGGCGACGCGCTCTACGTCGCACCGAATCCGGCCGGGTTCCTCGTGCTTTCCGAGCTGCCGGACGCCGAGACGCTCTGGCTGGTTTCCACCGGCACCGGGATCGCGCCCTTCCTCTCGATACTGCGCACCGCGGCGGCGCGCAAGCGCTACCAAAACGTCGTGCTGGTGCACGCGGCGCGCTTCGCGCGCGAGCTCGTGTATCGCGAGCTGGTGGACGATTTCATCGCCGCCTGGCGCGGGCGCTTTCGCTACGTCACGCTGGCGAGCCGCGAGGCGGCGCCCGGGGCGCTCGCGGGACGCATCCCGGCCGCGATCCGCGACGGCCGCCTCGAGGCGGCCGCGGGCCTCGCGCTCTCGCCCCAGTCCTCGCAGGTGATGCTGTGCGGCAATCCCGGCATGCTCAAGGACGCAGCCGCGGCGCTCGCCGAGCGCGGCATGAGGAAGCACCGGCGCCGCGCCCCCGGCCACGTGACGGTGGAGAGCTTCTGGTGAAGCGGCTTCTGAGGCTCGCGCTCGCGGCAGCTGCGGCCTGGCTCGCGTCAGGCTGCAGCACCCTGCAGATCACTTATGAAAACGCCGACCTGCTGCTGCGCTGGCGCCTAACGAGCTACCTGGAACTGCAGGGCGCCGAGGCCGAGCAGCTCGAGGGCGGTATCGCGTCGTTTCTCGCCTGGCACCGGGCCGATGCGCTGCCGCAGTACGCGCGCGTCGCAGACGAGGCGGGCGAGCGCGTGGCGCGCGGGATCTCGCGGGACGACCTCGTTTGGGGGTACGATATTTTCCTGGCGCAGGCGCGGGAGAGCCTGCGCGCCGCCGCGGACCGCATCGCCCCGCTGCTCGACCGGCTCACACCCGAGCAGGTGGCGCGCGTCGAGCGGCGGTTCGCCGAGGACAACCGGGAATTCGCGCAAGAGTTCCTGGCCGGAACGCCGGGAGAGCGCAGGAAGCGGCGCCTGCAGCGCACCGTCGAGCGACTGGAGGGATGGGTGGGATCGCTGTCCGAGGCCCAGGCCGAGAGGGTGAGACGCTATTCGGAGCGCGCCCCGCTCGTCGACGAGCTGCGCGATCGCTACCGCAGGCGCCGGCAAGCCGGATTCGTCTCGATGCTGCGCGCGCGCGAGGTGCAGCGGCGGCTAACCGACTGGGCGGCGCGCTGGGACAGCGACCGCGAGCCCGCCTACGCCGCGGCGAGCCGTGCGCACCTCGAGGAATATTTCTCGATGCTGCTCGAGCTGGATCGAATGCTGAGCGCAGAGCAACGCGCGAAGGCGGTCGCGCGCTTCAGGAGTTTCGCCGAGGATTTTACGTCGCTCGCCGGCAGGCGCAGGGCGGAAAGCGCGTCCAGGTGAACGACCCTAAGCCGCTGCGCGCAGTCGAAAGCACGCTCGAGTCGCCGCCCGCGGCCTACGCCGGCCACACCCGCTACACGCAACTGGAGTACGAGGCGATTCTCGCCAATGCCTCGATCGGCATCGCGTTCACCCGCGACCGGCGCTTTTTCCTCTGCAATCCGAAATTCGCCGAGATGTTCGGCTGGGGCCCGGACGAGCTGATCGGCCAGTCCGGCGAGGTCGTGTACACGAGCCGCGAGAGCTACGAGGCGCTGGGGGCGATTGCGGTGCCGGTCCTCGCCGCGGGTCGCCAGCTCGACCTCGAATGGGAAGTGCGCAGGAAGGACGGCTCCGCGTTCCTGTGCCGCATGATCGCCAAGGCGATCAGCGAGAGCGACACGCGCCACGGCACGGTGTGGATCGTCGAGGACATCACCGAGAGGCGGCGCCACGCCGACGAGGTCTCGCGGCTGCTGCGCGAGCAGGAGGCGATCCTCGAGACCGCCTCCATCGGCATCTGCTTCACCAAGGATCGGCGCATCGTGCGCTGCAACCGCCGCTTCGAGGACATGTACGGCTACGCGCCCGGCGAGCTGCAGGGTCGGCCTTCGCGCGTGCTCTACGCCGAGGCGAAGGATCACGACGAGATGGGATTGCGCTATCAGCATGCCAGGGGGCAGCTGATCCGCGCGAGCGGCCTGCGCCGGCGCAAGGACGGCTCCACCTTCTGGGTGCGCGCCACCGGGCGCGCGCTCGACCCCGCGGTCCCGGACAAGGGTTACGTCTGGACCGACGAGGACGCCACCGAGCAGCGTCGCGCCGAGGACGAGCTGCAGCGCGTGTTTGCCGAGCAGCAGGCGCTGCTCGACAACGTGGTGGTGGGCATCGCTTTCATCCGCGATCGCAAGATCATGCGCTGCAATCGCCGCTTCGAGGACATGTTCTGCATCGAGCCCGGCGCGGCGGCCGGCGCCTCGGCGCGGCTCGGCTATTTCACCGACGAGGAATTCGAGCGGGGCGGGCAGGTCTACGCGGAGCTCGCCGAAGGCCGCACGCATGCGCGCGAGCAGTGGATGAGGCGTCGCGATGGATCGGGCTTCTGGTGCCGGCTCACCGGGCGCGCGGTGCAGCCGGGCGACGCCGCGAAAGGGACGGTGTGGCTGTTCGAGGACATCGGCGAGCGCAAGCGCGCCGACGAGGCGCTCAAGCGCATCGAGCGCGAGGCCGAGGAGCGCCTGCAGCGCGCGGCCGCCGAGCAGGAGCTGATCCTCGACAACGCGGCCGTGGGGATCTCGTTCGTGCGCAATCGCGTGATCCAGCGCTGCAACCGCTTCCTCGAGGATATGGTCGCGGCGGGGCCCGGAGAGCTGATCGGGGTGAGCTCCGCGGTGCTGTTCGCAGCCGAGGAGGACTGGAAGGAGGCCGGGCGCATCGCGTACACGGGGACCGCTCCGGGCGGGACACACGAGAGCGAGTGGCGCTTCAAGCGCAAGGACGGCTCGACCTTCCTGTGCCGCTCGCGCGGACGGCGCATCGACGCGGGCGAACCGGTGCAGGAGTGGATCTGGAGCTACGAGGATGTCACCGCCGAGCGCGAGGCCGAGATCCGCGTGCAGCGCGCGCTCGCCGAGCAGGAGCTGATCCTCGACAACGCCACCGTCGGCATCGCCTTTTCGCGCAACCGGACGATCGAGCGCTGCAACCCCCGCTTCGAGGAGATGTTCGGCTACCAGCCGGGCGAGCTGGTGGGCCGGAGCACCGCCGTGCTGTTTCCGACGCGCGCGGCATTCGAGCGCGCCGGCCGCAACTATCCGCGACTCGCGCGCGGCGAGAGCTTCTCCACCGAGTCGCAATTCCGGCGCAAGGACGGGAGCCCTTTCTGGTGCAAAGTGGTCGGCAGGGCGATCGACGCGGCGCGTCCCCGCGACGGCTCGATCTGGATTTACGACGACGTGTCGGCCGAGCACGCGGCGCGCGACGCGCTCGAGCGCGCGGTCGCCGAGCGCACCGCCGAGCTCGAGGCGGCGAACCGGCTGCTCGAGGCCGAGATCGGCGAGAGAAAGCTCGCCGAGCAGCGCGCGCAGCACCTCGCCGACCACGACGCCCTCACCGGCCTGCCGAACCGCAGGCTGCTGGAGGACCGGCTCACGCAGGCGCTCGCGCTCAGCCAGCGCAACCGCAAGGAAACCGCCGTGATGTTCGTGGACCTCGACCGGTTCAAGACCATCAACGACTCGCTCGGGCACTCGATCGGCGACGTGCTGCTCAGGGAGATCGCGCAGCGCCTGGTCAAGCAGCTGCGGGTCGGCGACACCATCTGCCGCATCGGCGGCGACGAGTTCGTGGTGGTGCTGCCGGAGGTCAAGCGCTCCTCCGACCTCGCCAGCGTCGCCCAGAAGGTGATCGAGCAGCTGTCGCAGCCGGCGCAAGTCGAGGGCCGCGAGCTGACCATCACGCCCTCGATCGGCATCTCGGTGTTCCCGGTCGACGGCCGCGATGCCGAGACCCTCATCCGCAACGCCGACGCGGCGATGTACCACGCCAAGGAAATGGGGCGCGCCAACTACCAGTTCTTCACCGCCGAGATGAACCAGGCGGCCTCGCGCCGGCTGGCGCTGGAGAACGACCTGCGCCGCGCGCTCGGCAAGGGCGAGCTGCGCGTGTACTACCAGCCGATCGTCGAGCTCGCCAGCGGCCGCGTCGCCGCGCACGAGGCGCTGGTGCGCTGGCAGCACCCCGAGCGGGGCCTTGTTGCGCCCGCGGAATTCATCCAGCTCGCCGAGGAGACGGGGCTCATCCTGAAGATCGGCGAATGGGTGCTGCGCGAGGCCTGCCGCTGGGCGACCTTCATCGGCGTCGAGCGCGGCCTGCCGGTCTCGGTGAATCTCTCGGCGCGCCAGTTCAACGACCCGAAGCTGGTCGAGACGGTGTCGGGCGCGCTGAAGGAGACGGGGCTGCCCGCGCGCCTGCTCGAGCTGGAGATCACCGAGTCCACGGCGATGCAGCACACCGACGTGACGCTCGGCACCCTGAAAAGACTGAAACAGCTGGGCGTGTCGATCGCGATCGACGACTTCGGCACCGGCTACTCGAGCTTGTCGACCCTGCAGCGCTTCCCCGTGGACAAGCTGAAAGTGGACCGCTCGTTCGTCGCCGAGCTGCCCGGGGGGCGTGGCGAGCGCGCGATCGTCGCCGCCATCGTCGCGCTCGCGCGCGCTCTCGACATCCCGGTGATCGCCGAGGGAGTGGAGAGCGAGGCCCAGAAGGCGTTCCTGCAGACCTGCGAGTGCGGCTTCATCCAGGGGTACCTCGTCGGCGAGCCGCTCGACGCCGACACCGCCGCGCAACACTACGTCTGAACCGCGCGCCCCTCCACTTCTCGCACGCCAACGGCTTTCCCGCGCCCTGCTACGCGGCGATGCTCGGGGCGCTGCGCTCGCGCTACCGCGTGTCCTGGATCGAGGCGATCGGCTGCGATCCGCACTACCCGGTGAGCGAGGGCTGGCCGCGGCTGATCGACCAGCTCCTCGACACGCTCGAGGCGAAGTATCGCGGCGAGCCGGTGTTCGGGGTAGGCCACTCGCTCGGCGGCTTTCTCAACTTCCATGCGGCGGTGCGCCGGCCCGAGCTGTTCCGCGCGATCGTGCTGCTCGATGCGCCGATCATCGGCGCGATCCGCGGCGGCATGCTCGGGGCGGTGAAGCGGCTCGGCCTGGTCGACCGCGTCACCCCGGCGGGCGCGAGCCGCGACCGGCGCTCGGTCTGGGCGAGCCGCGCCGAAGCCAAAGCGCACTTCCGTACGCGGCGACTGTTCCGGCATTTCACCGAGCAATGCCTGGACGACTACGTGCGCCACGGGCTGGTCGAGGACGGGCACGGCGGGCTGCGCCTGCTGATCGATCCCGCGATCGAGGCGGAGATCTATCGGACCATCCCGCATGGCATGTCCAAGCGGCTCTCCGCGCTGCGCGTGCCCGCAGGATTCATCGGCGGAGCCGAATCGAACGTGGTGCAGCAGGTAGGCCTCGCCGCAACGCGCGGCAGGTTCGCGCTGCGCAAAGTGCCGGGAGGGCATCTGTTTCCGTTTGAGCGCCCGCTGGAGGCCGCGCGCGCGATCGAAGGGCTGCTCGACGAGCTCCAGCTCACGTCGCGCGGCGCCGCCGCTCCTCGAGCAGCTCCTCGAGCTCGCGGATGTTGACCTCCACCCCGATCATGTTCGGGTTCACTTCGAGCGCGCGCCGGAACCACTCCAGCGCCTGCTCGTACTGCTCCAGCTTGACGTGGATCTGCCCGACCCCCGAGATCGCCCCGAAATGCTTCGGGTTGCGCTTGAGCACCTCGCCGCAGTCGGCGAGCGACTTGCGGTACTCGCCGGCGAGATAAAGGACCGTGGCGCGCCGGTTCCAGCCCTCGGCGAAATCCGGCCTGCTGCGGATCACCCCGGAGAACGTGGCGATCGCATCCTGATATCGGCCCGCCTGCATCTCCTCGGTGCCGCGCGCCATCAGGCGGTCGATCTCGGCATCGCCCGAGCGGCCCCACAGCAGCCACAGCCCGCGCTCGGCGAAGCCGCGCACGAACGGGCTCTCGTCGCGCAGCCGCTCGTGCAGCAGCGGCGCGTCGTCCATGGCGCCGCGGTTGGCGATCCAGACGATCGCCTCGGCGCGCCTTGCGGCGTCCGCATCGCGCAGCGCCGCGAGCGCCTCGACGCGCGAGCTGGGCGGCTCGGGGAATGCGGGCGGGGCGGCCGCTGTTAGCGCTGCGGCGAGGAGTAGTATCGACAGTGCTGAATCCGATTTTCCGGCCATGCGTATATCTCCCCGGCTCCCGGAAGGAGAACACATGAAAACATTGATTCGTTCCCTCATGCTATCGCTGATTCTGGCGCCGGCCGCGGCGTTTGCCGCCGACACCGGGGGCTCGCCCGCGGTCACGCAGCCCAACGACCCGGTGCTCGAGCAGTACGCCGCCGCGAAGTCGCAACAGGACTGGGTAAAGGCGGCGGAGGTCCTGAAGTCCGGCGTGGCGAAGGATCCCGGGAACGCCGGGTACCACAACCTGTACGCCTACTCGATGCGTAAGGGACCCAATCCCAACATGGACCTCGTGTTCAAGCACTACAACGAGGCGCTCAAGCTCGATCCGAAGCACCGCGGCGCGCACGAGTACATCGGCGAGGCCTTCCTGAAGATCGGCAACCTCGCCAAGGCGAAGGAGCACCTCGCGCGCCTCGACAGCCTGTGCTTTTTCGGCTGCGAGGAGTTCAGCGACCTGAAAAAGGCGATTGCCGAGTACGAGGCGAAGCAGGCGAGCAGGTGATGGATCTCATGCCCGCTGCGGGATGACCGGGACGAGCAGGTGCGAATCGTACCTGCCGCCCGTGCGGATCACGTGGGTCCCGGCGTTGATCGTCCTGGGGTGGCCGGCTCGCACCATCCAGCGCGCGTACCTGTAGATGTCGCTGCCTTGCACGACTACGCGCAGCGTCTCGCCGCGCTCGAAGCGGGTCGACGAGGGCCAGATCTCGATCTCGACCGGCACCGGAACGCCACGCTTGAGCTTGAGGAGCCGCTGGTGGCGCAGCCACGGCTGCTGCGGCGTGGAGCGCTCGGGGTCGAGCTCGCGATGCGAGGCGCGCAGCCAGCCCAGTGCGACCGGACCGTCCTCGAGCGCGCTGAAGGCGGTGAACGGGACGTACCGGCCGTCGCGGTCGAACTTCTGGATGGCGACGAAAAGATCCATGTCATCGGCGCCGATCGCCTCCACCCACAGCCGCAGCTTCATGTGCCCGGTGAGCTCGGTCGCCGCGGGGAACACGTAGTCGAACTGCGCCCGCTCGGCGCGATAGGCGGCGGGGCAGCGCGACTCGTCTCCCGGCGCCAGGTAGCGGGCCAGCGACGCGGACCTGACGCGCGCGGGCCGCATCGTCGCGCTGCGCGCGTCGAGGTAGAGCCTGCGGTAGCGGGTGCGCGCGAGCGGCCAATCGTTCTCGCTCCTGAACTTGCCGACGCCGTACCGCTCGCGCACCTCGAGCCGGACTTTCGGCCAGCGCCGCACGCCCCTGTCGATGCCTCTCAGGAACTGGTCGAAGAAAGCGGTCTGCCTCGCCACGCTTTCGGGCCGGTGGAAGTTCTCCCATTTCTTGCGGCCGTGGATCACCAGCCACTTGTCCCTGGAGGCGATGCGCTGGAACGCCTCGAGCGTGCCGCGCAGATGCAGGCCCTGGTCCGCCCAGCCCGCCACGACGAACGCGGGGACTTCGATCCTCGAAAGATCGGCGACCTTGGTCGCCCAGTAGCCGTCGCGCAGCGGGTGCGCCTTCATCATCGCGGCGACGTCCTCGACCCGGTTCAGCGAGTAGGAAATCGATTTCTGCCAGATCGGCGTGAACGCCGTCTCGGGAATGCCGCCGTGGAAGGCGAACTCCCGGTACATGTCGCTCAAGCCTTCCCAGGGGTTGATCGCCGCGAGGTGCGGCGGCCGCGTCGCCGCCACCTGCCACTGCGCGATCGCCAGGTAGGAGACGCCGGTCATCCCGACCTTGCCGCTGCACCAGTCCTGCGCCGCCAGCCATTCGACGAGGTCGTGGCCGTCGCGGCCTTCGTCGTGGCTCCAGTAGGTCGCGTTCCCCTCCGAGCCCCACGTGCCCCGCACGTCGACGTTGACCACCGCGTAGCCGCGCGGCACCCAGTACAGGGGATCCGGACCCTCGAACACGGTGTAGGGGGAGACCCATTCCTTGCGCACGCCGCCGCGCCGGTAGAAATACTCGTACTGGAAAGGCCGGTGCTTGCCGTACGGACTCCAGGCGACGAGCGCGGGAACGCGCAGCTTCCCCGGCGGACGATGTATGTCCACGTAGAGCCGCGCCCTGTCGCGCATCGGCACGCCCGCGTCGCGCTCGACGATCATGCCGCGCTCGCGCGAGACGCGGTGCCCGAGGCCGGGATACTTGTGCCGCGCGGGCGGCGTCCCCTCGCGCAGGATCGTCCTGAAACGCGCCTTGGTCATGCGCCGCTCCTTGCGCCTAGCGCAGCGCGGTCCGGTCGATCTTTCCCAGCACGTTGCGGGGCACCGAGTCGACGAACTGGACCAGCCTCGGCCGCTTGTGGCGCGCCAGATCGCTGCTCTCCAGGCAGTAGCGCTCGAGCGCCTCGGGGGTGAGCTCGGGCGAGCGGCGCACGATCAGCGCCTTGATCACCTGTCCCCACTTCTCGTCCGGCACGCCGCACACGGCGATGTCGGCGATGAGCGGATGCTTGGACAGGAAGAACTCGATCTCCTGCGGATAGATGTTCTCTCCGCCGCTGATGATGACGTTGTCCATGCGATCGACCGGGTAGAGGTAGCCTTCGGCGTCGACTCTGACGATGTCGCGCGTGTATTGCCAGCCGTCCCGGCCGCGCAGGCTCTCGAGCGGCGAGCGATAGTATTCGGCGACGCACTGCGGGCCGCGGTTGATCAGCTGCCCCTCGCCCGGGGCGGCGATCGCGTCCTCGGGCGCGGCCTGCACATCCTGCGCGGCGCGAGCCACGCGCACCTCCTGGAAATAGCTGGGCTTGCCGATGCTTTCCCACTTGTCCTCCGGCTCCAGGCCGGTGTGGCAGGCGGTGACGGCGGTGCAGCTCTCGGTCGTGCCGTAGGTGTTGAGGACCTCGCAGCCCAGCGCTTCGCGCACCCGGTGCAGCAGCGTGCGTGGCAGCGCCGAGCCGCCGCTGCGCAGCAGGCGCAGCGACGCGATATCGAGCGCACCGAGCTGCGCCCTGGCCTCGGCCATCTGGTACATCTGCGTCGGCACCGCGAACGCCTCGGTGACCCGGTGACGCGCGATCAGGCGCAGCGCCTTTTGCGCCTCGTATTCGCCGATCATCACCTGGGCGGCGCCGACGAACACATAGGCGACGAAGAAATTCGTGGCCGCGCCGATCACCACCGGGGCGAGGCTCATTCCCACGTGGCCCCGATCCAGCCCCATTTCGAGGCAGTACTGGATGCCGCTGAGGATCTGGGTCTCATTGGTGAAGGCGGCGCCCTTCGGCCTGCCGGTCGTTCCCGAGGTGTGGATGACGTTGCAAATGTCGCTTTCGGCGATGTCGACCGGCGGCGGCTCGCTCGCCGGGAAGGCGCCGCATTCATCGAAGCCGAGGGCGCCGCCCGGCGCCGGCGCGCCGGCGCACAGGAAGCGGCAGGAGCCGGCCTGCTGCATCGCGTCGGCGAGCTTGCCCGCGAGCTCGGCATTGAAGATCACGGCCTTCAGCCTCTCCTCGCGCACCGCGTGGCCGATCGGGCCCGCGGCCAGGCGGTAGTTGAGACACGAGGACACCGCGCCGAGCTTCTGGCAGGCGAGGAAGCCGATGGCGAACTCGGCGCAGTTGACCAGCAGTAGCCCGACTGCGTCGCCCTTGCGCGCCCCCAGGTGGCGCAGGAAATTGGCCAGCCGGTTCACCGCGCGGTCGAGCTCGCTCCAGGTCCAGGCACGCTCGCCCTCCAGGAGGGCCGTTCTGCCCGGCCACCTGGAGACCGTCGCGGCGAAGTGATCGCGCAGGGTGCCGAGCATGCGATCAGCCCGGCGCGAGCTTGAGCAGGCGGCGCGCGTTGCCCTCGTAGATCGCGCTGCGCTCGTCCGGCGAGAGGTCGAGCCGGTCGATGATCTCGATCGTGGTGCGCGTGTACATCGAGCCCTTTTCCGGGTCGAAAGGCGCATCCGAGGCGAACAGCACGTGGTCCACGCCGAAGAACTTGAGCCCGCACTTGGTCGCTTCCCAGGCGCCGAACAGCGCCGTGTCGGCGTAGAACATCCGGAAGTAATCGAGCGGGCGCTTGTTCAGCTTCTTCAGCAGCCTGGTGTAGTCCACGTCGGAAGTGCGCGTGCCGAGCTGGTCCCAGCCGGGCCCGACGCGGCCTTCGAAGTACGGGACCATGCCGCCCATGTGGTGCGTGATGATCTTGAGGCCGGGGTGCTGGTCGAAAAGCCCCGCGAACACCATGTGCGCCATCGCGACGCTCGTCTCGTAGGGCCAGCCGAAGGTCCACCAGATCTCGTAGTGGCTCTTGCTCTCGCTCTTGTAGTCGGGAGTGTCCGCGCCGCGCGCCGGGTGCAGCCAGATCGGCAGATCGAGTTTCGCCATCAGGTCGAACAGCGGCATCGTCTCCGGCGTAGTCAGCGGCTTGCCGAGCACGTTGGTGAAGATCTGCACGCCCACCGCGCCGAGATCCTTGATCGCGCGCTTCGCTTCCTTGAGCAGCCCCTTCGGATCGTTCATCGGCAGCGAGGCGATGAAGGCTGGGAAGCGATCCGAATGCTTTCGAACCAGATCGGCCATGCCGTCGTTGGCGATTTTCGCCATGTCGGTCGAGACGGGCGGTGGCCCGAACACCTCGATCGGCGGCGCGCCGAGGCAGATCACCTGCGCGTAGTCCGGACCGAACCTGTCCATGATGCGGAAGCGCGCGTCCATGTCCACGATCGACGGGATCGCGCGCACGCGCTTGTGCATGTCCCTGCCGTTAGGCGCGACCTTGAGCATGCACTCGAAATATTTCTTCGGGAAAACGTGATTGAAGATGTCCAGTTTCATGCCTGATCCCCTGAGGTTGACGGCGGCATCCGATCGCCGGCGCGGCCGGCGCTGTATCATGACGCGGATCGCCCGGTATGGACAAAGCGCCGCTGCGAAACATGTACCGCCGACCGGGCTTCCTGCTCAAGCGCTGCCATCAGATCACCGCGGCGCTGTTTCTCGATCATTGCCGCGACTTCAACATCACGCCGTCGCAGTACGGCGCGCTGTGCGCCCTGCGCGAGTTCCCGGGCCTGGATCAGCTCGGGCTCGGGCGCATGGTCGGGCTGGATCGTTCCACCGCGGGGCTGGTGGTGCGGCTGCTCGCCGCGCGCGGCCTCATCGAGCGCTCGGTGAACGACCGGGACAGCCGCTGCAAGCACCTGACGCTGAGTTCCGCGGGCCGCCGCCTCCTCTCCGCCATCGAGCCCGCCGCCAGGCGCGCGCAGCAGGCCGCGCTCGCGCCGTTGCCGCGTGCGAGGCGCGTTCAGTTCCTGGAGTTGCTGGAGGCGTTCCTGCGCGGGCATGGCGCGATCATCGATCCGGTGGGGGTGGCGCAGGGTTCCCGCCCGCGACAGCGCCGAAAGCGAGCCTGACCCCGGCTAGCGCTGCGGCGCCATGGGCGTCCACACGGGCAGGAGCACGCCCGCCCGGATCGTCGCGTATTTCATGAAGAAATCGCCGAGCGCGGAGGCGAGCCCCAGTGCCGCGAGCGCTGCGAGCGACAGCTGCCCGGAGAGGCCCTGCCAGGCGAGCCAGGCCGGAACCAGGATGCCCAGCGCGAGCGTGCCGCAGTAGAAATAGAGCGCGACGCGCCCAGCGAGCAGCTCGTGCACCGAGCGGCGCGCAGCCGCATTGCCTCCGGTGAGCGCGCCGTGCACCTCGAGCGCGAACAGCGCGATCACCGCCGCCGTCACCCCCGACCACGCGAGCAGCAGCCCTTCCATCGTCGCGCTGCTGGCGGCGCCGAGCGCGAGCGCGACGGCGAGCGCCGCGACACCGCCGCGCAGCGCGTACGCGATGTAGAGCGCCGGGTGCAGGGGCGAGGTCCAGAACGGCACGCCCTTGGAGGCGGTGTACACGAATCCCATGTACACCATGAGCACGAGCATGCCCGCGAGCGCAGCCGCGTATCCGGTTTGCGCGAGCCAGGACCCGGCCGCCCACGGCGCGCCCGGCGCAAACAGCGCAACGAGGTAAAGGGCCGCGCCGGCGAGAAACAGGGCGAGCCCGACGAAGCCGCGCGAGATCCACGAAGTGCGCCAGTGCGCCGCCATGCGCCAGAAGCGCCCGGGACGGCCGAGAAACGCGAGATGCGCCAGGCCCCCGAGCGCGGCAAGGCCGAAGGCGGCCGCCAGCCCCGCGCGGCTCTCGAACAGCAGCGCGAACAGCCACGTGCCGGCGGCGACGCCGACCACGAAGTGCCCGATCACGAGGAACAGCCCGCGACCCTCGCACCATTCGCGCTGCGGCCGCAGCTCGGTGCGCAGGTCGCCGATCAGCCGCTCGTATTTGGCGCGCGTCGTCTGCATGGCTCGCTCTCCCGGCTCACGGCGGCAGGTAGAAGACCGACGGCCTGGTGCCGGCCTCGGGGTGCAGCGGGAAGCCGCCGCGCTCCTGGATGAGCCGCGACACCTCGCTCGCCGGATCGTCCAGATCGCCGAAGGTGCGCGCGGCGGTCGGGCAGTTGGCGACGCACGCCGGCGGCTTCCCGGCGCGCACGCGATCGCGGCAGAAATTGCACTTCATCACCACGTCGGTCTGGTGGCGCGCGGTGCGCGCCGCCTCAAAGGGCGTCGCGCCCTGCTCGAAATAATTCTGCGGGCTGTCGTTCAGGTAACGGTTGGCGTACGGGCAGGCCATCATGCACGAGCGGCAGCCGACGCACTTGTCTTGATCGATGTCGACGATGCCGTCCTCCCACTTGAAGCTCGCGCCGGTCGGGCAGGCCTCGACGCACGGCGGCTCCGCGCAGTGATTGCACAGCACCGGCAGGAACAACAGCCGCATGCTCGGGTAACGGCCTTCCTCGCGCTTGAGCACACGGGCGAACAACACCCCGGGCGGCGTGCCGTGCTCGGCCTTGCACGAGATCTGGCAGCCGTAGCAGCCGGTGCAGCGGCGCAGGTCGATCACCATGCCCCGCCTCATCGCCGCGCCTCCACTGGCGTCACCCTCACCCGCGCGCACAAGTCGAGGTTCAGGTTGACCGGGCTCACGTGCTCCCAGTCGAGATCGAGCAGGCCGTTGAAGAACACGCCTTTGCCCTTCGCCACCGGCATGCCGTCGCCCCAGTGGCCCGCGCAGGCGGCGATGCCGAGCCCCTCGGGGTGGATCGCCTGGGTCAGGCGCACGCGCCCCTCGACGCTGCGGCCGCTTTCGGTCTCCACCCGCACGAGCGCGCCGTCGGCGAGGCCCTTTTTCGTCGCGGTGTCGGCATTGATGGCGATGGTGTAGGAGAACGGGTCGAGCCGCGCGGCTTCGTCCAGCCACGGGTTCTCCATGGTGAAGCTGTTGGTGTGGATGCTGTCGCGGTAGTAGAACGCGGTCAGGTCGAACCCCGGCGCCTTGCAGTCGTGCGACGCGCAGGGAAGGAAATCGGGCAGCGGCTCGTAGTACTCGCGCGGCAGCTTGAGTCCGCGCGGCGCCGTGAGGGCGTCGATTTTCTCGGCGAGCGGGACCATGAACTCCCAGTACACCGGCACCCGCACGTCGACGAACGGCCGCCAGTAAACCTCCTCGGGCCGCTTCGGCCACTTGACGAGGCCGTGCTCCTTGAACCAATCGAGCCCGCGCCCTGGCCCGAAGTTGCTCTTCAGCTCGGCGTCGCAGATCTCCTCGAACGTGTAGCGCCGCTCGCCCTGCAGCCGGAATTCGGGCGCCAGGTTCATCGAGGCGTTGTAGGCGGCGTTCAGGTCGGCGCGCATGCCGATGCGCTCGGCGAGCTCGAGCAGCACGTCCTGGAAGCGGCGCTGCCCGCCTTCGGGCGCGAGCACCGGCTGGCGGATCGGCCAGCACCACTCGCCCATGCCGGCAGGCAGGCTGAAGATGAACGGGAAGTTGGAGCGCGAATCGAGCGTCTGCAGGTAGCTGCAATCTGGCAGCACGATGTCGGCGAAGCGCGTGGTCTCGGTCTCGAACAGGTCGATCGAGACCATGAATTCGTACGCCGCGAGCGAGCGCGCCACGGTCTCGCGGTTGGCGATGCTCATCAGCAGGTTGGCGCCGAAGTTGAGCATCATCTCCGGGCGGTAGCCGAGCTCGAAGCGGCTCCACATCTGCTCGCGGTCGTCGGAGTCGAGGAAGGGCGAAGTCATGCCCATCGCGAACAGGTCCTGCAAGCCGAGGTTGCGCGGCATGCGCGGCTCGGCGATGGGATAGGGATAGTGGTAGCCCATCCACATGCCGACCGTCATCAATCCGTCCGGCCCGGCGCTCGGCACGTAGCGCGGCCGGCCGGTCTCGGGAAAGCCGCCGCAGGCCGGGTTGAAGCCGAGGCACGAGCCGACCACGTCGGCCGCGCCGACCAGCTGGTTGAGCAGCTCGATGGCGAGGAAGTTGTACACCGAGTTCTTGTGCCCCTGCGCGCCGCGGAAGGCGATCGCCGCCACCGGCCGGTACGGGAGCGTCACGCCCTCGACGACGATGGTGCTGCCGATGCGCGCCTCGCGCGCGAACTCGCGCGCGAGGCGGCGGATGGTGGTCGCCGGCACGGTGCTGATCGCCTCGCCCCATTCCGGGGAGAACCGGCGCAGGTGGTCCTTGAGCTTCTGGAACGCCGGCTGGCAGCGCACGCCGTTCGCCTCGAGCTCGCCCTCCAGGGCCGTGTCTGCCGGCCTTGCGTCGGTATAGGGCCGCGCGGCGCCGGCGGCCTTGTCCCACACCAGCGGTTTGCCGCTCGCCGGATCGCGCACGTAGAGCTTGTCGGGACCGATCAGGTAGGGGGCGTTGGTCTTCGCCTGGAGGTAGGCGGCATCGTAGATGCCCAGCTCGTTCGCCATCGTGTTGCACATCGCGAGCGCGAGCGCCCCGTCGGTGCCGACGCGCAGCGGCACCCATTCGCTCGCCTTGGCCGAGGCGAAATTGCACATCGGATCGACCACCACCAGCTTCATGCCGCGCGCGCGCGCCTCGGCAGCGAGGCCCATGTTGGAAGCGGAGGCGTGTCCGGCGCCGTGACCCTTCGAGGCGCCGAAGTAGATCGCGTAGTTGCAGTACTCGAAATCGGGCACCACCGACCACGACGCGTGCATGATCCCGGAGAGCAGGTGGGCGCCGTTGCCGCAGTGCAGCCCGCCGCCGGCGGTGGAGAGATTGGGCGTGCCGAACGCCGCCGCGAAGGTCTGCATCGGCAGCCGGCTCGCAGTGACCGTGGTGGTGCGCTGCATGACGAGCTTGCGCGAGTCCTCGGCGCGGATGCGGCGCAGGCGCGCCGCGATCTCCTCGAGCGCGTCGTCCCAGGTGATCTCCTTCCAGCGCGGATCCTCGTCGAGGCCTTTTTTCGGGTTGGTGCGGCGCAGCGGCGTTTTCAGCCGGTTGGGATCGTAGTGGGTCATGATGCCGCCCGCGCCCTTGCCGCACAGGCGACCTTTCCCGACCACGCTCTGCGGATTGCCCTCGACCTTCACCACCACGCCGTCCACGCGGTGCGCGAGGATCGAGCAGGAGCCGTAGCACAGCGCGCACGAGGAGGGAATCCAGGCGTCGTCGCGGATCGGAGTGGCGAGGTCGTTCATGGCGGGTCAGCCCCCTTCGATCGCGGTGAGCAGGATGATCTCCACCCGCGCCGGCGAGGCCCGCGGCGCGATCGGCGCGCCCGCGTCCTCGACCGGCAAGCCATCCACGAACACGCGGCAATCCCTCAGTCTCCCGGCGTTCGCTCCAGTGAGCGGCGCCAAGGCTTCGTCGTCGCAGCGACGCTGCAGCTCGGCGATCACGTCGCGAACGCAGAAAGGGTTCGGCAGCGCCAGGCTCAGCGGCTGCTTTTCCGCGGCGCGGGCGAGCCGCCCGAACAGCCAGACCTGCGCGGCGAGGGGTGCGCCCGTGGCGCCCGCCGCGCCGCGCTCCGGCTCGCTCCAGAATCCGCGCCGCGCTCCGGCTCGCTCCAGAAT